>Ga0105047_10010680_pt1 | contig 14986 bp, 11 predicted proteins | sample MAT04_FD_78384 | JGI IMG/M metagenome (GOLD analysis project Ga0105047, IMG submission 78384) | Freshwater microbial communities from Lake Fryxell liftoff mats and glacier meltwater in Antarctica - MAT-04 (megahit assembly) | ecosystem: Environmental > Aquatic > Freshwater > Ice > Liftoff... | reverse complement strand
CTGGCGGCATCTTCGGAAGTTGAAGGATGTAGCCACGGCACTCCTCCTTCGCCAAGCCTATGGAGGACACGTCTGCTGCCGTGTTCTGGAGAGAGAAGAACGCCCCGGCAGAGTGGGGCGGCTACAACGATCACAATGTTGGAACGTCGGTCCGCCTTGGAAAGTTTGTAGCTTTCGGAGATGCACCCGTCGAAACCGGAACTTATCTCCAGAAAGTGCAAATCAAAATAAAACACGGAGCATTGCCTGGAAAATCGTGCGCGGTCTAACGCCATGGGACCGCTGGCATCTTGCTGGCGTTCCGAAAAACCAGCGGCCTTTGGCCGGACTCTGAAAAGCCGGCGGGACGCCAGCGCTCCCAACCCGATTCAGCGACGGGCGGCAAAAAACTCTCTGAGGAGCGCTGCGGATTCTGCGGAGCGAATATTCCCGGTGATCTCGCATTGGTGGTTGAGGCCGGGGAGTTGCAGAATATTGATGAGGCCTCCGGCGGCACCGCCTTTGGGGTCCGGGCACCCGAAGATGACCCGCCGGAGACGGGCATGGACGATGGCACCGGCGCACATCGGGCAGGGTTCTTTGGTGACATAAAGATCGCACTCATTGAGACGCCAATCCTCGATGGCATTTTCTGCGATGGTAATGGCCAGCATTTCGGCATGGGCGGTGGCGTCTTTGAGCATTTCCACCTGATTCCATGCCTTGGCGAGGATTTCGCCATGACGCACGATCACGGCACCCACGGGGACCTCGTTAGCGGCATACGCTTTCCGCGCTTGCCGAAGGGCCTCGTCCATAAAATGTTCGTCATCACCAAATTCCATAAGTCAAATCTTACGAGATGTTCAGGTCAAAAAAGTCCGCGAAGACCTGCTGGTAAACGCTGTGTTTCATGGCGGGAATCCCATTCAGTTTAAATTCCTGCGGAAAAATCCAGCGGGTATCACGGAATTCCGGGGAGAGACCATCCAGCTTCAGAACAACGTTTTCCTTGGTTAATTCGGCGAGGAAGTAAGTTTGGGCCTGACCGATCCACCCCTTTCTCTTGGCACCGCCTGAAAACAAGTAGCAATAAGGGCCTTTGGAGGAAATGACTTTGTAGGTGGAAGCCGGAAGACCAAGCTCTTCCAGGACTTCGCGTTCCAGGGCCTCGTCAGGGCTTTCCTTGCGTTTGACTCCGCCTTGCGGGAATTGCCAGCATCCCGGCCAGTCCGCGCGTTCACAGATAAGGATTTTGCCGCTCGCATTGCGCAAGATCATCGCCACGTTCGGACGATAGAGGTCGGAAGAAGGATCGTCGGAGGACATTTAGAATTCTGCGGATTGCACGGCACGCAGATGAACATCTCCGATTTGCAAGTTGAGGGATTTTTCGGCAGTGCGGAGAAATCCTTCGGTGGCATCGGTGAGCGAAACGTCCAAGCGCCCCAGAATTTCGGAGGGGGCAAGGAGATTTTTTTCGGAGAGAAGCTGGCCGATCGCGAGCGCACAATTTTCCGCTGAATCGACCAACGAGATCTTCGGGCCGGCAGCACGGGCAATAGCATCATAGGCCAACGGATAATGTGTGCAGCCAAGCACCAAGGTGTCGATGCCTTCTTGCAAGAGCGGCTCCAAATATCTGGCAAGCACTTGGTCGGTGATGGGGTCCTCGAACATGCCTTCCTCGATGAGCGGCACCAGCAATGGACAGGCTTTGCTGAAGACTGAGACGTCAGGGTTGATGGCATGGATAGCCTGCTCGTAGGCTCCGCTGGCTACGGTGGCGCGAGTTCCGATGACGCCGATGCGGCCATTTTTGCTTTGGGCGACGGCGGCTGCAGCGCCAGGACGAATGACGCCCTGCACAGGAACATTAAAAACTTTCTGCATGCGGGGAACAGCCAAGGCGGAGGCCGTGTTGCAGGCCACGACGATCACTTTGGCATTTTCGGCAAGCAGGAGTCCCCCGATTTCGATGCCGTACCGCTCCACGGTGCGGCGGCTTTTTCCGCCGTAGGGAACCCGGGCCGTGTCTCCGATGTAAAGAATGTGTTCCGAGGGTAGATGCTCGCGAAGCGCGGCTGCGACGGTGAGTCCGCCAATGCCGGAATCAAAAACTCCGATGGGGTCCAGCCTCGGATCAGGAGATTCCAATGATTCCATTCCGGTGGTTGCGCGGCGCGTTAATTGGCGAGGGCTTGGGCTGCAGCTTGGATCGCAGAGGAGGCATCCGTATCTGCTCCGACGGTGCCCTGTGCCAGATTGGGAACATTGGTGGAATCCGTCGCGGATGCCATGGCCGAAGGCTGCTGGAATTGCGTCACTCCACTCACAGCCCCACGGAACAGCACGATGCCCGAGACGATGGCCTCTGCCATTTTTTGACGAAACGGGGCTCCGGAAATCATTCGGCTGTCGGTGGGATTATTCATGAATCCGCCTTCCACCAGGATGCTGGGAATGGTGGTGGCGCGGATGACATGAAAGCGGGCGCGCTTGATGCCCCGGTCGGGCAACGCGAGTTTGCGAACCATGGAAGCATGGACGGCGGTTGCCAGGGCAACGTTCTCGGGGTCTTTGGCGTGGCCGGGGTGTAATTTCAGGTCACTGTAGCTCAGATTCGCCTCATCCATGGAGGGAACGCCGCGAGGAGCCAGGCAGAAGGTCTCAATCCCCGTCCCCGATGTGCCTTTGCTTTTGTTGAAGTGGATGCTCACAAAGACGGCATTTTTAAATTTGTTGGCAAAGGCCGAGCGTTTTTCCAAAGGGATGAAGACATCCGTCGAGCGGGTCATCATGACCTGAAACCCCTTGGCCTGGAGCAGGCGTTTGGCACGAAGGGCCACGTCAAGCGCGGCTTCTTTTTCACGCCCTAAAGGACCGATTGCCCCGCTATCATGTCCGCCATGACCAGGATCGAGAATCACCGTTTTGACCGAGGTGGCATTTTTGATTTTTTGGGGGCGCAGGACGGGCTCGATGATTTTGGTGACATCCATCGCAGAGATCAGCGTTTTGCCATTTTTGCTCGCGATAGGGAAGCAGAGGACGTATTTGACGCCATTGATGCGGATATCACGGGCATGAGCTTTGCCCTCAATGCTGCGCCCCGCTGCCGACAATCGGAACGAGTTTTGGCCGGTCACCGATCTGTTCATTTTGTAGAAGGCCGCCACATCTTCAATGGGAACAAACCGCCGGCCTTCATAGGTCACGACATTCCAGCTCGCGAAGCTGGTTGCAGCGCAGGCCAATAACAGAAAAAATCCAAGCCACTGGGGACGAATCATCGGTGCAACGTTGCGTTCGGAAAAGACATCTTGCAAGTGGTTTTTGCCATTTTTCAATGCAGTGATGCTCCCTGGCGGGCGATAGCTTCCTCGGTGAGGACCCCGATAAATGGCAGGTTGCGATAATGGCCCATGTAGTCGAGGCCATAGCCGACAACGAATTCATTGGGAATCGTGAACCCGACATAATCGGATATCACGTCTTCCTCCCTTGGCACATTTTTGTCGAGAAGAACGCAGGAGTGGACGCTTTCGACTGAGCCGGTTGCCATGAAGGTTCGTTTGACTGCGGCGAGCGTGCGGCCAGTGTCCAAGATATCATCAACAATCAGCACATGCCGCCCGGCAACATCGGGAAGTTCGTGCTGACGGAAAGAAACGGTTCCCGTGGATTTGGTTCCCCCATGGTAGCTGGCGACAGCAAGGCAATCGACTTTGAGGGGAAGGGGAATCCGACGCAACAAATCGCCCAGGAACAGGCAGCTTCCATTGAGGATGCCAACAACGGTGATTTCCCGCCCGCGGTAATCTTTGGTGATTTCCGCAGCAATCTCATCCAGCCTGGCAAGGATGGTGGATTCGTGAAATAAGACCTTTCCAATATCAGCGATCATGACGTGGGGGAAGCATCTCTGCAACTGCCAAGGAGTGCCAGCCTTTTCAGGTTTTTGCGGGAGGTTCCAAGGGCAACGCCGGGTTGGGCTCTGCGTCATGCTTTTTACCAACAATAAATTTCTCAACGAAGTAGAACGTCACCGGGATGATAAAAATCGCGATAAAAGTGGCAGCCAACATCCCGCCGATGACCGTGGTGCCAAGGATCCTGCGGGAGACGGCGCCGGAGCCCGAGGCCATTGCCAGCGGCAAGCAACCCAGGATAAACGCAAAGGCCGTCATAAGAATCGGCCGCAATCGCAGCCGGGCCCCGGAAAGGGTGGCTTCAAAAAGCGGTTTGCCTTTTTCATATTCGTCCTTGGCAAATTCAACGATCAGGATGGCATTTTTGGCGGCCAGGCCGATGAGCATGACGAGTCCGATTTGGGCATAAAGATTGTTTTGCATCCCGCGGGAGAGGAGGGCTGCGAAGGCTCCAAAAACCGCAATCGGGGTAGTGAGCAGCACGCTGAACGGAAGCGACCAACTTTCGTATTGGGCGGCAAGGATCAGGAACACGAACAATAGGGACAACCCAAAGATCGCCGTGGGAGGCACGCCTTCCGCAGCTTGTTTTTCTTGAAATGACATCCCAAAATAATCGTAACCCATCCCGGTGGGCATGGATTCTTTGAAGACCTCTTCCAAAGCGGCCATGGCTTGGCCAGTGCTATAGCCCTCTGCCACGGAAGCATTGATTTGCGAGCAGCGATACATATTAAAACGCATGGTGAATTCCGGCCCGAAGCTCTCCTTCGCATTCACAAAAGATGAAAGCGGGACGGAATCTCCATCCCGGTTCGTCACATAAAAGAGTCCAAGATTCTTGATGTCCGTGCGGTATTCCCCGGCGGCCTGCACATAGACCTGCCACTGGAGCCCGAAGCGGTTGAAATAGTTGACGAAGTATCCACCAAGGAAAGTCTGAAGCGTTTCGTAAGCATCCGAGAGGCTCACGCCTTGCACCATGGCTTGGGCCTTGTCCACTTCGATGTAGATTTGCGGCACATCCCAAAGCGCGGTTGTGAAGACCCGCGAGAGCTCAGGGCGCTTGGAGGCTTCCTGAATAAATTTCTGGGTGTTTTCAGCGATAAATTTGACCTCTCCCCCCGTCCGATCCTCCAAAATAAATGTCACCCCGCCGGACGTTCCAATGCCAGGGATGGCAGGCGGGGGAAAGGCAAACGCCGCCGTGGGCATGCTCATCCCGGCAAATTCCCGGTTGATCTTCTGCATGATGGCATCAACCTGCAGTTGGGCGGCAGTTCGGTCAGCCCATGGCGTCAGGGTGATAAAGAAAAATCCGTTGTAAGTGGCCTGCACCGAGCTGAGCAAGTTGAAGCCCACAACGGTGGTCACGTATTCCACTCCGGGGGTTTTTAGCAACAGCGCTTCAGCCTCTTGGCAGGCCAAGTCGGTTTGCTGAAGAGACGAGGCCCGGGGGAGTTGGACAGCACCAAAAATATACCCCTGATCCTCCTCGGGAATGAACCCTGATGGCAGTTTTGATCCGATGCCGATTCCGGTGACGGAGAGGACCCCCAGAATCAAGAGGCCGATAACCAGTTTGCGCATCAACCCGCCACAAACCGAGGAGTAGCCATTGGTGACCTTCTCGAAGAACCGATTAAACGAACCAAAAAACCTGGCCAGCATTCCCGTGGAGGCCTTTTGGGATTTTGGGCGCAAAAGCAGGGCGCCCAAGGCGGGACTGAGCGTGAGAGCATTAAATGCCGAGATGATTACGGAAACCGCCATCGTCACAGCAAACTGCTGATACATGGCACCTGTGATTCCGGGGATAAAAACCGTCGGGATAAACACGGCGGCAAGAATCAGCGCAATGGCAACCACGGGACCGGACACTTGGGACATGGCCTTGATGGCGGCGTCTTTCGGCGAGAGACCTTTCTCAATGTGACTTTCAATGGCTTCAACGACCACAATCGCATCATCCACCACCAATCCAATGGCCAACACCAAACCAAAAAGCGAGAGGGTGTTGATAGAAAATCCGAGGAGCGGAAAAATCGCAAACGTACCAATCAGGGAAACCGGAACCGCAATCAATGGGATCAACGTCGCCCGCCAACCTTGGAGGAAAACAAAGACAACAAGCATTACGAGGATCATCGCTTCGAAAAGGGTCTTGATGATTTCTTTGACCCCCTCCGTGACGGCCTCAGTGGTGTCGAGTGCCACCGTGTAAGCAAGGCCGCCGGGGAAGTCTTGAGAGAGCTTTTCCATCGACTTCCGAACTTCGTCCATGGTTGCCACAGCGTTGGATCCGGGTTGCTGATACACGCAGACGATGGCTGCGTTTTTTCCATTAAAACGGCCGCGGAGATTGTAATACTGGGCTCCGAGGGTCACTTTCGCGACGTCTTTGACGCGAACGATGGCGCCGTCCGAGGAAGCGCGAATGACGATATTTTCAAAGTCTTCCACGCTGACAAGCCGCCCGGTCGTGTTAACCGTGTAGGTGAACAATTGTCCATCAGGCACTGGCTCTCCACCGATCTGGCCGGCAGGGTTCACATTATTTTGGGCATTGATGGCGTCGATCACTTCGGGGACGGTGATATTCAGCGTAGCCAACCGGTCGGGCTCCACCCAGATGCGCATCGCGTATTGACCGGACCCATAGACATTCACTTGGCCGACGCCGTTCACGCGGGTTATCGGATCGTTGATATTGATATAGGCGTAGTTGGCCAAGAAGACCGGGTCGTAAGAATCGTCCGGAGAATACAACACAAACACTCCGAGCGGGGACGCGTAAGACTGAGTCACGGTCACACCGAAATTGCGCACGTCAGAGGGCAATTGTGATGCGGCCTGTGTTTGCCGCATTTGAGCGAGGATTTGGTCGGTGGTCGGATCCGTGTCGATGCCAAAAATCACATTAAGGGTCATGGCCCCATTGCTGGCATTCACAGAATACATGTATTCCATGCCTTGAACCCCGCTCATTTGTTGCTCAATGGGCGTGGCAACCGACTGCTCCACGGTCAGCGCATCCGCACCGACATAAGTTGTCGCCACTTGGATCTGGGGCGGAACGATATTTGGAAATTGGGCAATGGGCAACCCCGCCATAGAGACAAGGCCGACGATGACTGTGATGATGGCAATGACCATCGCAACAATCGGACGTCTGATGAAAAAATTCGACATGCCGGGTGACTAAGAAATGGCTCGCGGGGAAGGCGTAGAGAGGGCTGATGTCGCGGGCTTCGCAGGCGGGGTGGGCGAAGGCGCTGCTTGCACGGGGGAAGATTTCACCTTCATGCCGGGACGAACTTTTTCCACACCCCCGACAACCACATTATCACCAGCTTTGAGTTTTCCCTGCACCACAATGTTGGCTCCATCGATGGGCCCCTTCTTGACTGGCACCGTGGAGATCACATCGTCGGCACCCACAATCGAAACCATGTGGTTGCCCTGCAATTCCAAGACCGCTTGCTGCGGCACAAGCAGGGCACCATTAAGATGACTAACAGGGGCCGTGATTCGTGCAAACAAGCCGGGACGCAGAATGTTGCCAGGATTTGGGAACAGCGCCTCGACCTCAATCGTGCCGGTCGCGACATTGACCTGACGGTTCACAAAATCGAATTTTCCCGTTTTGGGATACTCCTCTCCGTCCGCAAGGGTCATGGAGATTTTGCCTGTCGTATTGTCTTCGGCTTGCGCCTGAAGATTGGACAGCAGGGTGGATGCCATGAGATATTCGCGTTCGGTGATTGAGAAAATCGCCTTAATGGGGTCCAACTGGGAAATTTGAGTGAGCACGGTGGCGCTGCCTCCGGGGCCAACCAGATCGCCAATTTGCGCCTGGGCTTTTCCCACGATCCCTTCAAATGGCGCTGTGATGGTGCAGTAGTTGAGGTTCACCTGCGCAGACTGCACACTGGCTTGGGCCGCGGCTGCGGAGGCGACTGCGGCTTGGGCATTGGTGGCGGCGGTGTCAAATTCCTGCTCGCTGATCACCTTGGTTTTAAAGAGTTGCGTCTGCCGATCGAGGGTGATCTGACCCAACTGAGCTTCGGCAACTTTCTGGGCATAATCAGCTTGAGCTTGCGCCAACGCCGCTTCAAAAGGCCGGGCATCAATGATAAACAACACGTCACCAGCTTTGATCAGAGTGCCCTCCTTGTAATTTTGAGAAAGCAAATACCCGGTCACTTGGGCACGAACATCCGCATTCTGGTAGCCATCCAACAGGCCGACCCACGTTTGAGAAACCACCACATCGCTGGTGATCACCGGTGCCACGGTCACGGACGGAATGGGAACTGGAGGTTTTTTCTCCTCACATCCTGCAATAACCAGACTCAATAGCAAAATGGGAATCACCAATCTCATTGCGGATTTGTTTAAATGTGCAGGCGAGGGATGTCAATCGTTGTGCTGATTCCAGATCGAAAGCCCACGCGGCGCACGTTTCCACCATCAGCCCCCCAGGCATAGATCTTAGCTCACACGAACCCACTCGCGGCTTCGTGCGCTGGCGCTAACTGCGGAGAGGACTTTTTCTGTGTTCAAACCGTCCTCGAAGGTGGGGTGAACACTTTTCCCAGCCGCAACAGCCGTGATAAAATCGGCAAAGGTGTTCACGAAAGTGTGTTCATAGCCGAGGATATGACCCGGAGGCCACCATGCTCCGGCGTAGGGATGGTTCTCCTCAGTGACGAGGATGTCCTTGAAGCCATTGGCATCGGAGGGATCGGCGGCATTGTAAAACTTCAGTCGGTTCATGTCCTCAAAATCAAAGGCCAAAGAACCCTTGCTGCCATTGATTTCGATGGTGATGTGGTTTTTGCGCCCATAAGCAAAGCGCGTGGCTTCCAGATTTGCGATGGCCCCATTTTTGAAGCGTCCAATCCATGAAACCGCATCATCCACGGTGACCTTGCCGGTTTGTTGAGAGGCCTTCGCCGAGAGACCGGCGCCGAACTCCTCCAAGAGCGGGCGTTCTTTGATGAAGGTTTCCATGAGGGCCGTGACGTCCTTGATTTCACCGACGAGGTAGCGGCCAAGGTCAATGATATGGGCATCAATGTCACCATGCGTGCCGGAGCCTGCGATTTTCGACTGCAACCTCCACACTAAGGGAAACATCGGATCCGCAATCCAGTCCTGGGCATATCTGGCGCGATAATGGTAAATTCTGTCGCCGAGATCTCCCCGCTCAATCATGCGTTTGGCTAGAGCAATGGCCGGGATGCGCCGATAGTTGTGGCAGACCATATTTGGCACCTTGGCTTTTTTGACGGCGGCAACCATTTTTTCGCACTGCGCCACATTGAGGGCCAAGGGCTTTTCACAGAGGATTGCCTTTCCGTGTTTGGCCGCTTCGATAGCAATTTCGCAATGACTGTCATTCGGCGTGGCAATATCGATGATATCGATCTCAGGGTTTGAAACGACGTCCTTCCAGTTCGTGCTCGCAAATTGCCAGCCCAGTTTTTGACGGGCCACTTCCACGGAAGCCGCCGAGCGTCCACAAATGGTGTGCAAGGCAATATCCACTGGCAAATCAAAAAACCGCGGAGCCTGGCGCCACGCGTTGGAATGGGTTTTGCCCATAAAATTGTAACCGATGAGACCGACGTTGAGAGTGCGCTTTGACATATTTTGAGGGCGTTGGGTAAGAATCGATATCTCATCAAAGGTGGGGCCCAAAGAAAAGCCGAAATCCAAGAAGAATGATTTTTTCACATGACTTGACGTTGAGGGTCTTTGGGCCGAGGGTGGGATTCAACGCAGGGGAGCCCGATGGCTGAGAGTTCAAAGTTGCCCAACAACGATGAAGACCCTAGGAACCTGATCCGGCCAACACCGGCGTAGGGAGCGGCCTTGAAGGCAACCATGCGTGTAGAAAATCCATACACTCATGATCGCAAACAAATCGTCCTTCGAACCGCACAGCACAGAATCTCTCCCCAACTCGTCAAGGGTGTATGTTTCCGGATCGCTTCACCCCGCCATCCAAGTGCCGCTGCGGGAAATCGCGCAAGCTGCGACCAAATCCTTCTCAGGAGACATGGTGCCCAATGATCCTCTTCGCGTGTATGACACCTCCGGGCCATGGGGCGATCCGGATTTCGAAGGTTCTGTCGAGGAGGGCCTGCCACCACTCCGCCGGGAATGGATTCTCGGGCGCAACGATGTCGAAGAATACCAAGGCCGGAAGACCCAGCCCCTCGATGATGGTTACCTGTCCGATGTCCATGCCAAGGCAAGGAATGGCAGCGCGAAAATCCAGAATCCCAAGTTTTCCAAAACCCCGCTCCGGGCCTCGGGCGGACATCCCGTGACCCAGTTGTGGTATGCGCGTCAGGGCGTGATCACACCCGAAATGGAATTTATCGCCCTGCGGGAAAATATGGGCCGCCAGGAAATCTCAGACACCAAATTTGAGATTTCAGATTTTTCTCAGGATATCGCCCGTGACGATCTCCACAAACAACATGCTGGTTCGGCGCAGCAGCCTCAGCCCGCTTCCCCCTACACTCCCAGCGTGTTTTCGCGCTTCCCGCAACGCATTCCAAAGGAGATCACCGCGGAATTTGTGCGCAGTGAAATCGCTGCCGGACGGGCCATTATCCCGGCTAACATCAACCACCCTGAACTCGAGCCAATGATCATCGGGCGCAATTTTTTGGTCAAAATCAATGCCAACATCGGTAACAGCGCCGTCGCCTCGAGCATCGAGGAAGAGGTCGAAAAAATGCGGTGGGCCACCAAATGGGGTGCCGACACCGTGATGGACCTTTCCACCGGAAAAAACATTCACGCCACCCGCGAATGGATCCTCCGCAACTCCCCTGTGCCCATCGGCACAGTTCCGATTTATCAGGCCCTTGAAAAAGTTGGCGGCAAGGCAGAGGAACTGACATGGGAAATTTACCGTGACACGCTCATCGAACAGGCAGAGCAGGGCGTGGATTATTTCACCATCCACGCCGGGGTCCTCTTACGTTTTATTCCTCTGACAGCCAAACGCATGACCGGGATCGTGAGCCGAGGGGGAAGCATCCTTGCCAAGTGGTGCCTGGCCCATCACCAAGAAAACTTCCTTTACACTCACTGGGACGACATTTGCGATATCATGGCGGCCTATGATGTCTCATTCAGCATCGGCGATGGCCTTCGACCGGGCTCGATTGCGGATGCCAATGACAAGGCCCAATTCGGAGAACTCGAAGTCCAGGGCGAACTCACCCGGCGCGCATGGGCAAAAGGCGTGCAAGTCATGAACGAAGGCCCCGGCCACGTCCCGATGCACATGATCGAGGAAAACATGGCCAAGCAACTCGAGTGGTGTCATGAGGCCCCCTTTTACACCCTTGGGCCTCTCACCACGGATATCGCGCCCGGTTATGATCATATCACGAGCGGCATTGGTGCCGCGATGATTGGTTGGTATGGTTGTGCCATGCTTTGTTACGTGACCCCCAAAGAACACTTGGGCCTTCCTAACAAAGAAGACGTCAAAGCCGGGGTCATCACCTACAAACTCGCAGCTCACGCCGCCGACTTGGCCAAGGGCCACCCCGGAGCCCAGCTCCGTGACAATGCCATCTCCAAAGCCCGCTTTGAATTCCGGTGGGAGGACCAGTTCAACCTGAGCCTTGACCCCGTGACAGCCCGCGAATATCACGATGAAACCCTCCCTCAAGAAGGCGCAAAAAGCGCCCACTTCTGCTCCATGTGCGGCCCCCACTTTTGCAGCATGAAAATCACCGAAGACGTGCGCAAATACGCAGCCGAGCAGGCGATCTCGGAGGAGGAGGCGCTTCAACGGGGGATGGCGGAAAAGTCGATAGAGTTCGTCGAGAAAGGCGCTGAAGTTTATCAGTCGGCTTAGAAGAAATAGGTCTTATAGGACCTATCGGACCTCTTTTTGCCATGCCTTCCAATGATCCATCTGGCTTTCTTTTGAAAGGCGGCAACTACCAAGACCTCCTTTCTTACCGCAAATCGGAGATTGTCTACGATTTCACTTTTCGGTTTTGCAACAAATTTCTCCAACGAGGCGACCGCACCATTGATCAGATGGTGCAAGCCGCCCGGTCCGGCAAACAGAACATCGCCGAGGGCAGCAAAGCATCCAGCACCTCGACAGAGATGGAGTTAAAGCTCACCAATGTCGCGCGTGCCAGCCTTGAAGAGTTGCTCATCGATTACAAAGATTATCTTCGTGTCCGCGACCGGCCGCTTTGGAGCAAGGATTCTGCCGAGGCTCTTTACGTTCGCAAGCTTGGCAAACAGCCCAATGAAAACTTTGAGACCTATCGACCTTTCATCGAAACCCGCCCAGCCGAAACCTTGGCCAATATTGCGATCTGCCTCATCCACCAAGCCAATTATCTGCTTGATCAGCAAATTCGCCGCTTGGAAAAAGACTTCGTCGAAAAAGGAGGTCTCCGCGAGCGCATGACCAAAGCGCGTCTCGACTACCGGCAGCGCCAAAGGTGATCGGAGCGTGTTTATGTGTCTTATAGGACCTATAGGACCTATTTTTCCTCAGCACTGAGGTCTGGCTTTTTAATGCGACCTCTGGTAATGATATCCCACTTCTCCAATGACTCCTAAAAAAACCAACTCCCGTCCCTACTCCTCTCTTGTTCTTGATGGCGATAGCCGTGCGCCCAGCCGGGCGATGCTTTACCCGGTTGGCTTCAGCGAAAAAGATTTTTCCAAATCCCAGATTGGCATTGCCTCCACGTGGAGCATGGTCACGCCTTGCAACATGCACATTGATGCCTTGGCGCGCGAGGCCGCTTTAGGCACGGACAAAGCGGGAGGGAAGGCCACGATCTTTAATACGATCACGATATCCGATGGCATTTCCATGGGAACCGAGGGCATGAAATACTCGCTCGTTTCTCGGGAAGTGATTGCTGACTCGATTGAGACCGTGGTGGGGTGTCAGGGTTACGATGGGTTTGTGGCCATCGGAGGCTGCGACAAAAATATGCCGGGCTGTGCCATCGCGATTGCCCGATTGAATCGGGCCGCTGTGTTTGTCTATGGCGGAACGATCCTGCCCGGCTGCCTCAACGGAAAAAACCTGGATATCGTGTCGGTCTTTGAAGCTGTGGGTGCGCAAGCTGCTGGAAAAATCTCAGACCGCGAGGCAAAGCGTGTTGAGGCGTGTGCGATCCCCGGTCCGGGTTCGTGTGGTGGTATGTATACTGCGAACACGATGGCATCCGCCATTGAGGCTTTGGGGTTCAGTCTGCCAAACAGTTCCGCCCAAACAGCGGTTTCCGACGCAAAAAAAGACGACTGCCGCCGGGCGGGAGCCGCCGTGTTGGCCATGCTAAAACGCGGAATCCGACCTTCGGACATCTTCAGCAAGGAGGCCTTTGAAAATGCCATCACCGTCGTCATCGCCCTCGGCGGTTCGACCAATGCGGTGTTGCACATGTTGGCCATTGCTCACTCGGCAAACGTCAAATTGACCTTGGATGATTTTACCCGGATCGGCAAACGCGTGCCTGTTTTGGCGGATCTAAAACCAAGCGGACGGTTCCTGATGAACCAGTTGGTGGAGATCGGTGGCATTGTTCCCATGATGAAAGAACTCCTCTCCGCGGGGCTTCTTCACGGCGATTGCCTCACCGTCACAGGAAAAACCCTCAAACAAAATTTGGCACCTTTCAAAGCCTATCCGAAAGGACAGGAAATTATTGCCCCCGTGAGCAAACCGCTCAAAAAGGACTCTCACCTTGTCATTCTTCGCGGTAATCTCGCTGTGGGCGGAGCCGTTGCAAAAATCAGCGGGAAAGAGGGGCAGCTATTTGAAGGCGAGGCCCGGGTTTTCGATAGCGAGGAAAAAGCCCTCAAGGCGATCCTTGCCAAAAAAATTCAAAAGGGAAATGTGATTGTGATCCGCTACGAAGGGCCACGCGGCGGTCCCGGAATGCGCGAGATGTTGTCACCAACAAGTGCCGTCATGGGCCTTGGTCTTGGGAAGGACGTGGCGCTAGTGACAGACGGCCGGTTCTCGGGTGGCACCCATGGTTTTGTGGTCGGACACATCACACCGGAAGCCTGTGATGGCGGCACACTGGCCATTGTGGAGGACGGAGACCGCGTCGTCATTGATGCCGTCAAACACACCATCACCCTTGGAGTGACGGCCTCGGTGATTTCCGCAAGGCTGGCCAAATGGAAAAAACCACGCCCCCGCTACAAGCGCGGCGTGCTTGCAAAATACGCCGCTCATGTGACCACGGCCTCCGAAGGAGCCGTCACCGACAAAAACCTGTTTTAGGGGGCGGAGGCATGAAGGAGTTTCCAGCGGCCGCCGGCCAATCCACCCTGCATTGGTTATCCGCTTCGGCGACACAGCCGGAGGCACGGATTGTGCAGTTGTCGGTTAGTTTTGGCGAACCAGTGCCCATGGAAAAACTCCGTGCCACGTGGAGCGGACTCGCGTCAAGACATGGCGTTCTGCGCTCCGCATTTCGCTCTCAAAAATTCGGGGGGCTGATCCGTGCCGAAAGCGATGCGGCGGAGGCTTCCTGGCGGGAATTGGATTGGTCGGAGGTTCCCGTCTCCGAATTGGGGTCCCGGTGGGCTGCGACACTTGCGGAGGAAGCCGCAAGGCCCATCGATTTGGCGACAGCCCCGGTCCTGCGTTTTGTCACGATCCGGCTGCCGGGAGGCTCTAACCACCTTCTGGCAACCCACCCACGGTTTTTGTTGGATGAAGATTCCTGGTTCTTACTCCTCTGTGAGTGGATGGAGGCCCTGGATGGCCAGCCTGCACCGGAACCGCTCGAAGAATCCGCCTCAGAGGGCCCCGTCTCCCATGATTTCTGGAAAAAAGATCTGGAAGGGGCCTCTGCTCAGGCCCTTCGGGTTTTCCCGGAAGGCCATGGACAAGAATCGGTGGCCGAGCACTCGATCTTGGTGGATCGCGAAACCACAAAAAAAATTGCTGACGCTTTTGGCAAAGCCGGGTGCAACCCCAGAGATGGGATCCTGGCACTTTGGAGCTATCTGCTTGCACGCCTTTGCTTACAAACCGAAGCGCT
>Ga0105047_10010678_pt1 | contig 14987 bp, 12 predicted proteins | sample MAT04_FD_78384 | JGI IMG/M metagenome (GOLD analysis project Ga0105047, IMG submission 78384) | Freshwater microbial communities from Lake Fryxell liftoff mats and glacier meltwater in Antarctica - MAT-04 (megahit assembly) | ecosystem: Environmental > Aquatic > Freshwater > Ice > Liftoff... | reverse complement strand
TCCGGGGCCTCGTCCTCGGTCAGCGCCTTGCCGCCGATGCTGAAGGTGTACTTGTCGCCCGTCTTCTCGATCAGCACCGTCTCCCCGTCGTACACCGCCTTCGTCGTCTTCCCCATCTCCGTCTTCTCGGCGGTGGTGTAGGCCCGTTTGATTTTGGTCCCCTGCTTTTCGCCGGCCTTCTTCGCCACGACCTCTTCGGTGTACACCTCTTTCGAGCCGGTGACGACGGCCTGCTTGCGGACGTTCCCGCCGATGTCGATGGTCACGTCGCTGTTCGACTCGTCCACCTTCTCGACCGCGATCTTGTCCCCAGCCTTGGTTTCGTACAGCTTCAACTTGTACTCGTCGGCCGCCCAGGCGGGGGCGGACAGCAGCAGACCGACCACGAGCGCGCGGAACATGGGTAAATCCTCCGGGAACGTCGGGCCGGAACAACCCCGGCCGACGCGGCCATGATAGGAACCCGCTCGTGGTCAGTTCATCGCCTTCGCCTTCTTCTTCGGGGCCGGCTGGTCCGGCGGCGGGTTCGGGTTCTCGCCGACGATCACCACCAGCTTCGCCCGCAGGTCGCTGAACTGCACGTCCTTGGCCGGCACGTTCCTCGGCCGCACCATCGTCACCTCGACGTACTGCCCCGGCTTCAGGTCGGACGGGTCGGCCGCGTACCCCTTCACCCCGCCCGGCTTCCGCGACTCGGCCACCTCCGCTTCCGTCCGCGGCACCCGCTTGCCCTTCTCGTCCAACTTCGGCGGCAGCTTCGCCCACCGCACCAGCGCCCCCTCGGCGAGCATCACTTCCGTACTCTTGGTCGTCGTCTTGGGGGTCGGCCGCCGGCCCCCCCCGCCCGGCGTCAGGGTGGTCGTCGTGCTGCTCACGCTGAACCCGGCCCCGGTCTTCTTGCTCAGCTTGGACACCTCGCCCGTCCACACCCCGACCGTCGTCCACCCGGACCAGTCGGCCGGCTTGTCCGGGTCGGCGGCGGACACGGCGACGGCGAAGAACCCGACCCCGAACGCGAGACCCAGCGCGAGAACGCGGCGAACCATGACGGCACCCTCCGGTTGGAAACGGCTTCCGGGGAATCGTACCATCTCCTGGAACGAACCGCATCCCACCGCCGCAGGTTTCCCCCGCGCCCATGATCCCGACGACCGACGCCACCGTGGCGGCCATGCTCGCCCCGGCCTTGTTCCTGACGGCCACCGGGTCGCTCATCATCTCCACCGCCAACCGCATCGGGCGGATCGTGGACCGCATCCGCGAGCTGGTGGACCTGTGCGACCGCCTCCGCAAAGGCGACGACCTGCTGGACTACCCGGAACTCCGCCGGCAGTACGCCATCGAGTCCCTCCGCCGGCTCCAGTGGCGGAGCGACCGGGCGTCCATCGCGGTGACGATGCTGTACTTGGCCTTCAGCGCGTTCGCCGCCACCAGCCTGCTGATCGCCCTCGACTCCGTCACCGGTCATCACCTGGAGGGGGTGCCGACGCTGTTCGCGGTGGTGGGCGTGGCGCTGCTGCTGGGGGCCTGCCTGAACCTGGTCCGCGAGGCCCGCACCGCCCTCCGCAGCAACGACGCGCAGGTGCGGTTCTTCCACGAGCTGGAGGCGCTCCGGGCTGGTGGGAAGCAGTAGAATCAAGAGCGAAGTTGACCCCACTCGCGATCCAGAAGGGCACCTGGAATGGAAACCGTCGTCCGCGTGTCCGCCGCGATCCAGGCCGAGTACGGGGCTTGGTTCCGACGGAACGGCGAACTGGCGGGCGTGATGGAAGCCGAGTTGCACGACGAGTTGATCCGCCGAGACGGGCAGCCGGAGGCCGCGCATTTCGTTCCGGACGCGGTGCCGCCGTGTTGGGTCCGGCGGTTCAGCGGGAATACCGTCGTCCGTTACACGCTCACGGAGGAGGCGGTTAGCGGGTGGCTGTTCGGCAAGCGACGGCGGAAGGTGGTCATCATTGGGATCGGGCCGCCGACCTGAGCGCGTCGAGGTCCGCGTCGGACAGGCAGTCGTCCGGGTCGAACGTGTCCGGCAGCGGGCGGGTCAGGGCGTCGCGAGCGGCCGGGGACAGTTCGGCCAAGAACCGCTCGTACCGCTCCTTTTCGGCCGCCGCCGGGACGAACGAGCCGACGAATTCGCCATCCGGCGTGGACACCGGGATGCGGCACGAGTTCCCGTTCAGTCGGATCAACTCGCGGAGCAGGGCGACGAACACGTCCCCCTTCAACTCCGGCGATAATCGGGCGACGACTTCTTCAGCCGTCGTGGGCAAGCGCGGTTCGGCGGCGACCATGACGAACTCCCGGCGAGGAACGGATACGGACATCCTATCGTCGCGGAACGGGGTCGGGAACCGACCACACGGCGATCCGATCGCGGGAACGCTCTCCCCGCGCGGGGTCGGTCGCCCGTCCACCCGGCGGGGCGTACAACAGCGGCAGTCGGTCCCGCTTCCTCCCGCCGCATTGCCCATGTCGTACCGCGCGTTCAAACGGGTGTTCGGCGAGACCAGCCTGGAGCGGAAGTGCCGGTGGCTGATCGGCTCCGGCGTGCTGGTGCTGATGGCCGCCAGCTTCTTCTTCTACGCCCGCCAGACCGAAGGGCTGGCCTACGACCAACTCGCGCACACCGGCCGGACCCTCGTTCCGTCCATCGTCGCCCGCCTGCACGTCCGCCAAAATAACGAACTCATCGACGGCATGACCGAATTCCAGGAGATGACCGAGAAGACGTGGCCAGCCAAGTTGCGCGGGTACGCGTCCCACGTGATCCGCCCGCCGCGCGGCCCGGCCGACACCCTCTCGGCCGACGACGCGGCCATCTTGGAGCGGTTCCGCGCCGACCCGGCACTCGCCGAGGAGACCCGGCCGAACCGGGCCGAACACGAGTTCGTTTACCGGGGGGCCGTCCGCGCCGGCACGTCGTGCGTGGCCTGCCACCGGGACCCGGACAAGATGACCGAGTTCGGCGGCAAAGCCACCGTCGCCGACGCCGAACTTCGGCCGGGCGACCTCATGGGGGTGGCGTCGGTGCGGCTGTCCACCGAGATGATCGAGTCCGGTTTCCACGAAAACCAAGCGATCCTGCTGGCGTTCGCCGTCGGCACCACCATCTTGATTTTGGCCGGCAGTTACCTCGTCATTCGCTACGTCATCGTCAAACCGGTGAAGCACCTGAAGGCCGTCGCCGACGCCATCGCCGCCGGGCAGACGGGGGTGCGGAGTAAGATCGAGACGGCCGACGAGTTCGAGGACTTGTCCGTCGCCTTCAACCGCATGTTGACGAACTTGACGAACATCCAGGAGCGTAACCGCGGCCTGATCGCCACGTTGGACGTGAAGATCGACGAACTCGCCCGCGCGAACTTGGAACTGTTCCGCTCGAACCAGGCGAAGGCCGACTTCCTGTCCACCATGAGCCACGAGTTGCGGACCCCGCTGAACAGCGTGCTGGGCTTCAGCGAGAACCTGCTGCGGGCCGACAACCTGACCGACAAGCAGCACCGGTGGGCGGCGAACATCCTCACCGGCGGGCAACAGTTGTTGGCCCTTATCAACGACGTGCTGGACCTGGCCAAGATGGAGTCCGGGCGGATGCGGGTGGTGGCCGAACCGCTGGACGTGGCGACCCTGTGCGACGGGTTGGGGGCGCTCTTCCGCGCGGACGCCGAGAAAAAAGACGTGGAACTGCGCGTTCAACTGCCGACCGACTCGCCCGCCGTTTCGCAGGACGCCGGCAAGTTGCGGCAAATCCTGACGAACTTGCTCGGCAACGCGGTCAAGTTCACCCCGGCCGGCGGGCGGATCACGTTGAAGGCGGCGGTCGAGGGCGACGAACTGACGCTCACGGTGACGGACACCGGCGTCGGCATCGCCCCCGAGGAGCAAGAGGTCGTGTTCCAGAAGTTCCGGCAGACCTCGCACCCGCTGACCCGCGAGCAGGGCGGCACCGGGTTGGGCCTGTCCATCGTCCGCGAGTTGGCGAAACTGCTCGGCGGCGACGTGGCCCTGGACAGCGAGTTGGGCCGCGGCAGCACCTTCACCGTCACCGTACCGGCCCGCCTGCGGACGGAGCGTTGAGCCGTCACCGGTGCGACGGTCGCAGATTTTTCCCGCGCAATTCGGTCGCCCGTCGGCGGTATGATGGTGGGACTTCCCCCGCCCCGCCGAGATCGTTCCATGCCCGGCCTTCGCCCGACACTTGTCGCCCTGTTGGTCGTCGCCGCCCCCGCGGTCGCGGCCGACCCGACGCCCGACCCGAAGGCGCTGTCGTCCCTGCTCCGACCGATGCTGCTGGCGGCCTTGCCGAACCCGCTCGCCGTCACCCCGATGGGCTGGGGCGACCAGCGGGAGGTGACGATCGGCGTGAAGTGGGAGAAGCAACGGCTGCTGTACAAGCCGGTGCCGATGAAGGCGGTGCGGAACGACGGCCACTGGCAGAAGGTGACGCTGACCGCCCTCGCCGCGGCGGACTCGCTCACCCTGACCATCCGGGACGTGCGGATCGCCGGGGAGAAGACGTACTTCCGCGCCGACATCGGGATGACCGTGCGGGCGGTGTACGAACACCAACTGTGGACGCTGGCGAAGCGGGTGTACGCCGGGGAGACGCACGTCCGCTGTCGGGCGGTCCTGTCCCTGACGTGCGAATTGACCAGCGACGCCGTCCTCACCCCGGGGGCGCTGCTGCCGACGTTGAAAATCCGCGCGCGGGCGACTGAAGCGAAAGTGGGGTACTCGGACCTCGTGTGCGAACACACCCTGGGCGTGAGCGGTAAACCGGCCGAGGTGCTGGGCAAGACCGCCGTCGAAGTGATGCGGAAGGTGGCCCCGCAGGTGGAGCGCGACCTGCTGGCGAAGGCGAACGCGGCGGTACTAAAGGTGGCCGACACGAAGGACGTGCGGGTCGAGTTGGACAAGTTCCTGTCGAAGTCGGGGAAGTGAGGGGCGGGCGACCCGCCCCGTCCTGTTCCTACCGCCCCTTCAGCGACTGCACATAGCGGATCAGATCGGTCATGTCCGGGTCCGGCAGGGCGGACGCCTCGGACGCGGGCATCGGGGTGCCGGGGATGCCCAGGCGGATGCGGGCGTACAGGCTCTTCGCGTCGCCGCCGCCCTTGTAGATGCCGGCCGTCAGGTCGCGCGGGGAGGCCGGGGTGCCGTCCAGGTTCTTCGGCCGCTTGTCCGGTTGCCCCGGCTCCGGCTCCTTGAACTGCTCGCCGTCGCCTTTGCCCTCCAACCCGTGGCAGGACGCGCACGTCGCCTTCACGAACAGCGCCTTGCCGTTGGTGAGGGCATTGGGGGACGCCGGGGGGAAGACGGGCGGGATGACGAGCGGTTTGCCCGCGACGGTGAGCAGGTCCGTTGCCGGCGTCAGTTTGGCCGGCTTGTCGGCGGCCTTGCGGGCCTCCTTCCAGTCCACCTTGGTCGCGGCGTGGATCGCCCCCGCCTCGTCGTCCTCGGCCGTGATGTCCTTCAACTCCTTGATCGTGGCGACGGCCAGCAGCTTCTCGTACACGCCCTTCCGCGTCAACTCCCGGACGTGCCCGACGACGGCCGCCAACTCGGCGTCGGTCAACTCGGCCCGCACCTGCGCGGCGGACGTCCCCTCCGGCGGCTTCTGGAAGGCCGGCATCGCCGAGCCGGGGATGCCGCGCTTCAAGACGTCCAGCAGGTCCGCGTCGGACGGGTTGGCGAAGGCGTAGCCGGCTTGTTGCCGTCGCAGCGTGGTGGCGAACTTGAACGGCTGATACCCGAAGTGGCGGGCCGGCGGGTCCAGGTTGGCGGTGCCCTTGCCGTCGCCGGTCTCCCCGTGGCAACTGGCGCAGTGCTGAACGAACAGCCGTTGCCCGTCGGGGGCGGCGGCCACGACCGGCGCGGCCGGCCCCGTCTTCAGAGCGTCGTACACCATCAGGCCGGGGGTCGCCCACAGCCCACCGATGATGACGAACGGGGCGGTGAAGAGGGTGAACTTGCTGGCTTTCCGCAAGACGAATGGGGGGCTGGGGGCGGACATGTCGGCGGGGTCTCCGAGAAAGTGCGGAGCGGGAGGATTTCGCATTCTATCGACCGGCCACGGGCGAGCCAATCCGTTGACCGCAGCGCCGCCCGGCGGGACAACTCCGCGCGGTCGTGGCTTACCGAAGGCCGTGGATTCTTAACTGTAGCCGGCCTCTGTGAGGCCGGGACCGACCGGCCTCACAGAGGCCGGCTACAGCAGCAGTTCAATGCGATCCGGGATCACTCCGAGATCAGCTTGCGGAGCGGCTTCGCCAGGCGATCCCACAACCCCGGCATCAGCCCGTAGGCGTGGGCCAGATACTGGATCGGGTGCAACGCACGTTTGCCGCTGCCCTCCTGCATCTGTAACCGGCACGGGCCGCATTCGGTCGAACCGTAACCGACGTGCGGTTGTCGCAGCTCGTCGAACAGCGGCCGGCCGGCGTCCAACGACCCGGCATAGGCCGATGCCAGCAGCCCGTGCGGGCCGGCCATGCCGGAGCAACTGCGGTCGATGAGCGTCACCGTCACGCCGGGGATGAGGGCCAGCAACTTCGGCCCGGCGGGGGCATCCGTCAGTGCTTTGACGTGGCATGGGACGTGGTGCCCCAGGTTCAGCCGCACCGGGGCGAAGTCGGTGCGGAGTTTGCCGTCGGCGTGCCACCGCCAGAGCAAGTCCGTCAGTTCCACCGTGTTTTCGGCCACCAGTAGGGCGTCATCGGAGTCGAGCAAATCCAGGTAATCCTGCGTCAGGGTGAGGGCGGCCGTCGGCTCCGAGCAGACGACCGTGAACCCGTCCCGGACCAGATCGGCCAGCACCCGCACCGTGTACGCGGCCCGCTCGGTCGCGGCTTCGACATCCCCCTGCGACAGCGGCGCGACCCCGCACCCCCGCTGTCGGGGCGGGACCACCACCTCCGCCCCGTGGTGCCGCAACACCGCCACCGCCGCTTCCCCGACGGTCGGGTCGGCGTAGTTCACGAACGTGTCGGCGAAGTACGCGAGCCGGACCGCGCCGGGGCGGTGCGGCGGTACGCGGGTGAGTCCCCGCCGCTTCGCCCGCCGCAGGAAACTGCGGTGCGTCACCTTCGGCAGCGTCCGCCGGCGGGACAGGCCGACGGTCTTTTCCAACAGCCAGCGGAACCCCGGCCGGCCGAGCAGCAGGTTGGACACGAATGGGAAGTTGGCGGCGAACCCGGTCAGCCACTCGATGCGGGCGAGGAACCAGCGGTCGCGGTCCAACCCGTGGGTGGCGTGGTGGGCGGCCTTCGCCTCGAGCGCCAGCTTCGGCACGTTCACCCGGCTGCGGCACTCGCTCCGGCACATCTTGCAGTTCACGCACAACTCGGCCACCGCCCGCGCCGCGTCCTCGGCCAGTTGCTCGCCGGTCAGTTGCCGAATCAGCATCGCCTTCGCGCGGGGGCTGGCCGCTTCCGTCCCGTGGATGCGGAACATCGGGCACATGCGCACCGGGGCGGAGCGGGTCCGGCAGTCGCCGCACCCGTTGCACCGCGCCGCCTCGACCGTCGGCGACGATTCGCCCCACAGCAGGAGCGGTTGCCGGGCGACGGGTGCCGGTTCTCTCAGCGGCCATGCCGGGCGACTGGGGTCCGGGCCGACGATCTTGCCGGGGTTCAGAATGGCGGTCGGGTCGAACACCTGTTTCAACTCGCGGAACACGCCGGCCACCGCGTCGCCGAACTGCTTGCGCACCCACGGCGTACGGGCCAACCCGGTGCCGTGCTGACCGCTCACGGTGCCGCCGAGCGCGACGGCCAGGGAGTGCATCTGCTCGCCCACCGCCCACATCCGCCGGCGGTCCTCCGGGTCGGCCAAGTCCACCAACGGCCGGGTGTGAACGATGCCGGCCAGGACGTGAATCAGGAACGACCCGGACAGGTCGTTCCGCCGCAGGATGACGTTCGCCCCGGCGACGAACCGCACCAGCTCCTCACCCGGCACGGCCACGTCCTCGACGAACGCCGTCGGCCGGGCGCGGGCGGCCTCGGCGTGCGACCCGGTGGACGCCGCCGCGCGGAACCGCCGAATCGCTGACAGGCCGCTGTCGGTCGCGGTCGGGGCCGCGAGCGGGGCCAGCGGGAATGCGGCGCTCATCCGGGCGAACGCGGCGGCGGCGGCGGCGAGCGCGTCCGCCGGCGAGTCGGCTTCGAACCCGGCCACCAGCACGGCGGCGGCCGTCAGCGGCACGGCCACCGGCGACCGCGCCACGTCCGCCCGCGCGAGTGACAGCAACCGCTGGTCGAGCAGGTCGCACGACACCACCCCGCCGGCGGCGCGGAGGGTCAGGCCCGCGCGGAGCGCCGCCGGGAGCGTGTCGAACGCGGCGACGAACGCGGCCGACCCGCCGGGCAACGGCACCGCCTTCAACGTGGCCGACGTGACGACGCCGAGCGTCCCTTCACTGCCGACGAGGATGCGGGCGAGGTCGAGGCCGGCGGCGGTCGCCACGTCGTGGAGTTGGTAGCCGCAGCGGGTGAACTCCGTCGCCGGCCGCGTCAGTTGCAGCATCTCCCGGTTGGCCACGATTAGCCCGGCCGTCTGCGAGCGGATTTCGGTCGTCCGCAACCCGGCCTCGGCGAGCGGCTCCGGCGGGCTGCGCAGGGCCGCGATTTCGCCGCTGTCCCACACCACGCGGAGGCCGAGAAGGTGGTCGCGGGTGTACCCGTGGCGGAACAGGTTCGGCCCGCTGGCGTTGTTCGCCACGACGCCGCCGACGGTGCAGGTGTCGCCGCTGCCGATGTCCGGGGCGAACCGCCGGCCGAGCGGCGCGAGCGCGGCGTTCAACTCGCGCGGGGTGACACCGACTTCGGCGCGGATGAAGTCCGGCGTCACTTCCGGAATGGACCGGAAGCCGGTGGTGAGATCGACCACCAAACCGGGGCCGAGGGATTCGCCGGCCAACCCGGTGCCGGCCCCGCGCGGGTGCAGGGGGATGCCGTGTTCGTGCGCGTACCGGACGAGGGTGATGAGGTCGGCCTCGCCGGCCGGCACCGCCACGCCGAACGGGACGACTTGGAACGGGCTGGCGTCGGTGGCGTACAGGGCGAGCGCCGGCGGGTCGAACCGCAGTCCGCCGCGGTACTCGCCGCGCAGGTCGTCTTGGAGTTGCTGGGGGGTGCGCATGGGGTGAGTTCCGCCACGCGCCCGCGTGCGCGGTGATGGTCAGTCCGGTGGGTTTGCTGTCGCCGGAGGACTGAGCCGACGCCATGACGATTGGAGCGTCCGACCACGAGAACGGCTGAAATGAAAAGTGGCACCGGCCACCGGGCCGATGCCACGAAACGACTCGAAACCGTTCACGGGACGGGATCGGTGTTACCAGTCGCCACCGCCGCCGAAGTCGCCACCACCCCCGCCCCAATCGCCACCGGCACCATCGCCGCCACCGCCGCTGTCGCCCCAATCACCGCCGCCGCCGCCGCCTTCGGCCCCGCCGTCGAAGTTGCCTTCGCCGGTGTCCCCACCGCCGCCGTCGGCCGCCGAGGTGCCGTCGGCCGCCGAGGCGCTGCTCATGCCACCGCCGAACATGCTGTTGTACAGGTACATGCCGGCCATCGCGCCGAACATGCCGCCCAGCAGGCTGGTACCGAACCCGCCGCCGCCACCGCCGCCACCGCCGGGGCCACCGCCACCACCCCCACCGCCGCCACCCGTCAGGGCGCGGATGAGGCCGATGACCAGCCACATGACCAGCAGCCCGCCGCCGATGATGAGCACCCACTGGAGGATCGACAAGCCGCCGCCACCGGCCTTCTTCGCGGCCGCGCCGGACTTACCGGCGTCCGGGATACTGGTGTCCTTCAACTGATCGACGACGAAGTCGGTCAGCGACAGCAGGGCCGCGTCGCGGGTGGCGAGGGCCTCCGGGCCGGTCTGCTTGAGGGCCGCGCCGAGGCCGGTTTGCAACTTCTTGGTCGCGGCATTCGCGTCCGTCTCGGTGAAGTGCCGATGCACGTCCGACGCCTTGTCGGCGATGACTTTGACGAAGTATTTGCGGTCGTCCACGAAGGCCAGCACGAACACGCCGGTGGCCTTCTTCTCGCTGGCCAAGTCCTTCGCCCAGCCGGCGAAGAACTGGCCCAGCGCTTGGTTCCGATCCTTCGCGTCGGTCTTGGCGACCGCGTCCGCGAACGCCGTCTTCTTGTCCGCCGGAATCTCCTTCACCGTCACCACGATGAGGGACGTGCGGGCCTTGAACTCGACGCCTTCAAACTTGGCCTCGGCTTTCTTCACCCCGTCGGGGGTGAACGCCCCGGCCTTGTCGTCCACCGACATCGACCCGTGTTCGGCGACCTTACTCGCTAGTACCGGCCCGCCCAGCAGCGCGGCCGCGACGACGGCGGCCGTCACACCCAGAAACTTCTTCATCGCGGTCGTTCCTCGGAACGGTTGTGGGGAATGCGGAAGACGACTTCCGCCGAACGGTTCGACGACATTCTATACCACGGCCGTCGGTCGATCCGAAAATCGCCCCGGCGGGGGTCGCTATCCGTTACCGGCCGGCGGGCACGGTCTATCATGACCGTTCACCCGATTCCGGTCCGCGCCGACCGAGACCGGCGGCGGCGGTCGTCCGTACCCGTTGCCACTGTATTCGCCGCACCCGCCGGAGGATTTTTCCCCGTGGACCGAATTCACGCCACCACCATTCTGGCCGTCCGCGGCCCCGCCGGCGGGGCCATCGGCGGCGACGGGCAAGTCACGCTCGGCAACATCGTGATGAAGAACGACGCCAAGAAGATTCGCAAATTGTACGACGGCAAGGTCGTCTCCGGGTTCGCCGGGGCGGCCGCGGATGCGTTCAGCCTGTTGGAGCGGTTCGAGGGCAAGCTCCGCGACCACCAGGGGTCGGTGCCCCGGGCCGCCACCGAGTTGGCCAAGGAGTGGCGGACCGACCGCATCCTCCGCCGGCTGGAAGCCATGCTCATCGTCATGGACCGCGAACACCTGCTGCTCGTGTCCGGCACCGGCGACGTGATCGCCCCGACGGACGACGTGCTGGCCATCGGGTCCGGCGGGCCGTACGCCCTGAGCGCCGCGCGGGCGCTCTTGAAGCACACGCAGCTTTCCCCGGTGGAGGTCGTCCGCAGCGGGCTGGAGATCGCCGGCGACCTGTGCATCTACACCAACCGCAGCATCGAGGTGGTGGAGGTGGGGTGAGGCGGAGACGGTCGAGTCCACCGCGTTCGGCGTCACGTCGGACCGGGCAGCCCTTCCACCCCCGGCAGGTCGGCGAGCGCGTTTAAGCCGAACGTTTGCAGGAACTTCTTCGTCGTAATGTACAGTTGGGGGCGACCGAGGGAGTCGTGCCGGCCGCCGACGCGGATCAGCCCGCGTTCGGCCAGCAGGCGAATCATCTCCCCGCACCCGACCCCGCGAATGGCTTCGACCTCGGCCCGCATGATCGGCTGCTTGTGGGCGATCACGGCGAGCGTCTCCAAGGCGGGCGGACTCAGCCGGGCGTCGTGGCCCACCCGCCGCAGCCGGAGCAGCCACGGGTGATACGCCGGGCGGGTGAGCAGTTGGTATCCGCCGGCCAACTCGGCGACGCCGAACGCCGACCCGTCGCGGTCGAGCAGGTCGCGGAGCCGTTCGACCAACTGTCCGGCGGCGGCATCGTCCACCCCGACGACTTCGGCCAACCGCTTCGCCGTGAGCGGTTCGTCGGCGAGGAGGAGGGCGGCTTCGAGGGCGGCGAGGAGGGCATCCCGGCCGGCCGGGTCGGGCGGAAGGGTGTCGGCGGGGCGGGTGAACTGGGTCACGGCGGGGGGGCGGACGTTCCCCGGCCGGGCCGAAAAAGGTCGGCGGGCGGCGGACGCATGGCTGGGAAGGCTCAACCCCATGCCGGCAGAATGCCGAAAGAACGCTTTCGCTGCCAGCCGGATTGGTCGCGCGTGTCGGGGAATTCGGGCAACTTGAGGTCGAAGTCGGTCATGAAGAAATATTTCCATTTTCCCCAGACCGACCTTGCGGTTATACTAGGATACCGTTTCGGATTGCCAGCCGGGTCGTGAATCTCGCACCGGGCGGGCCGTTTGATGCGGTTGACGGGGTCGCACGGGCGACCGCCGTCACGCCTATCGTCGTCGGCGGGTGCGGCCGAACCGCACCCGCCGAGGCCCCCAAGCTGCTCGTGGCGTCCGTCCCCTTCCCGGCCCCGTCGGGAACAGGACCAACCGCCGTTCGGGTCGTTGTCGCCCGACGAATCTCGTGTTGTCCCCGCCCCCCCGACGGTCGGCCAGGCCGGGTTTTCGCCCCCACCGGTACAGTCCCCGGTGGGGCTTCGGGTCTTCACCCGAATCGTAACGGACTGGGCACTTAAGAACGCAGAGTCGGAAGACTCCCACGGATGTACCCGCAATGACCGACATGACGCTCGACGACGACCTGATTGCCGCCGGCGAGGCGGTGGCCGCCAGCCGCGCCGAGCCGGCCGCCGAGCCGACGTTCGCCAATGAAGAAGCCGCCTCCGAAGGGTACAGCCACGGCCCGGACGACGCCCTCGGCCTGTACCTGAAGCAGATGGGGTCGATCCGCCTGCTGAAGAAGGACGAGGAGAAAGCCCTCGCGCTCAAACTGGAAGGGCACCGCGGGCGGTTCCGCCGGGCGGCGCTGGTGTGCGGCCACATCCTGGCGCGGGCGCTGCACAAGTTCGAGCAGGTCCGCGAGGGCAAGGCGGCCATCGACCCGACCATCGACGTGTACTCGTTCGCCAAGATGAACCTGTCGCGGGAGCAAGTCCTGAAGCGGATGCCGCACCACCTGCCGCTGCTCCGCACCCTGCTGGTCCGCGAGTCCCGCGCCTTCACCGACGGTCAAGCCGTCGCCGACAATGCCGCCCGCCGCGCCTGGCGGCTCGGCCGCTACCGCCGGCTGTGTAAGATGCGGCATCTGGTGGCCGAGTTGTCGCCCCGCACCGAACTGCTGGAACGGTGGGTGGACGAACTGACCGACATCCACGACGAGATGGGCACCTACGTGCAGGCCGTCGCGGACGCCGACCCGGCGTCGGTGGCCGACTGCCGCAAGGCGCTGGCCGAGGCGGAAAGCAAAATCCACATGACCCACCAGGAGTTGACGGCGTTCGTCCGACTCCTCCGCAAGCGGCGGCTGATGTACCAAAAGGTCCGCCGCCAACTGGCCGAGGCGAACCTGCGGCTGGTGGTGTCCATCGCCAAGAACTACCGCAACCGCGGGCTGCCGTTCGCCGACCTGATTCAGGAAGGCAACCGGGGCCTGATGCGGGCGGTGGACAAGTACGAACACCGGTTGGAGTTCAAGTTCGGCACCTACGCGACGTGGTGGATCCGCCAGGGGGTGCAGCGGGCGCTGGCCGACCACGCCCGCACCGTTCGGGTGCCGTGCCACCAGATCGGGCTGTTCGCCAAACTGGAGAAAAAGAAGGTCGAACTGGCCGCCACGCTGGGCCGTGACCCGACCCCGGAGGAGGTGGCCGAGGCGCTGGGCGTGACGGTGGAGGAGACGAAGACGCTCAAGAGCGTCGGCCGCCAGCCGATCAGCCTGAACGAGCCGATCGGCGGGGACGGCGAGCGGGCGCTGGAGGACTTCCTGAGCGGGGCCGAGCCGCCGAACCCCGGCGCGAACGTCGATCAGCGGCTGCTCCGCGACCGCATCCAGGAGGTGCTGCGGAGCCTCGCCCCCCGCGAGCGGGAAGTGATCGAGCTGCGGTTCGGGCTGAAGGACGGCACCCCCCGCACGCTGGACGAGGTGGCCAAGCAATACGGCATCACCCGCGAGCGGATCCGGCAGATCGAGGCGCGGGGGCTGCTCAAGCTCCGCCAGCCGAACCGCCGCGACCGCCTGGAGGAGTTCAGCGACTCCGACCTGACCGACGCCGTGTGATTGCGCCGCCTGGGGACATGCCATGTGCCGATACGGAAACACTCACTACAAAAACCATTACGCCTGCTTCACCTGCCGGAAAGCGTTCAAGCGCTTTCAGGAAGACGAGTGGCCCGAAGCGGAACGGCCCGCGATGGGCGAAGTGGTGCCGGCCCCGTGCCCAGATTGCGGTCGTCCGATGGCCGACATGGGATTGGACTTCAAGGCACCCAAACGGCGGGAAACGGAACACTGGGCGGTGGTGGAACACCTGTTCCGCCACGGCTTCGCGTATCACTGTTGCGGGTGTGGCGGGCCGGGTTACAGACCTTCTCGCTGGGAAGACGTACCCGCTTTCATCGCTTCTCATCGATGTCAGTCGCCGGGTGAGTTGCTCGCATCCCGATTCGCTGCCCGTGGCGTGCGAGTGACTCGCAACCGCTGAGGCTCCGCTGACTCGCACCCGGTTCGTTCCGTCCCTCGCGGCGTTCGGGCGAAGACACGGACCGTGTCTTCGCCCGAACGCCGTGAGGGGCACCAAATTGGTTCACTTCTTCGCGCCCAATATCCGAATTTGCGTACTCAGGTGCAGCGGGCCGTTGTCCGTCTTGAACTCGCACTCCACGAACGACGCGCGGAATCCCTTCTCCGGCACGGCCGGACTCACGCTCACCCCCTTGGCGAACGGCACCTCCTTCGAGGCCCACCGGGACTGGCGGAAGTCGCGGGTGTCGGCGTCGGTCGTCCACGCCCGCACGGCCGTCACGTTCCCGGTCGGGGTTACGGTGTGGGTGCGGGACTTCTCGTCCCACGTCCAGGTTAGCGTCGGCAGCTTTTTGCCGTAGATGATGCCCGCGCAGAAGGCGCTCAGGGTGTTCAGCGCCCGAATCGGGATCAACTCCTCCTTGCCTTTCTCGTCCGCTTCCCGAAGCCCGTGGCCGGCGTTCGGGATGTAGCACACCCGCTTGTCGCCGGGCAGGTCGTCCCAGTAGCTGTTCAGCGCGTCCTGTGGCCAGTACGGGTCGTTGGTGCCGTTGATAATCATCTTCGGCAGGGTCAAGCTTTCCCGGTAGATGTACGGGTCGATCATTTGCCACAGCTTCTTCGCCTCTGGCGTGTCCGGGATG
>Ga0105047_10010676_pt1 | contig 14988 bp, 16 predicted proteins | sample MAT04_FD_78384 | JGI IMG/M metagenome (GOLD analysis project Ga0105047, IMG submission 78384) | Freshwater microbial communities from Lake Fryxell liftoff mats and glacier meltwater in Antarctica - MAT-04 (megahit assembly) | ecosystem: Environmental > Aquatic > Freshwater > Ice > Liftoff... | reverse complement strand
GCTTCCGCCACCGTATGAGCACCCGGGCAGGCCGCGACGTCTTGAAGGCGCGCCGTGCCAAGGGCCGCCACAAGCTTTCGGCTTGATCTGGCGCATCCGAGAGCGCAGCGCGTTTACGCGCATCGCCTCCCAAGGGCGGCGCGCTCGGGCCGGAGTGCTGTGGTGCACCTACGTTCTCGATCCCCCAGGCACCGTCACGCCACCGCGTGTGGCGTACGCCCTGGGTCGCGCGCTCGGTCCCGCCGTCGTACGCAACCGTGTTCGCCGGCAGCTGCGGGCCATGTTGCTGCAGGTCTCTCGCGAAGCAGGTCTGCCGGCGGGGATGTACCTTTTCGGCGCGCAGCCTGCCGCCGCCGCACGATCGTACGTCGAACTCCAGTTCGATCTGGACCAGATTCTGCGCCGGGTTCGAGGCTGATTCGCCTGGTCATCGCCTATCAGCGGGCGATGGAGGGCCGGCCATCGCCGTGCCGATTCACTCCCTCGTGCAGCGGCTATGCCGTTGAAGCGCTGCAGGTTCACGGCAGTGCACGAGGGCTGTGGTTGACCATTCGTCGTCTCGCTCGCTGCCGGCCGTTCGGCCCCTCGGGCTGGGACCCTGTGCCGCTCGCCGAGCACTCCGGCCACAGTTCACACTCTTCATCACCATCGTCACCACGATCGTCATCACGACAGGACAAGGGTCTCTTCGCATGATCGCTATCAAGTTCTTCGAGCAGCCAGCCAGGCTACTTGCCTGGTTCTACAGCTTCACGCACAGCTACATCCTGGCAATTTCGCTCATCGCGTTGGTCGTGATGTTGCTCACCGCTCCCTTGGTGCTGAAGAGTACCAAGGGCATGCTGGAGATGCAGAAGCTGCAGCCGCAGATGAAGAAGCTGCAGGCCGAGCATCGCAACGACCGCCAGAAGCTCAACGAAGAGATGATGAAGCTCTACCAGGAGCACAAGGTCAACCCGTTGGCTTCGTGCCTACCGTTGCTGCTGCAAATGCCGGTGTTCTTCATCATGTTCCAGGTGCTGCATGCCCTGACTGCGAAGGGGCCGGACGGCACTTTCGCGCCGAAGTACCTCAATACCTCGAGCCAGCTGTACCAGGACCTGGTTGGCCGGACCAAGATGATGTCCTGGGGCTTCGACTTGTCCCGTCGTCCGTACAGCGTCATTGCCGAGTCATCATTTGGTGAGGGTCTCAAGTACGCCATGCTCGTCCTGGTACTTGGCGCTTTGTACTTCGCGCAGCAGAAGATGGCTGCCTCGCGCGCTGCGGTGTCGCCGTCCGTGTCGCCGATGCAGCAGAAACTGATGCAGTACCTTCCTGTCGTTTTTGCCGTGTTCATGGGCTTCTATCTCACTGGCCTGGTCATCTACTACATGGCGCAGGCGGTCTTCCGTATCGGTCTCAACTTCTACATCACTCGCCGCTTCTACCACGGTGAAGAGTCACTTGGTCGCCAGGCGCAGCGCGCCGGTGAACATGCTCGTGAGTTGGCTAAGAAGGACGGCGGCGGCGGCGGCCTGTTCGCCAATGCCAGGCGTGAGTTGTCCGCAGCGAAACAGCCGGCAAAGTCTTCCGCAGCCGCCACGACCGGTACCACGACCAGTAAGCGTGTAACGCCACCGAAGAACAAGCCAACCCCGAGCTCTGGGCGGCCGGCATCTCGCCCCGTCTCCACCGGAAAGGCTGCGCGGCCTGACGGCTCTGGCCCTTCCCCCAAGAAAAAGTAGCAGGTCAGACAGTATGGAATGGGTCGAAACCATCGGTAAGTCGATTGCCGAAGCAAAGGAAAAGGCACTCGATCAGTTGGGTGTCCATGAAGAAGACGCCGACTTCGAAGTACTCGAGGAGCCCAAGCAGGGTCTCTTCGGTCGAGTGCGCGGAGAAGCACGGGTGCGTGCGCGCGTTCGCCCGACTCAGGCGCGGCAGAAGGTCGATCGTCGTGATCGCAAGCGCGCCGACAAGCCGGAGAAGACCGCAAGTGTCATCCCCGAGACTGACGGCGAGCCGGTAGCGCGGGCCCAGCGAGCACCTCGTGCCGCAACGGCCAAGGCCGCCAAGGCACCTGCTGCCGCCAAGGCACCTGCTGCTGCCAAGGCAGCACCGACTGCTGCCAAGGCAGCACCGACAAAGCAGCCCCGCGCTCGCACCGCAGCCGACAAGCGCAGTGAGAACGACAACGACAACGACAATCGCAACGACAATCGCAACGACAATCGCAACGACAATCGCAACGACAAGCCGTCGATCAACGGCGACACCAAGGAGCAGCCCGTGGACGCACACCAGGTAGGCGAAGAAGCCGTTCGGTTCATGACGGAACTCGTGTCCGCATTCGGCCTCACCGGCACCGCTGAGCTCGTCGAAGACGGTGATGACCTCGAGGTTCGCCTCCATGGTCCGGAGCTCGGCTTGCTGGTCGGCCCCCGCGGGACCACACTGCAGGCAGTGCAGGATCTGGCCCGCGTGGCGGCACAACGCCGTCTCGGGGACCACGACACTCGTCTGCGCGTCGACGTTGGCGGCTACCGCGAACGTCGTCGGGTAGCACTCGGTGCATTTGCCACGCAAATGGCAACCGAGGTCACCACCTCCGGCGTCGCGCGCGTGCTGGAGCCGATGTCGTCTGCCGATCGCAAGATCATTCATGACACACTGTCGGACGTCGAAGGCATTGTCACCCGCTCCGAGGGCGACGACCCCAACCGCCGGGTGATCATCGCCCCGGCGAATGCCTGACGATTCTCTGCTCCTCTCCGCACTGCGCGCCATTCAGGCGCGCGGTGCGATTGGAGAATCTTCGCTCGAACAGGCCATCGTTCACGCGGAACAGTTTGTAGCTGCGCTCCCATCGCAGGTGAGCTCGCTGGTGGATCTCGGCTCTGGGGGAGGGCTCCCCGGCCTGGTGATCGCTGTCCGTCGTCCGAATATCCGAGTGACGCTGGTGGAACGCCGACAGTCACGAGCAGATCTGCTGTCTCGGGCCGTTCGGTCGCTCAGCCTCGAAGACCACGTCGCAGTGATTGCTGGCGACGTTCGACTCCTCGGGGGATCCAACCCCAGCAGCTTCGATGCGGTGACTGCGCGCAGTTTTGCTGCCCCGCCGATCACGGCCCATTGGGCCGGTGTACTGCTGCGAATTGGTGGTCGGTTGGTGGTCAGTGAACCTCCGGTGGACGACGCGGACAGGTGGCCCAATGAACTCCTCGCTGCCGCTGGTCTTTTCGATCTGGGCCGTGACCAGGGTGTTCGTGTCTTTCTCAAGGTGTAATCGGCGGCTGATTGTTCCACGTGGAACATTCAGCGAGTCCAGTCCGAGGGTATGATCCGGTGTGTTCCACGTGGAACACTGCTGCGCCAGTCTCAAGTGGTACACCGGGCCGCATGCAATATCCGCTATCCTTCAGCATCGCCCCCGCCAAATTGCTGCTCATTGGGCTTGAGCCTGCAGGAGTTGTTCTGTGCTGACGCCAGCCGCAAGTGCGAGCCGTCCTCTTCCTCGTGTCATCGCCATCGCCAACCAAAAGGGCGGGGTGGGCAAGACCACGACGACCGTCAATCTTGGCGCGTGCCTGGCCGAGTTGGGCTATCGAACCCTGATCGTCGACCTTGACCCACAGGGAAACGCGTCGACCGGACTCGGCATCGACAACCGCGGCCTCGAGACATCCATGTATCACGTGATCATGCACGAGGTTCCGCTGGAGAACTGTGTCGAGCCCTCGTCGGTGAAGAACCTGTTCGTCGCGCCGGCCAGCCTCGACCTGGCCGGTGCCGAGATCGAACTGGTCCCGGCGTTCAGTCGCGAGAATCGCCTGAGAAAAGCGATTGCGGATGTACTCGATGACTACGACTATGTCCTCATCGACTGTCCCCCGTCGTTGGGTCTCTTGACGGTCAACGGACTCAACGCCGCCACCGAAGTTCTGGTGCCGATCCAATGCGAGTACTACGCATTGGAAGGCCTTGGTCAGTTGCTGCGCAACGTCGATCTCGTCAAGCGCAACCTCAACCCGCAGCTGGAAGTCAGTACCATCGTGTGCGTGATGTACGACGCTCGTACCAAGCTGGCTGAGCAGGTGGTCAAAGAAGTGCGCGAGCACTTCGGCGACAAGGTCTGCCGCACCGTCGTGCCCCGCACTGTTCGGCTGTCGGAGGCCCCGTCGTTCGGCCAGCCAATCATTCAATTCGATCCCACCTCACGCGGTGCTACGGCATACCGCGGAGTCGCCAAGGAGGTCAGCGGTGGCCCGTCTCAGCGGACTCGGTAAAGGACTCGGTGCGCTCATCCCTGCCGACGCGATGTCGGTAGAAACAGGTGACGCACCGCGTCTGGAGGATCTTCCAGTTGCCAGCATTGTCCCCAATCCGCATCAGCCGCGTGTGCACTTCGACGAGGAGTCACTGTCGGAGCTGGCTGCATCGGTGCGTGAGATCGGGGTTCTGCAGCCGGTGTTGGTTCGTCCTGGTGAGCAGGACGGCACCTACGAGCTGATTGCCGGCGAGCGTCGCTGGCGAGCCGCGCGCCGTGCTGGTCTGGCTGTGATTCCAGCGATCATCCGCAGCACGGACGATCTCGGCTCTGTCGAACGGGCATTGGTGGAGAACCTTCACCGCCAAGACCTGACGGCGTTGGAAGAGGCGTCTGCGTACCAGCAACTGGTCGAGGACTTCTCGTTGACACACGAGCAGGTGGCATCGAGGGTGGGGAAGAGCCGTTCGGCTGTCACCAACACCTTGCGGCTCCTGTCGTTACCGCCCGCCATTCAGGCCCTGTTGGCAGACGGTCGTTTGTCGGCTGGTCACGCAAAAGCACTACTCGGCAGCCCGGATCGAGCGTTTCAGGAGCAACTTGCCCGCCGAGCTGCAGCGGAGAGTTGGTCGGTACGCATGCTCGAGGAAGCCGTGCGCGATCGCGGCGGCGCCGAGCCTGACGCAGCGCAGGCACCGTCAGCCGGCAAGGTCGCCGACGGTGCCGGCTTGATCCCTGCCACCCGCCTTCGGCCGCCAGGCTTGCTGGAGTTGGAGGAGCTGTTGGCCGAGTACTTGTCCACACGAGTGAACGTCACCATGGGGACAGGCAAAGGCAGGGTGGTGATCGAGTTTGCGGACCTTGAAGATCTGGAGAGAATCTACCATCTAATGACCACTCCAAGCGTTGGGTAGATGCCGATTCCTACTCTACGTGGAAGTTACCGGTCAAGACCTTCAGGTGAGGGTTACGCACAGCGGTGGACAAACCTGTGGATAAACCCTCATGCTGTGCGTAATATCCATGCGTCGAGCGCTCGTAGAACGCAGTCGGCCAGTCGAGGAGCGGTATCGGTCGCTGTCCGTACAGGCCCCACCGTGACCAGCACTGCGGGCATACGGGTTTCCCGCAGCACGGGTAGACGCATTCCGCTGGCGGCGGGAACCACCCCTGGCACGGTGCGCAGCTCGCGTGCGATCATCTCGGCCAGCGCGCGGCCGCCGGCCGACTCGAATGCCGGCACCTGGTAGTAGTGCGCAACTGAAATGGCTTGGGCATGCCCCTGAAAGCCAACGTAGACGTGCGCCCCGAAGTGATTGGCGGCCACTGCCTGCGCGACGGGATCGGGTTCGTCGAGCGATATCACCGTTGCGCCGCGCTGGCGCAACTCGCGGGCGAGGGTGCGCGTGAGCCCACTGAGCCCACCGAACTGACCGACCGCTACACGGCAACTGGCCATTGATTCAAAGCCGGCTCGCAGGCTTTCGCGCTCACGCACTGCACTGACACCTGGGCCGGTGCCGGACTGGCCGCTGACCCGCACGATGACGCGCTGGGTCTCAGGCCCGCACACGCCGTCGGGGATCACACCGCAGTTCGACTGGAAGTCGGCCAGCGCCCGCGAGGTGCGGGGCCCGAAGATGCCGTCGACGCGGCCGCAATCGAACCCTAGCCGCGCCAAACGGGCCTGTAGGTCCGCTACATCGTCGCCACGAAGGTTGGGGGAGGTCAGCAACAGCTGGCGATCGCCTGCCTTCCATGACGCCTCCACCAGGGCCGTCCAGGTGTGCTCGTCGCAGATGCCGTCGGCGTGCAGCCCACGTGCCGCCTGAAAGCCACGTATCGCCGCTTCCGTGGCGGCACAAAAGACACCTGCCTCGGTGCCCGCGACAGGCGTGAACCAGGCGGTACCGAGGCGGCGCTGTAGATCGCGAATTGCCTCGCCGCTCTGACCAGGAGTCAGCGGGAAGTCGGTAGGAATTCGTTCAGCTCCTGAAGGAGTTGGCCCTTGCCCTTGGCGCCGACGAGGCGCTTTTGGACTTCGCCCTGATTGAAGACCAGCAGCGTGGGGATGCTCATGACATTGAAACGCATGGCGATATCGGGGTTCTCGTCGACGTTGAGTTTGGCGATCTTGATACCAGGGTTTTCAGCGGCGATCTCGCTCAGGATGGGGGCGATCATCTTGCACGGGCCGCACCATTCGGCCCAGAAGTCGACAAGGATCGGGACCTCGCTGGAAGCGACTGTCTCGTCGAACGTAGAACTGGTGAGGGTGACGATGCCATCGGCCATGGCTGGTCCTTTCGCTGGGGAGAGTGATGCTACCGCTCTGCAACCGGCCCGGATGGCCACTCATTCCGTAGCCCTCAGGCGTGTGACGAGTGACCGACAGCTTCCAGCCAGCGCTCGGTGTCGATCGCTGCGGTGCAGCCCGAACCAGCGGCGGTGATGGCCTGGCGGTAGGTGTGGTCCTGTACGTCGCCGCAGGCGAAGACACCATCGACGTCGGTGTACGACGAGCCGGACCGGGTGATGAGATAGCCGTTGTCCTCCATCGCCAACACACCCTTGAAGAGATCGGTGTTGGGTCGGTGGCCAATGGCAACGAACAGGCCCGTGACGGGCAGCGTCGTGACCTCGCCGGTGAGGACATCGCGAACAACGGCACCTTCCAGCTTGTGCTCACCGATCAGCTCGTCGACAACAGTGTTCCAGCGGAGCTCGATCTTGGGGTTGCTGAGTGCGCGATCTTGCATGATCTTGCTGGCGCGCAATTCGTCGCGGCGCACGATGAGAATGACCTTGGAGGCGAACTTGGTGAGGAAGCTGGCCTCCTCGACTGCACTGTCGCCGCCGCCGACAACGGCAATTTCCTGGCCGCGGAAGAAGAACCCGTCGCACGTCGCGCACGTCGACAAACCGTGACCGAGCAGGCGGGGCTCCGCCTCGAGGCCCAACATCAGGCTCTGCGCGCCGGTGGAGACAATGATCGAGTCGGCCGTGAAGAGCGTGTCGCGCACCCAGACCCTGAACGGGCGTTCAGTGAAGTCCACCGCAGTGACCTTCTCGGTGAGGAACTGGGCACCGAAGCGTGAGGCCTGCTCGCGCATGCGCATCATCAGGTCGGGGCCCATGATGCCCTCAGGGAAGCCGGGGAAGTTCTCGACTTCGGTGGTGAGCATCAGTTGGCCGCCGGGCTGGTCACTGGTGCTGCTGGGCTCGCCCTCGATGACCAACGGTGCCAGGTTGGCGCGTGCGGAATAGATAGCGGCTGTGAGGCCGGCGGGCCCAGAGCCGATGATGAGCACTGAGTGGTGGCTCACGTGGGGTTCTTCTCGTAGCGGGCGCGGAGCGCGAACAGGCCGGCGAACATCAAGATGACGCCGAGCAGCATGTACGAGATCCAGACCGCGCGGCCGTGGCTGACGAAGAAGCCGAGGCCTTCACGAAGGACGCCGAGCAACAAGATGATGACGAGCGGGATGGCCACGAGCGCGGCGATGAATGCAAGCGCACCGAAGACGACACCACGCAACACCTTGACGGCGTTGTCGGTGGCCACGGTGCGGACCTTGCCGACCACGCGCTCAACAGTGTCGGCGAGGTCGGGGGCCCAGTTGGGATCAGTGAAGGGGTTGCCCGGCATGAGCTGGAGCCTACCCGCCGAGTTACCAGAGGCTGAGCGCCAGCGAGACGATCGCGCCATGATAGGTGACCATCACCGCGACGCTCATCCACGATCGCTCGCGCACGAACGCTCGCCAGCCCAGCAGTGAGTCGCTGATCACGAACAGGGAGGCGCCGACGATCACCCAACCACGGCCGGTTGCCCAGCCACACACCGTCATCGCGGAAATGACCACGAGGTAGGCCATCACGGGAATGCGCAACGCCGGATCCTTCGCCACCGCACCACTGACGATGCGTCGGCCGGCCGTGGCAGCGAGCACCGCCATCAGGGCGAGCGCGGCTGCGCCGAGCGCGACGTGCGAAATGCCGTACTGCGCGAAGAGCACGATGAACACGACGTGGCCGACGAGGAACGACGCCAGCCCGAGCACGAAGTTGTCGATCGGTGCCATCAGCGCGACATCTCCGCCCAGACAGAACACGAGGGCGACGACTGCGGTGGCAACCTGCGCAGTGGGCGATTCGTGGACAAGTGCGAGACCGATGACGAGCGTGGTCGTCATCGGCTTCGCCCAGACTTCGACGCGGTCGGAGTTGGTGACGCGCGACCACCAATTGGTGAGGGCGCACAGGGCGGTGGCGGCGAGGAGAACGACCTGCATCGAGGCGGGTCAGGCCCCGACGGTGACGAGCACGGTGCAATCGTCAGCAATGGCCGAGATCATGCCGGTGACCGTATCGCGAGCCGCGATGGCGAAGGTTCCCCGGTACTGAATGTTGGCCAGGAACTCTTGCTGCGCGGTGAGACACCCGAGCGCACCGGTGTCACTCGTCGCCACGGTCGTCTCCGGTGACGCGGTCGTCTCCGGTGATGCGGTGATCTCCGACGATGCGGCAGTGGGCAGCACGTTGTTGGCAAGAGTCGTCAGGGCGAGGGCCTGCAACTGTTCGGGAGTGTCGATGACGAGTGCTGCCTCGGCGCTCCCCCCGATGGAGCCGATGGTGGAGGGTGACATTGCAGCCATCGTGTCGGCGGACATCTGCGACTCGGTGGCGACGTCAGCCGGCGCGACCTTCGCCGTTGTGTCCAGGCTTTTGCTCGAGGACTTCGAGTCACCGCCCGACAGGGCACCGTTGGCGGCGATGCCGACGACACCGACGAGAAGTACCGCTGCGGCAATCGAGAGCAAAGGCTTGGCCCAGCGCGACTTGGCACTCAGCGGGATGATTACTGCGCCACCTGTCGCGAGTGATGGGACGTGCTCGTCGAACTCGGCGAAGGCTGCGGCGAAGGCAGTGTCGCGGGTGTCGGCTCGGACCGTGGGCACGTCGGCAATCTGAGCTCGCACCGTGGTGAAGGAGGCGACGAGTGCCATCAGCTCCGGCGATGCCTCGACCTGGGCGCGCTCGGCCGGGCTGGCGACACCGTCGAGGTATGCGCTGGCCAGCTCGTGCTGCGGGTTCGGTTCGTCGTTCAGGTCGTCGTGGTTCATCGCGTCGTTGTCATTGCGTCTCGTCGGGTGCAGATGTTTGACGCTCCAGCGCGTCCAGATGGTTCCCATTGGCTCTGGAAATCGTGTTGGCCAGCATCCCGCGACCGCGAGCAATCCGGCTTTTCACGGTGCCGGTGGGCACGCCGAGGATTCCTGCGATCTCGGCGTAGTCCAGGTCAGCGACATCGCGCAGAACCACCGGCACGCGAAAGTCCTCGGGGAGAGCGGCCAGGGCGGCTTCGATCTGTTCGCGATCACCGAGTTGCTCGACGCTTTCACCGGCGGTGGGGTCGGCGTGTTCGTGATGGTCGTGTTCGTGGTCCCTGTCTCGCCCGGCGACAAGTGGGCGTCGTCGTCGTCGTCGGAGTTCGTCGAGGCTGGCGTTGGTGGCAATCCGGTATGCCCAGGTTCCGAACGATGCTCGCCCGTCGAAGCGGGTCAGGCCGCGCACCATTGCGATCATTGCTTCCTGTGCGGCATCGGCGGCGTCGGCCTCGTTGCCGGTGATACGTCGGCAGACGCCGAACACGCGGTCGTAGTGACGTCGGAACAGTTGGTCGAGTGCGTCGCGGTCGCCGCTCTGCGCTGCGCGGACGAGCGCAGCATCATCGAGCGGTACAGCCATACCAGCCAGCGTAGTGCGCACCGGCACCGTCAACCAGGACGTCAGGCGAAACCGAGTTCCTTGATGACGCCCCGGTACGGGTTGTCGGTGCAGGCCGGGTCCGAGCCCAACTCGTTGAACGAGACGAGTACGTAACGCACCGGGGTGGCAAGGTCCACCGACAGGGTGGCGGCCTCGACACCGTCGAAGGACTTCACTGGCGTGCCCCAGCTCGCGAAGCTGGTGGGCATCGAGCCGTCAGGCGCGGCGAACACCTTCAACTGGTAGGGGGCGCTGCCGAGGGCGATGGTGAACGTGCCGGTGGCGTTCGTTCCAAGATCGGCCACCAGGCCAACACCTTGTTTGCCGCCGAGGAACTTCGACGAATAGCACACGGTGCTCCAGGCCGTGCTGAGGTCGTTGTCGTACGCATTGCCGACGAAGTCGTCGCGCTCGACCTGGTCACCCTCGGGGTCGAAGGTACGAACGGACCGGATAGCAGCCGTGGTCGGTGTGATTGCCGGCGCGACGGTGGTGTCGGGAGCGAGCGTGGGAGCGGCCTGGAACCCGGATGCGTCGTCATTGCTCATCGTCACCCACAGCACGAGGCCGACGATGAACGCGATCAACAGCAGGCCACCGACCACGACCATGGATGGGGTGCTCTTCTGTTCGAACTTGCGATTGGGCTGCTGGCGCGGTCGTGCCGTGGACGGTGGCGTCTTGTCGGCGCGTACCGGCGCTCCGGCGGCGCGGCCAGGGCGCACGGGCTGGTAGCCGCTCACCGGCGTGGGGCTGCGCGTGTTGGTGACGGGTGCGCCGCGGCGAGCGGCGGGCCCGGTGCCGCCGGGCACTGTCGCCGTGGACCCCGTCGTGCGCTGCGTCGGCGTCGGCCCGGTCCGAGTGGCGCGTTGAGTCATGCCGCGTGACGGGGTGTCGCGCGTGACGTCGCCGGTGAGGTCGTTGCGTGGCTGGCCGGCGATCCGCTGCAGTTCGTTGCGCACCTCGGCGCCCGTGGAGGGGCGATCGTCCGGCTTGCGCGAGAGTAACTTGTGAATCAGCGGGGCCAGCCCGTACGGCAGCGTCGGGCGCAGCCGAGTGAGGTCGGTGGGGTCTCGGTTGAGGCGGGCCAACGCAGTGTCGGCGTCGGTCTCACCGAGGAACGGCACTCGTCCAGCGAGACACTCGTAGAGCACCAAGCCCAGCGAGTAGAGGTCGGCGCGGCCATCGAGCTTGCGACCCCGGACCTGTTCTGGCGAGAGGTACTTGGCGGTGCCCATCATCACATTGGGGCTGGTCAGGTCTTCCTCAGAGCTGCCCAGACCCTTGGCGATCCCGAAGTCGGTGAGCAGCACCCGTCCATCGGGCGTGATGAGGATGTTGCCCGGTTTGATGTCGCGGTGGACGAGGTTGGCCTGATGTGCGTAGTCCAGGGCGGAGGCCATACATGCACCGATGTGCATTGTCAGGTCCGGGCTGAGTCGCTTCTGCTCGTCGAGGAGTTGGCGCAGGCTCTTGCCGTTGACCAACTGCATGACAACGGCTTGGCGCTTCTCGCCGCCGATGGTGTCGTCAACCGCGTCGTAGACGGCGACGATGTTCGGGTGGCTGAGTTGCGCGACCGCTATTGCCTCGCGCCGGAAGCGTTCGGCCACTACGGGGTCGGCAGCAAGGGCAGGTTTCAGCAGCTTGACGGCCACCTGGCGAGTGAGCGAGAGGTCGGTGCCCAGCCAGACTTCCGCCATGCCTCCTTGCGCGAGTTTGCGTTCCAGCCGGTAGCGCTGGACGAGAATGGCGGGGGGCAGCGAGGTCGGGCTCGCGCCAGGAGAGGTGGGAGACATGTCCGCTCGTCGACGATAGTGGCGGGAGCGGTCAGTTACCGGGCAATGCGCTCGTCGACGGCTATCGGCCGGCCACGCAGAACGCGATGCCGATGGTGCCGCGACCGGTGTGGCTGCCCACGACCGGGCCGATGTCGCCGACCACGATCTCGCCGGCGTAGTGCGGGCGCAACTGCTCCACGAACGCGTCGACGTCGCTGCAGTCGGCATTGAGGACCATCAGGTTCTCCACCGGGCCAGCCTTGACGAGCGTCTCGACGAGGAAGGCGAGAGCCTTACTGCGCGTGCGCTGCTTGCCACCCTCCTCCACCTTGCCATCGCGTACTTCGATGATCGGCTTGATCGACAGCACGGATGCCAGCATTGCTTTGGCGCCACCGATGCGGCCGCCCTTCTTCAAGTTCTCCAGCGTGTCCAGCGCCCCCCATACTTTGGTGCGGGTCGCGAGGTCGCGGGCACGGTCGACCACGGCTTGGTGGCTGGCGCCACCGGCCGCCAAGCGGGCGCAGTCCATGACGATTGCGCCGAGACCCAAGGTGCATTGCTGGCTGTCGACGACGGTGACGGGAATGGTGTCGACCACACCGCGGGCACCGAGCTCGGCCGACTGCATGGTTGCGGAGAGCGATGCGCTGAGACTGATGGTGACCACGCTGGTGGCGCCATCGGCGGCCAGCCGGCGGTAGGTCTGCTCGAACTGGCCGGGCGCCGGTGCCGCCGTTTCGGGAAGCGCAGGTGAGGCAGCGCACTTCGCCCAGAACTCGGCGGAGGTGAGGTCGACACGGTCGACGTACTCCTCACCATCGATACGGATGGTGAGTGGAACAATTTCGATCCCGAGCTCATCGGCGACGTGCTGAGGCAGGTCGCACGCAGAGTCGGTGACGATACGGACGCAGTTGGTGCTCACGAGGGCGGAAGGGTACTCGTTGCAGCGTCGGGTGAGAGTGCCGTCTCGTCGTCGCCACTGTCGTCTGCCTCGTCAGCGGCCAGATTGGGTGGGTCGTCAGGCAGGTCGACGACCTGGCGTCCGGGGTGCCGTGCGGCGGCGACTGCGGCCGCTCGGTTGCGACGGCTCTGACGTACGTGGCGAACCCACCACGTGAGCACGACGAGCAGAAACGCACCGGTGAACAGGTTGCCAAGGCCGGTGAGGGCCGTGACGCTGGCGTTGAGTGGCACCGGTGGCGCAAGCAGTTCGCCCGATGGCGTGAGCACGGTGAGAGTCGCGCGGAAGTCACCGTTGGTGCGCGCCTCCATTCGAATGTCGACCGATGCCGATCCCTGCGGTGGAATGACGACCGACAAGTCTCCATCGGGGAAGAGGAGCTTCAGAGAACTCATGTGGATGCTGACCCTCAGCGGGACGTCGCCCTGATTGAACAGACGAAACGGGACGGTGGTGGTGCGGCCGGTGAGCGTGAACGGGAAGGTCGAGGGCACCTGTACAGCGGCGCGAATCGTGTCGAGCTCGGCGGTGATCTGGTCGGCCGTGGCGGCGACCTGAGCGTCGGTCAGGGCGCTGGTCGGCAAGCGCCGGATCGAGGTGTTCCACCGCGCCAGACGTGGGTCGTCGGCAGGAAGCATGCTGCCGGTGTTCTTCGTGGCCTGCGTGAGATCTGCAGCGGTTGCGAGCCGCCCATGGATGCTTCCCTCGACAGCGTCAGGCAGACCAACGATGACGTCGCCCCGATCGGGCAGCGAGAGTTGTTCGGTTCGAAGGCCGAGCGACTCCAACGTCGTTGGCGTCAGACCTGGAGTGTCGGCCAGCAGGGCGGTGATTGCCCGGTAAGTGTCCAGATTCGGAAGTGAGAGGTCACTGGTTGCAAGCGTCACACCGCGCCGACTCGGGTTGCCCACAGGGCTACCGGTGCGGTCTTTGGTGTTGTCGACGATCTCCTGGCGGTATGCCAGCAGGTGGGTGATGGCGTAGATGCCGGTGAGGGCGGGCGTGGTCGTGGGCTGCTCCAGTACCGAGTCGAGGTCGCGATCGATGAGCGTCGCCTCGATGGTTTGATCGGATGCGATCTGGATCTGCACCAGCTTGCTGGAGTCGGTGAAGCCTGCCGTCGAGTTCGGTAGTCGATCGAAGATCTCTGGCGTTGTGACGATCAGCCGGGTGCCCAGGTCGCGTAGCAGCGCACCACCGTCGGCGCTGAGCGGCCCGTCCATGAACGCAACCGTGTCCGACGGCAGGTTGTCCGTGAAGGCGGTGAGGTCGTCCTCGCCGTCGCGTAGCCACTGGGTGTATATGTTCTGTTGTGCCGACGCTGCAGCCAGTGATGGGTCCAACGGGTAGCGCGGCACGGACAGCACCTCGTTGCGCGCCAAACCGTCGGCCAGCCGTTGTGCAAGCGCAGCACCTGCTTCGCCGTTCTGCGCGGTCGCGATCAGTAGCGCCGGGGGAACGCGGACCGCGACCGGCATCGGCGAGCTGTCCAACAGGTCGGCGAGCTGCGTCAACTCAGCCACGACCCCGTCGTCGATGACGACGGCGCCGTTGTCGTCCAGCACCACCGGCGAGGTGGTGGTCATCGCCATGGCCACTGGCAGCGCGACCTCAGGATCGTCGGTCGCCGAGGGCAGGCGGTGGACGAACGTGAGCAGCTCCGCGACCACACTGCCCGCGTTGCGCAGCTCGAGCACCACGGGGTACAGGCCCGGCTGTGCAAGCTGCAGCGCGGGGGCGGTACGAGTACTGGTCTCCAGCGGCACCGTCGCAACGATCTGATCGGCCGTGGGACGAGGGAGCGCTGCCAGAGGGAGGTCGACGGAATCGACACTTCGTGGCAGGACTCCGCCCTGGGCTTCGGTGATTCCTGCTCGGGTGGTGACAGCGCGGTAGGCGGTGACGACGAGGGTGGCCGCGGGCAATGCAGCCGGGACGATCGACGTCGGCAGCGAGAGCACGAACTCGACCGAACCGTCGGCGGCGACACCGTAGGGAGCTTGGGAGATCAGACCCATCCGCATGGCCAGCGCGGAGGTGGACCCGCTCGGGACGACTCCGACAATTGCCGCGAACGCCAACAGGCCGGCGAGCGCGCCGGTGAGGCGTGGCCAGCATCCGCGGCGGGTCACTGCAGCGCCCGTTCGTAGACGCGAAGCCGTTCGCTCATCGGGTGAAAGCCCATCTGTTCGTAGAGCGCGAGCGCCGGGTAGTTGTCG
>Ga0105047_10010674_pt1 | contig 14991 bp, 12 predicted proteins | sample MAT04_FD_78384 | JGI IMG/M metagenome (GOLD analysis project Ga0105047, IMG submission 78384) | Freshwater microbial communities from Lake Fryxell liftoff mats and glacier meltwater in Antarctica - MAT-04 (megahit assembly) | ecosystem: Environmental > Aquatic > Freshwater > Ice > Liftoff... | reverse complement strand
TGGCGCGGTATGCTTGGCGGCCAGCATACCGTATTTGGCCGGTTGGTACGCTCAAACGCCGGAATCCCGCTATGCTTGGGTCGGCATAATGGCTGGTGATAGTTTGAGCTATTTCGCCAAAATGGGGCAGGGCCAACAAGGACAGTGGCTGTTCCACTTGCCCTACACCGCACAAACGCATGCGGGGATACCGATTTACACGTACTATTTGTTTCTTGGGCACATAGCCCGGTGGACAGCACTGCCCATCCCACTGATCTTTCACCTGGCGCGTGTGGTCAATGGACTGATCTTGCTACTGGTCATCTACCTGTTTATCCGGCAACTCACAGAGATAAAAGCGGAGCGACGGTTCATTTTTACGTTGGTGGCAATTTCCTCTGGCCTTGGTTGGCTGGCCGCGACCATCGGCGTGCAGTCAACCGATCTCACGATACCCGAATCGAACACCTTTTACACCCTCATGAACAACCCCCATTTCCCTTTGAGCCAGGCATTGCTCCTGTTGATTGCAATGTCCTATCTATTTCCACCCGCAACAAACAGGAAGATGCTCATTGGCGAGTTATCTCTCGTGGCGATAGCCTCCATTCTATTAGCCAGCCTCCAGCCCTATATGCTGATCGTCACTTGGGGCATCGCTTTGTTCTATTCCATCTGGCTCTGGTGGGACAACCATAGAGTGCCGCAAGCCCCAATGCTGCGTCTTGTCGTCAGCGTGGTGGTCGGGGGAGCAGTGGTTGCGATGACAGCCATGGCATTGATTTCAGACCCGCTGTTACAAGGCTGGATGAATCAGAACTTGACACCGTCGCCAGCGGTCTTCAGCTATGTCAGCGGGTACGGCTTGCTCCTGATCCCGGCGGCCTACGGCGCCATTTGGGCGATCCGGGCGCGCCCCCAAGCGGGAAAGGTCATGCTTGTGTGGATTTTGGTTACGCTACTAGCTGTCTATGCGCCCACGACGATTCAGCGCCGGTTCGTCTCGGGGGCGCATGTGCCGCTAGCTATTCTCGCCGGGCTGGGAATCTGCCGGGTATGGATGCCGCGCTGGGGATTGATGCGACGCTGGGCGTGGGCCTACCTGGTTCTCACCTGCCTGACTTCGGTGGTGATCGTGCTCATCGTTACTCGGGTTACCTTAGCGAACTCCGCCAGCTTCTTTTTGAGCGCGGAAGAGAGTCAGGCGCTTGCCTGGTTACAGGAACACGCACCACCCGATGGTGTCGTGGTGTCGTCGCCGGAGTTGGGAGCTTTCATTCCTGCATTCACCTCTCAGCGCGTGGTAGTGGGACACTGGGCCGAGACTGTGGATTTCGCCGCAACGTCGCTACAGGTTCAACGTTTTTACTCAACCGCGTCAAGTTCACCGGCGCTTTGCCCAGAACTAACCGAATGGGGAGCGAATTACCTACTGGTCGGGCCGCGCGAACGGGATATCGGCGCAACGGATCTAGATGCTTCGGCAGGTTCGGGCCTCATAAAGGTGGCGCAATTCAATGATGTAGAGATCTATCAGGTGGATTGCGCCCTTTTACGCAAGTGAGGGTGTCCTATTCGAGGATAATGAGCACCGCATTCTGGTCCACGCGTTGGCCGGCGGCGGCGGCGATGGATTTCACTTTTCCGGCACGCATTGACCGCAATTCATTCTCCATCTTCATCGCTTCGAGCAGCACCAATGGCTGGCCCTCCTCAATTAGGTCACCTTCTTGGACGAGCACCTTGACCACCAAACCGGGTATGGGTGCAATAACCGCCAGTTCACCGTCAGGCAGCGTGGGTAGCCGGCGACCACGGTTCAGACGCCGTGCCCGTTCGTCTTCCACCTGCACCTGAAAGTGATCTCCACGCACATTGACTGCATAACTAAACCGGTCGGCGGACACCAACATCTCGAAACTGCGCCCGGCAAACAAGACACTATAGAGCTCCGGCACGCCGCTGCGTACCATATCGACGTCGACTACTTCGCCGTCAACCACGACAACCCCATCGTTGATCTCGATTTCGTACTCGTTGTTGTCAACCCGAGCGTAGTACTTCACCAGCGCCCCCTCTGTGCTCGCATCCGGCCGGCCTGTTTCCACAACCCGGTTATCTTGTCACCGTTGAGATCCCCTTGCCCCACGTGCATGGCCGCCTGACGCCCTTCCTCATGGGCGATCATGGCAGCAACCACCGCCGCCAGTTTCTCGCGGTCAGTCGAATAGGGCTGCCGGCTGCCAATACGCCGCCGGCTCAAAAATCCTGTGTCAAATGTGCCCCACATGAACTCGGTGCTGTTCATGATCTCCTGATGAAAAGGCACCGACGTCTTGATGCCGCTCACGCGGTACTCCGCCAGGGCACGCCGCATGCGCAGGATTGCTTCAGCCCGCGTTTCACCCCACACCACCAATTTGGCAATCATCGGATCGTAGTACAGGCTGATCTCAGCGCCTTCGTACAAACTACTCTCGACTCGTACCCCCGGCCCGGTCGGCTCCTTCAAATAGCTGACCACACCGGAACTCGGCATGAAATTGTTGTAGGGATCCTCCGCCGTGATCCGGCACTCGATCGCCCACCCTTTCGGCACGATGTCTTCCTGCTTGTAACGCAACTTGCGGCCGGCTGCGATCGCAATCTGTTCCTTCACGATGTCGATGCCGGTCACCCACTCGGTCACCGGATGCTCGACCTGCAGACGCGTGTTCATCTCCAGGAAGTAATACTTGTTGTCTTTGCTGTCAAACAGAAATTCGATAGTCCCAGCATTCACATAGCCGACCGACTCGGCCGCAGCCACCGCCACCTTGCCCATCTCCACGCGCAGTTTCTCGTTGACGGCAACGCTCGGCGACTCTTCGATCAGCTTCTGGTGGCGGCGCTGAATACTGCACTCGCGCTCGCCCAGACTCAACGTCGTGCCGTGACTGTCGGCCAGTATTTGAATCTCGATGTGGCGTGCGTTGGTGATCAGTTTTTCCAGGTACACCTCATCGTTGCCAAACGCGGACATGGCCTCACGCCGCGCCGCGCCGATGGCGCTCTCCACGGCACCAATATCATGCACGGCGCGCATCCCCTTGCCGCCGCCGCCGGCCGCCGCTTTGATCATGATTGGAAAACCAATCTCGCGCGCCGCCGCGATGAGCCCCTCGTCGCGCAACCCTCGTTCACTGCCCGGCACCAAGGGTACGCCGCGCCGCCTGACCGTCTCGCGCGCCGTGATCTTGTCGCCCATCGCCGAGATAGCGGCAGGGCTGGGCCCAATAAAGGCGATGCCAGCGTCGGCGCACGCCGCTGCAAATTCCGCGCGCTCCGAGAGAAAACCATATCCCGGATGAATGGCATCCACGCCGGCCTTGCGCGCCACATCAATAATCCGATCCATGCGCAGATAACTATCACGGCTGGGCGCCGGCCCAATGCAGTAAGCCTCATTGGCGTAGCGTACATGCAGCGCCGTTCGATCGGCCTCCGAAAAAACCGCTACCGTATCAATCCCACGATCTTCACAAGCGCGCAATACGCGTACAGCGATCTCGCCCCGGTTGGCAACCAGCACCTTCTTAAACATGCGATGCGTCCCGTTCCTTCCTCTATACCCTGCCCCGATGCACCCGCGCCGTCACATAGATCCGGTCGTAGCGATACGGCTGCGGCAGCAACGCAACCGTCTCATGCCACTGGCCAAACAAGCTATCGCCTGGCCGCAGCACCAAACGTCGAAAACGCCAGATCGTCACGCCCACCGGCTGGCCGATTGAGGATCGAAACTCCTCTTCGACAAGTCCCTGCAGATGACCAACCCCAGTCAGATAACGCGTTTCCCAGGTGCCCCACGGCAACCGTCCATCTTCCTGCGGCGCACAGGTGACACGCACCTGGAAATCGCCGCAGTTGACTGTCACAACACCTGCTTGCTCGCCGTCTTCTTTGAATAACTCAGCTTCAACAATCTGACCGGCAAAGGCAACCAGCGCCGGGCCGATCATGCCAAAATGGGAAGCCACTGGCTCTTTCTGCACCGCAAACCAACTGTCAGCCGCTGGGTCAGGAAAGAGTACCCCGGCGTCCAGCACTAGTGACAGCGACTCGCCTTGTTTCAGGCCAGGGTACCCCATCAATTCATACTGATGGGCGGATAGTTCAAATTCGATCTCGGTCAATGGCATAAAATTCACAATGCGTTACTCGTCACAGGGGAATATTTCCGTGCTTCTTTGGCGGCAAGTTCGATTGTTTGTTGCGCAGCATTTCGAGTGCGTTGATCAGACGCGGGCGGGTCTCCCGCGGCTCGATGACGTTGTCAATAAAACCGGCCGCCGCCGCGACATAGGGATTGGCAAAACGCGCCCGATAGTCCTGCACCAATTCCGCCTTGCGCGCCACCGGATCCTCGGCATCGGCAATTTCGCGACGAAAGATCACATTGACGGCGCCGTCCGGCCCCATCACCGCAATCTCAGCGCTTGGCCACGCCAACACCAGGTCGGCGCCAAGATGACGCGGGTTCATCACACAATAGGCGCCGCCATAGGCCTTGCGCACGATCACGGTCAGCTTGGGCACGGTTGCTTCGGCAAATGCGTACAGTAGTTTGGCGCCATGCCGGATGATACCGCCGTGCTCCTGGTTGATCCCCGGCATAAAGCCCGGCACATCTTCTAGCACGATCAACGGCACATTAAACGCATCGCAGAAACGCACGAAGCGGGCGCTCTTCTGGCTCGCCTCAGTGTCCAGCACACCCGCCAGCACCATCGGTTGCTGCGCCACGATACCTACCGGCTTGCCACCTAGCCGCGCAAAACCGACGAGGATGTTGGCCGCCCAGTGCTCATGGACTTCCAAAAATTGCGCGTTGTCGACGATATGCTTGATGACTTCCTTCATATCGTAGGGTCTGTTGGGATTGTCGGGCACAAACGTATCCAGGAACGGGGCTTCGCGCAGCGGATCGTCATTGGGCGGTTGAAAGGGCGGGTCTTCCATGTTGTTGCCCGGCAGGTAGTCTACCAAATGCTGCGCCAAGAAGAGTGCATCTTCTTCGTTCTCCGCAGCGAAGTGCGCCACACCTGATTTACTGGCGTGCACGACGGCGCCACCCAGTTCCTCAAAAGTAACATCTTCGTGCGTCACCGTCTTGATCACGTCGGGACCGGTGACAAACATGTGACTGGTATCCTTTACCATGATCACAAAGTCGGTGATGGCCGGGCTGTAGACAGCACCGCCCGCACATGGGCCCATGATTACGCTGATCTGCGGCACCACGCCCGAACTGATCACGTTGCGATAGAAGATGTCTGCGTAGCCGGCCAGACTATGCACCCCTTCCTGGATACGCGCCCCGCCCGAATCGTTTAGGCCGATGATGGGGGCGCCGTTTTTCATGGCCATATCCATGATCTTGCAGATCTTCTGCGCGTGTGTCCGACTCACACTACCGCCAAAGACGGTAAAGTCTTGCGAGTAGACAAAAACCAGGCGGCCGTTAATCGTCCCATATCCCGTAATGACCCCATCGCCCAGCACTTTCTGCTCGGCAAGGCCGAAATCCTGGGCAGTGTGGGTCACAAAAATGTCCATCTCCCGGAAGCTGCCCTTATCCAACAGGAGCGTCAAGCGTTCGCGTGCCGTCATCCGGCCACGCGCGTGCTGGCGGGCAATCTTATCTTCACCGCCGCCAAGGTATGCCTGTGTCTTCATCTCGCGCAGTTCAAGAATACGCGGGTCGTTGCTTTGCTCGCTCAACGGTCACCTACCTTTATCCCTATCTTGCCAAACATTTCGTCGGCTACCATACACGGCCGCACCGCCTTAAATGGGTCGATTGGAAAACCGAATCGACGATCGGGCACGCGCCCATCCTGTAGCCTGGCCAGCCACTATCGGGTAAGCAACAGAGTCGCCCCCACTGCACCCAATAACATGCACAAACCCAAAAACAAGAAAGATGCCAAAATGAGGCCACAACTGAAGACAATATTGGCGACCGCAGCCCGCGACCCCGTCAGCGCCGAAAGACCGGCGCCAGACGCACCCAATCCTAGACTTAACCCCAACACAGCTACAAAAACGCTCGCCGGCACCGGCAACCCCAACCCCGCATAGGTCACATACAACCCCACAACCCCGCCGGCAATGCCACACGCCGAGCTAATCAAGATGATCGGTAGCGACGGCCGGGTCTCCTCAAGTTCGGGAGCGTAGTCGTCGTCGGGCAAAACAAAGTCGTCGGGTCCTTGTGGCGAGTTGCGAGCGGAAAAGTTTTGGGCCAAGCCGGATCCTCGTCTCGGAACAAGCTGTACCGGTTTGTGGTGAACGATTGCCAAATGTTATTCTACACGATGCACAATAGAAGCACAAAGGAAGTCAACAACATGCGACAGGTCAGGCGCGGATGGGTCTGCCGTCGTGCCTGTGCACTGTAGCCGACCCAATCCGTTTGACGCTGGCGCATGTGTCATGTAATCTTCTCGTCTAGACGCGCAGCAGGCGGAACCAACCCATGCGTCGCCAATCTTGTGAACTGGATGATCAAATGAGCGGTTATAATCACACGCAGCCTTCATTGCTAGACATTACTCGGATCGCCAGGAGCCTGCAAACGGCCCCTGTTGGCCATACCATCGACTATTATGCTGCTGTGCCCAGCACAATGCCGATGGCTTATGCACTGGCCTCCCGCGCGGACACGCGCTCCGGCACACTCGTGATTGCCGAAGAACAAACGGCCGGCGTCGGACGGTTCCAACGCCATTGGGAGGCACCCCATAGCCAGGCCCTGCTCGTCAGCGTGATTCTCAAGCCGCCCCATCTGCCGGCCAATCCGGCACAATTGCCCATGCTCGCTGGTATCGCGGTCGCACGCGCCATTGTGAGCGTTGTGCCTGAATTGATCGAGGAAATCGGCCTGAAATGGCCAAACGATGTGCTGCTGGGCCTTGACTTCGCCAGCGGACGCAAAGTGGCCGGCATCCTGATTGAAACTGCCTTCCAGCGTGAGGCGATGGCCCACGCCGTCGTCGGCATGGGCATCAACGTAAACCAAAGCGCCGGGAGTCTGCCGGCTGTGCCGCCCAGCGCACCCCACCCCACGAGCCTGCGCGAATACCTGGGTCGCCCGGTCGACCGCTCCGATTTGCTCATTGCGCTCAGCCAGATCTGGGGCGAATTGATTGGACCCAATCAGGCCGGCCATGACATTTATCATGAATGGCGCAATCTGCTCTACACCTTGGGTCAGCCGGTTACCGTCCGGTCACACGCTGGGGGGAATGACGCTCGCACCATCACCGGCGTCGCTGTCGACGTCACGCCGGACGGAGAATTGGTCGTAGTCGACGATCTTGGCTACACTCATACATTGAGCGCCGGCGACGTGACGACCCGGTCGGAGTGAGCCACTGCTTCTCGGGCAAATCTATGTCCTCTCCCAGTCTGTCTACATGGACGATCCGCATTCTTGCCGCCGTATGGCTGGCGATCTTCGGCGCGGCCGGCTTTGTGCTCCTCGCGCATGCGGAGCAACCGCCACCGACCGAAACCATTGCCTTTGCCCCAACGCAGATCATTGCGGCGACCCTCGTCAAGACGGTGGGCCTCACTGCAGAAACGGCGTGCACCGGCGCCGATCGGGTAGAGATCGAAGCCGGCACGACGGTCTATTTTTGCTACACATTGAAAAATAGTGGCGACACCCCCTTTGCGCCCCTGTTTGATGGGCTGATCGATGGCATCGCGGTCGACGGCAGTGGCGGCGAAGCGGTCACATGGACACCGCCTTCACCTGACTTCCTGCTTGCCCCCGGCGAAACGCTAACGCCCACCACCGCCAATGGGCTGATTCGTACCGTCGCGATTGGTGACAGCGATGTCACGACGCGTGCCCAATGGACGGTCGATCCCGGCACGGGTACAGCCGCCATGTTCGCGAGCAACTTCACCACGGTTGACATCGTCGTTCTAAAAACTGAAATAGTCCTCACCGTAGGAACCACGGTCGCCTGCAGTACCGCCACCAATGTAACGCTCACCTCACCGCTGGCATTTGCCTACTATTGTGTCACGATCATCAACGCCGGCCCGATCACGTTGACCAGCCACCTGATTACGATCCCTGCCCTCAACCTCAAAGAAAGCCCGCTGTCAGCCGCAGTGGCGCCAAACGCCCGGCTGGCGGTTACCGCCCTGATGCTCCCAACACTGGCACAAGCCCTGACCACGCCCACGCTGACCAGCCGAGCAACTGTCACATCTAAAAACGCCAATGAAAATCTCACGGTCACCACCACCTCCGATACGGTGTCAGCCAGCGTCCCGCCAGCGGCGATCTCCCTGCAAAAATCGCTCAATACAGATCCCGCGACGTGCAGCAACACCACGATACTTAACGAAGTTTCAGCAGGGCAGTCGATTTACTATTGCCTGACTGTGAGCAACAGCAATTCGCTTACCTTCACGTTTCACACCTTCACGGAACCGGCGCTCGGTATTTCTGCGTCGTTCTGGACCGAACTGCCGCCCGGTGGCAAACTTGTCCTGACGAACAGCACCCTGCCTTCCTATGGCGTAGCTCCAGTGTTGGGTCCATTCCAGCTAAAACAGAGCATCAACAACCAGATGTTCTACACGGCCACCAACCCTACCTACAACTATCGGGCATCGACTTTTGCCAACGCATCGATCAACGTGGCACTTGTGACGCCCAAACCCACGGACGAGCCCACACCGACCTTCACCCCCACCCCGGGTCCCTCACCGATCCCCACTTGGACATCGACACCCATCCCGGCGACGCCGACCACCCCACCGACCTGGACTCCAACGCCAATCCCGACAGCAACGCCCACGGTGTTTATCATCACGACACCGGGCGGCACTGCGCCTACCCCCTATCCGTCGCTGATTCCCAACGCGCAGCCCGCCGCACAGCCCGGTCCGTTTGTATCGCCGTTGGACCCCATTGCTGCCGCTACCGCCACCGCCGCCGCTTTTGGCTTCCCCACACCGGTTCTTGATCCATTCGGCGCCACTGCCACCGCCGTTGCTCTTGGCTTCCCAACACCGGTTCTTGATCCATTCGGCGCCACCGCCACCGCTGTCGCTCTTGGCTTCCCCACACCGGTTCTTGATCCATTCGGCGCCACTGCCACCGCTGTCGCTCTTGGCTTCCCCACACCGGTTCTTGATCCATTCGGCGCCACCGCTACCGCCGTCGCTCTTGGCTTCCCAACACCGGTTCTTGATCCATTCGGCGCCACCGCCACCGCCGTTGCTCTTGGCTTCCCGACACCTGTCCTTGACCCTGTAGGAGCCACCGCTACCGCTGCCGTCCAGATGGGTTTGGTGGCGCCGGCCCCCATCGATCCAGCCGGCGCCACGGCGACCGCTGTCACGTTGGCGGCGGTCGCCCAGCCACTGCCGCCAACCATCACGCCAGCCCAGGTTGCCGTACTCCCACCCCAGTACGTAATCACGGTCACGGCAACATCGACCCCGGCACTCCCAGAAACGGCAACACAGCGGCCCATTGCGCCGCCCGCGACACCGCCCGCGCTTGATGGCCGGTCACTTTTCACGCGCGTGCTGGACGCCGCTGGAATGACCATGACGCTCCTCTGGTTTTTAGCCGGTTCGGTCTTGTTCTTTGTGACGGCTGGTGTGCTCGCCGGACTTAGTTTTCGCACAAAAGCGCGCAATCGCTACACTTTGACCGATGGCGACGATTCACCCTATCGCGTCGAAATGCCGGTCCCCGCCCCGCCGCCGGACGACGACGACCACTGGCCTGCTTCGCTCCCATGAATGCCAATCGTCGTCGTTGGCTACTGCTGGGCTTGGTGCTGGCAGCCTATGCCGGGCGCGTAGCCGGCCTGGACCGCCAAAGCCTCTGGCGCGACGAAGTCGACGCCATCTACTTCGCCGTGCGCGATCTCAGTGAAACCCTCGGCATGTTTATACAGGCAGCGCAGAATGGCCCGCTCTATTTTCTTGCCCTGCGCGCCTGGTTTGCCCTCATGGGCACCACCGAATTTGTGCTCCGCTATCCATCGGTGATCGCAGGTACGCTCAGCGTTCCCCTGCTGTGGCAGGTGGCGCGCCGCCTGCTGCCCGAACGACACACCGGCGTGCTCGCCATCTCGACAGCCGCCATGATGCTCATGGCCTTCAACCCATACCAGGTGTGGTATGGGCAGGAAGGCAAAATGTATGCCACCGTCACCTGCCTGGCGCTTCTGGCTACCTGGTTCTGGCTGCGTGGCGTCGACCAGGGTGGCTGGAGGCCTTGGACCGGCTATCTCATCACCATGAGCGCCGCGCTATACACGCACCTACTCATGGTGTTGATCATCCCGGTGCACATCATCTGGTATTTTTTGGCATGGCCGGCCAGCCGCGTCCGCTGGCGTGGCTACGCCCTGGCGCTGGCAGGCTTGACACTGCCCTATCTGCCGATGGCGTGGTGGCACTGGTGGCTCCTCACTGCGCCCGAGAAACTCTCCGGCTTCAGTTTCACGCCCCTGGCAAAGGTAGCTGAGGGCCTTTTGCTCAGCCATGCGCGCGGCTTCCTGAATACGGTGAATCCGCTCTGGCTGACGCCGATCTTTTTTATATTCGGTGCGGGTATTTTGCTCGGTGTCACCGAAGTTGGTGACGGGCACCCTGGCGGCGCGAAGCTGGCGCCTTGGCGGCGCTTCGCCATGCTCGCGGTATGGCTGCTGCTGCCAGTAGCCCTCATCTACGTGATCAGCCTGCGCCAACCCGTTTTCACCGAACGGTATCTGATCTGGATCGGCCCGGCCGCGATCATGACCCTGGCGCTTGGGCTACGTGTGATCGCCGCCAATAGCGGCCGTCTTGCGCTTGCTGTTGCAGCCGGATTCATGGCCTACACGCTGATCTTTTGGACCTACGCCAATTGGCAACAAAAAACGACCACCATCAAATATGATCTGCGCAGTGCCGTCGCCTATATTCAGGCGAATCGTGACCCCAACACCTTGCTGGTCCTTCAGATTCCACACCAGGAATGGAGCTACCGCTATTACAGCAGTGACTTTGGCCCCAATCCATTTGCGGACAGCGACTTACGATTGGGGCGGTGGGTGGGCGGCCCCTACACGAACTATGGGCAACCCGACGACCAGGCCCGTGCGGCCGTTGATGCTCAACTGCGTCCAGCAACCGCAGATGGCGGCGACGTGTGGGTCATGCTCAGCGAAGTCGAGTTGTGGGATGCGCGCCGTCTCACCGACGATTGGTTCGACCGCCACGGTTTCCTGGTCGAACATGCAGATTTCCCAGGTGTTCAAGTTCGCCGCTACCAAATGAAATAGAGGGTACACATGCCGATCATTAACGATATCCTTGCCGAACGAAAGGTGGTCTGGGACAAACAGCCACGCCCCAAATGCATTGGCTTGGTGTTGGGCGGTGGTGCTGCGCGTGGAATAGCGCACATCGGCGCGTTGCAGGCGCTGGAGGAAAACGGCATCTATCCGCAGGTGATTGCCGGGACAAGTGTCGGCGCTCTGGTCGGTGGTCTGTACGCGGCCGGCGTCTCTCCCGCGCGTCTAGCTGCGCTGGTTCAAGACATCAAGTGGCTGGACCTCGTCTCGATCAAATTGCCAGCCATCAACTGGTCCGATCCGGCACGCACCATCCCCATGGGATTAGCCGACATGGATAAGATCATCCCCTGGCTCGAACAGGTCCTGGGCGGGCCTGTCGACATCGAGCAACTCAACCTGCCCTTTGCCGCTGTCGCTACCGATGTACTCTCAGGCGAAACTGTGGTGATGAACTCCGGCCCGCTGGCCCCAGCCATCCGCGCCAGTTGCAGTGTCCCCGGCATCTTCACGCCCTATCATCGCAATGGCCGGCTGCTGGTCGACGGCGTGGTCGTCAACAATATGCCGGTCACCGTGGCCCAGAATCTGGGGGCAGACTATGTGATTGGCGTCGATCTATTGCCAGTAGGTGGCGCTCTGCAAGCCGAACCGCGTAACGTGGTGGAACTGGCCATGACGGCGCTGTTTATGCTGGCACGCGCCACGCAGATCGAACAGGAGATGGCGGACATTATCGTCACGCCAACGATCGCTCACTTTAATCTGGCCGATCTAAACGCCGCTGAGGATTTGCTCGAAGCCGGCCGGCGCGCGATGGAGGCCGCCATCCCCACCATCAAAGATGCGCTGGGCGATTGACAAGAGCCGCCTTACATCATGCGCACGGCCAGTTGATCGCCCGCCTGCGTGGCGGTCTGGTCGATCGCGCCCGGCGGCAGTTCAATCACGTAGGTGCTAGCGCGATAGATCTTGCCGATTGCCCATGGCTTCATCGCCCGATCCACGGCGACGACGCGATGCTCCCGATCCACATAGACCACATCGATGGGGATAGACATAAACATGCAGTGCACACCGTGACACGGCTTGATGAGCAGACCTTCCCCCGGGTGCAGTTCGTGCACACCGATCAGCCCGCGCAGACGCGTCCAGGGATTGTCGGCCACCCGACCCTCTTCGATCAGAGTTGTATGCCGTGTAACGTTCTCCACTTGCACCATGATTGCATTCCTTTCTATTCTATCCGCCAAGCGCGGTCCATAACGCGATCATTGCACCTACCGCCAAATACGGGGCGTAAGCGCTCGTCGACTTCATCCCGGCGCGCCGTGTCGCCAACAACGCCAGCGCCGCCACACCACCCAACAGTGCCCCATACAGCAATGCCTGCATCACAGCCGGATAACCGGTCATCAGGCCAATCACACCCGCCAGCTTGACATCGCCCAGACCGAGTGCCCCACGGCCAAACAGCATGCGCCCGATCCCATAGAGCAGCCCAAAGAGGCCAAAGCCCACAAGACCGCCCCCGATCATACTCGGCAGATTCGCCGGCTGCAACCACCAGTTGGCGCCAACCACAAACACAGCCGCGGGCACGACCATGATATTGAGCACACGCCGCGTCTCGAAGTCGATGACCAACACAGCGACCAAAAACCAAGCATAGCACCAAGCCACCACCAGGGTCGCCGGCGTTTCCCCAAACCGCCAGGCGATGACAAGAAAGAGCACCATCATCGCCGCTTCTACTGCCGGTGCACGCCAAGGGCGTCGCTCTCCGCAGTGTGGGCAGATCCCATTACGGCGGAAATACCAACCCAGTGTTCCGTAATGCAGCCAGGCGTGCGGTCTGTGTGCTTGGCGGTCACTCGACGGTAACCGGCGCCAGGTCGGCAACCGATCAGCCGCCCAGTTGGCGAAACCTCCCGCCACCCAACCAAGCAACACAGACAGCACAAGCAGTAACGCTACGTTCATTGTGACAGGCTGGCCGCGCGCAGCTCCCATGGTTCCGCCGGTGTATCGCTGGCCGAACCGCAAAATGTCATGCACGATCCACCGCAATCCTTGGTGACCAGGATGGCCTTGCTTTTGATCTTGGTGTAGGATTTGGGCATGCCGGCCTTAGGCTGAAGCTCAAATTTCTGCCGCCAGCCGTCCACGGTCGCACAGCCGAACTTGGTCACATAGTAGGTCTTCGCTTCGGTACCGCTGCAGTTGCTGTCTGATGCACAGTTGATAGCGCTGTAGAGCGGGAGCTGCACGGTGTCGCCGGTGCGATTGTCGACCTCATCCTTGACACCCGCTTTGACACCTTTCAGCCCTGGTATGCACGCCGGCAGTGTCACCCGGCCGCCATAGCTGTTCTCGATGCGGCACGCCAATTCGCTGGCTCCGCAGCCGCTGGCCTTGCACAGATCGGTATAGACGGGGTCGGTCGTGGATTCGAAATCCATCCATCCGCGCGCCAACTTGGTCATTACAGCAAAATCGTCGGAGCCATTGTCGTCAAGGTCGCAGTCATAGCAACTGCAAATATCCTTGACCACACCACCGATCGTGCAGGCGGCTTCGGTGTCATCATTTTCCGCATTCCAGATCACCAACGACTCGCCGCACTTGGCGCCCTCCCACATGGCGTAATCAATGGCGACCGGCCATAGCCCGCAGGCGCTGGTGGCGGCGCCGCACACAGCTTTGGCGGAGGCCTGCACATTAGCGGTCTGGAAGGTGGCAGAGGTGACACTCGTCAGCCACGTATCGACCGTCTCGCGAGCACGCACTTCAACCCGATTGCCCTGGATTGAAATGTCCTGGCCGCCAATGTGATCCGCGAGAACGCCATTGAGCAGCATGTAGTCACGCGCACTGTCCGAGGCTTCGCTGGTGCTCTTGCCAAGACACAGTTGGCGCGCCGCCGCTAACGCGCCGGCATCCGCCGCGTTCTGCATCTTGCGGCGCTCGGCATAGAGGTTGCCGACGTCAACGGCAAGCGCCGCAAAGGCAAAGAACATCGTGATCATGAGGGCGAACTGGATGAGCGACTGTCCCTGTTCGCCAGCTTGCGGTCTGCGTCCCATAGGTTAGTAATCTCCCTGGGCGCCGTCCGTCCCATAAAATACCATGCTCGTCGACGCCTGGATCGGAAGGTTGTCGAATCCCACGAGTTGCCCTAGGATCATCGTATAGTTGTGCTGCACCGTGACGCGCACTGCCGCACCATCGGCCGGGCAACCACTCGATGGATTGGGCGATACCGTCACATCACCCGCGCCAATCAGCACATTGGTGCCGGCGGCTTCCCGAATCACGGCGTTCACGACTGCATTCTTGAGCCCGCCGCGATTGTCAGACTTGCAGGGCATTCTCGAATAGGCGCGTGCACCCTCCCGAGAAGCGTTCACCAGAATCATGTAGCGCTGAAAAGCCCCGCCCATGTCGACGGTGCCGGCCACGAGCCCAATCATAAACATCCCAATAAAGGCGAACTCGATCAGATTCGAGCCATCTTCATTGCGCAGGTGAGCGAGCCAGGCTCGCCACCCCCTCTTTGCAAACCGTTCACTCGAGCGTGACTCGGTCGTCGATGAGGCGATCGCGTACATATCCCCCCCTTGGATCCAGATGAAAATGGGCAGCA
>Ga0105047_10010669_pt1 | contig 14994 bp, 8 predicted proteins | sample MAT04_FD_78384 | JGI IMG/M metagenome (GOLD analysis project Ga0105047, IMG submission 78384) | Freshwater microbial communities from Lake Fryxell liftoff mats and glacier meltwater in Antarctica - MAT-04 (megahit assembly) | ecosystem: Environmental > Aquatic > Freshwater > Ice > Liftoff... | reverse complement strand
GGGCGGTTCATGGAGAGGGTGTGATCAAGAAAAACCCACGGCCGGGGCCGTGGGTAGAATGGTCCGAACGGGGCGAGGCGTGGGCGCCTCGGACCCGAAGGCAATCAGGCCTTGGTCGGCTCGTACTCGTTGTTCTTCACAACACCGGGCATCGGGATGGGATACTTGCCATCGGCGTCGGCGCGCACCGGTGCCGCGGAGTCAGCGGTCCAGTTTTCGATGCCGGGTGCGTATTCATGCTCATGGTTGAGCATCTGGTCGAAGGTGATCTCCTGGCCGGTGTGGGCGGCCATGCGACCCATCGAGCAGGTGACGCTGGCTTCGACGCCGCGCTTGACCTCGTTGTAGGGCTTGTCGTTGCGGATCGCGTCAATGAAGTCGTTCCACTCGTTGATGTAGGGGTTCCGATCGTCGGGTTTGACGTCCGAGGTCCAGAGCGCGCTGGCGCGGTCCATGTTTTGGCCGCGATGGATGCTGGCCGGCAGCCCGCAGTCGCCGGAGCGCGACGCGATGGCGGAACCCTTGGAGCCGTGGATGTAGCTGGAATAAATATCGTTGCAGCCATTCATGCAGCGGCCGTCGAAGAAAAACTTGGAACCGTCGGCGAAGGTGTATTCGACGGCGTACGTGTCGAAGTTCTGGTCGACGAAGGTCTGGCCGTCCGGGGCGGTGCGGTAGTGACGTCCGCCGAGGGCTTGGGCTTTGACGGGCCAGCCGTTCTTCATCCAGCTGAGGTGATCGACGATGTGGATGTAGAAATCGCTGTAGCAGCCGCCGCTGGCCCACAGGAAGCTATGGAAGTTGCGGATCTGCCACATAAGTTCGCTGGGTTTGCCGGGGTACTTGGTGGAGAAGGCGGAGCCCACGGGGCCGTGCATGCGGTAGCCGCGCATCGCGATGATGTCGCCGATCTCGCCGTCCTGGATGCGTTTATGGAGTTCCTGGAGTCCGCGGCTGTGGCGGGACATGAGGCCGACGCCGACCTTCAGATTTCGCGCGGAGGCTTCCTCGCCGAGCTTCAGCATCTTGCGGGAGGACGGGCCGTCGGCGGTGACCGGCTTTTCCATGAACACGTTGAGCCCCTTTTGGATCGCGTACTGGAAATGGACCCAGCGGAAGGCCAGCGGGGTGGTGAGGATGACGATGTCGCCCGGCTTGAGGGCGTCCATCGCGCTCTTGTAGCCGTCGAAACCGAGGAACTGTTTGTCTTCCGCGACTTCAACCTTGGTGGAGACGGGGCCTTTGGAAAGGGCGCGGTAGCTGTTGTCGAGCTTGTCCTTGTACACGTCTGCCATCGCCGTGAGACGGATGGGGCCGGTCTTATTGGAGAGCGCGTCCACCACAGCGCCGCTGCCGCGGCCGCCGCAGCCGACGAGGGCGACACTGAGGGTGCTGTCGCCGGCGGCGTGCACGTGGGGAAGGGCAACTCCGGCGAGGGCGGAGATGGCGCCGATCTTCCCGCTGGTTTTCAAAAACTCGCGTCGAGACGACGACTGATCAGAAGGGTTGGACATGCGCAAACGGTTTTGCCCCGCCTCCCTTGCTGTCAACCGCGAAAGCGTGGAATGGCTAGGGGCTATTGGGACCGATGACGGAGCACTCAAGCGGAAAGAACCCGATTCCGAGATTGAACCGCTGCGTTGGCGATGGTGGGCCGGTCAAAAATCGGACACCCACGCGAGCCAGGTTCACTCATCCATGAGGTAGGCCAGAAGATCCGCCGCTTCCTGGGCGGTCAGGGGAGCGAGCATTCCCTCGGGCATCGCCGAGAGGGTGGATTCGCGGATGGCCTGGATGTCTGCCGACCGAAGGTTCCGTTCGGTGAGCGATTCTTCCTTGAGGACAAAACCGTCGGCGGTGCGGTGCAGGATGAAACCGACGAACTCGGATTCGTCGCGTAGGGTGACGCTGACGCTGCGAAATTCGGGGGCGACTATCGCGGAGGGGTTCAGGATTTGTTCGAGCACATGGGGGCGTGTGTATTTTTTGGCCAAACCTTTCAGCTCGGGTCCAAACGCACGTCCGATGTCGTCCCTCGCATGGCATCGGGTGCACTGAGCGGCACCGACAAAGAGATCCAGACCGCGCTTTGCATCCCCGGAAAGGGCGAGAATCGAGTCGGGTTGAATGTCGGCGCCGAGGGTTTCACGCCGGCGATCGGGCGGCAGGTAACGTTGGAGCAGATCGCGAACGAGGACGTTGGTGTGAGTGGTGGCCGCGTCCCGGAGCAACCCCAGTCGTCGGTTGCGATGGGGTTCAATGACCGCGGCCAGGGCGCCGTTCATATCGTCGAGAAGCGGGGATTGCCCCTGAGAATTCGTGTCGGTTTCCAGGAGCGTTTGAATGTGTGCGTTTCGTCCCAGGATCGGGCGAGGTGCCTCGGCCGCCTTCAGGTCGGTCTGGGCCGGGAGGGATCGAATCCAATCGCGGATGAGGGCGAGACCTTGCTCGTCAACCAGGCGGGAACCGATGTGGGGCATGCGACCGGCACCTTCGGTAGCCATGCGATAAAGCAGAACGGAACGCCACGGATCGCCTGGGGCAACGATGCGGGCTCCGGCGAGGCCGTAGTCGCCGCGGGTGGGCGGGACGTCGAGAATGCGAAGTTGGTCGAGGGCTTCCTCTCCGTTGAGACGGAGGGCGGCGGCGCCGCCGGCACCGAAGCGATGACAAGCCGAACAATTGACGTGCAGCCAGGATCGGGCGCGGTCCGGAAGGGGGAGTTCGGGGTCGTGAGGATGCACGAGCGCGGGGGTGGGGCGTCCGCGGCGACCTTCATTGCGAAGCACTCCGACCTGGATCAACCGTTCGAATTCGGAAAGGTGAGGCCCAGAGGAGCCGGAGTTCCCCGGCGCGGCGTCGGTGCTGGGAGGGCGGGCGGGCGGTGCACCGAGTTGAAGCGGATTCAGCGAGAGAGTTTCGCCCGCCCAGGCATTGTGGCAACGCAGGCATTCGCCGCGGCTCATGAACCGCCAGGGCGTCGGGCGGATGCCACCTGGGGCCTGGGGATCGGTGACGGTGACGACCCTGTTGGTGCCCGCCGCGTCGACCAGGTCGGCGTCGGTGCCTTCGCCGTTCCAGCGGTAGGTGTAAGGGTTCCAGCCTTGCCCGTCCCAATGAAGGATCTGGGTCTCGATGCGGCGCGCGGAGGCGGGATCGCCGGCGTGCAGATCGAGGCTGAGGGTGCGGGCGAGGACGGTATTGCTGGGAAAGTACCAGGTAGATCCGGCGATGTTGCCGACCCCGCCCTGGGTGGCGATGGCGGCGCTGCCGGGGACGCCCAACCACCTTTCCGCGCGGGCGTGGTCGTTCCACATGGGGGCGCGGACCTGGTAGGGGACGACACCGGGCGCCGGGGTGAAGGGGACAAGCGTGGTGGCCAGTCCGCTATCGCTGAGCTTTCGCGGGAAGGTTTGGTTAGCGGCCGGGGCGACGTGGGTGATGAACCGGTAGAGGCCGCTGTTGTAGTCGAGGATCAGGACGTCTCCCTCGGCGTCGTTCACGAAGGCAACCGGCTTCAAGGGTGTGTCGCAGAGTTCAACGTTCGACACGAGGCGATCCTGGTCATTCCGAAGCGCCCAGAAGCGTCCGGTCTCCCAGTCCCCGTACACGTAAGCGCCTCGAAGTCCTGGCAGGCGGTTGCCGCGGTAGACTTGTCCACCGGTGATGCTCGCGCCGTCGGTGTGAGGGACCGAATGAATGGGTGGGAGAATCGGGCCGGGCCCGGCCGGGAGGTCGATGCGGATCCGGCGGTTGGGGCCTTCGACGATGGGCCAGCCGTAGTTTCCCCCCTTTGCTATGCGGTAGACCATTTCCCACAGCTCCCAGCCGACGTCGGCCGCCCAGAGCGAGCCGTCGGGGCCGAAGCTGATGCGGAAGGGGTTGCGGAAACCAAAGGACCAGATCTCAGGGCGGGCGTTGGCGACGCCGACGAACGGGTTGTCGGCGGGAACACGATACGGCGGTCCGGATTCCGGCGTGTTGACGTCGATCCGGAGGATGGCGGCAAGCAGATCGGTCAGGTCCTGGCCGGTCTTGAAGCGGCCATCGGGCGGGTCGGGGTCGGCGCCGTCGCCGGTGGAGAGGTAGAGCATGCCGTCCTGGCCAAAGGCGAGAGCGCAGCCATTGTGACCGCCACCGGGCCAACGGATGACGATCCGCTCCGTGGTGGGATCGATCGTCGGAGGATCGAACGAGGTGACGTTGAACCTGGAAACATGGGCGCTGTTGGTGAGGTGGCCGGGCCCGTTGTAGTTGATGAAGATGAAGCGGTTGGTCGCGAAGCCGGGGTGAAAGGTGAAGCCCAGGACGTTGTCGATGGTTCGCCCGGCGGCGCGCAAATCGAGAGCCACGCGGGGCGGGTCTGCGGTTTGGGAGGTGTCGAAGCAGACGAACGTTCCGTTTTGAAGCGAGACGAACAGCCGCGAGGTGCCGGGGGCAAAGGCCAGGTCGGTGGCTTCGCGGAGGTTAACGTGGGGATGAATCCGTTCGACGGCGTAGGGGGAAGGCGGGTTGGGAGAGCCGGCGAAACGGTTGGATTCCCAGGGAGGGCGGGCGGTGGGTGGGGAAGGCTGGGCGTCGGCGGCATGGACGAAGAGGGCGAGGAGGAGAACGGGCACGACAGAGCGAGCTCCTCCGGAAGTCAGTCGTTTCATCTCTGAGTTTCTTCGGGTTGGCGTTGATTCTATCCGACCCGATACGCCACCTGGCCATTGCGCCGGAAATATGCACTCACGGCGGCGGGACCTTTTGTGGAGAAATAGTTCTGCACCATTTTCAAGGTGGTGGCGTAGGACGCGAAACGGGCGCTGACGGGCCAGTTGCTGCCAAAGATCACCCGGTGCTCGCCGAAACACTCCCAGACGGCGTCGAGGGTGGGTTGATAGAAGGCGACGTCGGAGGGTGCGGTGCCGTCGGTTCGGCCAGTGCCTTCGACGAGGCCCGAGACTTTCATGAAGACGTTTTTTTGGCGGGCCGCGGCTTCCAGGCCGGATCGCCAGACGGCGGGAGGTTGATTGCCATCGATGCGGACATTGGCGCAGTGGTCGATGACGATCCGGAGGTTGGGGATCCGAGCGGCGAGTGCGGCGACGGCAGGCAATTGGTCCGGGCCCACAAGCACGTCGAGGGCGAGGGAACGTTCGGCGAGAAGTTCCAGGTCGCGGAGGAAGTCCGGTCGTTCGGGAGCGAGGTGGACGTCCCAGCCGCCTGTGCGAATGCCGCGGAAGCGGGGATTGGCGGCGAAGCGGGCTAGGTCGTTGGCGAAGGTGGGTTGGCCGGGTTTGAGGTGGCCGACGAGACCGACGAGCGTCGGATCCCGGGCGGCGAGTTCGAGAATCCAATCGTTATCGGCGACCCAGGGGCTGGCTTCGACGACGACGGTAGCGGTGACGCCGAGAGGTTGGGCGAGCGTTCGCCATTCGGCGGGATAGACCGGGCGATAGAGGATGGGATCGTCCTTGGGGGGCCAGGGGACGCCTTGGGGTCGAGTGGGATCGTAAAAGTGGGTGTGCGTGTCGAGGATGTCGGTGGGCGTGCGAGGCGAGGACGTAGTGCAACCGGAAAGAACGCCGGCGACGGCCAGGGCGGACGTGGAGAGGAAGGTGCGCCGATCGGGCATGGATTCAGGGTGCCAGAAAGGATTGGGGATCTGCCATCTTGGAGGCGGTGGGTTTCGAGAGGAACGATGTCCAAAGAATGGACATGTGTTCGGACCGTGAACCGGGGGGGAGGTTCTCACCCCGAGCTTCTCCCGGGCGGAGAAGGAGAAAGCTCACCGCGGGTGTCGGCGGGTGGGAGGGGGTGGGGAAAAGAGGGATGGGGTCAGAAGGGAGGCCCGGAGGGCCGACAGAGCCGTAGCCCATGGCGTCAGCCATGGAACGTTGCGGGAAATGGATCAAGCCCCGGAGGGGCGGCAGAGGGAAGAAGAGATGGTCGGTTCATGGAAGAGCGGGTGGGTGCGCACTACGAATTTGAAATATCGGAGAGGATCTGGCCGAGGTCCTGGAGGGATTCGCCGATGAACTCCGATTTTTCGGAGGTGATGGCAGCCTCCCTGCCCAGTTGGGCGTCCGGGGAGAGCCATGGGAGGAGGTAGGTGGCGCAGGCGACCTCGCAACGGACGCGATCGACGTCCTGTTCGCCGTGGAGAAAGAGGATGAGCTGCCAGCGGTCGGGGCTGTCATTGAGGTGGGCACGGAGCCGCAGGTAACGGCCGAGCCCGCGGGCGACGGCTGTGACGGTGAGTTCGTCCATGTTCTCGAACGGATCGTCGAGAATGCCGAGGCGGAGGGGATGTTGGCGGGCCCGGTGACAAAGGAGAAAGAAAGCGAGGGCGAAGGCGCTGATCTGGGCTGTGTTCAGGCGCAAGGGAGCGGGCACCGTGGTATTGCCGGTGCCACGTTGGACGAAACCGAAACTGGGTTCCGCAGCCGTCGAATCGACCACGCTGACGATATCGTCGTAGGCCCATCGCGCGGGGGTGAGCATGGCGGTGAATTCATTGAGGGCGCCTCCGAGCGGGGTTTCGAGGCGTTGGGTGAATTCGGCGGCGGCCGCGTTCCTGGCGGTATTGAGGTCGTTGGCGAGGCGTCGAAGGTTGCGGAACTGCTGAAGGACGCCTACCAATCCGCCGCCGGGCCCGGCCAGTTCGGTGCGGGCTGCTTCCAGCAACTGGAGTGCGGCCTTGACCTGCTCGACTTTGCTGAGGAGTTCACGCAAGCCGCCGCTGGCCCCCACCTGGACCAGGAGTTTGTCCCCGGCACGGACCGCGACGACCTTGCCGTCGCGGAAGGCATCGCGGATCGCCTGGGAGAGAAGGGGTGTGACCGTGGCGAACTCCCGCCCGAAGGCGCCTGCACGCGCCAGAGTATCCAGGGCACCGAGGTCGAAGGTGGAGAGTTCGGGGAGTTCCCGGGAAGAAACGCGGGGTTTATCGGACTGCGGCCGGAACTGGGTGAGGCTTCGCTGGGCTGCGTCCCGTTTGGCGCGAAGGTCATTCAATCTGGTGTTTCGGAGTTCCGCTGCGGGTGTCAGGGACGCCTTGCGAGCCTGGGCGAGGATGGGGGTGATGTTTTCTGGAAACCCATGGTGTTCCGGCGCGTTCGCGTCCGGTTGGTCGAGTTCCAGGGCACAGAGCAGAAGGTGTTCACGGTGGTGGATGTCGGTGGCAGCGAGTAGTTCGAGCCAGGCCTGCAATCGGTCGGGAAGGGTCTTGTCGGAAATGTCGGCACCCTCTGCCGAGGCGTCCTGGTAGGTCGCGAGGAAGGCGCGGGCGCTGTCGAGGCAAGTCGTCAGGGTGGTTAATTTGACGAGCAGGGCACGGAGGTCGTCGTCGAGGTTTCGGGCTGCGTCGATGACCGGTTCCCACGAAGGCGCCGTGCCAGTGCGTCGGTAGTTGGATTCAAAGGTCAAAGGGAGCAGGGGGAGCAACGCGTTAATCTGGGTCGAATCCAGTGGCAGCAGTGCCGGCAGGCGGTCCCAGGGAATGGCGGTGTCCTGAACCCAGGTGAGCGCTTTTTCGGCACGGGATTCATCGAAGGTTCCGGTGGTGTTCTGAAACGGGCTGCGCAGACGGATCGGGAGTCCGGCCAAGCTTTGGTCGCGTTCCGCGAGAAGGGTTTTCGACTTGGAGAGGAAGCAGTAGCTGTCGGGAAAGAAGGTCAGTAGCAATTGGGCGCGGGCTTTAGAATCACCTCGGGCGAGCACGTCGACCATTTCCCGGTTGAGGCGGAAAGCGCCGGGTTTGAGGGTGTCCTTGGGAACCAGCGGCGGGGTGACGCCTTCCTTGATGATTTGCCAGGTGCGGGGCGGATTCGGGGTTCGTGGGGGAGTTCCCGGCGTGGAAGCGATTTCGGGAGGAAACTGGAGCGTGACGCTGGCGGACGGTTTCGCCTCGGCGGTACCGAGGATCTCCTGGACGGCTCGGTTGGTGATGATGGCGCGGTGGTCTTCGGAAGCCAGGCGATCGATGCAGCCCGTGGTGATGAGTTCGATGGCCTCCACGAGGGAGGACTTCCCGCTGCCGTTGGGTCCGTACACGACGTGCAGCATTCGGTCCGGCGAAAGGCACCAACGGCGTTCGCCGCCGAGTCGGAAGTGTTCGAGGCGGATCTCGGCGGGCGGGCCTGGATGGCTGGGGTCCGCGTCGATGATCTGGGTGCGGAGCCACTCCCGGGTGTGGTGGAGCAACCAGGAGAAGCCGCGCATCAATTGGGAGGTCCGTTGTGGATCGGATTCGGCCGGGATTCCCTCCAGCAGACTCACACCCAGAGTGTGGAGGAGGGCGACTTCGCGCATGATGTGGCGAAGTTCCAATCCGAGTTGGGGACTGAACGACGCGTCCGCGAGAATAAAGACCACCTCGACCGAATACGGTGCGCGACCGTGCTGGGGCTCGCCCGGGCGAAGTTCCTCGAGCAGCAAGTGGCGGAGATAGGCCGCCTCACCGATGCGACGGGCGATGGTTTTGGAAATGAACGCGACCGTGCGTGTTGGATCGCGGTCGGTCGTGGGGGTGGTCGTGACGGGGTTCGGGGCGGGCAGAAAGTGAACGATCCCGATCGTTCCCAGTTGAGGATCCACGATCAAGGCATCGGTCTGGAGGTCGAGGCGTTCAGCGACCCGGACGGTGATCGGTGCGGAGACCGATCGAAGAAGATACCGGCGCGATTCGGATGGGTTGGGCGCTGGCGACGCGGCCGTGGGTGCCCGGAGAAGGGCTGGCAGGCCTTCGGCATGGACGAGCCCGAAGTGGTTGCTCAGAACCTTTCGAAGGGCGTCGATCTCGATGGGGCTGGGGGAGGCGGGCATGGGATTAGCCGGGGGTCAGACCCAGCCAGAGGGGTGCATGATTGCGATCGTGCTGGGATTCGGTTCCCGACGCCCACCGCCAGAGGATGAAGGCGGGCGGGGGCCGACGGCTGACTGTGGAGCGGGTGCGTTGAATGCCGAGCTCGGCAAAGGGATCGCGGGGGACGCGCATGGAGGGATGGGACGGGGTTGAGCGCGTTTCCCATTCGGTGGGTCGCCAGGGGGCATCGTCGTCCCGAAGGAGCCAGACGCAGTGGTGGGTGGAATGTCCGAACAATGACGCGGGCGAATGCGTCGTTTCGAATCCGCCGAACTGGATCGACAGGGCTTGGACGATGCCCGTGTGCGGAGGCGATGGAGCGGTCGGCGGCACGGTGGGCACTTCGGGAAGGGGGCGATGGAACAGGACGGTGGGTACATCGCACGTGCCGGCCCAGATACGTTCCGTCCCGCATGGATGCACCGATTCGCGGGGCAAGACGGCACGGATCATGCGGCGGAGGGCGAGTTCGACCACGGCGGCCCAGCAGGTCCAGCCGCCGTCCTGCATCATCGGGTAGTACCAGCCGAAGCGCCGGAGTCGGCTGAGTTCGAGCCCCAGACCGCCGCGTCGACGCAATTGGTCGACCGCGGCAAATTCGCGAAGGAGCCCGACGTGGAAGGATTCGCTCCAGGAACACAGGCGGCTTAGTTGCTGACGCGAAGCGGCGGTGGTTTCCGGCGTGCGGGAATTCCAATGCGGCGCCGTACCTCGTTCGAGGGCGACCAGCAGGTGAAAGTTTCTCTGGACCCTCCGGAGCTCAACCTCGGGACGTGAACGGCCATGGAGTGCGGTGAGGGTCCGCTGCAATTCGTTGCGTAGGCACTCACGCTGGCGAAATCGGAGAACCAGGTGAAAGAGCCATCGGCAGACTTCGTCGAGGTTGGGGAACTCCTGGCGATTTCTCCGATGGAATCGCACGACGTTGGGATGGTCCCCAAACCGCTCCCGCGGAGCGCCGACCGCGTCGCTCGCCGCGTTGAGCACCTCGAGGGCATGGAACGGCGTTTTCTCCGGGTACTCCGGGTCAATGACATCGAGGAAGAATGCAGGCGCTTTTCCAGGTCCAGGGTTGGAACGTTCGTTGGAGCCGTTCGTCGCAGGCGGGGTACGAACCGCGGCCAGGGCGGATGTCACGCCAGCGTCGGACTGGCGAATGCGCGCCATCTCTTCGTACACGGTTCGGAAGGTGTCGTGAACCACCGGGTCCTGCAGGCTGTAGCCGGCGAAGACCACCGTCCGCGTGCGCAGGAGCGTGCGGAGGAAGTCGGCGGCCCAGGCATCCTCGCGCCAGTTTTGGATCTCGCGGTAAGTGAACACCATCGACCGCAGGTAGTGCCTCAGATGAGGCCGAACTTTGGGTGCAGTCGAGGGATTGAGATCGAGGCTTCGATAGGAACCCGCGCAGCCGTGCATCTTGACCAGGACTGCCGTCCGGTGCGCTTTGCCTTCTTCAAAGAACTGCACGGGTGAGGTGACGGGCGCATACGCCGCGAAATACGTCGGTGGAGTGGTGTCCGTGTTGACCACCGTGCGATGGGCGAATCCCGCGAGCCGGAAGGAACCTTCGAGCAGGAGGTCGAAGTTGGTGGTCACGGTCGTCGTGCAAAGTCCGTCCCGGGCGAGTCGGGCAAGAATATGGTGTCGCGGCAGGAGGCGGTTGCCGTAGCTCTCGCGAAGGGTTGCCGGCGAATCGAGGGTGGGTTCGCCCGCCATGATGCGCGGGTCGCGGAAGCCCATGGTGTCGAGAAACAGCGACTTGCCCGCAGGCGATGCAGCGTCCTGCATGGAGGGAGTCGCATCCGGCTTCGGCTGGGTGTCGGCGACCCAGTCCATCAGGGAGATCAGGGTTCGGGAATCGAGCGGAATGTCGTCGATCGCGCCGGTGGGCGGCCCCTCCTCAACCAGTGTTCCGACCGCCTTCCGTCGGGCCTTCTGGTGGAGCCGGATGTTCTCCTCGTCGGCATGGATCTGCGCGAGGCGCGGCGTCCGGGAAGCGGAGGGGATCTCGCGAATCGCAATCCTCAGGAGTTCCGCGAAGGCACGGCAGAACCAGTCGTTGGTCTCGAAGTAGCGGCCAGCCAATTTGTTGATGTCGGAGTTCGCCTGTCCGTCGTCGGTGTAGGGGAAGAGTGGCGTATCGCCAGAGCGGGTGACTTTGCTGAGGTCGAAGGTGGATCGGAGCGAGTCCCGGATCGCCCGGGCGTCAGGGCCAAGGTGGTGGGCGAGGGCTTCGAGCCGGATCAAAAGTCGTCGGATGAGGCGTTGGCCCGTGTTGCGTTCACTATCGATGGAGAACCCGGCACCAATGAAGAACACGACGTCACCTGCCAGAATCAGCTCGGCAAGACGATGGAGCGGCTCCGCAGGGAACGGAGGGAGAGGGCTGGCGGTGGGTTGGGTCGCTGACATTCGGTCGGGGGATCGCGCAGGGACGAGGGCTTGAGGGTCCAGGTCTAGGATTCAGGCGGCCCACGTGCCTGTGGGTGGACCCGTTCCGGCTTCAGGATTCGGAGGGCGTATGCTTTTTCCCGGGGGCTTGCGACGCGGGGACTTTCGTGAAGGCTTCTGCGTCGGCGCCGGGTGGGAAGAGGTGGATTCGAGGTCAGGCTCCACGGACGCGGCTTCTGCCAGGGCCGGCGACAACGCGGCAGCAGGCTGAGAGGTTTCAACGGCGCGGTCCGCCAGGGAGAGGAGCTCTTGACTCAATCGGGCCACCTCCGCGCCACGCACCTGCACCATCCAAGCCATCCAGAGGCTCGGTGGCCGGAACTTGGTACCCAGAGTCTGCTCCAATTCCAGGACGCGACGGGCGAACTCCGCAGGGTTGGGCGCCGCCAGGACAGTGGTTGAACGGAGCACGTCGCTGAGGTTCCCAGGCTCGAGGGTTTCCAGCAGGGGAAGAGCTTCCAGGTGCCGTAGCGGAAGACGAGCGAGGAACGAACAGAGTCGATCGCCGTTTCGCGTGAGGTCGATGAAGTCGGCGGGCAGTGCGGCGACAGGGGGAGGCGTGCCGGTTTCAAGCTCGGCGACGTCGATCGGCCAGAGGCGGACGGTGTGGTCGTCGCCGCCGCTGGCGAGCCAGGCGCCGTCGGGGGAGAAGGCAACCGTCCAGACGCGTGCCGTGTGGCCGTCGAAAGTCTTCAGGAGTTGGCCGTTTGCGACGTTCCAAATGCGGACGGTTTTGTCCCAACTGCCGGTGGAGATGAGTTCACCGGATCGATGGAAGGAGAGGCTTTGAATCCACTCGGTGTGGCCGTGAGCGCGCCAGCGTGGTTGTCCGGTTTCAAGGTCCCAGAGGATGACGGTTTTGTCGCCGCCGGTGCTGGCCAAGGTTTTGCCGTCGGGGCTGAAGGCGATGCTTCCGACCCAGTCGTCGTGGCCTTCGAAGGCACGCAGCGGCTTCAGGTCGGGGACAGACCAGAAGCGGATGGTGCGGTCGTGGCCGGCGCTGGCGAGGGTCTGTCCGTCCGGGCTGAAGGCGACGGCGAGGGCGCCTTGGGCGTGGGCGTGGATGTAGGTATAACGTTTGTAGGGATGGGATTGGCTTTCTGGAGTGAATGGCTTCCAAGGCATCCAAGTCTCGACATGCCCGCTGTCGCGTGCCGCGGCCAGACGTTCACTGGTGTGATCGAATGCAAGAGACCATATACCGGTCTCGCTCTTCCTATTGCCGCTGAATCCGGACTTTCCGCGCTCGGGAAAGAACCACACTAGCGCTCCAGATTCATCACCAGCGGCTGCTGTATGAAACTTCGAATGGGATGCAACGCTCCAGATTCGGGCTTGTTCTTCGAAGTTTTCGGAGCGGACCAGACTCCCTTCGCTATCCCAGACTTGGACTTTGCCTCCGACCTGCCCCGTGACGATGAGCCCTTGGATGCTTGCATACGCCAAATCCAGCACTTCACTCCCCGCGTCGGGGACCAGAATGCGGGGCTCGCGCGGTGCGTTCGGAAGCGGTTTGGGTTCAAAGCCAGCGACGTCAGGCGACGGGGCATTGCCAAACAAGCTCGCCAAGACCTTAGGCAGCGCCTCATTCCCGCCGGAGTAGGGAGCGATCCGAAACCAGGGCAGGTGTTCCGCAAGAAACTGTTGGGCGACTCCAACCTCGTCGTCCCGACAAAGGATGACCCCGGGCAGGGTGTCACCCCGACGTTTCAAGCCTTCCACCAACGGATCGTCGCCCAAGGGAATGGCGGCGCCGACCGCCAGGAAAAATCGAAGATCGTGAAGGAACGTGCCGATGGCTCGCCGATGCAGTTCGGCTCCGGAAGCGCCCGGCAGAGCGCGGACGATGGAGTCGGGTTGGTTCCACGACCCGTACAGGCGAAGGAGGGTGGGTGGCGTCAGCAGTTGGGATAGCCCATGAAACTCGAGCCAAGTCATCGACTTCAGCCCGATGACACTCTCCAGAAGCCCATCGTAGGTCGCGGAAGCCAGAGCGAAACCGTCCTGGCTGGCCTTCAGAAGTGGGTTGGCAACGGCGGGGTTGGCGACCGTGGGAGGTCCGATGGCATCCCGGAGCCATTCGGCGAGCAGCCCCTTTTTGGACTTGATGAGAGTTTCCAGCAAGGCGCCGATCCTCATACCTCGGAGAAGGTCGAAGCTGTCGAGGTTTGGAAGGACTTGTTGCTTGAGCTTTTCGTTGATGCCGATGTTGTCGAACGCCAGGCGGAGGCCGGATTGCAGCAGATCTTTTAGAACCACCGCTTTGCCACTCAGAGCCGCGGCAATGACGGGCCCGAGAACGATGGCGGCGGGGCGGGTATCGAGAAGCTCTCGCAAGTCCTCCAGGGACAGGAGGGTCGAGGACGGGGTTGGAAGTTGGGCTGGCAAAAGGACGCGATGTGGAGGTTCTTCCGTGTGTAACCGGGGAGAAGGGGATCGGTCGAGAGGCGTCTTCGCCACGTGCTGCAACCCCAGGATACGTTCTGCTCTCGCCGACAGTCCTGACTTTTGCTCCTGACTTTGGTCTTGCAGGCGGCACGTGGGGCGGCGATTTTATCCGTCCGGTCGCCTGTAAGGGACCTCTCAGAGGCGATGAAAACCAGCGGTTTCCCGTTGCCCTTCGAGATCGCTTGCGCGCTTAGCTCAGTGGTAGAGCACTTCCTTCACACGGAAGGGGTCCAAGGTTCGAACCCTTGAGCGCGCACCATTCAAGCTTCCACGCACATCCTCGTCACGGTGTTGTCCAGATCGGTACTGGACATTTTTTGCCCGGAATTGTCTTGAAAGCGGCAACCGGAGATCCGAACCGCCACATCTCTCGGTCGCCCCGTATTGAAATGGGCGATGTCACCGCACGATTCGCAGAAAGAACTGGCGTTGTTCGGCTGATGCCTCGCTCGTCGGGATCGGGATAGCCAGCCACGTCCCGGCACTGACGGTGGAGCTTGGAGTCCATCGGACGAGGTCTTCCGACACCTCCAGCGTCAGGCTGCCGACGGCGTCTTCCACCCGGAACTCGGGTTGACCCGACAGGCCGTGACGCACTTCCAGTCTGGGCTGGGCGCACCCCGAACCGTCGAAGGTGAAGGGTGTCGTGCATTCGAAGATCGGTCGGTAGATCGACCGGGTTATCCATCGACTTATATACGTCCCCGGCCTAGTCGCCACGACCCGGACTTCGATTTCAACCTCGGTATCATGTTCGACCCGACCGATGGCGAAGACGATCTGGCGACCGTCACGAAAGGCGGTTCCGGAATTGGCGCCGTCGGGGTGTGAACGGATCTGCATGTCCACCACCTCGAATCCCGGCGGTAGAGTCGTGGACAGGGTCACGCCACGCGCCTGACAGCGACCATTGTTGCCGAGTCGCGCCAGGAGCGTGAATGGCGAGCAGGGATCTCCCGGATTCTCCGGTGGGAGCAGGGTGCAATGTGTTGCTTCGGTAGGCGTGTGTGGTGGCTGATTCCTTCAAATTTCCGGCGAAGTCCGGGGCGCAGGCCGCCTGCCGACACCCCGCCCCGGATCGGGAACCGGGAGGACTCGGCCGGACGTCGCGAAGCCGGAGGGGATCCCGGCCTCAAACACAATCCAAGTCAGCTCAACTGGTGTTGGCGGCCTCAAAGGTGGTTCGGTAAATCCACGGCAGCCAGGCCTCGGGGTGCTCGGCCACTTCCTGGTGATGACGGGCC
>Ga0105047_10010667_pt1 | contig 14996 bp, 7 predicted proteins | sample MAT04_FD_78384 | JGI IMG/M metagenome (GOLD analysis project Ga0105047, IMG submission 78384) | Freshwater microbial communities from Lake Fryxell liftoff mats and glacier meltwater in Antarctica - MAT-04 (megahit assembly) | ecosystem: Environmental > Aquatic > Freshwater > Ice > Liftoff... | reverse complement strand
TTGGTTGGTGTGATGCGCGGTGAAGTCAGCGTGGATGTTGAGGTGCGCGCCGTGGACGCTGCGATGCAAACCGCCGCCATCCAACGCTGGGTCCGCTCGTAGCCCGGGGATCCCCGTGAGCTGCGACAAGAACTCCAAGAACCGCGGCGTTGAGAGCGCATCATGCACTTCGCGCAAGGTTGCGCCCCAGGTATCGCGGTTCGAGTTTGCGAACTTTCGCTCGTTGACGTGCAGGTAATTCGTCCAGTCGGTGAGATCTAGCGCAGCGAAACCGGCATAGGCCGCTTCGAGCGCTGGCGCGGTGAGGACGTCGTCGAGCACGATGTTCGCATACGGCTGCGCAGATTGGTATTCCTTCTGCAACGTCGCAAGGCGATCCTCGAACACTCGCAGGTTCAAAATCTCGTCGATGTCGGTGCTGACCTGCATTCCCGGCCCTTCTGAAGTCCGGTTCAGACTAGCGAGCGTTGTAGCCTCGTCCCGATGTCAGCGGCGGCGAACGGAGACGAGCTCCGCTTCCGGAAGGCGATGAGATGGCCATTGGCCCTAGGCGCCTTCCTCTTTGTGGCGCTGCTCTGGAGTTTTGGACCCAATCCGCTGCACCCGGGCCTCACTGGTGGCGGATTCTCCGGGCTGTTCGAACTCCAGGCTCACGCAATCTTGGAGGGCCACCTCGATGTCGAACCGGGTGAAGCCGACATCGAAGCGTTCGTCATCGATGGCAAGGAGTACCTCTACTATCCGCCAGGCCCGGCACTGATTCGTCTCCCTGTCGCAGCATTCACCGACGGTCTTGATAAGCAACTGACAGCACCGGCAATGCTGATCGCCTGGTTTGGGCTCGCCATCACCACCAGCCGGCTGATGTGGGCCGTCCGCCGAGAGATGCGTCGCGATGCCCCTCTGGGGCGTTGGGAAATGGCGATGTACGGCGTGCTGCATGTGTCGATCTGCGCCGGTTCGGTGGTTCTGTTCCTCGCATCGATGCCGTGGGTCTATCACGAGGTTTACATGTGGTCGATTGCGGTCATCCTCGCTGCCGCCTTGGCACTCATTCGGTTGGCCAATGCGCCAAACGGCCGGACCGTGGCGGTATTCGGCGCGCTCGTGCTCGCCGGAGTGTTGGTGCGTGGACCAGCGGGATGGGGGCTTGCCGGTGCGGGCTTCCTGATGGCCTTCTGGATGTGGCGCGGCGGCTTCGGCGCTGAAGGTCGGCGAATGGCACCCTGGGTTGTTCTTGCTGGCCTCGGCCCGCTGGCGGTTGGCATCGCGATCAACTGGGCGAAGTTCCGTCATCCATACCTGTTCCCGCTGGAGAAGCAGATCTTCACCAGCGTGAGCCCGCATCGCCGAGCTGCGCTCGCCGCCAATGGCGGAGACCTTGTCGCGTTCGACATCTTGCCGAGCACCCTTACCAACTACCTGCGGCCCGACGGCATCAGGTTCATGCGCGTGTTTCCGTTCATCTCGCTGCCGGGGCGACCTGCCCCAGAGATTGGAGGCTCGTTCATCGATCAGCGTTACCGCACAGGCAGCGTCACGAACTTCATGCCATTGCTCTTGGGTCTCACGGTGTGGGGTTTGGTCGCGATGGTCCGAACGAGCACGCGGCGCGCAACGCGATTGGTTCGGGTGCCGCTCGCGGCAGCCGTGTTTGTAGCTGGCCCCGTCATGATTTACGGCTATCTCGTCTACCGCTACACGGCGGAGTTCGTCCCGATTCTCGCGATCGGAAGCATCGTCGGCTTGACAGCGTTGGTTTCGATCTGCGCCGATCTCAATCGTCGTCGTCGCATCTCAGTGCTGACGCTAGTCTCGGCGTTTGCGCTGTTCGGCGTCGCCGCCAATATGGCAGCAGGTATCTCGATGCAGCACCTCAGCAATCCCGGGCCCTTATTGCAACGCTATGTGCGAATGCAGATGGCGTTGAGCAGTGTCACCGGCGATCCAATGGCCGAGAACATCCGCCGAGTCGAGGAACTGCCCGAGACATCGGTGGCCGATCAGATTGTCATCCTCGGTAACTGCGATGCGGCATTCATGGGCACTGGCGACGACTACGGGCCGTGGGAGCCGATCTCCATGCGCGAATGGTCGGCCTCGATCACCATCAACGGACCAATCGCCGACGGAACACGCGTGGGGCTTGGTCGAGTCGGCGAGTCCGGTTCCGGGCCATCAAGTATCGAAATCGAGATTGTCGAGAATCGGTTCCGAATTCGAATCGATCGTCCCGACAAGCGGTTGGTGGGCGAGTGGATGCCATACATCGACGGCGTTCCATTTGTTCAAGAGGTCTTGGTCAGTACGGAGTATCGCGTGTACTCCGTTGAGCCGACCGAGGAAGACGACATGGTGGTTCCGTTCGTGTTCTATTACAACGATCACAACTTTCCAAGGTTCTTCGTCCCGACACCATCCACTGTCGACGGAGTGGAATTCGAGTTCACCGCGCTCAAGAGCAGCGATCTCTGCAACGATCTTGTCGCGCTGATGAACGGCTCGTCATGATGCAACGGCTTTGGCGTTTGGCTCGGCAGGGATTGCGGCCGCCGCCGAAAGTCGGCGAGCCCGCTGATCGGCGTCGCTGGCTGCGCGGTGCCCGAATCGGCGGTGGAATTGCCTTGCTGTTGCACACTTGGATGCTGACGGCTGGTACTTGGAACCTGTTGCGCTGGGAGCGTTCAGCTGAATTCCACGAAGCGCAGGCACGGGCCATTCTTCATGGATCACTGGCAATGGACCTACGCGTGCTCGGGATCGAGTCGTTCGCGCGAGGCGCAAATGCGTACATGTACTTCGGCCCGGTTCCTTCGTTCTACCGACTGCCGATCGTGTCGGTGACGCGCAACCTGGATGGACGGCTCAGCGCGATCTCAATGCTCGTCGCACTGTCCGTGTTGGTACCGGTCGTGATCGGACTCGCGTGGCGAATGCGCTGTCGCGTTCTAGGTGGCAAGTCAGTTTCGCGGGGTGAGGTGATCGGCGCGGCCGGACTGGTGTTCCTCGTCGTCGGTGGTAGCAGCCTGATGTACGCGAGCAGTCGTACGTGGGTGTATCACGAAGCAATCCATTGGGGTGCGGCATACACACTGGCGAGTTACTCAGCGCTGCTGCTGTGGATGCATTACGGAGCACGTCGTTTCCTGATCTGGGCGTCGGTACTGGCCACGTTGGCGTTCCTCACCAGAGCGTCCGTTGCCGGTGGAACGGTTGTGGCTCTCTCGGTGGTGCTCGTGGGCCAAGTGGCCTTTCGGGTGGCCGACCGGATGGCCCCGCGGCTGGCCGGTTCCGCCACGTGGTTAGAACGGGCAGGGCGCTTGGTTCATCCGCGCTCTCGTCCGTTGACATCGCTGCGGTTGCTGATTGCTGCGGTCGCGCTGCCGGTGACGTCGTACGCGCTTATCAACTGGATGAAGTTTCGGACTCTCTTCAGCGTCCCCTTCGAGAGACAGGGCTTCACCCTGCTCGACGACGACCGCAAGGCGATGCTCGCGCAGAATGGTGGCTCGCTGTTCGGCTGGAAGTTCCTGCCGTCGAATCTGCTGCAGTACTGGCGCCCCGACATGATCGATATCTCAACGCGGTTCCCATTTATCGACTTCCCGCACCGCCGTGTAACGCTGATTGGCAATCCGGTGTACGACCTCGTCGATCGCACGGCGGGCATTCCAGCAACGATGCCTGTGCTAGTGATCCTCGCCGTAATTGGCGTGGTTGGTGTCTTGCGATCGCAGCGGGCCACCCTTGTCGATCTGCGACCGATTGTTATCGGCTGCGCTGCTGGCACGTTGACTGTGCTCAACATCGGCTACATCGCCAATCGCTATCAGAGCGACTTCTTGCCCCTTCTCGTGGTCGCAGCCCTGGCCGGCGCTCCGATACTCACCGGCTGGCTCTCAACGCGCGGTCGAACGGTTGTCCGAGGTTCGGCCGGCCCTGTTGTGATTGTCGTGATGATTGTTGGTGGGCTGTTTGGAACCGGCGCCAACCTTGCGCTCGGGTACACCTACCAACGCGCTTACTCGCCCGTCACTCCTGCGTATCAAATTGCGGGATATCTGCACACACAACAAATGGTCGACGAATGGATTGATGATGGCCGTCTCGACAACGTTCGCCAGGGCGACCGGCTGCCCGAACGCGGAGAGTACGGCGACATCTTCATCGTCGGTGACTGCAGGTCGATGTACTGGAGCGATGGCATGCGCACCAATTCCGTTAAGTTGTCCAACTGGAACGGTGTCGAACGAGCCGACGGTGAGGGGGCGTTCGAGGCAACAATCAACTTCGAGCGGCCCAGTGAGACGTTGGCCATGCCGCTGTTCACCACAACGCCTGGTCCCGGCCAACGGATCGGTGACACCGTGTTTGTGATTGTCAATCCCGACAGTAAGTCGTTCGCATTCGGTGTCATCAGCGAGGCCACTGGCAATTGGCTGGGCTTTGAACTCTCGCTCGATTACGACACGCCGTATTCGGTACGCGCAGTGCTCGATCCGCGGGTTGGAATCCTTGAGCTGCATGTCGACAAGCGCCTTGTGCTGGCGGTTGGGTTTGCCGCGGGTTCAGAGGTGACGTACGGCGAAGACCGATACGGGTACACGTTTCTCAGCCAACACTTTCAGGGAACGATCGTGCCCCAGCCCATCGAGATGGGTTTGTGCCGTGAGTTGCTCGACAGCGTGCAGGGCGCCGACTGACGACTTGCTACAACGTGTTGGGCTTTAGTTCGTAGACGAACTGATAGCCGAAGAGCTGTGGGCGCAGTTTCGTCGCCACCCGGTCGACTGTTGCGAACAGCCCAAGTCGCTGGGCGGTTGTGCCGTCTGACGAGCCACGGTTGGCGACGTCGACCGGCAAGCCAGTTGCGTCGCGGCGAACGATTGCCAAGCCAGCACCGGCGACCACACGCTCGAAGCTGCGGCGAGTGAAGAATCTCACGTGAGTGTTATCAAGAATTCCGCGCTGGTCGTAATCGAACATTCCGAATGCGGTTCGCAAACGCGGGTACCAGTGGCCAAAGTTGGGGACGCTGGCGAAGATCGAGCCGCCCGCGTTGAGCAGCAGCTTCGCCTCCTCCAGCAGTCGCCCGGGTTCGCGCACGTGCTCCAGCACATCGGCGCAGACGACAGTGTCAAATCCGTTGCCGACTTGCTCGGGAATACCGTGCTCGAGGTTGCCCTCGAAGAAGCAAGTCATCCGCTCTTCGACTCCGGGCGAGTGGTTGAGATCGACACCGGTTACGCGGTGCCCGACGGCCTCGATGCCGTTCGCCAACGAACCATCAGCGCAGCCCAGATCCAGGACACGGCCGCCGGGTCGTGTCGAAAGCCACGAGAGCAGTCGCCCGTGCGACGAGTTGGGATCGAGCTTCAATTCGTAGGGGCGACTGGCGAAGGCTAGTTCGCCGGTGCCAAAGCCCATCCGGTGCAGTCGGTAGCGGCCGGTCAGCTTGGTGACATCCCACGCGTACTTCAACCCGTTCACATGACAGATCTCGTCGCCGTAGTAGGTGGGGATCGGCAGCTCGACGATGCGGGCGTTGCTCTCGAGCAACTGCACGATGATCTCTGTGTCGAAGTCGAAACCGTCGGAGTTGCGTTGGAAGGGCACACTCTTCAGCCAGTCGACCGAGTAAGCGCGGTACCCGCTGTGCCACTCAGACAGCGAGGCGCCAGACATCGCATTCTGCATGGTGCTGAGGATCCGGTTGCCGACAAACTTGTAGCGCGGCATGCCGCCCTCTAGCGCGGCGCCCCGTTCCATCATGCGTGATCCGAAGACGGCATCCGCCTTGCCGTCGATGATGGGTTGCACTATCTGGGGCAAGAACTCTGGTGCGTACTGCCCATCGCCGTGCAAAAGCACGACGATGTCGAGCTTCTCGTCGATTGCCCACCGGTAGCCAGCTTTCTGGTTGCCGCCGTAACCGAGGTTGATCGGATGACGCACAAGCCGCATCGGCAGATGAGTGCCGCGATTCTGGTAGCCGAGCCCAACCAGATAGGTGTTATCTGGGCTGGCGTCGTCGCAGACGAGCACCTCGTTGACTTGCGCGGCGAAGTCACGTGGAATTCGATCGAGGGTCTTGGCGAGGTGGCTCTCCGCGTTGTAGGCGACGACGAGTACGCCAATACGAGGCTTTCCGGACACATCAGACATCGCCGCGATGCTACCTGCGGGCGGCCAGCGAACCGGAAGCGATCAGGACGATGGCGAGCATGAGCGGCTGATGAGCATCTGAGACAGCGGACAAAAACGAGCCGCCCGGCGCCGGTCGCACGCGGACTGCTTGAAAGAGCACGTAGGCAGTGCTGACCGCCGCTCCGGCGATGCCTGCGACAGCATTCAGCTGAGGGCGTCGCCACCATCCGCAGGTCAGCGCCGTCACCGCGAATGCCCCAGCGGCGCCGAGCGGGCCCACAAATAGCCAGGCAGCCACGATGGACCCGATTGCCGAGACCACCAGTGAGCGGGTGCTGCTGCGCTCCGTGGGCCACCACGACACCACTGGAGCGATCAGTTCGGGGCTCGACACACTCGCGGCCGTGTTGACACCTGATGGTGTCAGCCGCCGACGAATCAACGGCCAACCAGCCAAGAAGGCACAACCGACGGCCGCCGTCGCGCTGCACCACAGCGCGATCGTGACTGGTCGCTGTCCCGCCCAATGCAGGGTCACATGCACATCAGCGTCGTGCGGCGCAAGCCACCACCCGTTGAATCCGCCGTCGATCATTGTCGTGTCGGCGAGATCGCCGAGTTCGCTGGAGGTAGCGGACCAACCGTCGTTGAAACCCTCGCCGAAGATCAGCCAGCATCCGCTGGGGCAGGGACCAACGGTCAGCTGGCGTTGATCGTCAGACTCGGTGGCAGCAACATTGACCGCCGGTGCAGACGATTCTCGTTCTACCGCCTGTTGGTTCTGCAGCACCACCCGGTCGACGGCCAGTCCGGAACCTGTTGCACCGCGCAATAGGTGCGTGCCGACCGCGAGGTCGATCGCGCTTGGGTCGCAGAGCTCAACCTGAAGTGGCAGTCCGGCCAACGCCTGCGCGGTCGAGCCTGTGACTCGAAGTGAGATGCCTTTCTCGTTGATTCGAAGCAGATCGTCGCGGCAGGCGCCATCAATCATGGCCGGAAGCCCGTGGCCGAGGCCGCGCGCAGTCAGTTCGCTGAAGGAAACCGGAAGCCCGACCGGACGACCCGAGCGGCGATCGACAGTCGTCGCGCCGTCGGTGGCGAGCACAGTGATTCGCACCGGGCCAGCACCAGCTGGAATCGCGATTGTCGCGGGTTGGGCGGGCGCCGTCAGGTCTAACTCGTTCGCTCCGCCGTCACGTTCGACTCGCACGCGCGTGATCGACGCATGCTCGCCGTCTTTGAGTTGGCTCACCTGCAACGATTCGATGTTGGCGGCCGGCGTGAACTCAATCCACTGGCCAACGGCGTCTCCGAACGGCGTTGTCCACGCCGTCGTGGGATCGCCATCGACGGCGGCCCATGGGCGCGCCGAGAGGACGCCAGCGAGAGTTCCGCTGGAGCGTGCGTCGGGTGCGGCCAGCAGTTCCGCGAGCGCTTCGTCGCTGGCTCGGGTGTCCAGTCGCACGGTGACCGACGCAGTCATCGTTTGCGCTTCCGTCAGGGAGAACTGGCGCACGAGAAGGGGCTCGGGATCGCGGCGGTAGCGATCGGTTGCTTGCACACGCTCGCGCGTCATGACCAGCGCTAGTGGTTGATCTGACAGTTGCGATAGCGCATCGGCAGGCATGACGACGACCTCTTCCGTCGCGCCGAGACCTGTGTCGATTTCCGCGAAGCCAACCGGATCGCTGCCCCGTGCAGCAGCTCGGATGACGATCGCGAATCGATCAGTGGGGTGATCCATTGCGATCGTTGTCTCTGATTCGTTCAGAGCCACTCGTTGTGCGCCTTCGGCGGTGACGATGTCGACTTCGGTGATGTGTCGATCGCCGTCTGGCTGGTGCAGTGTCAACTGCGATACTGCCTCGCTCGTCTCAAGCGCTATCGATTGCCCAATCGGATCGGCTGCAAGCCCCCCGACGCGCCACGCCGTCGCGGCGTTGCCATCGATGGCCATCACTGGGCGGTATTCAGGCCAATATCCAAGGGGATAGCCGTACGAGGATGCCGATGCTGTCACCGGTCCCTGTTGCAGTGCATACGTCTGGGTCGCCAACTCGTGATCGCCGAAGACCGGCAGCCGTTGGTCCTGACTATCGAATTGGGTAGCCCCGGGTCCGCGTCCGCCGTCTTCGGTGAAGCCCGTACTGTCCTGTGAGCCGCGCCACTGCCGTGCCCTATCCCGGTTGCTGTCAGTGACGATGACGAGCGCCGCGTGTGCGAGCCGCTCCCCAATGTTTCGGCCAGCCGAAGCGGTGTAGAAGATCGCCTCCTGTCCCGTCAGTAGACCGGCTGCGGCTGCGTCGATCACACCGTCGCCAGAGCCGGACAAAACAACCTCGGTCGTTTTGGTGCGCGTGATCGCGACCACGTCGTCGACGTTGACCAGCAACACTGGAGCAACGGACTCTCCTACGCGGGGATCGCTTAACGAGACTTCATCGATCATTGCGACGGTGGGCTTGTTCACGCGTGGCTCACCAAACGCGCGCGGCTCATCGAGGCCGTTGGGACCGGCGCGGTACAGAGCATCGGTGACTTCCGGCCGAGGCGTTCGAAAGCGCTCGAAGGCCATATCGCCCGCTACCCAAATCGTTTCCACTCCGAACAGGCGGGCAACTGCCGCGATCGAGTCTGGATCGACGGTCCCGTTTTGGAAGCGATCGTCGAACGCGTAGAGCAGATCCATCGCGCCGGGACTTCCTAGCGGCTGCAGGTCGCGGCTGATAAAGGGTTGCGACGACAGCCCGGGAAATGGCGGGTCGACGGTGTAGCCCCAGCGGAAGGCACCAAATTCCGCGCCGGGCAGTTGCCAGACACGGGTGGCCGTCACATCGTCGGGGAGCGTCGCCACAGCCTCGTGCCACGCGCTTGGAGGGGTCTCGTCGCGCGTCAGGAACCGATCGACCAGTCCACCCGTCCACAGCGCTGGCAAGTTGATGATCGCGATCAGCGCGACCGCGCCCGACACCATTCGCTGTCGATTGATGTGTCCCACTGCCCCGACCACGGCCGCCGCGCCGAGCGACAGAGCGAGCATCGACATCGGGAGCGCGCGGGTGCTGCTGCGCAGCGCCAACGCAAGGGTGCTTCGTGTGTTGTCGGTGAGGCCACCAAACAGAGGAGCCGGATCATTGAGTGGATAGCCGCCGACGGCGAGCACGGTGCCGACCAACAGCAGCACAGCCGCAAATCGACGGCCTTTCCACTTCACCAGCGACAGTCCAACGAGCCCGACAAGTGCCAGGCCGTAGCTCGTGAGTAACAACGCAAGGTTGGTGTGATAGGGCCCTGCTGCGTCGGTCGTTGCTTGCACATGATCGCGTATGTAGTTCAGCCAGTAACCAAGACCGCGCACGGCTTCTGGCGCGATGGATGTACTACTTACCGCCTCGAGCGTTTCGGTGTACGCGAGGATGTCGATCCCGTAGCGGCTCTGCACGCCGAGAAACGCGATCCACCAAGCCGACACCAACAGTGAGAGCGCACCGATACGGGCCGCCGCGCTACAAGCTTGACGCCAACTGATCTCCTTCGCACTTGCCGCGTGCAGCAGCCACAACACTGGTGCAGGAGCGATCAGGGCAACCGCTGTCGCGTTGGTGGAACCCACCGTCAGCACTACTAGCGCGGCGCACGCGGGGTACCGCCAACCGCCATGACGGGCGGAGAGCACCGTGCAGCCGAGCAACCAGCCGAGGCCAGCCCAGGGCAGCAACATGACCGAGGTTCGCGAGACGTAAGCCAGCATGTACGGCGAGAGCATGTAGACGAAGGCTGCCGCCAGCGCGCAATGTGCGCGGAAGCCAAGTTGCCGAGCCAACCAATGAACTCCCCACCCCGCAAAGAACAGCAGCGACCCGATCCACAGCCGATGGCCGATCCAGTCCGGTACGTGCAAAGCGTCCATCAACCAAAACCATGGGCCAGCGGGCCACAGGTACGAGATCTGCTGGTGTGGCACAGTTCCTGCGAACTGACTGGCGTCCCACGTGTCTGCTGCACGTTGCAGTAAGCCGCCAGGATCGAGGTACAAGAATAGCTTGGTGTCGGCGGGCATCTTTCCAGGTGACGACAGCATTACCAGCGGATAGACGATCAGCGCCAGCCAACGCGGTCGTGTCATGGAATGGCCCCGCGCACTCCGTACATCGCGGTCAGGATTGCGAGACCGGCACCACACAGTGTGTAGGTGAAGGCCCAGCGATCGGCATCGTCGTCGTCACGCCACTTGGCGTATGCGATCAGGAGTGGGAATGCGGTGTACAAGAAGCGCGGACGAGCGGTCACTGTGCTGGGCAGCACCATCAACGCGATGACAACCGCACTGTAGGCCGCGGGTGCCCACGACAACCGTGTCTTCCACGCAGCGACAACCAACACCACCGTGATCGCGACGGAGATTGCAGTCAGCGCGTCGGCTGGTGAGGAGAGCGGGCGCCGGAAGAAGTCGAACGTTGCTGCGATCGCGGAACCACCGAAGCTCGCGCCTTCGTTCCACGCGACGCGTTGCACTCTGAACCACGCGCTGCGTTCGCCGGTGTGATGCCACAGGAACAGTTGGAATCCGAGGAAGCCGATCGGGGCCAGCAGGGGAGCGATCAGCGAGCGCCACTTGCGATCGTCGCGTATTGCGAAGAACGCTGCTACAGCGCACGCTGCTACCAGTCCCAGGCCGTTCGGCCGCGTCGCAGTAGCTAACGCCGCGACCAGACCAGCGGCGAGCCAGCGCTCACGCTGCAGCAGCAGCAGACACGCGGCTGCGAGTACGAGCAACAGTGCCTCCGCGTACACGAACGACAGAACGAACGCACCGGGGAACAACGCCGTCAACAGCATGCTGCGCTCGGCCACGCGGGCTCCCCACAGGCGGAACGCCAGCAGCCCGATGAGCGCCACCGCCAGTATCGACAACACCAGGTTGACGGTCACCCCGGCCACCGCTGCGCCGCCGGGCAGCACCTTGTCGGCCACGCGCACGATGCTGGGGAATAGGGGGAAGAACGCTGCCCGCGCAGGAAGCTGGTGGTAATTGAGCTGCTCGGGGATGTGATGGGGGTAACCGAGACGAACGATGCGGAGATACCACACACCGTCCCAGCCAGCGAACACATTCATCAACAGCTTGCTCGCGTTCGCCGGCCGCACTCCTTTGGCGTCGTTGATAGTGACCACCTGCTGTGCCGCGACGACCGCCGCGCCGCCAAGTACGCAGATGCGTGAGACCACGAAGCCGATCAGACCCTTGCGCAGTGCCGCCTTGAACGCCGGATCCATCGGGGCGAGATGAAATCGAGTGCGGATCATGGTGAGCAAGGCCACGAGGTTAGCCAGCCGCCGCGGCGACAATCACATCAAGAAGCTGCGTGTGCACTATGTCGGTGAGAGTGTTGACGTCGGCATGAATACCGTCGATCAGAACTGCTTCGCTCGGGTTCGCACGTTGACGGCCGTTGATCGCGCTGGCATATGGCAACAGCTCAACGTTTGGGAACACGTCGATCCAGCGCTGTACCTGGGCGTTCCATGCTGCGATTCGCTCAGGCGATGCTGTCTCGTCCTTTACGAAATCACTTGGCTGAAGCTGCGGGCAATCGGCAACGAGGAGGGGGATGTCGTGATCCGTCAACAACGTCGACAGAGTGGCCATGTAATCGTCGTGGACGGCTGTGTACTCGGCTTCCCCAGCGATATGGTCGCGATCATCGCCCGGATATCGCTGATGCAGCAGCTCAATGCCGCTCACCATCAACACCACAACGTCCGGTCGGAATGCAGCCAACTGGTTGGTAATGGCGCTGATGGTCTCAGGGCAATCGACGATCTTCCACGGTTCGGCGGTAGTCGATCGCACCGCGTCGACTGCAACCGTTGGGCATCCGTTGGCACCGATCCACAGGACCTCAACGTCGCCAGACCCAGCGCGATGCAGCGCCTCTGCCAGAATCACTGATGTGGAATCTCCCAGGACAAGCACGCGCAATGTTTGATCCTCGCCGCCGACAGTGAGCTGCACCGACTCGACGACGCTGTCGACAGACGCGTGCAAGTTCGCCAACGCCGACCGGCTAGCTGCAAATCGCGTGAGTTCTCCTTGAAGCGCCGTGTGTTGCTCAGCGACCCTCACCAAGTGAACGTTCAATCCATCCGGCACACGGTCCCACAGTTGATTGAGCGCGTTGGCGACGTGTAGCCAACGATCAGCGAGTTGGAAGTAGTCCGCTGGTGGGGGAAAGCCGACCTCCGTTCCCACTCGAACGACCCCCTCATCCACCTCGCCGAAGGCAACAACGACATCTATGACTCCTGAGATGGTTGCTGTATCAAGCCACAGCCGAACTTGATCAGCGCAGGCAGCTGTGTTGACCAGTGCGCCCGTCAGCAGCTGCACCTCGAGGCCGGGCGTGAGCGGACAATTTACGTTGGTGGCGTCTATGACGCGAATGCCTCGATCGCGCAGTAGCTGTGGCACTTGCACCCCAGATCCGACGACCAGCACCGGAGGCGGGGCTGGCACCGTGACCGACGGCACGGAGTCGCCAGCGGGGGCTTCGTTACCGAACTCGATCTGACCTTGTTCGCCGGCAGCGAGGAGTTGCTCGTTTTCCGAGAAGGTTGGTGCTGGCACAGCGATGCAAGCGACGACGATGCAAGCAGCGGCACTGAGCGAGGCGATGAGGCCCGCGTGTGGTCGGACAAAGACTCGTCGAGTACGAATCGGACGCTCAACGAGTGCCGTGATCAGCGCGGCGAGAACGAGCGCACTCGTTGTGCGCAGCGCAAGCAATGGCCATCGCGCAAGGCCAGTGCGTTCGGCGTCGAGAGCCAGATAAATCGGCCAGTGGACCAGGTACAGCGCGTACGACCAGCGCCCGATAGCGACCAATGGCCGTGTGGCGAGCAGCATCGTGAGCATCGATCTGTGCGGAGCGATGGTCGCGGTTACTAGCGCGGCAGACACAAGCGAGAATGCGGGAAGGCCGCCGCGGTAGAGCCAGCCAGTCGTGAGGGTTGTAGTTGCGACCAGCGCTCCGAATGCTGCGAGCGCGCCCCAACCGATAGCGGCTTGTACCAAGCGTCCGATCCGTGGCACATACATCGCCAGCAGCACACCAACCAGCAACTCTGCCGCGCGAGTGTGCGTGCCGTTGTACACCAGGTCTCGATCACTCGTCAGAACATTGGCGGCTACCGATGCAACGAGCATCGTGGTCGCAACGAATGCCAACGTGCGTCGACTCCGTCGCAGACAGACCAATGCGATGATTGGCATCACTGCATAGAACTGTTCCTCAATCGCTAACGACCAAAAGTGGGCGAGCGGGCTCGGTTGGCCGATGAACAGATCCTGATAGCTGCGATCAGCGAACGCGTACCGCCAGTTGGCAACATTGGCGAGGGCTGCCAGCGCGTCGCCCGGTAACCCGCCTTGCTGACTTCCCGACCACAACACCCAGGCCCCAAGTACTCCGGCGATGCAAATCCACGCCGAAGGGATCAGACGTCGCCAACGTCGCGCATAGAAGCGTCGAATCGAGATCGTGCCATCCGCTGCGTACTCGCGCAACAACAGCGTTGTGATCAGGTAGCCGGAGAGCGTGAAGAACAGCGAGACGCCGAGGAAGCCACCGCGCGCAACGCCGACGTCTGCGTGGAAGGCGAGCACAGCAACGACAGCGACCGCGCGCAGGCCATCGATCGCGTTGATGTGCCGCGCCCCGCCCGCCCCATTTGTCGCCATCTCAACGGAGATTCTGTCACCAGTGGTTCATAGATATCACGCGCTGGCGGGGGCCGAACTTTGGTGCGCTATGTCCGGCGGCGAGCAGTAGCCGCACGACACGGCCGCGCTGACCGCGATACGGCTCGAGCAGTTCGAGCATTTGCTCGTCTGTGCTGCGTGCGCGGCCGCCGAGCGCGTGGCCAACAATGTTCTTCAGGTGGTAGTCGCCGACTGCTACCGAGTCCGGATCGGCGAGAGCTGATCCCAACGCAGAGCCGATCGTCCACCCGCCGATTCCTGGCAGCAGCGCGAGCTTGGCCGCAGCTGCCGGGGGAGCGAGCTCGGCCCACTGCCACAGCCTGGCGGCGTGCTGAGCAAGCTGACGAAGTGGCTCGGCACGTTTGGCCTCGATGCCAAGTGGATGGAACCACCATGCGGGCTGGCCAGCGAGATCCTCAGGCGCCGGTGGCAACAGCAGGTCTGCTGGCCCGGGCGCGGCTGCGCCGAGGCGTTGCACGAGTTTTCGCCATTGGTTGATCCCCTCGCCACCGGTGACACGTTGGCCGAGCACCGTCGGCAACAGTTCGTGGTACAGCGTGAAGCTGGCACCAAAGCGCAGCCCAGAATGATTGCGTTGCGCAGACAAGATTGCTGGGTGTGCGTCGGTGAAATGGAATCCTGGATCACTCGCGCCTGTCATCGCGTCGACGCGCTGCAGCAACCAATCACATCCTGATCCCCAAGCTTGCGCGCGAACTGTGTCGCCCCGAAAGTCGATGTGCACCGTCCCGGCTCCGTCGGGTGTATGCGTTGCTCGCCAGAACTCGCCTGCGTGTAAGCGTGTGGTCGGATCACTGTTTCCGAATCGGTAGTGCGACAGCGTTTCCGCGATGGCGGCGGTGACGACTTGCTCGGCCATTCCCCGTCAGCCGCAGGCAGTTGGAGAATACGGCTGCGTGCAAGGCCCGAACCGGTGCTCTCTGTCGAAGTCGGCATGCAGGTTCCTGCCGTCGAAGGAGAGGATGACTTGCTTGTCGCCGTTCTTGACGATCACACAGTTGCCGTCACCGCAGTACACATCCAAGTTCTCGATCTGCCCGATATGCGTCACAGTCCAACCATTGGT
>Ga0105047_10010666_pt1 | contig 14997 bp, 13 predicted proteins | sample MAT04_FD_78384 | JGI IMG/M metagenome (GOLD analysis project Ga0105047, IMG submission 78384) | Freshwater microbial communities from Lake Fryxell liftoff mats and glacier meltwater in Antarctica - MAT-04 (megahit assembly) | ecosystem: Environmental > Aquatic > Freshwater > Ice > Liftoff... | reverse complement strand
GACGGCGAATGCTCGAACGACGATGGATGGCTACGGCTTCTGGGCTCCCTCGACGGGACTGCCCGGCCTGGGCGATGTGACGCTCGGCAGCGATCAACGAATCAACTACCGGCACCCGAAGTCAGGGACCATTCCGAACCAGAACAGCTCTGAGGATGCCCGCGTAGCAGCACATGGCAGTGAGCATGTGGGTGGATCGCACGTCACACTGTGCGATGGGTCCGCACGACTCATCAGCGACAACATCGATCAAACGATCCGGGCGGCGCTCGGGACGCGCGCCACAGGCGTGGTCTTCGGAGAGTTTCAAGCCAATCGCATCGAATACCAGAATCCGATATGCGCCGACTCGAATCGGGTGCCGAGTCGCACTGGGAAAAAAATAAAAGGTCGTTGGAGTATTTTGTCTCCAACGACCTCATCACCAAGATTTCTGTCGGTTTCACAGACGCCATCACTCTGTCACTTCTTGACAGTCAACTGCCCCTTCAGGCCGGCGATGTAGTCCAGAGAGACGTTCAGCAGCTCGTCGTTGTAGAAGTTCTTCGGGAAGATCTCCTCGGGCTTCTTCTCTTCGGTTTCGCCGGTCTGTTTCTTCTCCTCTTCGACGATCGCCTTGTCCGTTTCTCGTTCTGTGCGGAGGACCGATTCCACCAGCGAGACTTCTTTGCGATTCTTCCGCTCGATGAACCGCTGGATGCCTTGGTCGATTTTTTTGAAATCCTCGCTTCCGCCCAGGCGGACTTCGCTGTTCTTCTGGATCGCAGCGATTAACTCCGAAGAGACCAACTTGCCGGGGTTATACCGGGCATTGCGAATCTGATCGAAGGGCAAGGCGTTATCGAGTCCCGCTTCCCCTTCATCGAGGTGGTCGAGAATCGAGGGCAGGACCACATCCGAGCGAACGCCACGGTTCTGGGTGCTATCACCATTAACGCGGTAGAACTGCTGAATCGTCAGCTTCAAGCGACCACGATCGGCATTACCGCCTGGCAAGACACGGAATGCTTGGCGAGCCGAGACCGGCATCAGATTTTGCACGGTGCCCTTGCCGTGCGTGGTCGAATCGCCAATGACGATTCCCCGGCGGTAGTCCTTGATGACTCCCGCGAAAATCTCGGATGCGGACGCGGACAAACGATTACAGATTACAATGAGCGGGCCGGTGTAGAGCGCCCCGGGCATCTCATCTTCCAGCTCTTTGACCTTGCCGGAGGGGTCCTTCACCTGTACGACCGGCCCCTGGTCAATGAAGTGTCCCGAGATTTCGATCGCCTCGCTCAGTGCTCCGCCCCCGTTGCCCCGCAGGTCCATCACGACCGCATCGACGCCGCCCGCATCACTGAAGCTGTTCAAGATCTTCGCGACATCGACTGCAGCACTCTTCCCCACGGTGCCATCCGCCGCACCGAAGTCACGGTAGAACGAGGGCAGGCTGATGATGCCGACCTTGCCGGCCCGTCCGACGCGGTCCTTGGTCTCGATGATTTCACCCTTGGCCTCGGATTCGGTGATGGCCACCTTGTCGCGAGTCAGCTCGTAGACGACAGTCTCCCCCGTCAGAGCGGTCAGAATGCGCAAGCGGACCTTAGTGCCCGCCTTACCGCGAATCTTGCGGACCACTTCTGAAAGTCGGACTTCGAAGACTTCTTCGATTTCACCGGTCTCTTGTCCGACACCGGTGATTTTGTCCTTGTCCTTCAATCGTCCATCCTTGCCTGCCGGGCCACCGGGCATGACCTGGTTAACGACCGTGTATCCGTCTTCGGATCGGAGCGATGCTCCAATTCCATCAAGGCTCAACCGCATCTGAATGTCGAAATCCTCGGCACTCTCCGGGGACATGTAGGTCGAGTGAGGATCGAAGCAGGTGGTCAGGGCGGTCAGGTAGAATTCCAAAATCTCGCTCTGCTTCATTTGCTCGATATTCCGCTGCACAGTGCGGTATCGGCTGTGCAGACGCTTCTTCCCCTCTTCGTCGGTTTCATTGTCGAGGCGGAACTGCACGAGATCGTACTTGATCCGCTTTCGCCAGCGCTCGTCGATTTCTTCCTGTGTGCGCGCCCACGGTTGCTCATCGCCCTTGATGACCATCGTTTCGTCGACGGTGAAGTCCTGGGGAGCATCGATCAGCTGGTGAGCCTTGGTCAGCTGCACGACCAGGCGCTCGCGGTAACGTTTGAACACGTCGTAGCCGAACTGCACGTCCCCAGCTTTGAGGGAATCATCCAGTGTCAGTCGGAACTTGGCGAACTCGTCGATGTCGGCCTGTTGGAAATAGAGTTTGGCCGGGTCGAGGTCTTTTAAGAAGGAATCGAGCAACATGCTCGAGACACGGTCGTCGACCCCTTTCCGGGCGACATGGAACTGCGGAATCATCTGCGTGACGATTTTCGCGGTCTCTGCCTCCGGGGCTTCTGCCGCCGGGACCGTCACTGGTGCGGCCACAACTCCGAGTGCCAACATGGCGAGCAGCTGTGCTGCGGAGGCCCAACGAGGAGTATTTTCAGCCATTTGTTCCAGTCCCTAGTCGTTCGAGTTCGGAGAGTCCCGCGCGGTACAAGCGGATCCTTCTCATGGGTGAGAGTTGATCCTACGCAAATCCCGCGAACGCCTCAAGATGCAGTTTTGAGGATCAGGGTATTCCGTTGAGAGAGTTGCCGAACTTTGTTCAAATCGGGTTGAATTCACTTCGATCAGAAATGATTGATTCCCTTTCAGTCATTCGAACCGTCAACACGCCCAAAGTTCGCTCCGGGTCCAGACGAGAGCGGTGGATATGACTCCCCACAGACTGGTAGCCCAGACGATCCGTCGAACTGTCGAGGGTGGATCGCTGGTCGCATAAGGAATTCGGGCGAGGCCGTCAGCTGCCAGTGTCAGCCAGGGGATGAGGAGAGGCATGACGAAGCGGTCCCCGGCAGCGATCGGAACGTACCAAGCCATGGCGCCCCAGACGATCCCGGTCCATAGAGTCAAAACCCAGGCGGGAAAACGCGGTGAGTGGCACAGCCCGAGGAGTCCGAACGCACAGAGAGGGGCACCGCATAAGACCCGAGCATCGTCGAGCGGTGCGGGGCCGAGAGTTCGCAGGCCGATAAACGCCTCCCAGGCCAGTCCGGTCGCTTCTCGCTGGACGAGATCGGTGAGCGAATGGGTCGCGAGATAGGCGGTCCGGGCCTCTTTCGTCGTGATACGATCAGCCATGGCGTTAGGAGATTCGTAGGCATCGACCCAGAATAAGTAGGCATTGATATTGTAGGTCGGTGACCCGAACCGGATCGTATTTCTCACCAACAAGGGGGATGCGACCACAGCAAATGTCAAGGCGAACAGGGCGAGCGATAGCAGCCCCGGCCAGCGTGACTGATGGGGAGTCGCTGGCGGTCCAGCACGATCGCCGGTGCCCCCGATGGCGAATGTGACATAGGCGATTCCAATCCCCGCGAAGAGGAGGATGCCTGTCCCCTTGGTGAGATAGACCAACCCACACAGCAGTCCGGCCAGGAGAGCTTGACGCCCCGGCAGAGCAGATCTCGCATGGATATCCTCTGGCTCACTCGGTGACCAGAGCGACAACCAGAGCAGCCCCGCCAGCCCGGTGAGCAGCGACTCGCATACGATTCGAGGGGCGTGATAGAGCCAGGCTCCATTAGTGCCCAGGAGCACAGAGAACAACCCCGCTGTGAGTGGTCCCATCCGGCGCCAGACTAAAATCAACGTGAGGATTAACGTCACGCTCGCCAAGGCGATCGAGACCGCCCGTCCGAATTTCTCCGTGGGGTTCAGCGACAGAATCGCAAGCAGCAACGGGTGTCGGTTGGACTCCTCGAATCGGCCCGTCCAGAGGTCACTCCAGAGAGTGAGTAATCCGCCGCGATCATGAATCTCGCCAGCTGTGATCAGATAGGCCTGCTGGTCATCGTCATCTGGAGTGTCTTGGTGCCGAACGACCCAAGTCGTGTTGATGGAGAACAGCAAGCCGCCGAAGACGACGAGACCGAGTCCCGCTCTGCGGCTGGGATTGGTCGCGGGGCTCACGTGGGTCCGAGCGAGGGAGTCAGCTCCTCGCAATCGCCAGGCTTCGATCGTGGAGTCGCTGACCCGCAGGGCGAGAATTTCGGCGACCAGACCCGCGAGGACTCCCCCAGTTGCCACGCCCCATAGGAGAGGCGAGCTGCTCTGCAATCGCAGGCCCTGTTGAATGACAACGGCAGAACACAGCCCTGCGAACGTACCGACAGCCGCCAACATGCAGCGAACGACCAGGGGGCGGGAGTACCACTTCCGGGGATTCAAGGCGGACACCCCGTAGAAATGAAACAGCCCACTTGCGGCGTCACGATGGTTTCACTGTGTTCGTGGAACCGATGCTTACGTCCATTTCGTCCGGACCTGTGAGGCCAGACGACTCGGATCACCCGACGACTTGCTCGTCGGTTTCTGGAACGGCATCGCTGTCGGGATCGAACCACTCGTCTTTGAAGACAATGCGTTTCTTCTTGTCCATCGCGAAGTTCGCGGTCAGAGCCATGATCGCGTCGGCCATCGCGGTCGTTCCGGGGCAACGCAATCCACCTTCACTGACGGGCAACAGCTTGCCGTCCGTGTAGAAGGTCGGGCCGTAATTGCGGATGGCGTAGCAGAAGTGTTCCATCTCCTCGGTGTAACCGCGGCTGATGTTGGTCGCCCAGTCGGAGCCCCCGCCGGAGGCCTTGGCCGGGCCGGAGCTGGTTTCATAGGCATTCAGAACCGGGCCGCCCGAGACCGCGCTATTCACGACCCACAAACGTTGATCAGGGCCGCCCCCTTCGCTTCCCTTGCCCTCTTCTTTATAGAGCATGGCTTCCTTTTCGGTCTTCACGATCATCGTACCCCGGCTGCCGAAGACGGTTTCGCCGTAGGGTTCGAACTTGTTTGTGTTGATCGACGAATACGTCACGATGGCCAAATCTTCTGGGGCTTCCTTGTAGTTCCGACCGGGGAACTCGTAGGTGACATAGACGTGATCATAGATCTCGCGATCATCCTTCTGCTTATCAAGCGGACCCACACCGGGGACGCCGTAGAAGTTCTTGCCGCCGAAACCCTGGACCGCCAGCGGGTGGACTTTGCCGAGGAAGATGCTACTGGCGTCCATCTGGTGGCTGCCCAGTTCGGCCATCAGACCGCCGCCGGTCGTATTGTAGAGTCGCCAGTTAATCAGCTGTTGAATCGAGGTGTAACCGAATTCCTTGAGGTCCACATCCTTCATCGCTGCGATATCAGCGACTGCCTTCGCTTCACCGGTCTTCCGCCATTGATCGCTGCCGGGGAAGCTGTTGTTGCGATGCCATTGGGCTCGAATGTGCTTGATGTCGCCGAGCAGGCCGGACTGCACGAGGTTGGCACAGTTGTCGTACAGCACGCTGTAATGCCGCTGGTGCCCGACGGTGAGGAGCAGGTTCTTGTCGCGGGCCTGGCGAATCAGCTGCTTGCATTCGGTGATCGTGCGAGCCATCAACTTTTCGCACAGCACATGCAATCCGGCATTCAAACACTCTTCGGCAATGGGCTTGTGCTGGCTGAGTGGGACAGCAATGACGACCGCTTCAATGCCGAGTTCATCTTTCGCAGCGAGCAAAGCTTTGTGCGAATCAAACAGCTTGACCTTTCCGGCAGCGGCGGGGCCGAGCTTGCGAATCAGTCCTTGGCGATCATCGTTGTCGTCCCCCTGCATGGCTCGAATTCGGTTCGAGGGGCGCAAGTCCGCGATGGCGACGACCTCCATGTAGGCAGGCGGATGCTGGGTGAGCAGGATGTTGCCTTCATCCCCGGTTCCGATGAAGGCGACCTTCACGGGGGCTCCTTGCAGCTCCTGATATCCGAAGTACATCGCGCCCAAGCCCGTGGCCCCGGCGGCGACCCCCTTGAGCATGTCGCGGCGGGTCAGCCCCACGGCGTCTGAAAAACTCTGCTTCCCAATCTTCTGCTGCTCGGGGGTGAGGTTCATGGCCATCTCCGGTTACTCAAGGTACCCGCTACGGCCCCCTCGACCGAGGAGCCTCACAGGCACGTTACGTTGCACGCCCTGATTGTAGGGCCAGTCTCCCATTTTGCCTCTGAAAGGTGATTGCTTTCAAGCCACCGGGGACACTCCAGCCAAAGTTCCGGTCGAATCGCAAAATCTCTGAGAACGGGAACGATCAGGAAAGCCAGTATAACCTCCCGGCAGACTGCTCTCGCCTTCGAGGAATTTCCGCATCGGTTCGAATGTCACCGTCTGAAGAAGCCGATGGAAGCAGAGAGAGTCCCACCGACGCATCACCGTTGACCGATGCGATTGATTGCGACCCCTGGAAGATTGAAACGGAGGTAGGGATCAAACCCTCCTCTTTCCTCGATCCGATCAGCTGCGTGGGTTTCCAAATTGAGAGCGGTGACTGTTCCAAGTACCATGTACGGTCCTGGCGAAAACGGGGATTCCCTTAAACTCGCCGGTGCGAGGAAGGACTCCTCACCCGTGCCGTGTCGGTGTTGACTCACTGGGGGTTGTCGCTTCGCACGGCTCACTGGTGCGGGTCTGCCTGGATGTCTACTCATGCCGTAATTCGTCGAAGGGCGGATTCGCTTCTCAATCGAGGGTATGACGCCCTCTTCCCTGGCATGATGGTTCAATTCGGCGTTCGGACTTTCGAAGATTGAACGCCGCGGTTTCGAGCGATGACGGATTCAATCCGTTCCGCTGATCCTTCTTGGTGATCCGCGCGGTCCAGCGTAGGTCACCCACTGATTTGACAAGGGAGAATGTTCGATGGGGCATCTGCTTCTGACTGGCGCGACGGGATTGCTCGGTCGTTATCTCATGCGGGATCTGATGGAAAAGGGCGTTAAGCTGGCCGTTCTGGTCCGTCCCAGTCGCCGAAAATCCCCGGAACTCCGCATCGAAGCGGCCATGCGCAGCTGGGAAGAGCGGCTCGGTCGCCAGCTGCCCCGTCCGGTGGTATTGGCGGGGGACATTTCGTTGCCGGACTTTGGCCTCAACCCAGCCCAGATTAAATGGGCCGCCGAGAACTGTGACGCGATGCTGCACAATGCGGCGAGCCTGTCGTTCGTGACGACGGGCCGTGACGCCGAGCCATGGAAATCGAATGTGGGCGGCACCCAGAACGCCATCGAGTTCTGCCGCCAGGCGGATATCCGCAAGTTCTTCCATGTGTCAACCGCCTACGTCGCTGGCAAGCGGCTGGGGCTGGCCTACGAGGACGAGCTGGATATCGGCCAGGAGTACGGCAACTGCTACGAAGAGAGCAAGGTCGAAGCGGAGCAAGTCGTCCGCGATGCGAAGGACTTCGATTCGGTGACCTTCTTCCGCCCCGGGATCATTATCGGCGACAGCGTGACCGGGATGACGACCACGTACCACAACTTTTACGTCGCGGTGAACCTCGCCAAATCGCTCGCCGATCATAAAACGGAGAAGGACGAAACCGGTCTGGCCGTCGCCAACCAAGTCCATTTCAACATGAACGGCAACGAGCGGAAACACCTCGTGCCAGTCGACTGGGTCTCGGAAGTGATGGCGCACGTCATTACGACGCCGGAGAATCACGGAAAGACTTACCACCTCACCCCGCGCGTCCCGATCACGATGCGGCTGATCCGCGATGTGCTGGAAGCCGAAGTCGGTTTCTACGGGGTCGAATTCTATGGAGCCGGGGACCGTCGGACCGACTCCTCTGAGAACGAAGACATGTTCTTCCAGCATATGGAGGTCTACAACTCTTATTGGCGGGAAGACCCTCGGTTCGACACGACCAACACGCAATTGGCTGCTCCGCACCTGCCTTGCCCGATTGTTGATCGACAAATGCTCCGTCATTTGACCCGCGTCGCCATCGAAAGCAAGTTCAGCTGGAAGGATCCGGTTGTGGAGTCGATCCCGACAACGGCCAGCGTCTGATAGACTGCTGTCCACGCAACACGTGAAGCCCAGAGGTTGCCACCACTGGGCTTTTTTATTTCCACACCGGAGACTCCCGATGTCCGACACACCGTCTCCCATCGGGCGCGGGTCGGGGTTGCGGCCACCGAACCGGTTTGGAGAGATCCATTCCGAGCTCGATCTGGAGCATGTCGAGCATGACGAGGAGTACCTCGCCACTCTGGCCAAGGTCCCGACACAGTACCTACCCGATGATTCCCGCACGATCATCTCCGAGAATGACAGCCCCGATCTGCCGTTCAATTACAGCTTGAACACCTACCGCGGATGCCTGCACGGTTGCAGCTATTGTTATGCCCGCCCGACGCATGAGTACCTGGGTTTGAACGCTGGTCTCGACTTCGAGACAAAGATTTTTTTTAAGCCCCACGCGGCTTCGCTATTTCGCGAATGGCTCAATCGGGATCGCTATGTGCCGGGGCCGATCATGGTTTCGGGGGTGACCGACTGTTATCAACCGGCGGAGAAGGAATACCGCCTGACGCGGGCCTGTCTGGAAGTGGCCCTGGAAGCCCGCCAGCCGATATCGATCGTGACGAAGAACGCCCTCGTGCTGCGCGATCTCGATCTTTTGCAAGAGATGGCGAAACAGCGAGTCGTGTCCGTCGCGATCAGCGTGACGACCCTCGATGCGACTTTGACCAAGGTCCTGGAGCCGCGCAGCAGCACTCCCGAGGCGCGGCTGCGAGCGATCCGCACGCTGAGCGAACATGGCATCCCCACGCGGGCGATGCTCGCTCCAATTGTCCCCGGCTTGACCGATCATGAGCTGCCGAGTCTGATTGCCGCAGTGGCCGAGGCCGGGGCCGAATCGGCAGGGGTGATTCTCCTCCGGCTCCCCCTGACCGTGCGTCCTGTCTTCCTCGACTGGCTGGCTACGCATGCCCCCGAGAAGCGAGAGAAGATCGAATCTCTGATCCGCGCGACCCGCGACGGACAGCTGAACCAGTCCAAGTTCGGACAGCGATTCCGAGGGACCGGGCCCATTGCCGACCAGATCCAGCAGACCTTCCGTGTCTTTGCGAAGAAGCACAAGCTCGACGGGCCCGGGACTCCGCTCGACTACAGCCACTTCCAGCCCCCGAAGCCGAAGTCGGGCCAGCTGCGGTTGTTTTGAAACGACTTATCGACCTGTCGAGCGTGGCTGTCGGCTGAGAGTCGCCCCTCGGTGGATCGGTTGATCGGCCCACGCCCGCCACTCGCCTTGTGGGAACGGCACTCCTACAATGCGGCCCCGGAGTGCCGAGGCTCAATCGTGAGGCGTACATGGCGATCCTTCCAATGGCTGTCTGGGAACGGAAACCCTACTGGGTGCCGGAGTTGAAGCGTCAGTTGGAGACATTCGAGGTGCGTGTGGGGACTTGCCGGTTCGAGGCGGACGTGAACCAGCAGATCGCCGACAACGCCCGCCAGCTGGTGATTGCCCTTCCGCAAGGGGAGCGATTGCCTCTGAAATCGATTGAGCAATGGGCCACCAACGGGTTGGTGGTGCATGTGGTTCTTCCTCCGATAGACGAGTCTTACCGGTGGTTCCTCCATGAGCTGGGGGCGACCAGCGTGTTCGATTTTGACGAAGCCCGAACGCTGTTGGCACGGGCGTGCCAGCGGGCGGGCGGAGGACTGGATTTTCCCCGAGCTCAACAGGCGGGAAGCCTGTCCCTCAAGACAAATTGATCCCCAAAGGTGACCTTGATGCTGACTGAACAGAGTGTGCGAGGGGCCGTTTCCAGTGTTCGCGATCCCGAGATCGGGAGATCGCTGGGTGAGCTCGATATGGTGCGTGGCGTGCAGATCAGTGGCACCACCGCCCGCATTGGGGTGGAGCTCCCTACCCCGGCGTATCCCGATCGGGAGCGCATCACAGCTGCGATCAAGGCGGCGGCCTCAACTGCGGGAGCCACCTCGGTCGAGGTCGACTACACCTGGGTCGTGCGCGGCAAGGGGACGGGCGGGGCGATCGGCCTGAATGTCAAGAACGTGATCGCCGTTGGCAGCGGGAAGGGCGGCGTCGGCAAGTCGACGGTCGCGGCCTCACTGGCTCTGGGGCTGAAGCACTATGGAGCCAAGGTCGGGCTGATGGATGCGGATGTGTACGGCCCGAGCATTCCGCATCTGGTCGGGGCCTCGGGGACACCGGTCATCAAGCAGATCCCGCTCGAAGACGGTCGCGTGATGGAACGGATTATCCCGATCGATGTCGATGGCATGCCGACGATCTCGATGGGGTTCATGATCAAGGCCGACCAAGCGGTGATCTGGCGCGGGCCGATGCTGCACAAGGCGTTGTCGCAGTTTCTCCAGCAGACCGACTGGGGCACGCTCGACTATCTGATCATCGACATGCCGCCAGGGACGGGGGATGTGGCACTGACGCTCTCGCAGATGGTCGGTTTGGCCGGAGCGGTCGTGGTGTGTACGCCGCAGCAGGTGGCATTGCTCGACGCCGTGAAGGCTGTCTCGATGTTCCGCACGGTGAAGATCCCGATCCTTGGCATGGTCGAGAACATGAGTGGAGAGATATTCGGGCGGGGTGGGGCGAAAGCCAAAGCTGCCGAGTTCGGGTTGCCGTTCCTGGGAGAAGTCCCCGCGAACGCTCTCGTCCGCGAACGCGGCGACCAAGGCCGTATGGCCGACCTTTTCAGCGAAGAGAACCCTTCGCGGGCCGCCCTGCTGCATGTCTGCCAGCGAGTCGCCATCGAAGTCGCGAAGTCGATCATGGAAACCCCGAGTCTGCCGACCTTGGAGATTTTGTAACGCCGTCGGTCGTAGGACTGGCACATTTGCCCGTCCGTGTTTGTGGATCGCTGCGAGCGCCGGACGCCGTCCCGCTCATCGAGCGAAAATCAGGACGGGCAGGATTGCCCGTCCTACGTTGGGAGACGCACACTCTTTTCGAGAACACACCATGCAACTGCACGGCAGCTCGGTCGCGGGGCTCGAGAGCTTCGACGAACTGCTGCGCAGCTTCGTCGAGCAGCACGCGGTGTCCGGCGTGGCGCTGGCGGTGGGGCGGGCGGGTGAGTTGCTCTACGCCCGATCGATGGGGTTCGCGAATGTCGACGAGAAATTACCGGTCGAGCCGCACTCGTTGTTTCGGGTTGCGAGCATCTCGAAGCCGGTGACCGCGGTGGCTGTTCTTCGATGGGTCGAGCGCGGGGAGTTGTCGCTCGATGCCTGCGTGTGGGAGTTGTTGAAACTGGCTGAGCCGATGGACGCTCGCTGGAAGCGGGTGACGATTCGGCAGTTGCTTCAGCACACGGGAGGCTGGGACCGCAACGCGAGCATCGATCCGATGTTCATGTCGGTCGAGTTTGCGACCGAGGCCGGGACGCCGCCGCCCGCTGGGCCACGCGAGGTGATCCAGGCGATGCTCAAACGCTCACTCGACTTCGATCCGGGGACGCAGTACGCCTACTCGAACTTTGGATACTGCTTGTTGGCGCGCGTGCTGGAATCTCTGCCGGGAGCGCGGGGGCGAGGTTACGAGCAGATTGTGCGCGAGGATCTGTTCGCCCCGGTCAACGCCCTTTCGCCGCGACTGGGAAAGACGCTCACAACCACAACCGACGAAGTGCGGTATTACGTCCAGCCGCCGGAGACAGCTGATTCGGTCTTCACTCCCGGGCAACAGGTTCCCCTGCCGTATGGGGCTTGGAATCTGGAGGCGATGGACTCTCATGGCGGGTGGATCTCCTCGGCTCCCGATCTCGTGCGGTTCGCGATGGGATGTGACGAGGCGGCGGCTGAGCCGAACGCGGGGCGTCAGTCCCTGCTCACTCGCCCTTCCATTGATGAGATGTTTTCAGCTCCGACCAGCCACACTCCGAAGGAGCCCGGCATCTGGTATGGGCTGGGTTGGAATGTCCGCCACACGATCGGGGGCACGGGGCGGAACACCTGGCATATGGGGGCTCTGGATGGGACTTCGACGATTCTTGTGCGTCGATCCGATGGAATGACGTGGTGTGTGTTGTTTAACATGCGAAAGAATGCCGCCGGGGAGGAACTCGCCCGGTTGATCGACCCACTGCTGCACGTGGCGGCGAACGCGGTTCGCTCTTCGTAGCGACGCTCGCCAGAGCGTGGGCGAATGACGCTCAGCGTTGAACCGAATCGAACATCTCTCGTGGATCACCCACGTTCTGGCGAACGTCGCTACGGAACAACTCTTTGCTCGAACTCGAACACTCCACTTGGAAACGCTCACTCTCGACTGCGATACGCGATGTCGAGACGCTGGTCCGCGCGCTGGAACTCCCGGCCGAGTGGGCTGCCAACGCGACCGAAGCGGTGAAGTCCTTCCCTGTTCTCGTCCCCCGCAGCTTCCTAGCTCGGATGCGAATCGGTGACCCGCACGACCCACTGCTGCGGCAGGTGCTGCCCGTCATCGAAGAGAGTTTTTCCCAGCCCGGATTCGTCGTTGATGCGGTCGACGACCAAGCGGCCCGCAAGGCACCGGGGCTCCTTCAGAAGTACCAGAGCCGCGTGCTGCTGATCGCGGCGGGGGCTTGTGCGGTCAACTGCCGGTACTGTTTTCGGAGGCATTATCCCTATGGAGAGGAGCCGAAGCGGCTTGATGACTGGGAGCCCGCACTGGCAGCAATTGAGCGAGACCCGACCGTCCACGAAGTGATCCTGAGCGGGGGCGATCCGCTGCTGCTGCCGGATGATCGGCTCGGAAGATTGATCGAGCGGTTGGAACAGATCGAGCATCTCACCCGGCTGCGAATTCACTCGCGGTTACCGATCGTGTTGCCCGACCGCGTGAACGCCGAGTTGATTGACCAGCTGCGAAACAGCCGCCTGCAACCGGTGATGGTGGTGCATGCGAATCACCCGCAGGAAATTCAGGGGGACTGTGCGGAGGCCCTGCGTCTGCTCGTGCGATCGGGGATTCCGACCTTGAATCAAGCGGTTCTGCTGCGGGGGGTCAACGACTCGGTCGAGGCACTGGCCAGCCTGTGCGAGCGGCTGATTGATGTGGGCGTGATGCCGTATTATCTCCATCAACTCGACCGGGTCGCGGGGACAGCTCACTTCGAGGTGCCGGAGGCGACTGGTCTGGAGCTGATCGCCGAGTTAAGGAAACGTCTCCCGGGCTACGCCGTTCCGCAACTGGTTCGAGAAGTGGCAGGCGAACTGAGCAAGACCCCGGTCTCCTCGCGATCTCTGACCGATTGACGGACTCAGTTCATGGACCTCTTCGGCCTGAATGGGCAGCCCCAATATCAGGGCGGGGCAAAGCGAAACTGCGCAGTCCTTCTGGGGCGTGGCTGCGCTGTACCCCAGGCTGGTTTTTGACTGCCCTTTCCAGGCGTTGATCTCATTTCTCCGTTCGCGTTCATGGCCAAAAACCCAATTTGGCGAAAGCCCCCTCGCACTCCGCTCCTTGTTCTTGCATCCTTTACGAATGTTTCTCGGGGATTTCCTGAGACGGGGCCGTTTCTGGAAGTTTGTAAAAAAATGGTCTTGACGAAATCTGGCATGCTTGAATTCGATTCTCACAAGAGAGATACTGGGCTTTCCTCTTTGGATCGCACTCCTTCGGAAATGAGCCTCTCATGCTCAAGCAAAACGAAATGGAATCGTTTCGGTCGCAGTTGTTGCTCTTGCAATCGAGAATTCAGGGTGACGTAGACCATCTTTCCAACGGGGCGCTCGATTCAGGGGGCTGCGATTCGAAAAGCCCGACGCATATGGCGGAACTGGGAACCGAGACGTACGAGCAAGAGTTTTCCATCCGCATGATGGAGAGTGATCAGGATGTGCTCGACGAGATTCGGGCGGCCTTGATCCGGATTGAAGAGGGAACGTTCGGGGTCTGTCAAACCTGTCAGGAAGAGGGTCGTCCCCCTTCCAAGGCTTGGATCCCGAAGGTGCGTTTGAAGTACTTGCCTTACGCCCGGAACTGCATCGAGTGCGAGCGTCAGCGCGAGGGGCAGTTCGTGCGGTAGGCGAGCGGAGCGGCGACTGCCCTCTGATTTTTCTCCGCGAGACTCAGGCATGCGGCCGGAGTGAAGTCGCCTGACTCTCCCACGGTTCGCCTGGACGGAGGCGACTCCCTTTCCACCCCGGTTTGACTAATTGATTGCGGGAGTTCCCATGTCCACCCCGCAAAACGTTTCCTATTTGATCTTTGATATCGAAACGGTGGCCGATGGGGCTCTCGTTTCGAAGATTCGTTACCCCAACGAGTCCCTCGAACCTCAAGCGGCCACCACTCGTTACCGCGCGGAGTTGATGAAAGAGTCCGGCAAAGACATCTTGCCGTTCACATTCATGATCCCGGCGTGCCTGATCGTGGCCAAGGTCGGCCCCGATTTCCGCTTGATCGATTTGGTCGCGCTGGATGAACCGCACTACCGACCGCATCAGATTGTGAAAGCCTTCTGGCAAGGTTGGAAGCACTATTCCAAGCCTGTACTCGTCACCTTTAATGGACGCGGGTATGACATCCCGGTGATGGAGTTGGCAGCCTATCGCTACGGGATGAGTCTGCCTGAATGGTTCAACGTCGGGGCTAAGGCGTATGAGCAGTCTCGCAGCCGGTACAACATCTCATCGCATCTCGACTTGTGCGACCTCTACTCGAACTTCGGGGCCGTCCGCATGAGCGGCGGCCTCAATCTTCTCGCGAATCTCCTAGGAAAACCCGGTAAGTCTGGGATCGATGGGTCGCAGGTCCAAGACTTTTTTGACCGCGGTAAGATTCAGGAAATCGTCGATTACTGTCGCTGTGATGTTCTCGACACCTACTTCGTGTTCCTTCGCAGCCGGGTTTTGCTGGGAAGACTCAGCTTGGACGAAGAGCAGCGAATTGTGGACGAGACGAAGGTCTGGATTGAGGAACACGCCGAATCTCAACCGGGGCTGAAGCACTATTTGGAACACTGGGGGGATTGGAAAATTCCGGAGATTGCTTAACGCAACGCTCCGCTGAGCCTGCGCGTCTCGGCTAAACATCGCGAGCCCCGGGAGATAGAACGTAATCTATTCCACAGTAAACACTTACG
>Ga0105047_10010664_pt1 | contig 14997 bp, 12 predicted proteins | sample MAT04_FD_78384 | JGI IMG/M metagenome (GOLD analysis project Ga0105047, IMG submission 78384) | Freshwater microbial communities from Lake Fryxell liftoff mats and glacier meltwater in Antarctica - MAT-04 (megahit assembly) | ecosystem: Environmental > Aquatic > Freshwater > Ice > Liftoff... | reverse complement strand
GGCCGGGCCGGCGGCGGTGAGTGCACCGCGGCTGTCCTTGTTCACTTCGAGGTCGAGGATGACGTTGCCCTCGGGCGTGATCTGTGGCGTCACTTCCAGGCGCAGGCTGGCCTTCTTGAACTGCACCGACGTGGCGCCGCTGGTCGTGGCCTGCTGGTAGGGGATTTCTTCGCCCTGCTCGATGCGCGCCTTCGTCTGGTCGGCAGTGATGACCCGCGGGCTCGAGACGATGTTGCCCTTGCCTTCGGCTTCCAGCGCCGACAGTTCCAGGTTCAGGAAGCGGTTGGCCGTGGCGCCGAAAAGCGACAGCGCGAAGGTGGCCGCGTTGGCACCGCCGAAGGCCGTGGCGTTGGCCGGCAGGTTGATGAACTGGTTGTCGGCGTAGGTGGACGTGCCGCCCTGGCCCGTCGTCGTGCCGATGGCCGCGTAGTTGCCACCGACGGCGACGCGGTTGTCGCCGCCGATGCCGTAGCCAGGCGTGCCGCCGCGCACACCCCGCAAGTCAGAGCCGCCGAGCTTGATGCCCAGCGCACGCCCGAAGGTGTCTTCGGCCTCGACGATGCGGGCCTCGATCAGCACCTGGCGTACCGGGATGTCGATCTTGGCGATCAGCGCCTGGATTTCTTCCAGCTTGGTCGGGATGTCGTTGACGAAGAGCTGATTGGTGCGTGCCTCGAAGATGACGCTGCCGCGCGGCGACATGATGCGCGTGGCCTGGTTGCCCGCACCGCCGCCGGATGTGCTCTGGCCGGTCAGGCCTTTGGCCACTTCCTCGGCCTTGGTGTAGTTGAGCTGGAAGGACTGCGTGCGCAGCGGCTCCAGTTCGGCCACCTTCTTCTTGGCCTCGAGGTCGACCTGTTCCTTGGCCGCCAGTTCGTCCTTGGGCGCGATCCACAGCACGTTGCCGTTTTTGCGTACGCCCAGACCCTTGCTCTGCAGGATGATGTCCAGCGCCTGGTCCCAGGGCACGTCCTTCAGGCGCAGCGTCACGGTGCCGGTGACGGTATCGCTGGTCACGACGTTGAAGTTGGTGAAGTCGGCGATGACCTGCAGCAGCGCGCGCACTTCGATGTTCTGGAAGTTCAGGCTCAGCTTTTCACCCTGGAAGCCGGGGCCTTGGGTCAGCTTGTTCGGGTCGACCTTCACCGGGCGCACTTCCAGCACGAACTGATTGTCGCTCTGGTAGGCGCTGTGTTCCCACGCACCCGTGGGCTCGACGACCATGCGCACCTTGTCGCCGGTCTGGAAGGTGGAGATGGTCTTGACTGGCGTGCCGAAGTCGGTGACGTCCAGACGCCGGCGCAGCGTGTCGGGCAGGCTGGAGCGCAGGAACTCGACCACCAGGGTCTGGCCCTGTTGGCGGATGTCTACGCCCACCTGCGTGCTCGGCAGGTTGACGATGACGCGGCCCGAGCCGTCCTGGCCGCGGCGAAAATCGACGTCGCGCAGCGCCTGCGGCGTGGTGTTCTGCGGCGGTGCGAACTGCACCGCCTGTTCGGCACCGGCGGCACCAGCGGCGCCAGGGGCCGCGGCCGTGGCTACGGCAGGCCCGGCGGTGTCCAGGATCAGCAGCAGCACCTTGCCCTGCACCTGCGCGCGGTAGCCCGAGGCCTGCTTCAGGTTGAGCACCAGCCGCGAACGGTCGCCGGCCTGGGCCACGCTGATCGAGCGCAGGTTGCCCTGGTTGATCTCGACGGTGTTGCGTCCCAGCGCATTGCCGATGCCCGGCAGGTCGATGGCGATGCGCGGCGGCGCCTGCACCGAGAAGCCGTTGGGCACGGACGTCAGCGGTTCGCTCATCTCGACGCGCACGACCTCGGTGCCCGCCTGCTGGGTGCTCGTGATGGACTGGATCGTGTTCTGTGCCCAGGTCGCAAGCGGCACGAGCAGCGCGCCGGCGGCGGACAAGGCAGCAACGGCAGCTCGCCAGTGCGACATGGTGCGTATCTCCTGAAAGGTCTTCATCGCGCCCTCTCCTGCAGTTGCAGCGTGGCGGGGCGCTCGATCATCTCGCCGCCGGAATCCATGACGAGTTCGCGCAGGACGATCTCGGTCTCGGCTATCTTGGTGATCAGGCCGTAGTTCTGGCCCAGGTGGTCACCCACCTTCACCTGGTAAAGCAGGTTGTCGACCCGTAGCAGCGCGAAGGGTTTCCCCTCCCGGGTCACGCTGCCCACCATGCCCATGCTGTCCAAGGGGTAGGACTCCAGCGGTTCCTTGCGTCGGTTCAATTCGACCGCCAGCAGTGAATTCGGCTGCCGCGACTCTTGCTTGAGCGCTACCGACAGCTTTTGTGTGCTGAACGGTTCGACGGCCTGTGCTGCGGTATAGGGCTGGGGGTCGAAACGCTTGGGCGCCTGCAACGGCGCCACGTTGGGCTTGGCCTCGCGGCGCTGCTGTTCCATCCAGCCGCGCAGTTCGTCGTGGTCGGCGCTGCAGGCTGTCAGGCCGGCCAGCAGGGCCAGGCTCAGCAGCCAGGGGCTGCGGCTGTTGTCTGCGGCGCGGCTCATTTCGGGGCCCCCGGTGCGCCGGCAGGCACCTTGCGCTGCGCGGCAATCTCGCTCGCGTCGAGGTAGCGGTAGGTGCGCGCCGTGGCTTCCATCGCCAGCATGCCCGAGGCGTCGCGCGGCCCGACCGGGGTGATGACGAGATTCTGCAGCGTGACAATGCGCGAGAGGTTGGCCACGTCGGCGGCGAAGGAGCCGACGTCGTGGTAACGGCCGGTCACGCGGATGGCGATCGGCAGCTCGGCGTAATAGTCCTTGATCTGCATCTGCCCGGGGCGGAAGAGCTCGAACTGCAACCCGCGGCCAAGGCCGGCCTGGTTGATGTCCGACAGCAGCGCGTCCATCTCGGCCTTGCCCGGCAGCTGTTTTTCGAGCTGCGTCACGTATTCCTGCACCTGCAGTTTCTGCTTTCGGTACTCGCCCAGGTTGACGGCCTGGCCCAGGCGGTCCTTGTAGGTCACCTTGAGCTGCGGTTCCTTCAGGCGCAGCGCCTCGAGTTCGTCGGTGGCCGTCGACAGCACCGCGAACCAGCCCGCAGCCACCACGGCCACGCATGCGGCCAACCAGGTAGCGATCTTGGGCAGCGGCGGCCACTGGCCGGGCTCGCTGGGGTTGAGATTGCGGAACTGCGAGGCCGCGTTGTCGACGAAACCGGTGGCGTCGAAGCTTTGTGTTGATGGCTTGGCCATGTTGCCCTCAGCTCGCTTTCACCGGCGCGGTGGCCGTTGCCGGCGCGGCGCCCGAGGCCGGCACGCCGGGCGCGGCAGCCTGCTGCCGCTTGATCGTCACGCGCATCGAGAAGTCGTACAGACGGCGCTGGTCGCGCGCGCCGACGGCAACGTTCGAGGCCCTGATCTCGACGAGATCGGGACGCTCGAGCCAGGTCGAGTTGTAGAGCGTGTTGCGCAGGAACTCGGAGACCCGTTCGTTGGTCTGCGCCACGCCCGTGATCGCCACCACCTCGCCGGTCTGGCGGATGCTGGTCAGGAACACGCCCTCGGGCGTCTGCTGCACCAGTTCGTTGAGCAGGTAGACCGGCACGTTGCGGTCGTTCTGCAGGTCCTCGACAGCCTTCTTGCGCGCGTTCAGCGCGTCGATCTCGGCCCGCAGCGTGGCGATGTCCTTGATCTGCGTGTCGAGCCGGGCGATCTCGGCCTGCAGGAAGGCGTTGCGTGACTCCTGTGCCGAGGCCATCTGGCCCAGCGCCGAGTACCAGCCGCCGACGATAGCCAAGCCCGCCAACGCGCAGGCCGCCAGGCTGGCGAAATAGGCACGCTTGCGCTGGCGCCGCTTTTCCTCGCGGTGCGGCAGCAGGTTGATCAGGATCACTGGAGGAACCTCCGCATCGCCAGGCCGCAGGCTGTCAGGTAGGACGGCGCTTCGCGGCGCACGCGACTTTCGCGCACCGCCGAACCGAGCTGCATCTGGTCGAAGGGGTTGACGACATTCGACGCGAAGCCCGTCAGGTCGGTCACACGGTCCCTTAGGCCGGGCAGCGTGGCCGTGCCGCCGGCCAGCATCACGTAATGCACCTTGTGGTGCGGCGTGCTGGTGAAGAAGTACTGCAGCGCGCGGCCGATTTCCTGTGACAGGCTGTCGACGAAAGGCGCGAGGATGACACTTTCGTAGTCCTCGGGCAGGTCGCCGCTGAGCTTCTTGACTTCGGCTTCCTCGAACGAGAAGCCGTACTGGCGCGAAATGAGTTGCGTGAGCTGCGAACCGCCGAAGGCCTGGTCGCGGTCGTAGAGCATCTCGTCGTCGCGCAGCACCTTCAGGCTGGTGGTATCGGCGCCGATCTCGAACAGCGCCACCAGGGCGTCGCGCCCTTCGTTGGGCAGGGTCGCGACGACGCGGCCCATCGCCATGCGCGAGGCGTGCGATTCGATGTCGAGGATGGCGGGTTTCAGGCCGGCGGCTTCGGCCAGCCCCTGGCGGTCTTGCACCCGGTCGCGGCGCGACGCGGCGATCAGCACCTCGACGTCACCGGCCGAAGTGGGGCTGGGGCCGACGACGCAGAAGTCGAGGCTCACTTCGTCGAGCGAGAAGGGGATGTACTGGTTGGCCTCGGACTCGACCTGGATTTCCATCTCTTCTTCGCGCAGGCCGGCGGGCAGCATGATCTTCTTGGTGATCACAGCCGACTGCGGCATGGCCATCACAACCTGCTTGGTCTTGGTGCCGCTCTTGCTGACCACCCGTTTCACTGCGGCGGCCACCTCGTCGAACTTTTCGATCTGGCCGTCGGTGATCCAGCCTTTTTCGAAAGGCTCGGAGGCAAAACGCTCCAGCACGTATTCACCCGTGGCCGTCTGATCGAGTTCAACCAGCTTGACGCTGGATGAACTGATGTCGAGGCCAATCATGGGCGGATATTTCCGCCCCAGCAATGTGTCGAGAAAACCCAAGTCTCACACTCCCCAGCCCTGCGGCCTTCAATCGTCAAGAACCCGAAAAGAGCCCCAGGCTTGTTAAGAAGTTACTTCAATGCTAGCAGTAAAGCCCTTGTATACCAAAGAAAAAACCGCCGGCGGACTTGCTCTCCCGTTGCCATTCTCTGACGCTCGCGCGGCAGTTGAAACAAGCCGCAAGGGCCTCCGGCGGGTTGATCGGGCCTGCCCCGTGAAGTGCCGTGCACAAAGGCATGGCGCGCCTGCGGCCGGGGCCTCGCGTCCCGGTTTCAAAGTGCCTATCCCGGCTTCCTATAATCTTTCGGCCCGGATGACGGGTTCTTTATGACCCCGCCCGCGACCCCCCAAGACCCCCCGACACCACCGGACCGCCCGAAACGGCCCGCCGGGCCGCTGCATGCGGTGCTGCGCGGCCTGGCCTGGGCAGGCGGTTTGGCGGTGGCTGCCTTGTTCGGGCTGCTGCTGGTGGTGGGCGTGGCCCTGGCCGTGGCCTACCCCAACCTGCCCGAGATCGGCAGCCTGGCCGACTACCGTCCCAAGCTTCCCTTGCGTGTTTTCTCCGCCGACGGCGTGCAATTGGCTGAATTCGGCGAGGAAAGACGCAATTTCATGCCGATCGGGCAGATCCCGCAGGTCATGAAGGACGCCGTACTGGCCGCCGAGGACGCGCGCTTTTATCAGCATGGTGGCGTCGACTACAAAGGCGTCGCGCGCGCAGCACTGGAAAACCTGCGCGACGCGCGCAGCCAGGGCGCCAGCACGATCACGATGCAGGTCGCGCGCAATTTTTACCTTTCGACTGAAAAGACCTTCACGCGCAAGATCTACGAGATCCTGCTGGCGCTGAAGATCGAGCGCCTGCTGCGCAAGGACCAGATCCTCGAGCTGTACATGAACCAGATTTTCCTGGGGCAGCGTGCCAGCGGCTTTGCCGCGGCGTCCGAGATCTACTTCGGCAAGAAGCTGAAAGACGTCACGGTGGCCGAAGCCGCGATGCTGGCCGGTCTGCCCAAGGCGCCGTCGGCCTACAACCCGGTGTCGAACCCCAGGCGTGCGACGCAGCGCCAGCGCTACATCATCGACCGCATGTTCGAGACCGGCTTCATCACCGAAGCCCAGCACGACGAGGCGCTGGCGCAACAGCTGCGCTACCGGACGCAGGACGAGGGCGCCGTGCACGCCGAGTACGTCGCCGAGACGGCACGCCAGCTGGTTTTTGCGCAGTACGGCGACGACACCTACACGCGTGGCCTCAACGTCTACCTGACGGTGAACGCGGCCGACCAGATGGTCGCCTACCGCGCCTTGCGCAGGGGCTTGATGGACTTCGAGCTGCGCCAGGTCTACCGCGGGCCGGAGGCCTATGCGGACCTGCCGGCAAACCCGGCGCTCATCGACGCACGCGTCGCCGAGGCGCTGGCGGACTTCCCCGACAACGACGACCTGCGCTCGGCGGTGGTGCTGGAGGCCGACCCGCGCCAGGTCGTGGCCATGCTGCAGTCGGGTGACACCATCACCGTCACCGGCGAGGGTCTGCGGCCGGTGACTTCGGGCCTGTCGCCGAAGGCCGGGCCCAAGATCCAGATCCGGCGCGGCGCGGTGGTGCGGGCCTACCGCACGCCCAGCTTCGCCAAGGGCGCATGGGCACTGACCCAGCTGCCCGAGGTCGAAGGCGCCTTCGTCGCGATGGACCCACGCACGGGCGCGCTGCGTGCGCTGGTCGGCGGCTTCGACTTCAGGCGCGGCAAGTTCAACCACGTCACCCAGGCCTGGCGTCAGCCGGGCTCGAGCTTCAAGCCCTTCATCTACTCGGCGGCGCTGGAAAAGGGCTTCACGCCGGCCACGGTCGTCAACGACGCGCCCCTGTTCTTCGATGCCGGGGCCACTGGCAGCCAGCCGTGGGAACCCAAGAACTACGACGGCAAGTTCGAGGGTCCGATGCCGCTGCATACGGCGCTGGCAAAGTCGAAGAACATGGTCTCGATCCGCGTGCTGCAGGGCACGGGCCTCGACTTCGCGCAGCAGTGGATACAGAAGTTCGGCTTCGACGGCAGCAAACATCCGGCCTACCTGACGATGGCGCTCGGCGCCGGCTCGGTCACCCCGATGCAGATGGTCAGCGCCTACAGCGTGTTCGCCAACGGCGGCTACACGACGCAGCCCCAGCTCATACAGCGCGTCGTCGACCAGAAGGGCAAGGTGCTGCTGGAGGTGCGCACCGCCGAACTCGACGAGAGCCAGCGCGCGCTGCCGGCGCGCAATGCCTTCGTGATGGGCACGCTGTTGCAGGAAGTGGCGCGGTCGGGCACGGCGGCGCGCGCGCAGGCCACGCTGAAGCGGCCCGACCTCTACGGCAAGACCGGCACCACCAACGATTCGATGGACGCCTGGTTCGCCGGCTACCAGCCGACGCTGGCGGCCGTGGTCTGGATAGGCTACGACACGCCGCGCAAGCTGGGCGACCGCGAGACCGGCGGCGGCTTGGCGCTGCCGGTGTGGATCGAGTACATGCAGCACGCGCTGCGCGGCGTGCCGGTGCAGCAGCCCGAGCCGCCCGAGGGCGTGGGGCAGGAAGGCCCCTACTGGGTCTTCGACGAATTCGCGCGCGGCGGCGGCATCACCAGCATGGGCCTGGGCGACAAGGTCCCGGACACGCCCAGCACCGAAGAGCGCGGCAGCATCCTCGACCTGTTCCGGCGCTAGAACTGCAGCGGCCGGCCGCCTTGCGCACAAGCGTGTTGCGAGAGCGCTGAGATGAACTCGCTGCCGTCGCGCGTGTCGCACCATTGCCCGGCCACCCAGCGGTAGTGGAAGCCGCCGCCACGCGCGGCCAGCCACACCTCGTGCAGCGGCGGCTGCGTGTTGACGATGATCTTGCTGCCGTCCGGGAAGGACAGTTCCAGCAGGCCGCCGGTGCGGTGGGTGTCGATGTCGATGACGTCGTCCTGCAGCCAGCGGTCGGTGGTGGTTTCGATGCGCGCCAGCAGCACCGCGGTTTCGCGCTGGTAGTCGGCGTCGCTGAGCGCCGAGTTGGCGGGGGCCGTGCTCATAGAATCCTTCGCATGCAGAGGCAGTTTGAATCGAGTTTAGCGGCCCGTCTGCTCACCCCCTTGCTGGCGTGGGCGTGCGTGGTGATGGTGGCGTCCGCGCTGGGAGCTTGCGGGCAGAAGGGCCCCTTGAGCCTGCCGTCGGCATCGAACGCTGCCTCGGCGCCGGCGCGATGACGCTGCCCGGCGCGCCCTACCTCGCCCGCGACGGCGGCGAACTGCGGCTCGAGGGCCATGCGCTGGCCGCGCTGGCCGCGCGCTTCGGCACGCCGCTGTACGTGTATTCGCGTTCGGCAATGCGCGACGCCTTCCAGTCCTACGAACGTGCACTGAACGGCCGCCGCCACCTCGTCTGCTACGCGATGAAGGCCAACTCCAGCCTGGCCGTGCTGCAGACCTTCGCTCAAGCCGGCGCCGGTTTCGACATCGTCTCGGGCGGTGAACTGGCGCGTGTGCTGGCCGCCGGCGGCGACGCCAGCCGCGTCGTCTTCTCCGGTGTCGGCAAGACACGCGCCGAGATGCGTCAGGCGCTGCAGGCCGGCGTGCGCTGCTTCAACGTCGAGAGCGAGGCCGAACTCGACACCCTGAACGCCGAGTCGCTGGGCCTGGGCTGCCGCGCGCCGGTGAGCCTGCGTGTCAACCCCGACGTCGACGCCGGCACGCACCCCTACATCTCGACCGGCCTGAAGGGTAACAAGTTCGGCATCGCGCATGGCCAGGCACTGGCCGCCTACCGCCATGCGGCCGCGCTGCCCGGTCTGCACGTGCTGGGCATCGACTGCCACATCGGCTCGCAGATCACGCAACTGGCGCCCTACCTCGATGCACTCGACCGTGTGCTCGACCTCGTTGAACAGGTCGAGGCCGCTGGCATCCCCATCCACCACGTCGACGTCGGCGGCGGGCTGGGCATCACCTACACCGACGAGACCCCGCCGGCGGCCTCGGCGCTTGTCCAGGCCTTGTTGCAGCGCCTGGACACGCGGGGCCACGGCCACCGCGAGTTGCTGTTCGAGCCCGGGCGCTCGCTGGTCGGCAATGCCGGTGTGCTGGTCACCGAGGTGCTGGTGCTCAAGCCCGGCGCCGTCGACGAGGGCGGCAAGAACTTCTGCATCGTCGACGCCGCGATGAACGACCTCATGCGCCCGGCGATGTACGAGGCCTGGATGGCCATCGAACCCTGCCAGCTGCGCGCTGGCGAGGCCCTGAGCTGGGACGTCGTCGGGCCGGTCTGCGAGTCGGGCGACTGGCTCGGGCGCGACCGCCAGCTCAGCGTGGCCTGTGGCGACAAGCTTGCCGTGCTCTCGGCCGGCGCCTACGGCATGGCCATGGCCAGCAACTACAACACGCGGCCGCGTGCGGCCGAGGTGATGGTTGACGGGCCGCGTGTGCACCTCATCCGTGAACGCGAGGACGTGCTCACACTCTTCGCCGGCGAAAGCTTGCTCTAGCGCCTGCGCGCGGCATGACGCGCAGTGTCTAGATGCGGCCCTCGGCCACGGCGTGGCAGGCCACCTCGATGCCCTGGAAGGCCAGCAGCGCCGGCCGCTCGCTCGCGCAGCGTTCATTGGCATGCGGGCAGCGTGGATGGAAGGCGCAGCCCGCCGGCGGGTTCAGCGGGTTCGGCACCTCACCCTGCACCGGCGTGCGCGCGCGGCCGCTCATGTGGATGTCGGGTATGGCGTCGAGCAGCATGCGCGTGTAAGGGTGGCGCGGCTGGCTGAAGAGTTCGGCCTTCGCTGCCACCTCGACCAGGCGGCCCAGGTACATGACGCCGACGCGGTCGGCCACATGGCGCACCACCGCCAGGTTGTGGCTGATGAAGAGGTAGGTCAGGCCGCGGCTCTTCTGCAGGTCCTTCATGATGTTCAGCACCTGCGCCTGCACGCTGACGTCCAGCGCCGAGGTCGGCTCGTCGCAGACCAGGAACTCCGGCTGCGTGGCCAGTGCGCGGGCGATGCTGATGCGCTGGCGCTGGCCGCCGCTGAACTGGTGCGGGAACTTCTCGCAATCGGCCGCGTCCAGGCCCACCGACAGCAGCAGTTCGCTGACGCGTGCTCGCAGCGCATCCACACCCGGCACGAGGCCGTGTTCGCGCAGCGGTTCACCGACGATGTCCAGCACCTTCCAGCGCGGGTTGAGGCTGGCGTACGGGTCCTGGAAGATCATCTGCATGCGCCGCCGCAGCGCGCGCAGCTCGCCAGCGTCGCGCCCGGCGTGCGTGGGCTGGCCGTCGAACTGCACCTCGCCGCGCGTCGGCGCGTACAGACCCACCAGCAGCCGCGCCACCGTGCTCTTGCCACAGCCCGACTCACCCACCAGCGCCAGCGTGGTGCCGCGCTCGATGCTGAACGAGACACCGTCGACGGCATGTACGAAGAGACGCGGCTGGCGCTCGATGACGCGGTTCAGCCACGGCGCCGAGACGTCGAAGGTCTTGGCCAGGTCGCGCACTTCCAGCAGCGTGGTCATGGCTGCTGCGCCTTGTCTTCCACCAGCCAGCAGGCCGCGCGGGTGGCCCCGGCATCGCGCAGTTCCGGGCGTTCCTCGCGGCAGCGCGCCATGACCTGCGGGCAACGCGGGTTGAAGGCGCAGCCGCGGGGGATGGCGTTCAGTCGCGGCATCGCGCCGTCGATCTGCAGCAGCCTTTCGCGGTCTTCGTCCATCGCCGGGATCGAGCCCATCAGGCCGCTCGTGTAGGGGTGGCTCGGGCGGTGGATCACTTCGCCCACGGGCCCGATCTCGGCCACGCGGCCCGCATACAGCACCGCCACGCGGTCGCAGGTCTCGGCGATGACGCCCATGTCGTGCGTCACCAGCATCACCGCGGCACCGTGGTCCTTGCACAGGCGCTTGAGCAGCGAAATGATCTGCGCCTGGATCGACACGTCCAGCGCCGTGGTCGGCTCGTCGGCGACGATGAGCTTCGGCTCGGCAGCCAGCGCCAGCGCGATGACCACGCGCTGCCGCATGCCGCCGCTGAACTGGTGCGGGTACTGGTCGAAACGCTGCTCGGCCGCCGGAATGCCGGTTTCCTGCAGCAGGCGGATGGCGCGCTGGTGTGCTTCCTCGGCGCCCACGGGCAGGTGGGTCTGGATGGTCTCGGTGAGCTGGCGACCGATGGTGTACAGCGGGTTCAGCGAGGTCAGCGGGTCCTGGAAGATGGCGCCGATCTGGCGGCCGCGGATCTTGCGCATCTCCTCATAAGGCAGGTTGTCGATGCGCCGGCCAGCCAGCAAGATCTCGCCGCCGGCGATGCGGCCGGGCGGTTCCAGCAAGCCGATGATGGCCGCGCCGGTGAGCGACTTGCCTGCGCCCGACTCGCCCACCACGCCCAGGATCTCACCGGGCGCAATGTCGAAGCTGATGTCGTCCAGCGCCAGCAGCGTGCCGCGGCGCAAGGGGAACTCCACGCGCAGATGCTTCACTTCCAGCAGCGGCGTGTTCATCTCAGCCTCGGGTTCAGCGCATCGCGCAGCCAGTCGCCGAGCAGGTTCACGCTGAGCGCGATCAGCACCAGCATCGCGCCGGGGAAGATGGTGATCCACCACTCGCCCGAGAACAGGAAGTCGTTGCCGACGCGGATCAGCGTGCCGAGCGATGGCGATGTCGGCGGCACGCCCACGCCCAGGAAGGACAGCGTGGCCTCGGTGATGATGGCTGCCGCCACCTGAATGGTGGCCAGCACCAGCACCGGCCCCAGCACGTTGGGCAGCACGTGGCGCAGCATGATGCGCAGCGGCGCCACGCCGATGACGCGCGCGGCCTGCACGTATTCCTTGTGGCGTTCCACCAGCGTACTGCCGCGCACCGTGCGCGCGTACTGCACCCAGCCGGTCAGCGCGATGGCCAGGATCAGCACGCCCAGGGCCAGGCTTTCAGGTGCTTGCGGAAACATCGCCCGCGCCACGCCGTTGATCAGCAACGCGACCAGGATCGACGGGAACGACAGCATCACGTCGCACACGCGCATGATGAAGGCGTCGACCGCGCCGCCGGCGAAGCCGGAAAGCAGCCCGAGGCTGACGCCGACCACCAGCGACAGCAACACCGAGGCCAGCCCCACGGCCAGCGACAGCCGCGCGCCGTAGAACAGCGCCGACAGGATGTCGCGGCCCTGGTCGTCGGTGCCGAGCAGGAAGGTCCGGCTGCCGCCCTCCATCCACGCCGGCGGCAAGCGCGCGTCTGACAGGTTCAGCGTCGCCAGGTCGAAGGGGTTGTGCGGCGACACCCAGGGCGCGAAGACCGAGCAGAACACGCACAGCGCGGCGATGACGGCCGCCAGCATGGCCATTGGCGATTGGCGAAAGCTGTGCCAGACGTCGCTGTCGAGCCAGCGCGCCAGGCGCCCGGGGGCGGCTGCAGGGGTGCTCATCCCTTCAATGTCCTGCGGTCGACTTCTCGATGCGCAGCCGCGGGTCGACGGCGAAGTACAGCAGGTCGACGACGAGGTTGACGATGACGAAGATCAGCGCAATCAGGCACAGGTAGGCGGCCATCACAGGGATGTCGGCGAACTGCACCGCGTTGATGAACAGGAAGCCCATGCCGGGCCACTGGAACACCGTCTCGGTGATGATGGCGAAGGCGATCAGCGAACCCAGCTGAAGGCCGGTGATGGTGATCACCGGCACCAGCGTGTTCTTCAGCGCGTGGCCGAAGTAGACGGCGCGGTTGCTCAGCCCGCGGGCGCGCGCGAACTTCACGTAGTCGGTGCGCAGCACCTCCAGCATCTCGGCCCGCACCAGCCGCAGGATCAGCGCCAGCTGGAACACGCTCAGCGTGATCGCCGGCAGCACCAGGTGCGCCCAGCCGTCGACCGTCAGCAGGCCGGTGCTCCAGCGGCCCAGGGCCACCGTGTCGCCGCGGCCGAAGCTGGGCAGCCAGCCGAGCGTCACGGAAAACACCAGGATCAGCAGGATGCCGATCAGGAAGGTGGGCAGCGAGACCCCCAGCAGCGACAGCGTCATCACCAGCTGCGAACCGAAACTGCCGCGGCGCAGCGCCGAATAGACGCCCAGGGGAATGCCAGCCAGCAGCGCGATGACAGCCGCACCCAGCGCCAGTTCGAGTGTGGCCGGAAAGCGCTCGGCGATCAGCGTCGACACCTTGCGCCCCTGGCGCAGGCTCAAGCCGAATTCACCGCGCACGGCGTTGCCGACAAAGCGCGCGAACTGAACCGGGAAGGGCTGGTCGAGGCCGAGGTCGCGGCGCAGCTCTTCACGCTGTTGCTGGGTTGCGTCCTGTCCCAGGAGGCTGGTGACGGGGTCGCCGACGTACTGGAAGAGCATGAAGGCGATGAAGGCGACCGTGAGCATCACGATCACCGCCTGGACGAGCCGGCGCAGGATGAAAACGAGCATGCAGCGGGGAAGTCAGAAAACCTTCAGGCCGGGTTCGCCGCCGCCGTCAAGGCAGCCACGAACCCGGCCTGAAGTGTGAGGGCTGTTGCGGCAGCGGTCAGAAGCGGTGGCGGATGCCCAGCGCCAGGCTGGTGGAATCATCGCCGGCCTTGGCCGTCACGCCACCCAGATAGCCCGCGGCGCCCGGTGCGGCCTGGCCCAGGCCGCTGTTGACGAAGCGCGTGGCGACTGCGTTGATGTCGGTGCGCTTGGACAGCGCGTACGAGTAAGCCACGCCGTAGGACACGGTGTCGGCGTTGGCGGCACGCTTGTCGTCCATCTTGCTGTAGGCGACGTAGAAGGTATTGACGCCCGAGACCAGCTTGTAGCCGACGTGCATCAGGCGCCCGTCCTGCTTGAAGCCGTTCACGTAGGCGGCCTGCACCAGCGCCGCGGTGGCAGCACCGACGCTCGGTGTCACCGTCGCCGCGATGGTCGACAAACCGGTCGGGTTGTCGTCCTTGACCTGGCCGAACAGCGCCGACACCGAGCCCGGGCCGAGAGCCACGGTCGCGCCGAGCACGGTGCTGGTGAGCGACTTTGCGCCCTTCTCGTTTTCGCGTGTGTTGTAGCCCAGGCCGACCGAGAAGGCCGGCGTCTTGTAGATCGCGTTGGCGCCCAGCAGCTTGCCTGTGGTCGCGGAGCCCTCGGCAGCGGCGGCCATCAGCGCGGCCGAGAAGCCGCCGAGCTGGATGCGGTAGGCCAGCGAGTTGCTGACGCGGATGTCGACCGACGACGGGAGCGAGCCCACCTGACCGGCGGCCAGACTCGACTGCGTCTGCAGCGTGTCGAAGGTGGCGCTGATCTCGTAGGCCGGCGTGTACTGGCGGCCGGCGAGGATGGCGCCCACGGGGGTCACCAGGCCAACATAGATCTGGCGGTCCCAGAAGGCCCCGGCCAGGTTCACACCGACGGTGTTGCCGATGCTGCCCGAGACCGCGTTGACCACCGGCTGCAGCGCGCCGGGCAGGCCCAGCAGTGCGGCCTGCGACACACGATCAGGCAGTTGCGAGCCCGACTGCGGACGGTTGGTGCTGGTGCCGTTGTCGGCCTCGATGCGGGCTTCGGCCGTGAACAGCGCGCGCCAGCCGCCACCCAGGTCTTCGGTGCCGCGGAAGCCGAGACGGGTGCCGTCCATGATGCCGCTGGACAGCTGTTTGACCGAGCCGCCCCTCAGGCCAGAGACCTGGGACACGCCGACATCGAGGATGCCGTAGGCGGTAACGCTGGACTGCGCGCTGCAGGCCAGCGCAGCGCTGGAGAGGGCCGTGAAAGCAAAGATCTTTTTCATGAGGGTCGGTCTCCGATACGCCTTTGGCGCCATAGGCGTATTTTGGTGCTGGCCGGCGCGATGATGGTGCGCGTTGTTGCGTCGGGTACACACACGGAATCCCCAGTCCTGCGGCGCTGCGCCGGGTCGGCGCGCACTGCTTCAGTGCAGCGCTATCGGTCCGTACCAGGATGCGGCGCTGCCGCGCGTGTTGTCGCTGTCGGTCATCACCGCGATCGAGCTCAGGGCCCCAGGTTCTTCGCCGAAGGCGAGCCGGAAATCGGCCGCGAGGTCACGCCTGTGCTGACGCCAGCGGCGCAGCTCGGCCGGGCCCGAGTCGACGACGATCTTGCGAATGCGGTC
>Ga0105047_10010663_pt1 | contig 14998 bp, 12 predicted proteins | sample MAT04_FD_78384 | JGI IMG/M metagenome (GOLD analysis project Ga0105047, IMG submission 78384) | Freshwater microbial communities from Lake Fryxell liftoff mats and glacier meltwater in Antarctica - MAT-04 (megahit assembly) | ecosystem: Environmental > Aquatic > Freshwater > Ice > Liftoff... | reverse complement strand
GTGAAGCCGGTCGCGCCGAACAGCACGATGTCGAACGGGCGCGAGCGGTCACGCGCGCGCTGCGCGGTGTTGGCGGAGCTGCTCACGATGTCCACTCCTCGCTGCGGGTGAACAGATCTCTGGCGAGCGATTCGTCCTGCGCGACCTGGCTCATCGGCGCCTCCCGGCTCTTGTCGTAGTAGCGCCCCGAGATCTTCGCGAGGCGCGGCTCGGTCGCACAATAGACGCTGGTCTTCGCGCCGTCTTCGTTCGAGATCATGAACAGCTTCATGACGGCTCGGAACGGAAACGGCACGCGGCGCCAGACGTCGGAGGCGACGACGCCCGGGTGCAGCGAATACGCCGTCACCGCGCTCTTTCCTGCCTCGCGTCGCGCGAGCTCGTTCGCGTGGAGCACGTTGGCGAGCTTGGACACACCGTATTCGAGCACCCCGGTGGCAGTGATGGTCGACTGGCGCAGCGTCTCCCACGGGATCCCTTTCGCGCGGAGATGCGCGCGGCTGGCGACGTTCACGACGCGCCCCTGCGGCGCGCTGCGCAGCGCTGGGAGCAGCAGCTGCGTGAACAGAAACGGCCCGAGATGGTTGGTGCCGAAGGCGAGCTCGAAGCCGTCTTTGGTAATGCCGCGCGCACCCGCGAGGCCGGCGTTGTTGATCAGCACGTCGATGCGCTCGTGCTTGGTGAGCAGCTCGGTCGCGCTGCGCCGCACGGACGCCAGGTCGTCGAGCGCGAGCGCAGAGAACGTGATCGCGCTGTTGCCGCTCTCGCTCTTGAGCGCCTCGATGACCGGCAGTGTTTTCTCGGCGGAGCGGCCGGCGAGCACGAGCGTCGCGCCACGCGGGGCGAGCGCTGCGGCGGTGGCGCGGCCGATGCCGGTGTTGGCGCCGGTGATGACGATCGTGCGACCGCGCAGCTCTTCTGTGGCCATGGTGGCGAGGGCGTACGCCCACGCCGGGAAGCGATCAAGGGGTCAGGCGCGGCGGTTCGCTGGGCGCGACGACTCGGCTTGGCTCAGCTCACGGTGCAGCGGTAACGGTGGCGCGCAGTCCGCAGCGCACCCACGTGCTGGTGACCACGGAGTCCTGGCTGGTCTTGGTGAGGCGCACGACGTAGCGGCCTGGCGCGACGGTCGTCGCCGGAATGATCGCGCCGCTCGCGGCGACGGTCTCGTTCATCATCGCGATGACCGTGCCGGTGCTGTCGAGCAGCGCGACGTTGAGGCCGCGCACGCCCGACCCGCTGGTCTCGGCGCCACACGACACGCCAGCCTGCTCGCCGGCGAGCACGTCGATGGCGAAGTGGTCGACGTCGCCGTCGCTGAGCTGCGCGGTGATGAAGCCGTTGCGTAGGCCCGTGCTGCCCATCGGCACGGTCAGCGTGACGAGCTCGGGCGTGGTGATCACACCGTTGGTCGCCTCGGCCGCCTCAGGCGTGTTCTCGTCGCCGCGAAAGACCTTCGAGACGTAGAAGTCGTTGCTACCGACGCTGCCCGCGGGCCGATCGATCCAGAGGAGGTACGAGCCGGCTGCGAGCGACGGGCTGATCTCGTTGAGCATCGTGAGGTCGGAGATGCGCGCGAGGATCGTCGTGCCGTCCATCGCCGTCACCCACGCGCTGCGCGGCGGCGTGGTCGAGCCGTAGCCGGTCGCGCCGGCGGGCATGAACGTCGCTTGAACGATCTGCAGTGCAGTCGTCGTGATGGTGAACACATCGACGTCGTCGACCGCCGCGTAGGTGCCGACGAGTATGCCGTTGCCCGCGGGGAAGAACTCGAGCGGCGTCGCGCTGGCGGCGTCATTGCCGGTCTCCGGGTCCTCGGTCACGCCAGTGATCGGGATGTTGAGCGCGGCGACGTCGAGCTCGTACGTGTCCGCGGGATGCGCCTCCGGGGACATGTCGGTGAAGTCGGAAAATTCCTGCACTTCGACGAAATACGTGCCCGCCGTGACGGCGTGGAAGATGAGCTCGGAGTCCGTGCTCGCGCGTGGCACGGCGTCGTCATTCGCGGCGACCGCGGTCATCGTCGCGTCGAACAGCGTGATGTACGTGTCGACCTTGGTGTCGTCGTCATCGGCGTTCGCGGTCGTCGTGAGGATGATCCACTGGTTCGCCGTCGCGACGAACGAGAAGTAGTCCTTGTCCTCGACGGTGCCGATGGTCGCCATCGCGCCCGTCGCCGCGCCGAGCGTCAGCGCGACGGCCTCGGCGAACGAGTCGTTGCCGTCGTCCGCGCCTGCGTCGCGCGTGCCCGTGTCGCGGCCGAGATCGACCGAGGCATCGCTGCCCGCATCGGCGCCTGCATCGGTCATTGACGCCGGGCGATCGTCATCGCCGCAGCCGACGAGCGCAGAGAGCGCGAGCGCAAAGGACCCGAGCCACTTCCAAGAGTTCATCGTCACGGCGACCTCCGATAGGGAAAAGAAACGCCCTACCACGCGCGCGCAGCCCCGGCTACGGTCGGGGCCGTGACGACCTCGACTACGCCGCGCCTCACCACGATCGACTGCGAGTACGTGTCCCCTGGCCTCGCTGCGGCCTACCTGCGCGTGCAAGGCGATGAAGCGGCGTTCATCGAGACCAACACCACGCATGCCGTGCCACGTCTGCTCGCGGCGCTCGGCGCGCAGGAGCTCGATCCTGCGCAGGTGCGCTTCGTCATCGTCACGCACGTGCATCTCGATCACGCGGGCGGTGCGTCGGCGCTGATGCGCGCGTGTCCGAACGCGACGCTGCTCGCGCATCCACGCGCTGCGCGACATCTGATCGATCCGACGAAGCTCGTCGCCAGCGCACGCGCGGTCTACGGCGCCGAGCGCTTCGACGCGCTCTACGGCGCGATCGAGCCGATCGACGCGGCGCGGGTGCGCTCGCTCGACGACGGAGCCGAGGTCGCGCTCGGCGACGCGACGCTGCGCTTCATTCACACCCGCGGGCACGCCAATCACCACTTCGTCGTGCACGATCCCGCGCGCGACACCGTCTTCACGGGCGACACGTTCGGGCTCGTTTATCCGTTGCTGCAGCGCGCCGGCCGCTTCGCGTTTCCGTCGACGAGCCCGACCGACTTCGACGGGCAGGCAGCCCTCGAGAGCGTCGACCGCGTGCTCGCGCTCGGCACATGGAGCGTGTGCCTGACGCACTTTGGTGAGGTCGACGATCTCGCGGTCATCGCCGAGCAGCTGCGCGGCTGGCTGCGCTTGTCGGAGACGCTGGTCGGCGAGGCCGTCGGACGCAGCGACGCCGAGGCCTTCATCCACGCAAGGCTCGAGGCGGCGCTGCTGAAGAGCGCAGAGGAGCGCGGCTTGGTGCTCGACAGCGCGGACCACGAGCTGCTCGCATTCGACCTCAGCTTGAACGCGCAGGGTCTCGCGTTCGCGGCGTCAAAGCGCAGCTGACGGCTGCGATAGCGCGGCGCAGAAGCACTATCGGCGCATACGGCGACGGCGCTGCGCGACCATCACCGCGAGCACCACGCCGAACAGCGACGCGCGCGCTGTTCCGCGATGCGCGCCGCTCGCGCGGCACGAGCAGCCGTCGTCGCTCGCGCTCGGCGGCGTGCCTGCGTCGGGTTCGGTGCCGCCATCAGGTCGCGGTGGTGACACGCCGCGCAAGAAGAGGTGACTGGTGACGACGCGCGGACGTCCGCCGACGAGCAGCTCGACGCGGATGAAGTCTTCGCCCGTGCCAGTCGCGTCGAGCGTCGTCTCCCACTCGAACGGATCGCTCGTGACTTCGGTGAGCGGCAGCGCGGCGCCGTCGCGCACGAGCCGCATCATGGTGCCGAGCTCGGCGCCGGTGACGCGCACGCGGAACGTCGCGGTGTCGCCGATGATGGTGTCGGTGTCCGCGCCGAGCTCGGGCGAACTCAGCGCGATCATCGGATCATCCGGGCCCTCGAGCTTCACTGCGGTGCGGCCGAGACGCACGCCGTCCATCAGCGCGGCGACGCTGAGCTCCTGCGCGAACACCATCGTCGTCGGCCCGCCGATCGGACTGTCGAACATGCCGGTGCCGGTGCCCGCGCGGTGATCGTCGCTGCCGCCGAGCGCTGCGACGTGATGCCCGGCGCCGACCAGATCCTCCCAGAAGCGCTCGTTGCGCGCGTAGAAGATGCCGGTGATGCTGAGCGCGCCGGTCTGCAGCTCGACGCCGTCAATGGTCCCGGTCGAGAGCGCCGCGGTCCAGCCGCAGCCGATGCAGAGATCGCCGAGCTCGAACGACGGATGGTTGATCGAGAACAGCGCGTCCTGCGCGTGCACGTCGGCGACGATCTGATCGATGGTGCGCCCCTCGCGGCCGATTCGCGGATCGATCCACTGCGTCCCGCCGAGGGCCATCGCGTGACCCTCGTACGTGGTCACTTCGATGCCCGGGACCAGCAGCAGCGCGGGATGCGCGGCCTGCGTCGCCGCGATCAGCTCGAGCTGCGAGGTGGTGTTGTGATCACTGAGCATCACGAAGTCGAGGCCGCGCAGCTCCGCGAACGCCGCGACTTCTTCCAGCGACGGCGACGCATCGCCGCTCTCGCGCGTGTGCACGTGGAAGTCGCCTGCGTACCAGCGCGCATTCGTCTCTAGCGCTGCGACGGGCGCGTACGGAGCGCGCTCCGGCTGCGCGGCGAGCGTGATCGTGTCGCGCAGGACGACCTCGATGCTGTAGCGCGCCGGCAGCTCCTCGACCTTCGCTTTGCCGACGTAGACGCGCCACGTGCCGGGTTCGATCGCGCCCGGCAGATAGCTGCGTGACGCCGCCGCTGCGTTGAGGATCGCGGGCTCCGTGTTGCCGCCGCCGTAACCGCGAAAGCCGCTCGGCGCGATCAGCCCCCAGTCGAGGATGTTCACCGCGGAGAGATCGTCGTGGCGGATCTCGATCTCGACGGTGCCGGCGGGGACCTCGAACGCGACGTCGAAGTACGCGCCGTCTGCCGGCACCTCACCGGTGAACGGCAGCACCGTCTCCGCCGCCTGCGCGACGCTCGCGAGCGACTGCGCGAGCGCGACGACGGCGAAGACGACGACGACGACGAACCGCGAGGTGCGCGCATGGAGCGTCTGCATGCGGGCATCGTACACCGCTGACCCTCGCTGCCCGGGTGCACCGTGGTCGAACGGAAGGCCCTGCGTGGCGAAGCGGCGCGCGATCGCGTGAAAACATCGAGCGGCGAAGTGGTGCGCGGCGGATGTCGGTCGCGCGAGACTTGCTGCGCGCGTTCTCGATATGCTGCGGGCCCATGACCGCCCGAACCGTCTCCGTGACCCTCGCGCTCTTTCTCCTCGCTGCCTGCGGCAGCTCGCGACCCACCGGCGGCGCCAACGCCGCGCCGCGCGTCGGCGCTGCCACGGCCGCCGACCGCACCTGCTCGCGCGACCTCGACTGCGTGCTCGCCGAGGACTGCTGCGGCTGCAGCGCGAACGGCCAGCGCCTCGCGGTGAATCGCGAGCGGCTGCCGGCGCTCGAATCGGGCGCGGCGGCGGCGTGCACGATGACGTGCACGCCCGTACCCGAGCCGCATCGCACTTGCGGCGCGACCGCTGCGCGCTGCGCCGGCGGCCTGTGCATCCCCGTGCTGTGACGCGCGCCAACGACGACCATCGCTCGCTGCGCGCCGACGTCGTGCACCTCGCGCAGGCGTGCCACGCGCGCGGCTGGGCGCCTGCGACCGCCGGCAATTTCTCTGTACGGCGCGGCGATCACATCGCGATCACGGCGTCAGGCAAAGACAAAGGTGCGCTGGATCATAGCGGTGTCGTGCTGCTCGATCTGCATGGCGCGATGGTCGAGCCGAGCCACGAGCGCGCCTCCGCGGAGACAGCGCTGCACCTCGCGCTCTACCGACGCGACGCGAGCATCGGCGCCGTGGCGCACACACACTCGCTCGCCGGCGTCGTGCTCTCGCGACGCGCGCTGCGCGATGCGGGCGCCGCTGCGCACGGCGCACACGTGCTGCTCGAAGGCTACGAGCTGCTGAAGGCGTTTCACGGCGTGCACAGCCACGCGCACGCGCTGCGCGTACCAGTGCTCGCCAACACGCAAGACCTCGACGCGCTCGCAGGCACGCTCGACGCCGTGCTCGCCAGCACGACGCACACACCGCTCATGCCGGCGTTCCTCGTCGGCGGACACGGCGCGTACACCTGGGGCGCGGATCTGCCGACGACGCTGCGCCACGTCGAGGCGTTCGAGACGCTGCTCAGCTACGCCCTCGAAGAGGCGCGCCTCGGCGGCGCGCGCGAGACCCGATGACGACGCTCTATCGCTTCGATGATGCACAACGCGTCGACGGCGGACAGCTGGTCGCCGATGCCCAAGCCGTTGACGCCGCTCACACAGTGGCACGCGGCGCGGTGCGCAAAGTGGTCGAGCGCGCGAGCGAGCTCCAGCAGATACAGACGACCCTCGCCGCACGCGGCATCCTCTTCGAGCAATGGCGCGCCGACATCGCGCTCCCCGATGGCGCGACCAACGACGCGATCCTCGCCGCCTACGCGCCCGAGCTCGCGCGGCTCCGCGCGGAGGCCGGCTACCCCAGCGCCGACGTCGTGCGACTCGTTCCCGACGCCGCCAACCCCGCGTGGCCCGCGCTCGCCGCAGCAGCGCGCGCGAAGTTCCTCGCCGAGCACCGCCACGCCGAAGACGAAGTGCGCTTCTTCGTCGAGGGCAGCGGCGTCTTCTACCTGCGCTTCGACGACGAGGTCCTCGCGATTCGCTGCGAGCGCGGCGATCTGCTCGGCGTTCCCGCCGGCACCCGCCACTGGTTCGACATGGGCAGCCGCCCGCACTTCTGCGCGATCCGCGTCTTCGGCGGCACCGATGGCTGGGTCGCCGAGTTCACTGGCGACGACATCGCGACGCACTATCCCGTCGCCGACGCGCTCGCCGCACTTACCGCGGTTCCCGCACTTCCCGCACTTCCCGCACTTCCCGCACTGCACGGACTTCCCGCGCTGCCCGCGCACCATCGCAAATGAGCGCGGAGACTTCAGTGCCGCGCGCCGTGCCGGTGCGGGTCATCTTGCTCGACATCGAGGGCACCACCACGCCCGTCCGCTTCGTGAAGGAGACGCTGTTTCCGTATGCGCGCGCGCGGCTCGCGCAGTGGATCACCGAGCACGCAGACGAGCCCGAGACGCGCGCGGCGTGTGAAGCCCTCGCGCTGCATTGCGTCGCCGAGGACGCCGACCTCGCGGCGACGGCGTGCCGCTTGGCCGACGCCGATCAGAAGCTGACCGCGCTGAAGACGCTGCAAGGCCTAGTGTGGGACGCCGGCTACGGCGACGGCTCGATCATCGCGCCGCTCTACCCCGACGTCGCCCCTGCCCTCGCGCGCTGGCACGCTGACGGCGTACGGCTGGCGATCTTCTCGTCCGGCTCCATTCACGCGCAGCATCTGCTGTTCGCGCACACCGCGGAAGGCGATCTGACGCCGCTGCTCTCTGGCTACTTCGACACGACGATCGGTGCGAAGGGCGACGCCTCGTCCTACGCCGCCATCGCTGCGCACCTCGACGTGGCACCCCACGAGCTGCTGTTTCTGAGCGACATCCGCGCCGAGCTCCTCGCCGCGCGAGCCGCCGGCGTACAGGCCATCGGCGTCGCGCGCGAGTCCGACATCGCGCCGCCAGAGCCGGACGCGATCACGCACTTCGACGCGATCCACGTGCGCGCGCCAGTCGACGACCGCATCTGACATCACGCGAGCGTTGCGGGCAGACTGGGGAGCCCCGGCAGGGGCACTCGCACACACTGCGTCCGCCCGCCCGGCAGGGCACTTGGCCACAGTGCAGGGAACGAGGAGAGCCGCCTTCTCCGCCGCGCGTCGAGCCATTCAGGCTCTGCTGACGTCGCGGGGAAGAAGGCGCTTCTACATCGACAAAACTGGCGGGGTGGACGGGACTCGAACCCGCGGCCTCCGGCGTGACAGGCCGGCGTTATAACCAACTTAACTACCACCCCAACGGGAGCGCCTTTCTAGCATCGAGGTCCGCGCTGTCAAAAAGAAATATCGCTCTGGTCGACACAGCGCGTCGACACTCAGAGCTTCTGCCGCGCGGCCTCGATCGCGGCGAGCGCGGCGCGCGCCTTGCCGAGCGTCTCTTCGTACTCGGCGCGAGGGTCGCTGGCGTCGACGATACCGGCGCCGGCTTGCACGCTGTAGTTGCCGTCGCGCTCGACGACGGTGCGGATCGCGATGGCGACGTCCATCGCGCCGCCCCAGCTGAGGTAGCCGATCGCGCCGCCGTAGATGCCGCGTCGCTCGGGCTCGAGGGCGTCGATGATCTGCATGGCGCGCACTTTGGGGGCACCGCTGAGCGTGCCGGCGGGGAACGTCGCGCGGAGCACGTCGATGGCGTCGCGGCCGGGCGCGAGCCTGCCGCGGACGTTGGAGACGAGGTGCATGACGTGCGAGTAGCGCTCGACGATCATCTTCTCGGTCACCTGCACCGTGCCCGGCGCGCTGATCCGGCCGACGTCGTTGCGCCCGAGATCGACGAGCATGACGTGCTCGGCGTTCTCTTTGGGATCGTCGCGCAGCTCTTGCTCGACGCGCGCATCGTCGGCTTCGTCCACGCCACGGCGGCGCGTGCCGGCGATGGGGCGCACCTCGGCCACGCCGTCTTCCACGCGCACCAGCGTCTCGGGGCTCGCGCCGGCGATGCGCGCCTCCGGGAAGCGCAGAAAGTACATGTACGGCGACGGATTGATCACGCGCAGCGCGCGATAGACGTCGAGCGGCGCGGCGCCATGCGCGGGCACGCGAAAGCGCTGCGAGAGCACGACCTGAAAGATGTCGCCGGCGCGGATGTGCGCCTGCGCGGCCTGCACCGCAGCGATGAAGCGCGGCTCATCGAAGCTGCTCGGCGGTACCTGCAGCGCGCTCGCCTGCGCTGCATCCGTCGCCGCGCGGGTGACCACCGGAGGCGCGAGCGCCGGCAAGCGCACTGGCGCGGCGAGCTTCTCCGCCATCGCGTCGACGCGCGCGATCGCGGCGTCGTAGAGCCCACGCAGCGTGGCTTCGTCGCGCGTCTGCTCGGGGATGTACGCCGGGACGACGATGCGCAGCGTCTGGCGCAGTCCGTCGAAGATCAGCGTCGTGCCGCCGATCGCGAGCGAGAGCTCCGGCAGTCCGGTCGCTGCGTGCGCGGGCTCGCGCGTGAAGGCGCTCGGCTCGAAGCGGCGGACGGCGTCGTACGGCACGTAGCCGACCGCGCCGCCCCAGAAGCGCGGCAGCCACGACAGCTGCGCCGGCCGGTAGCGCGCCATCAAGCGGCGCAGCGCGTCCCACGGATCGTCGCCGCGCTCGAGGCGCATCGTGCCGTCGCGCTCGACCACCGCGAGGCCGCCATGGACGGCCTGCACCCGCAGATCGCAGTCGACGCCGACGAAGCTGTAGCGCGCCCACTTCTCGCCGCCGACCGCGCTCTCGAGCAGATACGTGGGGCCGTTGTCCCCGGCGCTCGCGGTGGCGTAAGCGAGCACCGGCGTCAGGCCGTCGGCGAGCACCTCGCGCGTGACGGGCACGACCGTCGCGCCATCGGCGACGAGCGCGCAAAGCTCTTCGAAAGTCGGGCGGTGGCTCACGCCGCGGAGCGTAGTCCATCCGACTTCGTGCGTGGCGCGGAACTCGCTGAGCGGATGTTGGCGACGACGCAAGACAGCGCCCATATTGCCGCGATGCACACCTACCTTCGCCTCGCGCCGTCTGCACTTCTTTGTTTCTCGATCACCGCGCTCACTGCCTGCGGCGATGACGACGACGACGCCCCGGTCGATGGGGGCTCGCGCGATCTCGGCGGCGACGCGGCACGCGCGGACGCAGGCGACGTGGACGCGGGCGAGCTGACCGACGCGGGCGGCGAGATCGACGCTGCGATCAGCGACGCGTCCACAAGGGACCTCGGCAGCGTCGACCTCGGCACCTCGCGCGACTGTACCGCGCAGGACGCGCGCGGCGAGGGCGCGTGCGACGCGATCGTCGGCATCTTCTTCGACGGCACGGACTGCGTCACTGAGAGCGGCTGCAGCTGCGTCGGCACGAAGTGCGGCGACGCGTTCGAGACGATCGAGGCGTGCGAAGCCGCCTACGACGGCTGCATCGTGGGCGCGAGCTGCGCGGCGATCCTATGCGGGCCGGGCACCGAGTGCATCGACTGTCCGCGCGGTGGTCGCTGTGTGGCGCCGGGCACGAGCTGCCCCTGAGGTCGAACGCCGCGCCAGCGCGATTCCGCAGCCCGGCGATCCATGGTAAACGGGCGCGCAATGGCTGAACAGACGCTCGCTCAGGTGGACTCCGAAATCGCAGCGCTCATCCACGCCGAGGAGCAGCGACAGCACGTGAAGGTGCGGCTCATCCCGAGCGAGAACTACGCCTCGCGCGGGGTGCTCGAGGCGTCGGGCAGCGTGCTCTCGAACAAGTACAGCGAGGGCTACGCGGGCAAGCGCTACTACGAGGGCCAGCAGATCATCGACGCCGTCGAGAACCTCGCCGTCGACCGCATCAAGGCGCTGTTCGGCGTCGAACACGCGAACGTGCAGCCCTACTCCGGCAGCCCCGCGAACCTCGCCGTCTACTTCGCGTTCTGTAAGCCCGGCGACACGATCATGGGCCTAGGCCTGCCCGCAGGCGGCCACCTGACGCACGGCTGGAACGTGTCGATCACCGGCGCGTACTTCAAGAGCGTCCCGTACGGCGTGAAGAAGGAAGACGAGCGCATCGACATGGACGAGGTCGCGCGCCTCGCCCGCGAGCACAAGCCGAAGCTGCTGTGGTGCGGCACGACCGCGTACTCGCGCACCCTCGACTACGACACGTTCGCGCAGATCGCGCGTGAGGTCGGCGCGGTGTTGGTCGCGGACATCGCGCACATCTCCGGGCTCATCGCGGGCGGCGCGCATCCGTCGCCCGTCGGCAAGGCCGAGGTCATCACGTCGACGACGCACAAGACGCTGCGCGGGCCGCGCGGCGGCATGGTGATGTGCGACGCCAAGCACGCGAAGGCGATCGATCGCGCGGTGTTCCCCGGCCTGCAAGGTGGGCCGCACAACTCGACCACTGCCGGCATCGCCGTCGCGGCGAAGGAGGCGTCGAGCGACGCGTTCAAGAAGTACGCGCACGACGTCGTCAGCAACGCGAAGCACATGGCCGAGCAGCTAGTCTCGCGTGGCATTCGGCTGACGACGGGCGGCACCGACAATCACCTGCTGCTCTGCGATCTCACGCCGAAGGGTGTGCCTGGAAAGATCGCCGCGCAGGCGCTCGATCGCGCCGGCATCGTCTGCAACTACAACTCGATTCCGTTCGATCCGCGCAAGCCGTTCGACCCGAGCGGCATCCGCCTCGGCACGCCGGCCATCACCTCGCGCGGCATGGGCGCGCCGGAGATGAAGCGCATCGCGGACTGGATCGCCGACGTCGTCGAGAATGTCGGCGACGAAGCGAAGCTCACGTCGATCGCCGGCGCCGTCCAAGAGATGTGCGACCACTTCCCGGCACCGGGTCTGCCGCAAGGCTGAGGCGACGCGGCGGTCTTCGTGCGGCGCAGCGCGACGAGCGCTTGAAAACCGCCGTCGAAAAGTTGCGCTCTCCTGCTGGCGGCTGAGACGGTCCCGAGGATGTCTCTCTCGGGCTCACGCACACGCATCAGCGCGGCGGCAGTGCTGCTCGTCGCCGCGGGTCTGCTCGGTGTCAGCGCGCTGATGCCGGAGGCACCGGTGCGCGCGGCTGCACATGTGCGCGTCTCCGTCGCCGGAACGCCGATCGACCAATCGAGCACCGACTCGCGCACGCTCGCGGTGCAGCTGGCGCGCTCGTACCTGCACGAGACGGTGACGCTCATCGCCGGCGAGACGCGCATCGTGCGCACGCGCGCGCAGCTCGGCGCGACGGTCGACGCCGAACATCTCGCGGCGCTGGTGACTGCGGCGCGTGACGCGCGCTCACCGCTGCGCCGGCTGCACGGACAGACGCATGGCGTCGCGCCGCTCGACCTGCGCATGCCCGTCGAGCTCGATCCGGCGCGCGCGCTCGCGGTGCTGCTCGCGGTGAAAGACGTGCTCGACCGCGCACCCGAAGACGCGCGGATCGATGTCAGCACCGGCACCGTGCGCGCAGAGCGCGTCGGTCGACGCCTCGACGCGTACGCGAGCCTCGACGCGCTCGCCGACGCGCTGCGTACGGGCGCAGCCGCCGTCACCCTCACCGTGGAAGGGCGCGCCCCGCGTCGCGCGGCGAGCGAGCTGCGCGGACACGACTTTTCCGCGGTGCTCGGCGAGTTCGACACGCACTACAACCCCGGTGAGAAGGCGCGTGACCGCACCTTCAACTTGCGCGTCGGCGCCGCGAAGATCGACGGTCTGGTGTTGCTGCCGGGCGAGACGATCGACTTCAACGAGCTCGTCGGCGAGCGCAGTGAAGCGAACGGCTTTCGCGTCGCGGCGGTGATCGCCGACGGCGAGCTCGGCGAAGGTGTCGGCGGCGGGACCTGCCAGGTCGCCGGCACGCTGCACGCCGCGGCGTATTTCGCGGGTCTGCCGATCGTCGAGCGCGGCCCGCACTCGCGGCCGAGCTTTTACATCAAGATGGGCATGGACGCGATGGTGTCCTACCCGAACATGAACCTGAAGTTCACCAACGATCTGCCGTTCCCGATCGCGCTCGGCATGACCGTGCAGAACGGCCTCGTGCACGCGCAGATTCGCGGCCACGAGCGCAGTCGAATGGTCACCTTCGTGCGCCGCATCGATCGCGTCGTACGCTTCGTCGAGCGCGACGTGCCGGACGCGACGCTGCCGAGCGGCGTACGCGTGCTGAAGCAGCGCGGCATCCCGGGCTTCCGCGTGAGCCGCTGGCGCGTGGTGCGCGACGTTTCGATCAACCAAGCGGTGCGGCAGCGCAGCGAAGACGAATATCCGCCGACGGATCAGATCTGGCGCGTCGGGGCGGGCGGCGCGGCGCCCGCAGGCTTCGTCGCGCCGCCCGGTGACGATCACCCGGAATACACCGCCGACGAATATCTCGCGGCGACGCAGGGCCCCGGCATCGACGGCACGCAAGAAGCGAAGCGCGCCGGCCGTACGGGTGCGTATGGATGGACGGTGCGCGAAGGCTTCGCGCGCGCGATCGAGTGATCGCATGATGCGCGGCGTGACGACCGAAGACAGCACGACGCACCGCGCGCGCACGCTCGAGGGAAGCCGGCTCGTGCTCGGCGTCTCGGGCGGGATCGCCGCGTTCAAGGCGGTGGAGCTCGCGCGTGAGCTTGGTCGACGCGGCGCGGAAGTGCGCGTCGTCATGACGCAGGCGGCGACGCGCTTCGTCGGGCCGATCACGTTCACTGCGCTGACCGGCCGGCCGCCCGTCATCGATCTCTGGGACCCGTCGTACGAGGGCGAAGTACACGTCGAGCTCGCCGCTTGGGCACACGCGTTGATCGTCGCGCCTGCGACCGCCAACCTGCTCGCGCGTGCGGCGCACGGCCAGGCCGACGACGCGCTGCTCGCGACGATCCTCTGCGCCGCGTGTCCGGTGCTCTACGCGCCGGCGATGCACCACCGCATGTGGGCGCACGCCGCGACGCAGCGCAGCGTCGCGCAGCTGCACGGCGATGGTGCACATTTCATCGGCCCAGTGAGCGGCGCGCTCGCGAGCGGTGAGACCGGCATGGGCCGCCTCGCCGAGCCAAGCGCGATCGCCGACGCCGTCGCGGCGCTGTTCACGGCGAATCGCGACCTCACCGGGCGCACGGTGCTGATCAGCGCCGGACCGACGCACGAAGATCTCGACCCGGTGCGCTACCTCGGCAACAAGTCGACCGGCAAGATGGGCTTCGCCATCGCCGAGCGCGCGGCCGCGCGTGGCGCGCGCGTCGTGCTCGTCGCCGGTCCCGTCGCGCTGCCGACGCCGCCTGGGGTCGAGCGAATCGACGTCCGCAGCGCGCGCGAGATGGACGCCGCGCTCGAGGCGCGCTTCGACGACGCCGACGGGCTGGTGATGAGCGCCGCCGTCGCCGACTATCGCCCGGAGAGCCTCGCCGCCGACAAGCTGAAGAAGGCGGACGCCGACGACGCGCTCGTCGTGCGGCTCGTGCAAAACCCCGACATCTTGGCCGCGCTCGGCGCGCGACGCGGCGATCGCCCGCGACCGTTCCTCGTCGGCTTCGCGCTCGAGACCCGCGAACTGCTCAGCTACGCGCGCGCCAAGCTGACGAAGAAACGCGTCGATCTGATCGTGGCGAACCACGCCGAAGACGGCCTCGGCACCGACGAGAACGTCGCGACCCTGGTCAACGCGGACGGCGACGAGCCGCTCGGCCGACTGTCGAAGCGCGCGCTCGCCGACATCATCCTCGATCGCATCGCGGCACGGCTGCGCGGCGCGTAGCTTCGACGCGCCACTCGCGCCGCGCCCGTCGCCTCACCCATACCGCTTCTCGAACAGCGCGCGCACTGCCGTCTCGCGCCGCAACAGCGCGAGCGTGTGCTCGGCGTGGCCGTGCGCGAAGCCGTTGCCGACGAGCATGTCGACGTCTTTGCCGACGCCCTCCGCGCCGAGCGCCGCGCCGGTGAAGCTTGTCGTCATCGAGAAGAAGTAGATGGTGCCGCGGTCGCGCGTGCACAGGATCGCGGCGAGCTCTGCGCCCTCGACGTTGACGCAGCTGATCGCGCGATCGACCTCGCGGCCGCCGGTCGCCGCGAGCACCGCAGCGCGCACCGCGAGCGGATCGCGCGCGTCGCCGCCGATGACGGCATCGCAGACGCCGAGCGCGCGCAGATCGTCGGCATACGGAGCGTGCGACTCGACGCCGATGACGAGGCCGCTCGCGCCGACGCGACTTCGCGCCTCGACGGCGCAGATCACGCCGCTCTTGCCGCCCGCGCCGAGCACCAGCACCGCGTCGCCTTTTTGGCAGATGCGCGCGACCTGCGGCGCTGCGCCGGCGACGTCGAGCGCGGCCAGCGCGAGCCGCTCCGGCATATCCGTCGGCAACACCGCGTAGAGCCC
>Ga0105047_10010662_pt1 | contig 15000 bp, 13 predicted proteins | sample MAT04_FD_78384 | JGI IMG/M metagenome (GOLD analysis project Ga0105047, IMG submission 78384) | Freshwater microbial communities from Lake Fryxell liftoff mats and glacier meltwater in Antarctica - MAT-04 (megahit assembly) | ecosystem: Environmental > Aquatic > Freshwater > Ice > Liftoff... | reverse complement strand
GGCCCTGCCACCTCGCACAGGGCGCGGGTGGCCTGGACCATGGCATCAGGCGTTGCGGCGACGCAGTTCACGATGGCGGTGACCCCATCCAACGCGGCGCCCAGCGCTACCGGATCGGTCGCGTCCACATGGCGAAGCTCTACACCCGCAGGCGCACTCCCGCCGCGCTGCCCCGCGATCACTGGCCGGCCCAGCCCGGCCAGAACATGCCGCCCGACAAACCCGCCCGCACCCAGGATAAGAGTATTTCCGCTCATGCATCTCTTTTTGACATGGCGATGGGCAGGTTGCGAGCGCTTTCTGCCTTCCGCGTGACTGCCACCTGCCTTAAGTTAATGAGGCGGGCCTTGTCGCGTGTCGCGGTGAAGTCTTCGCGTCAACAGGCCAACAGTCCGGCTGTTGCCCGCGGGAGGTCGGTTTGGCGGTTGGTTTCCTGCGAGGCACCGCGCAAGCCGTTCTGCGGCAACTGGGTAAGCTGTATCCGCTCTACAGCGGCTGCGGCACGCTCGCCAATTCCCGCGCCTGGCGCTGGGTCATGCGCGGTGCGCCGGAGGAGTCCGTGGCGCTTATCCGCGACACGCAGGCCCGCCTCATCGTCCCGGTGGAGGATTTCATCGGCGCCGCCGTCTATTCCTTTGGCGATCTCGACCCCAAGGTCACCTGGGTCGCGCGGCGCATCCTGCGGCCGGGCGACACCGCCCTCGACATCGGCGCCAATCTTGGGCTGGTCGCCATGGCAATGGCCGATGCCGTCGGCACCAATGGCCGCATCGAGGCCTTCGAGCCGCAGCCCCGCTTCGCTGAACTCACCCGCCGCAGCGCCGCGCTGAATGGCTTCTCCCACCTCACGATGCATGAATTCGCCCTTGGCCGCACCGACGCCGAGGTCACGCTGCACATCCCGCACGACAACAAGGGCCGCGCCTCCATCGGGCGCGCCGAGGGTGCCGATGAGGCGATCCGCGTGGCGCAGCGCCAGGCTGGCGAGGCGCTGGAAGGCTTGGCCCTCGGCCCCATCCGGCTGATAAAGATGGATGTCGAAGGCTACGAGACAGAAATCATCGCCGGTGCCGAGGCCTATCTCCGGCGCAACCCGCCCGACGCCATTCTCTTCGAGTTGAACGAATATGCCGGCGCCTTCGGTGAGCAGGAACTGGTGGTTCAGCTCACCGCCCTGGGCTATCGCTTCGCCGAGGTCCCCAAATGCCTCTGGCGGATGCGCCTGCGGCACATTGACCCGACCAAGGCCGGCGAACAACTGGCCAATGACATCCTGGCCGTGCGCAAGGACGCTGTTGGTGACGCGATCCTGGACCAGGTGAACGCGCATTGGTAATCGTCCAAGCGGGCGGCGAAGTGGACAGGCGCGGTTGGCTTCGCCTAGATGATGCGGAAGCGAGGCACCCTGGAGAAATGACGCGAAGCAGCCGGCCCTGCAGCCTTCGGATCTTCCGGTGACAGCGGCATGAGCACCGCCGTCGGCGCCGTTCCGGTGCCCGCAACCAATTCGGCCCTCCCAGCGGCGCCGGCCCTTTGGTCGCCCGCGAGCTTTGCGCCGCGCGATATCGTCACTACGGCTTTTCTGCGCCGCAACCTTCTGTTCCTGGCCTTTTTCCTCCCCTTGGTGTCCGGCTTTGCTGCGGCCTTTCTGATCTCGCCGCTATGGCCAGCCGAGGCGCTCTTGCTGGTCCAGGCCAGCCGCGAGAGCCTTGGCAGCCCCGATCCCACCGGGACCGGCCCCACGGTGATGAGCGTGGAAACCCCCAAGATCATCCAATCCGAGGCCGAGCTGCTCTCCTCCGACGTCGTGCTGCGCCGGGCCGTCTCCCTCGCAGGGCCTGGCCGGATCTTTCCCGGCCTGGGTGAACGCCGGCTCTTCGGCCTGCTGCCGGCCCTGCCGGAGGAACAATGGTTGCCCCAGGCAGGAGAGCGCCTTCGCCGCGCACTCTGGGTTCGCTTCACCGCCAATTCCAACGTGCTGCGCGTCACCGTATCGCTGCCCGACCGCGAGCGGGCGGTCATCGCTCTGAACGCTGTGATGGAGGCCTATTTCGCCCATCGCGGCAATGTCTTCGCTCAGGCGGACTCGCAGCTCCTCTCGATTGAAACCGATCGCATGGCGGCCGACCTCAGGGCGATTGACGCGCAGATCAGCACCATCCGCTCGGATGCGCGCATCCTGGACCTGCCGCAGGACATGCAGATCGCCAATGCGCGGCTGGACAACGTGACCACGCGCATTGATGCGCTGCGCGAGCGCAAGGCCATCACCGACGCCCAGCTCCAGGCTTCCAGCGCCCGTCTGGCCAGCCATCCCGCGCGGGTTCTGGCAGCGGCCGAGAGTACCAACCTCGCCCCCAATGATGACAGCCGCAACGAGCTGACGCGGCTGCTGCTCGAACGGCGGCACATGAGCGAGCAGTTCACGCTGGACTGGCCTCCGCTGCGCGCGCTCGACCAGCGCATCGCTGCGCTGCGGCAAAGCATCGCTGCCAATTCCCGCATTCGCTTTGAGACCGTCCGGGAGGTACGAAACCCGGCCGTGGAGCAGCTCTCGCTGCGCATCGCGTCGCTGGAGGTGGAGGCCGATGCCATCGGCCGCCAAATGGAGGAGTTGCAGGGCCAGCGCCGCGAGGCCGAGGCACGGGCGGCTGCCCTCCTTCAGGCCGAGGCCGCGCTGCGCGATCTGGGGCGCCGTCGAGAGGCGATGGAGGCCTCCTTCCGGCAGTTCTCCAGCCGCGAGACCGGGGCTCGCGTCACCGAAGATGCGCGCCGGGCCCGCTCGCCCACCGTCAGTGTCGCTCAGGCGGCAAGCCTTCCCTCCCGACCTGTGGACCGACGCATGGCCTTCATTCTGGCTGGGCTGACCGGCGGCATCCTCATGGCCGGCGCGGCAGCGGTCCTGCTCACGCTGATCCGCCGCTCCTACGCGACGAGCGACGAGGCGACGCGCGGCCTGACGCTGCCGGGCCTGGCCTCCATCTCGAAAGCGGTGAGCCTGGAGGGGGGCGCCAGCAATCCGCAGATCATTGATCTGGGCTCCATGCTGCTGGATGCGCGCTCAACGGGCGAGCGGCTCTCACTCGTCCAGTTCGTAGGGACCGGCGGGAATGACGGGCGGGGCGTCATCGCGCTGGCCGTGGCAGCGGAACTGGCGCGGGCACGCGGGCTGCGCACTCTGCTGATTGACCTGGAGACGGATGGTCGCCCGCATCTGGCGGCCATGGGGGCAAATCCCGTGCATGATTCGCTCGATCCCGAGAATGTTCTGGCCTTCAGCACTGTGATCCCAACATTCTGGATCGCCTACAACGCGCGCGGCAGCGTTCTGGCCGATCCGCATGCCGGCATCGAGCGCACGACAGCCCTGCTCGACCGTCTCCGCCGCGAACTCGATGTTGTGGTCTTCGTCGCGCCCACCGAGAATGGCGGTTACGCCATGCGGCGACTGACCGCGCTGATGGACGCGAACGTCCTGGTGCTGCGGGCGGAGAGCAATGACAAGGGCGCTGTGCGCAGTGCGCGCGATGCAATCGGGGCAGCCGGCGGGCGCGTCGTGGGCTTCGTCATGAATGGCGAGAGGCGGATCATCCCTGAGCGCCTCGGCTGGCTCAGCACATGATGCGCCGCGCACTTCTCGGCCTTCCCCTGCTGGCAGCCTGCACCCCGGGCACGCAAAACTTCGCCACCACCCAGTCCATTTCAGTGCGCGAGAACCTGCCCCAAGGCTTCGCCCCCTGGACGGATGCACCCGCCCCCTATCGCTTCGGCGCGGGGGACAAGGTGAAGGTGCAGTTCCTGTTGACGCCTGAGCTCAACGAGGTGTCGCTGGTGGCGCCGGACGGCACCATCTCGCTGCGCGTCGCCGGGCGCGTGGAGGCGGCGGGGCGCACCGCGCAGGAGGTGGAGCGCGGCGTCTCGCTTGCCTCGCGGCGCGTGTTGACCAACCCGATCGTGAATGTGGGGTTGGACGAGGCAGGGGCTGCCGTCGCTTTCGTGGGCGGCCTGGTCCGGCGCGCCGGCGCCTATCCCGTTCAGGGGCGGCGTGGCGTGGCAGAAATGATCGCGCTGGCGGGCGGCCTGGAAGATGCGGCCCGCATGGATCAGGTGGTGTTGATCCGCCGCTCCCCGGAGGACCGGCCCATGCTGCGCACGGTGGATTTGCGCGGCTTCATCTCGGGGGCGAATATCGGTGCCGACGTTCCACTGATGGCGGGCGACATCGTCTATGTGCCGCGCAGCCGCATCGCCGAGGTCGGGCTCTGGGTGGACCAGGCGATCAACCGCGCCCTCCCTTTCTCGCGCTCCTTCTCCTATGCGATCAACCGCAACAACCCAGCCAGCCTGTTCTGACGATGGAGGAGATCCATCTCCTCGGCGCATGCCATGTGGCTCCCCTTGACCTGGCAGGAGCAATCGCGCGGATCGCCGAACGCCCGCCGGGCCAACCGCTGGCCTTTGTCGTGTCGCTCAATGCGCAAATTCTCATTCTGACCACTCTTCCCGAGTCCGGGCTCGGGGCCCCCATGGCCGCGGCATGGCTACGGCTCAATGACAGCCGAGTCGTGGCCAGGCTCCACCGCTGGGCCACTGGCCAGAGCGTCCCGCTCGCGGCCGGCAGCGACATCACGCAGCATTTGCTCGAGACGGCGATCCAGCCGGATGACCCCATCACGATCATTGGCGGCGGGCCGGAGCTGGTTCCGGCTCTCGTCGCGCGCTTCGGCCTGACATGCGTCGCCCAGCATGAGCCTCCGATGGGCTACATCAGCCAACCAGAGGCGCGCGAAGCGGCGATCCGCTTCGCGCAAAGCCATCCCGCCCGCTTTCTGTTCATCGCCACCGGAGCGCCGCGCTCGGAGATCCTGATGACGGAGATCCAGGCGCGCGGCGGCGTCACCGGGGTTGGTCTCTGCGTCGGCAGCGGGCTGCTTTTCGCCGTGGGCCTCACCCGGCGCGCACCCGCCTGGATGCGCAGCGCTGGTCTCGAATGGCTGCATCGCGCATGGACAGACCCCTGGCGGCTGGGCCGCCGCTACGCGTCGGACCTACCCGCGCTGCTGCGCCTTGCTTGGCGGGCCAGGCGCCAAAGCCGCGCCGGGCATGGCTGAGCTTGGCCTTCCTTCGCCGCTACCTTCTGGGATTTGGTGAACAGGCGCTGATCGCCCTGCTGTCGCTGATCGTCTCCCTCTGGCTGATTCGGCGCGGTGCGGAAGGCGAGTTCGGCGCCTATGTCTTCTGGGCCAGCGCGGCGCTTCTGGCCGTTGCCCTTACAACGAGCCTGACCTCCGTACACCTTTACCGCCTCCCCCCTCATGCGGGCGCCGGGCGCCGGGCCACCGAGCGCAGCCTTCTCTCGGCGACACTCCTGCTCGCTCTGGCCGCCGCCCTGATCACCGCCCTGGCTGTCAGGCTTTTGCCACCACAACTCGGACTTCCCGGCGCGATCCTGCTGGTCCCGGGGACACTGATTGGATTTTATGCGCGCGCCCTGGCTGTCTCGCGCGCAGAAGTGAAGTGGGCGGCGCTGATTTCGCTCATCGTGTTCGGAATGGTCCTCGGGGGGCTGGCGGTGGAACTGGCGCTGGGACTGCCTGCAACGGCTGAGAATGTGCTGCTGCTGACGGGGGCGGCCCAAGCTCTGGCCGGAGGTGCGGTCCTCGTCCGGCTTTCGGCCGGCGCGCCCCCGGGCCTCGGGCGTGCGCATCAGCGGCGTTGGGCCGCTTTGCTGCGACGCTCGGGCTGGCCCTTGGCCGGAGCCCTCGCTTCGGAGATTTCGACGAGGCTCTACGTCTTCCTCGTGGCAGCCTCGGCCGGCACCACTGCCATGGCCGCGCTGGCCGCCGCGCAGACGCTGCTTCGGCCGGCGACACTGCTGGCCGGTGCTTGGGCCGCCGCGGCCCGAAGTGCGCTGGCTGCGCATCGGCATGAAGGCGACATGTCACGGTTCCGGCGCGTCCTGCGCTGGGGTGCGATAGGGCCGGCTGTGGCCACCCTGACACTGGGGCTGGGGTTGGCCGCTTTCTGGCCACTGGTTTCGGCATGGGTCTTCGCGGGGCGCTATCCCGACCTCGCTGGGACGGTGCTGCTTTGGACGGTGAACATGGCGATCGCCTGCTTTGTGTTTTCCCACGGCGTCGCTTTGCAGGCGCTCGGACAGCTTCGGGCGGCGGCGCAAGGGGATCTGACGGCAGCCCTGGTCACTGCCGTGAGCATGCCCCTGCTCCTTTGGATGCTGCCTCCATCCGCGGCCCTGCTGGCCATGATATTCGGCGGGGCTGTGCAGTTGGCCTTGCAGCGCAGAGCGCTCGGGCGTTGGCTCACGCCGACCGGACTGGAGCGCTGAATTCCCTCAGCCCGCAGGACCGCGCGGTACGCGCCCCAGCGCCCAACCAGGCAACACCGGCGGCGGCGCGGAGGCAGGTGGGGCAAGCCCCGGTTGATCCCGCGCGACACCCATCCGGTCTCGTAGGCCCAGCCACCAGGCGATGGCCGCGATGGTCACCACCGGCCCGGGCGTGTACATCACCGAATAGACGACTGAGCACATGAGTTCAAAGACCAAATAGATCGTAAGAGCCCGGCGGAAGGGGTCCCTGCCTTGAACCCGCCAGGCGAGCTGCAGCGCCCGCGCATGGATCAGCACGATCAGGGCCGTGCCGACGATCCCGTATTCCAGCAGCACCCCAAGCCAGCCGATATCGGTCAGCCAGAAATCTGGCGCGTTGAAATGATCATTCAGCCCGTATTCCGAGAAGGTGGAGATGGAACCGGAGCCAAAGAGCAGCTTCAGCGGATCATCCGCCAGCCAGTTCCAGGCCACCGCCGCTGAACGAAGGCGAATGAAAAGGGATTCGTCGAAGACCTCGGCGAGGAGCGTGGGCACGCGGGAGCCTAGAATCATGGCCACAAGGGCAAGAGGCACAGTGGCGACGGCACCCAATACCCAGCGCAGCCGTCCGGGCAGGGAGGCGGCGATCACCATACCAAGAAGGAGAATGGCGACACCCGACGGGAGGCGGGCCTTGTAGATCAGCAACAGGCACGCGAGGCCGCCCAGAAGCAGAAGGCCATAGGTCCAGCGCCGCTCCAGCGCAAAACACTGACCGGCCCAGAACAGGGCCAGCATTCCGAGCATCATGGGCATACGGATGTAGTTGCCCCGCCCCTCATCCCACGAGAACATGTTCGAGCCGAAGCTGCCAGGCTGGTAAAGCTCGATGGGCACGGTGATCCACAGCAAAAGCATGACGGCGAAGGTCAATGCACCAAGGCCCAGCATGTTGCGGGCCAGCATCCTCTCGGAGGGGCGCAGCAGCGCCAATCCCGCCGCTGCGGAGAAGTAGAAGGTGATGGGCCAAGTCTTCACGGCCGAAGCGAGCGCGTCCGCCAGGCCATTGGGCAAATAAAGCATGGACAGGAATGGAGTGAGCGCCAGGGCATAGACGGCAAAGACAAGATAGAGAGCCCGGTCTGGCAGGCTCAGCCCAACGATCCCGTAAAGGATCAGAGGGGCGAGGAGGACCGGCCAGATCTTGGCAAGTCCAAAGAGCGGGCCAGCTTCGGGCTTGTAATAGGTGATCTGAAAAAACATGATTGTAAGCACGGCCCACGCCAATCCCACTGCCATCCCTGGTCGGGCCGGAGGGGCCGGGTGACTCATCGGCGGAAATGAGGAGACATGCGCACAACTCACCCTAGAGCATCATCGGCTCAAATGGAATCATATGAGTGGATAAAGATGCCCGAAAAACAATGGGCTAGAGCAGGTGGAATCAGCCCTTTCGAACGAGATCTGCTGTAGTCCGGATGATGACGGCACGGAAACGGGCGCCGCATTGAAACACGGATTGCCGATAAGTGTCTCTTTTAGAGGTGGACGTGCCGCCAAATGAGTGACAAAGGGGAAGGAGGTAGAGGAGATGCGCAAATTCCAAGGGCGCTGAAGATCGTGCCGCCTAGCGGCAAGGTTCCGCGGTTCCAGGGGCAACCTGCACCACCGGCCGGGGGGACCCATCCGGTTGCTGCCTTCTGCCAGTTCACCGCCTTTCTTGATCTCGTCTGCCTGGCACTCGCTTGCTTCCTTTGGTCCGAGGCCGCTCAGGTAAGCGCATTGTTCACTCCTTTGGAAGCTGGACTGGTCGCAGCTGGCATGGCCTCGCTGGGCTGGGTTTCCATGCTGCGTCTCGCGCCGACCAGCCTGGGACGGCTCCTCGATATGCCATGGGCCGTCGCGGATGCCTTGCTCGTCCCCTCCTTCGTGGGGGGGACGGCTGCTTTGGCAATTTATGCCTTCGTTGGCTCCGCCCATGCCAGCGCCCTCATGCTCTGGCCTATAGCGGCGGTCACGCTGCTTTTGCCATGCAGGATCTTTATGGCCGGTCTTGCCAGGCGCGGCGTGCGCGACGGTTGGTTGCGCCGCAGGATCGCCGTGGTAGGGGCAACGGATATGTCCAGCCGACTGATCAATCGGCTCAACGGCAGGGACAATCCGGAGATTGTCACCCTGGTTGGGGTGTTCGATGATCGCGACGCAACACGTCGCCCGCCGGAGGTCGCCGGCGTGCATGTCAGGGGCGATATCCCGGCTTTGTGCGAATTGGCGACGCGCGAGCGCCTGGACCTTATCATCATCGCCCTGCCGCTCAGCCGGGCCCTGGACATTCTGCGCTCAGTCCAGCAAGTGCAATCCCTGACGGCGGAGGTCGTGGTGCTGCTCGATGGCGACAACAGCGCCCCGCAAGTTACTCAGCGCTCAATCATCGCCGGCCAGCCTGTCCTGCAACTTGTCCGCCAGCTGCTGCCGCCCGGGGCCTTGCTCGCCAAATCATTGATAGATTTTGTTCTCGCGGCGCTGACCCTGGTATTGGTGTCACCCCTCCTCCTGATCGCGGCCATCCTCGTGCGGATCGAAAGCCCCGGGCCGGTTCTCTTTCGCCAGCAGCGGGTCGGCCTGAACGGCCGGTATTTTCAGATCTTGAAGCTGCGGACCCTCACCTGGAACCCTGACGACATCGGCATCCATGGCGTGGTGCCGGGTGATTCTAGACTGACGCGGGTGGGCAACATCCTGCGGATTTTGTGCGTGGATGAACTGCCCCAGCTGATCAACGTACTGCGCGGAGAGATGAGTATGGTTGGCCCGCGGCCGCACGTGGCCCATATGTTGGTCGGCGGCCAACCGATCGAGGAGCTTGTGCCCGGCTACGGGGCGCGGCAGCGCATCAAGCCCGGCATTACTGGCTGGGCGCAGGTCAATGGCCTCTCCGGAACGATGAACGATGCGGGCATGGCGCGCGCCGTTATCGCCCATGACCTCGCCTATCTCAGCGAATGGTCGCTCTGGCTGGATCTTCGGATTTTGGCGCGGACCCTGGTGATTTCGGTGTTTGGACGAAATGCTTTCGACGCACAGCTGCGTGAGTGGCGCGGACTTTAGAGCGCCTTTCGCCAAGCGGAACCATGTCTAAAGCCGTGCCGCAAGACGATCCGCCAGCCGGAACATGAAGGGGTTTACGGCGATGGTGATGATGGCCGCAGCCAGGATCAGATCACGCCCTGCCTCCGGCAGCACGCCTTCACTGACGGCCAAGCCAGCGAGGATGAAGCTGAACTCCCCCACCTGAGCCAGTGCCGCGCCAATGCTCAGCGCGGCCTTGGGCTCCAGCCCGCGCATCCGCGCAATGGCATAGGCGGCAATGGTCTTGCCGACCAGCACGATCAGCACCGTGGCCAGCAGCGCAAGCGGCTGGCGCAGTACGATTCCCGGATCGAACAACATGCCGACAGCCACGAAGAACAGCACGGCAAAGGCATCGCGCAGCGGCAGGGTTTGCTCGGCGGCCTTTTGCGACAGCGCGGATTGGCCGAGTACCAGCCCCGCCAGGAAGGCGCCCAGTGCGAAGGAGACGCCGAAGAGCACATAGGCCAGGTAGGCGATACCCAGCGCGATCACGAGTGCCGCGAGCGAGAACAATTCGCGCGAACGAAGGCGCCCCACCCAGGACAACGCCCAGGGCAGCACCCGCGCGCCCACAATGAGCATCAGCGCCACAAAGATCGCAACCTTGCCCAGCGTGATGAGCAGCGTCAACGCCACGCCCTCGACACCGCCTGCGCCAATCACCAGCCCAGCGGCGGGGCGGTCCTGCGTGACGGCGGCCAGCACGGGCACGAGCACCAGTGCGATGACCATCGCCATATCCTCGACCACAAGCCAGCCCACGGCGGCATGGCCCTGCTTCGTGTTGAGCTCGCCACGCTCGGTCAAGGCGCGCAGCAGAACGACCGTGGAAGCAACGGCGAGGGAGAAGCCGAAGATGATACCCTCCGCATTGCCCCATCCCATGAGGCGCGCGAGGCCCCAGCCGAGCAGGGTGGCGCAGGCCATCTGCACGATCGCCCCCGGGACGGCCACGCCGCGCGCATCGGCCAATTGCTGCGGAGAGAAATGCAGGCCCACACCGAACATGAGCAGGATGACGCCGATCTCGGCGAGTTGCTGCGCGGCAGCGATGTCGCCCACGAAGCCGGGCGTGTGCGGGCCAATCAACATGCCGGCGACAAGATACCCCACGATGGTGGGCAGTTTGAGTGCACGCGCGGCCAAGCCCAGGAACAGCGCGAAGGTCAGGCCCAGCGCAATGGTGGCGATCAGGTCGGTTTCATGAGGCATTCAGATACCGCCCGCGCAAATGTTCCTGGAAATCCATTGGGTCCAGTGGCTTGCCCGTAGCAGCGCGCAGCAAATCCTGAAAGCCGAGCGATGCGCCATGCGCATGCACATTCACCCGCAGCCAGCCCACCAGCGGCGAGAGATCGCCCTCGGCCAGCGCGGCATCCAGCCCCGGTGTGGCAATCCGCGCGGCCTTCATGAGCTGTGCTGCGGCCATGGCGCCGAGCGTGTAGCTCGGGAAATAGCCAAAGCCGCCATCATGCCAATGGATGTCCTGCAGGCAGCCGCGTGCGTCATCGGGTGGCGTAATGCCAAGCAGGGAGCGCAGCCCCTCGGCCCAGGCGCCAGGGAGGTCGGCGATGGCGAGATCCCCGCCGATCATCGCGCGCTCCAGCCGGAAGCGAAGGATCACATGCGCGGGGTAGGTGAGTTCATCCGCATCCACCCGAATGAAGCCGCGCCCGACGCGCCGCCAGAGCTTGGCCAGGTTCCGGGTCGCATAGGGCGCGGCGTCACCCCCATACAGCTTGTGCAGTTCAGGCCCGAGGAATGAGAGAAAAGAATTACTGCGGCAGGCCTGCATCTCGATGATGAGGCTTTGCGATTCATGCGCCGCCATGCCGGCGGATTCGCCCACGGGCTGGCGCGCGAAGCCCTCCGGCAGGCCGCGCTCATACAGCGCGTGCCCCGTCTCATGCAGCACGCCGAGCAGCGCCTTGGCCGGGTCCGCCTCGCTGTAGAAGGTGGTGATGCGCACATCGCTGGGCGTACCGCCGCAGAAGGGATGCACGCTTTCATCCAGGCGCGAATGCTCCGCCTCCAGCCCCAGGCGCAGCGAGAGGCGGCGGCAGAGTTCGCGCTGCTTTTCGGCCGGGAACGGGCCGAGTAGCGGCAAGGGGGCGCCGCGCCGTGCCTGGATCTCCTCGGCGCGCGGCAGGGCCTCGCGCAGAAAGGCCTCATAGGCGCCAAAGACGGGCTCGACTTCGGCCGCGGTGACGCCGCGCTGATAGCCCTCCATCAGCGCATCATAGGGCGAGAGGTCAGTGGCGGCGGAGAGCGCCTGGGCCGTTTCGCGTTGCAGGCGCAGAACTTCTCCCAGGTACGGGCGCACCATGGCGAAATCGGAGGCGGCCTTGGCGTCACGCCAGATTTTCTCGCAAGCCGAATTGGCGCGCGCCGTGGCCTCGACCAGGGCGGTGGGCAGTGCGGTGGCGCGGGCATGAGCGCGGCGCATCAAGTCGAGGTTGGTGGCATCCCAGGGGCCATCGGCCGTGGCGGCCTGCAAATCCTCGGCCACATCCGGCGCGGTCATCATTTCATGGGCGAGGCCAGCAAGGGTGGCCAATTGCTCGCCGCGCGCGGCACCGCCACCCTTGGGCATCATGGTGCTCGCATCCCAATGCAGGATTGCGGCAGCCTCACCCAGCGCGCCGAGGCGCGACGCGCGGTGTTTCAGGCGGTCATAGGCAGAGTGGCTCATGTCTCGCGGATCCGTCGAAAGGCCCAAAGCAGAAAGATCGTGGTCCAGGCCAGCGCCAGGCCGAACCAGGTGACGGCATAACCCAGATGCGGGTTGTTGGGTGCCGGGAAGCCATGCGCGGCATCAGGCAGCGGCCCGCGCTGTGGCGGCGGCGCGCTGCCCAGGCCGGAAGGGCCGAGCGGCGCCGATGGCACCACCACGGCCAGCGCATAGGGCGGCGCGTCAGTCACGCCCAGGCTGAGCGCAATGGCGCGTACGTCGAAGCTGTAGAAGCGGCGGCCTGCGGGGTCATCACTGGCGGCGAAGGGGCTGCGCTGATCGGAGAAGCGGGCATATCCGGTGATCGTCACCTCGCCCTCGGGCCGGGCGATGTTCCCGCCCGCGAGCGGCACCCAGCCGCGCTCCACCAGCAAAGGCGGCTGACCGTCGCGGTCCAGCACGGCGATGAGGCTGGCGCCCAGCACGGGTCCGCGCACTTCGAGGCCAAGCAACGCTTCAACCCGGGGGCGGAAGCGTCCTGTGGCGGTGAGATGCGCGAAGGGCAGCGGGTTTTCTGTGGCCTCCGCCGGCGGCCGAGCCTGGGCGGCGGCGAGTTCGGACAGGATCGCGCTCTTCCAGGCCAGGCGCTGCACCTGCCAGGAGCCGAGGCCCAAGAGCAGTGCCAGGACAGGCAGGGCAAGGAAACTGGGAAGAATCAGGCGTTGCCAGGGCGTTGGGGAGCTCATGTCCCCATCATGTGGGCCGCCCGGCGGCGGAGCGCCAGGGCTAGTTCTTGACTTCCACCAGGGTGAAGAGCGAAAGCGGCGGGCAGGATTCCATCCGCTCGATCTCGGTCTCGCCTTCGCCCAGCAGGTCACTCAGCTTGAAATCCGGGTGCCAGCCGAGGACGCGCGCGAGCGGTGCGGTTGTGCGCTCCAGCCACCAGCGGAAGCCATCATCGGCCGCGAAATGGTTGACGAAGAGCAAGTGCCCGCCAGGGCGCACAACGCGCGACATCTCGGCGTAGAGCTTCTTCGCATCAGGGACGACCGAGGCGGTGAACATGGCAACTGCGATATCAAAGCTGTCATCGGCGAAGGCGGTGTTTTCCGCGTCCATCTCGATCAGGCCATGGCAGGCGATAATGGCTTCAGCAGCCACGCGCTCCTGCGCCTTGAGCAGCATTTCGCGCGAGAGATCAATGCCGACGACATCCAGATCCGATCGGTAATGCGGCAGGGCCAGGCCCGTGCCCACGCCCACTTCCAGGATACGGCGACCGGCCGTCTGGGAGATGCGGTTGACGGCGGCCACGGCGCTGCGGCGGCCAAAGGCGGAAACCCCACCAAAGACCAAGTCATAGACCCCTGCCCAACGGCGATAGGCGCTGCGGACGGAGGCTGCGTCGAGCGCGGCGCGGGGGTGGGCGCGGTCGCCCTCCGAGAGGCCGAAGGTCGAAATGTGACAAATCCCTTGCGAGCGGGAGTTCGGGTTAGCGCGTGAGGGAGCTTGGCGCAAGGCGGTTTGTTGAAATCACGTTTCGGTTTTGCGACGATGCTGTTGCGGCAGGGCCGTCAGTACCCCGCCCAGGGCAATGATGGCGGCCCCGAGCAGCGTGATCCCATCCGGCCAATCGGCGAAAACCAGAATCCCCGCCAGCGTCGCCCAGATGAGTTGGCTGTAGGAAAGCGGCGCCAGAAGACTGGCCGGCGCACGGGCATAGGCCAGCACCAGCAGCCCATGGCTCAGCGCGCCCAGCAGGCCAACGGTGATGAGAATACCCCATTGCGCCGCATCGGGCGGGATGAAGACGAAAGGCTGCGCCAGCGAAGTGGCGAGCGAGGCAGCGAGGCCGGTGTGCAGGATGGTCACGCGGCTATCATCCAGCGCGGCCAGGCGCCGGGTGAGGATTTGATACACGGCGAACATGCCGGCCGTCCCCAGCGGCAGAAGATAAGCCCAATGCAGCGGCGCGCCGGTCAGGAAGGGCGGGCGGAGAGCCACCATCACGCCGATGAAGCCAATGGCGACCCCGCACCAGCGTCGCGGACTGACCCGCTCGCGCAGCACCACGGCCGCCAGCGCCACGGTGATGAGGGGCGATGCGAAACCGACCGCAGTAGCATCGGCCAACGGGATGTGGGCGAGGGCTGAGGTAAACAGAATGCTGCAACCTGCGAGCAGCAATGAGCGCAACGCCTGCAATCCCGGCGCGCGGGAGCGCCAGGGCAGCCGCCCCATGCTCAGACGCAACACGAGGGCGACGGCGAGAAACGAGAAGAGGAAACGCGCCCAGATGATTTGCAGGACATGGAAATCCGCTGTCATCAGCTTCAACATCGTGTCCATCACGACGAAGAGAAGCAGGGCGCCCAGTTGGAACAGCACGCCCTTCATGTGGCGTGCCAAGGTTGAGGCGTGATGGCCTGTTCTTGCAGTATGGCCGCGCCCAGATCAGGCTGCGTCTTCGCGCCGATCCTTGACGCGGACATAGGCCAGCGCCGCATGTTCCGCGCAATAGGGCTTCCCGCCCATCGCGGGGTCCACGCAAAAACGAAAACCCTTGGTGCCGGGCTCACCGATCGGCCAGCAGCAGCTTTTGGTGCTGGCGCGCGGGAAGGCGCGGACAATGGCGACCGGCTTGGGTGCCACGGCGACGATGCGGGCCTCCGGCATGGCCAGCTTGGGCTCCTCACGGCGCGGCATGGCGGCGCGCAACGGCGGCAGGGTGGGGCGACGGCCAGCGGCCACGGGACGAGGCGCCGTCGGATCGCGCCGGATGGGGCTGGGCCGCGCCGGCAGATCCAGCCGATGCGCCTAGCCGACCACGGCGTTCTTCGCGATGCCCATGCGGCGGCCGATCTCG
>Ga0105047_10010661_pt1 | contig 15001 bp, 16 predicted proteins | sample MAT04_FD_78384 | JGI IMG/M metagenome (GOLD analysis project Ga0105047, IMG submission 78384) | Freshwater microbial communities from Lake Fryxell liftoff mats and glacier meltwater in Antarctica - MAT-04 (megahit assembly) | ecosystem: Environmental > Aquatic > Freshwater > Ice > Liftoff... | reverse complement strand
GGTTCGGCGGCTGCTGAGTTAAGTCCGACGCCGTAGCGCTTGAAGGGGATACTGCGCGGATCCATGTGAAGACGGCGAGCGTGTGCATCTGGCTGTCAGACTTGACAATCGGACTTCCGACAGTTGGTTATTGAGTTCGCTACTTCGGGTCTTTCATGGCGTCGTCACGAGTGTGCGCGCAAGTACTTCGAACCGGTTCGCAGCCATTGCTCGAACAATCGAATATGTCTGCCCGGAGCCCAAGGGGATCAGCGCTAGGTTTCGCAGCCATGTTGGATGTTCGTCGTTTCCGGACCGCCCCCGATGAGATCCGTGCCGGATTGGCCAGACGGGGAGATGACCTGGCCTCGGTCGACCAGGTGATCGATCTCGATGCCCGAGTGCGCTCCATCACGGTGGAGCGCGACGAGTTGCGCTCCCGGATCCGAACCTTGTCCAACGAGGTCGGCCAGCTCTTCCGCGACGGTCAACAGGAGGCGGGCAAGGAACTCCAGGCCGAGAGCCGTTCCCTGGGTGATCAGGAGAAGGGCCTCGACAGCCAAGCCGAGTCGCTCGCCGACGAACTGCGCGATGCGTTGCTGCGGATGCCGAACCTGCCGTCGAGCGACGCTCCGGAGGGGACGTCCGAGGCCGACAACGTCGTGACTCGCGTCGAGAACGAACACGATGGTCCGTACGCTGATCACCAGCGGGTCCCGCACTGGGAGACCGGCGAGGCGCTTGGCATCCTGGACCTCGAGCGCGGCGCCAAGATCTCAGGCTCGATGTTCGTGATGTACCGGGGAGCCGGTGCCACGTTGGTCCGGGCCTTGTGTCAAGCAGCCCTCGATCGCAACGCTGATCTCTACGAAGAGATTCGACCGCCCATGTTGGTTCGCACCGCCACCATGGTGTCGACGGGTCAGCTCCCCAAGTTCGCCGACGACGCCTACCACCTCGAACGCGATGACCTGTGGGCCATCCCCACCGCCGAGGTGCCACTCACCTCATTGGCCCGCGACGAGATCCTCGACGAGTCCGCGCTGCCCATGCGTCTCATGGCACACACCTCGTGCTTTCGTCGTGAGGCCGGGTCCGCCGGCAAGGACACCCGGGGGTTGTTACGCGTCCACGAGTTCGACAAGGTGGAGATCCTGGCGTACTCGACACCCGATCAGGCGACCGAGATGCACGCCGAGATTCTCGCTCGTGCGGAAGGGCTCATCTCCGACCTGGGGCTGACGTATCGAATCCTCGATCTGTGCGCTGGCGATCTGGGCAACTCCGCGGCGCGCACCTTCGACATCGAGGTCTTCGCACCGGGTGTCGATCGGTGGTTGGAGGTGTCCTCGGTGTCGTGGTTCAGCGACTATCAGGCCCGCCGAGCGAACGTCCGATTTCGGCCGAGCACCGGCGGTGGCACCGAGATCTGTCACACCTTGAACGGCTCAGCGTTGGCGGTGCCACGAGTATGGGCCGCCATTGTGGAGACCCATCGCCAAGCCAACGGCACGGTGTTGATCCCCGAGGTGCTGCGCCCATACATGCGGGGCATGGAGTCGATCGGGTGACCGATTTCGAGCCGGAGGGTGATGTCGGGAGCCCCGCGACGGTCTTCGAGGGCACGCGACTGAACTACGACCTCGCGACATTGGAGGAAGCCGACGCCGCCAACGATCCCGTCGTGCAACTCCGCCGTTGGCTCGACGACGCGCTCGACGCCCATGTCGTGGAACCGACAGCGATGGTGGTGGCCACCGTCGATGCCGACGGCCAACCTCATTCGCGCACGGTGCTGTTGCGACAATTCGACGAATCCGGGCTCGTTTTTTTCACCAACCTCGAGTCCGACAAGGGTCGTGAGCTGCTGACCCAACCGCGTTGTGCGCTCCAGCTCGGTTGGCTGGATCTGCACCGCCAGATTCGGGTCGAGGGCACGGCGGTGCTGCTCGACGATCTCGCGAGCGACGACTACTTCGCCGGGCGCCCCCGAGGCAGTCAGCTCGGAGCGTGGTCATCGCCGCAGAGCCGGCCGCTCAGCGGACGCGACGAGTTGGATGGCCTCCTCGCCGAGCAGGTCGCGCGTTGGGGTGATGGGCCGATTCCGCGGCCACCGTTCTGGGGCGGGGTGCGGGTGGTGCCCCACCGCTTCGAGTTCTGGCAGGGTCGGCCGTCCCGGTTGCACGATCGGTTGCGTTACGAACGCGCCGGCGATCCCGCTGGTGCGAGCCCTGGTACGAGCTCGTGGGTCAGAACTCGTCTGGCTCCATGACGACCCGCCGACGATGACCGTCGGCCCCCGAATACCAAGCGTCACGTGGCCACACCCAGTCGGCACCGTGGGCATGGATCTGAACCCCGCACCACACCGTGACGTCGTGATCGCGCCACACTTCGAACCGGTCGAGGGCTCGCCACAGATCAACTTCCAAGGCGTCCAGCGCCGCGATGGTCAACTCCAAGATGTCTGGCGTCGGATGGTGAATCGGGTCCACCAAACGCAGCGCCAGCTTCGTCGCTTCGAAATCGTCGACGTCGACCTCAGTAGGCAACGTGCCAGCTTTGGCTTGTGCGCTGATCGAAGCCAACGCTCCACACGTACTTGTCGGCGTGCTTTGGCCCGGTCGGATGGTGACCCCAATAGTGCCGTCCTCCTCGATACCGATGTGGGGAAAACCGAACACCAACACTCCGCCGCGGCCCCCGTAGTTGGGCACATGACTGAGTGCTGCAGTCCAACCGGTCCAACCGAGCGCGGGCACACCACCAAGCCCGGCGAGTTGGAAGGCGTTGCCCCAGTCAGCTTCGATCTGATCGAAGAATGGCGTGGTCAGTTCGTCACGGCAGATCGACACCAGGGACAGGGTGGTCTCGGCGTTGAACCCCATGGGTTCGATCGCTGAGCGCACGCCTTTGAGGTAATTGGCGCTCGGCATCGCCCCGGGGAACGACGTTTCGATCGCTTCGCGGAAGGACGACACGCCAGCAGTTCACCATGTGTTGATGGCGGCGACCAAGCTGTCGATGAGCGAAATCGTGTGGGGCCGGAACCCGGGTGCATCCTCCTCGGCGGCCCAGAACGGCCCGATACCTCGGACCCTGGGAGGCAGCTCGAGTTGTACGCCGCCGTGGCGCGTTCGATTCACGGGATTGTCCTCGTGGAGCCCCCGTAGCTCGATCGGGATGTCGTCGAGTTCGGTCGGCACGGAATAGTCGGGCAGGTGCTCAGTGATGTGTCGGGCCAGATGGTGCGCCAAGGTTCGGTTGGAGCCCCCGGCCAGCAGCGTGGTGTAGAGACCGTGGCGACCGAAGCCGTGCAACGCAATGGCCACGTCGACATGGTCGAGAAACTCGGCGAGCCGCCAGCTGTCGGCGGGGTCGAACTCGCGGGAGGGGACGTGCCAACGAAAGCCCATCGGTTGCCGTACGACATAGGTACTGGCGTCACACCGAGCGGCAACGGCGTCGAGGATGACGTCGGTCATCCGCTCGAGCGAACCACCGTGGAAGGCCATGATGCCGACCGGTCCTGCGATGCGGTGCTCTTCGATGACACCCGGCGTGGCGAGCAACTCGGCGAGCGGGGTCATGTCCCGTCGGGCTGCGGAGGCGGGCTGCGTTTGATCAGCAAACTGATGGCAATGGCGCTCGAGATGATGAACACGGCGATGATGCCCACTCGGACCTCGCCGACGGATCGGATCCACGTCAGGAGACCTGATTGGCGGTCGACGAGCCAACGCGCGAAACCGGTGGATTCGGTCCGTGTCTCCGACCAGCCGTAGTAGGCGACGATCGCACCGGCGACTGCCACCATGGCACCGCTGATCCGACCCATGTACGGCATGATCCGTCGGAAGGTGGCGATGAGGCCGGTTCGAGCCATGGCTACCGCGACGGTGAGCAGGGCGACGAGGGTGCCCATGCCGAGCGCATAGGCGACGAATGCCGAGAGCGACTCGGCGAACGAGTTCCGGTTGCTGAGACCTACCACCGAGATGAACAGCCCGATCGTGCAGCTGAGCGAGGCCACGGCGTAGGACACCCCGAACACGAACATGGAACGGAACGTCGGGTCGCCCTTGCCGTGGGCTGGCTTCGGCATGGCCACGGTGGGCTCGAACCCGAACATCATGGCGACACCCAACACCACCAGCGCCAGCCCCAGAATGGCCGTGACCCACGGGAGCCGGGAACCGATGATCGATGAAATCGAGCTCCATGCCAGCCCGACAACGCCGAACACCACGAGGAACCCCGAGGTCATCGCCAGTGCGACCTTGGTGGCGCGCAGCGCCACCGGTTCTCTGGATCCGGACCCACCAACGGCGCTGTCGTCGGTGAGACCCAGGTAATAGGCGAGGTAGGCCGGAAGGAGCGCGAAGCCGCACGGGTTGATGGCGGCGGCCATGCCGACCCCGAACACGTACGCGAGGCGGTCGGCATTCATCGTGTCGGGCTCAACAGGTCGGGACTCAACGGGCGAGATCGTCGGTGATGGCGCGCAGGGCGTCCTCCGACAAGGCTTTGTTGCGGATGGAGCGGACGATTCCATCGGCGTCGATCACGACCGTATGGGGCAACGCGATGCCACCGAACAGAGCGAGCTGTTCGGCGCTGCCGTCGAGGGCCTGCGGATAGGTCACGCCCGTCTTGGCGATGAACCCCGCAGCGGCGGCCGGGCTGTCCGAGACGGCGACGCCGAGGAACGCAATGTCGCCGCCGAGTCTCTGGTGTTCGCGTTCGAAGGCGGGCATCTCCTGCAGGCACGGTACGCATGTCGACCCCCAGAAGTTGATGACCAATGGGGTGCCCGCAAACGACGACAGAGTTCGTTGGGTGCCGTCGATCATCTGGAAGGTGGCATTCGGTGCCAACTGGTTCTCCTGGAGCTGCCCGGGCGCAACCGCTCCCAGGACCATCGTCTCCGTGGGGCTGTCGGTGGCCGCCGGCGTGCTCGATCCGTCGTCGACGATGAAGGTCGCCACGAGGACGGCGATGGCAGCCGACGCGATGACCGAGCTGAGAATCAGCATCGGCGACAGCCGTCGCTGATGCGGTCGGACGGGATCCGCCCCGGTTTCGGTGGAGCTCATGGCTCCAACGTACCGGCGCGAACCCCGTCGGCCCGAACCGCGGGCGGCTGTTGGGCGACCTCTGTTGGGGGGTTGGTCGTCCTCAGCAGTGCCCGAGGCCTGTCCTCATCGATCAGTTGGTGGGTCCGCTTACGCGAACGTCAGCTGATCGACGAGGTGTTCTGGAACCGGGATCAGCGGGAGCTGATCGCCCGGTCGAGCTTCCTTGGGGGGTCGGCCCCTCCGGCGTTTGGTCAACACGACCTTGCCGGAGACGAAGAGCTGGCCGCCCCACACTCCCCACTGCTCGCCGTCGGCGATAGCGGTCTCGAGACAGGACACCATCACGGGACAGGTGGCGCAGATCCGCTTGGCCTTGCCGATGTCGTCGAGATCATCGGAGAAGAACAAGCCGGTCAGCTGGCCTGCCCCGTCAGCGCAGGCGGCGGGCGAGATGGGACTGGTGGGGTCGTAGGTCGGTCTGGGTGGGGTTTCGATACTCATGTTGGATTCGTTTCAGCGAGGCGGTGGTTCAGGGACAGGGGGTCAGGTGAGTAATGGAGGAGGCGGTGGGTTGGGTGGCATGAGGCTGGGGAAATTGCCTCGAAAAGCGAAACAGCCGCCGGGAGCGAGTCCCGGCGGCTGTTTCGGAGATCTGTGTCCCCTCGAGAAATCGTGTTCTCAGGAGGGACCTCCGTGCCGCCGGGTGGCAATCAGATGACGCTTGTACCAAATCGGTGCGCCGGTGGTTGCCGAGCTCGGCTTGCTGGTCGCCATGGCGTTCGCATCCGCAAACGTCGGGCCGGTTGCCGTGTCGGTTGCGCCCATTTGGCTGGCGCCGGACACGAGTTCCGCGCTCTGACCGAACAACGGACCGAGGCACAGCGACTGAGCAGACCGCTCGACGCCGACGGATACCGCGAGGGAACCAGTCGTGGAGATGGGATGCATCTCGTGCGTGAGTGTGGTCAACATGGTCAGTCCTGTCGTCGTGGGTTCACACCAGTGAACCAGCGGGTCGAGCTCCAAGCAACCATGGTCGGAGTTCTTCGTCAATTGAATTAACGACTGAATTCACGACAACTCTGCGGAAGGTTCGCGCGGGTCGGAGTCAGTGGCGGGATACGTGGAGAGTTCAGCGGCTGATTCGGTACCGCTTGCGGTCGCCGTCGCGGGCCATCGTGGCCTGTCCGGTGAGTCGTAGATGCTCGAGGTGGGCGTAGGTCTCGGACTCCGCCATGGCGCCCCAGGAGCGTTCCTGGAAGAGATGTCGTGAGAACTCGATCACGTCGGCTTCGCCGATCTGGGCGGCGATGTCGCTCACGAGGTCAAGTCGTTCGTGGTGGTGGCGTTGGATTGCCTCGACTCGTCCCGCCAGATCCACGAAGGGATGCCCATGCGCTGGCAGCACGTAGCGGACACCCTCGAGCGCAGCGACTTTATCGAGCGCTGCGACGTAGTCAGCCAACGAGTCCTTCGATGCGGCCATCCCCGAGATGTGCGGCGTGATGGTGGGAAGCACATGATCGCCGGACAACAAGATGCCCTCGGCCGGGTCGAACAGGCAGAGATGATCGCCGGTGTGGCCGGGCGTGTGGACCGCCACCCAGTCGCGCCGCGCGAGCCGGACGATCTGGGCGTCGTCGACCCGGGCTGTGGGTTGGGGCGTGAGAAAGCCCCGCTTGGCGAGTCCGTCCCACGAACGCATGCCCATGATTTCGGCCGGTGTCGGAAAAGGGATGACCCCACCCCAGGGCGAACGCCGAGCAGGGAGTTCAGGGATGTCGTCGTTGCCGAGGAGGTACTTGCCGAAGAGCACCGGGTCGAAGCCGTCGTCGTTGATACGAGGGGCGTTGGCATCGAGGAGTTCGATGGAGTCGTCGTCGAACGGATCGAAGATGGTGCGGAAGCTGCGGTGGGCGATGATCTCGGCACCGCACAGGATGCGGAGTCGCCCGGCCCCACCGAAGTGGTCGGGGTGGGAGTGGGTGACGACGACAGTGTGGACGCGAGCCACCGGGACACCGATCGACGCCAGCCGCATCACCAGGGCGTCGAACTCGTCGGGCGACGGCAGTCCAGGGTCGACGAGCGCCCAGCCGCGCTCGTCTTCGAGGGCGTAGCAGTTGACGTGTCCCAGCCCTGGCAGCGAGATCGGGAGTTGCAGTCGCAGGACACCGGGAGCGACCTCGGTCACTTCCTCCGAAGCGGGCAGCTTCTCCTGCTTCTCGGGTCGCGGTGCCAGCGTTGCAGTTGGGGCCGGAGCGTGGTCGTGTGCGTGGGGGTCCGCCATCCACCCAGGCTACGACCAGATCAGATGTGAACCGTCAGCCGGGTCCCGATCGCGATGCCTTGATCAGGCAGTGGCGACCACGTCGGACTCGTCTTTGTGGGTGATGGTCCAGAGGACCGATCCAACGACGGCGCCGACCAGCGGGAACACGATGAAGGCCCAGAGCTGAGTGACCGTTGAGTTGTCGTCGGCGAAGAACGCCACCGCGATCGAGCGAGCCGGGTTCACCGACGTATTCGATACCGGGATCGAGATGAGGTGGATGAGATAGAGGGTGAAGCCAGCGGTGATGCCGCCGAAACCTGCGGGGAACTTCTTGTGGGTGGTGCCGAGGACGACGTAGATCAGCAGCGCGGTCATGAGGACTTCGATGATGATGACCGAGCCGAGTCCGAAGCCCTTGGGTGATCCGTAGCCGGTGCCCTCCGCTTTGCCGTATCCATTCGATGCGAATTGTCCGGCCTTTTCGAGCAGCGGATTGTCGGACACCTTGATGGTGATCCACAACAGCAGGCCACCGGCGAGGCCGCCGACAATCTGGCCGATCACATAGAACGGGGCGAGAGCCGGCTTCACCTTGCCGGCGAGCACCATGCCGAGCGTGACGGCGGGGTTGATGTGGCAGCCCGAGATGTGTCCGATGGTGTACGCCATCACCAGCAGCGACAATCCGAAGGCGGCCGCCACCCCGGCTACTTGGACGATATCGCCGGCGAAGATGGCCGTGCCGCAGCCGCCGACCACCAGGAACATGGTGCCGAATGCTTCGGCCACGCCGATCTTGAGTTTCTCATCCATGTGGTTCGCTCCTGTGGTTTGGCGATTCGCCGGACCCTGAGCACCCGGCGAAGCAGACGACGTCGCCAAGTCTTGCCCGACGCAGTGTGCCGATGCGCGGATGACCCGTTTCGGCAGCCAGAACGGTGAGCGTGTCGGTCAGGTGGCGGGTGATGGTGTCGGTGCCAGGAACACCTGGGACCGGAAATACGCCAGTTCCGAGACGCTCTCGCGGATGTCGTCCATGGCGCGGTGGCTCGTGGCCTTTTTCGGCGCACCCGGAAGCGACTCGGGATACCACCGTCGGGCCAGCTCTTTGATGGTTGACACGTCGATGGAGCGGTAGTGCAACCAGTCCTCGATCTCGGGGAGGTATGCCGTCAGGAAACGCCGATCCATGCCGATGGAGTTGCCGCACAACGGCACCGTGTGCGCTTCGGTCGCGTGGCGTTTGATGAACTCGAGGGTCTCGGCGCCTGCCTGCTCGAGAGTGATGCTCGACGCCTGGATCTGTTCCAACAGGCCCGACTTGGTGTGCATGTTGAGCACGAAGGGATCCATGCGGGACAACTCGATCGCAGTGGCCGAGACCACCAGGTCGGGGCCCTCTTCGATGATGTTGAGCTCGTCGTCGGTGATCAACGTGGCGATCTCGACGATCACATCGCTCGTATGATCGAGTCCGGTCATTTCCAGGTCCATCCACACGAGCATCGGGTCAGCGTACGGCTTGGCGACGAGTCTTCCCCAGTAGGATCTCGCCGTGTCTCCTGCAGCGTCCTCGTCGGAACCGATTCACCTCGTGCATCTCCAAGCGGTTCGCCTCGACCCGGATCTGCCCGTGCCGGCCTACGCCAAGCCCGGCGATGCCGGTCTGGATCTGGTTGCCTCGGAGTCGATCACCCTGCTGCCCGGCGGTGGTCGGGCGCTGGTGCCGACGGGGCTGGCGGTGGCGATCCCCCGCGGATACGCCGGGTTCGTGCAGCCACGGAGTGGGTTGGCGATGAAGCACGGCGTGACGTGTCTCAACACGCCGGGGCTCATCGATTCGGGGTACCGAGGCGAGTTGAAGGTGTTGTTGATCAACACTGACCCAGCGGAGCCGTTCGAGATCACCCGTGGCGAACGGATTGCGCAGCTCGTGATCCAGCAGGTGGCGCACGTCGTGTTCGACGAAGTCGATGAACTCGACAGCTCCGAGCGCGGCGACGGTGGCTTCGGTCACACCGGCCGCTGACCTCGCCCCCAGAACGGGGCTTGGCGTCAGCGCCGAACCGGGCGGAGGTGCTTGCCGTCGGGGGTGCGTTCGAATTCGATGCGGGCGACGGGTCGGCCACCGTGATGGGTGACCACATCGGCGTCGGTCACCAGCTCGTCGAGGTCGTCGGTGTCGGCCCACAGCCATGCCACCAATCTCGGCGTCGGGACGCCGTCGGTACTGGCGCCATCCCACTCGAGCGCCGTGATCATCCCGTCCCAAATGCCGTTGCCGGAGTTGGCGTATCGAGTCCACGGCACACCTGAACGCGACATGGGCTGCAGCACGGGTAGGTGGGTATGGCCGAGGATGATCCATGGTCCGTGCTCGGCGGCCCCGCCGAAGGCATCGAAAAGCAACTCCTCGTCCAGGCTGTCGTACTTGGAGTTCGTGCCGAACCGTTTGCTGACCCGAAGCAACTGGTTGGGGAGATGCCCTCGGAGAAAAGCGAGGGTCAACCCACGTTCGGGCACGGTGTCGGGCGCTTCGAGCCCCGGCGTGTCGGAGAGCATGTTGCCCGCCCATGTGGCCAACTGCCCCAGGTGAGCGCGCCCCGGAGCGTTCCAGCCGTCGGTCTGATGGCCGTGGGTGATGAAGGCGACTGCGTCGCCGGCGCGATTCTCGAGCACGATCACGTCGACCAGTTCGACTCCGCCGACGAGCTCGCCGAGATGATCCGCAACGGCCCGATCGAGGTACACGTCGTCGTGATTGCCAACGGTGCGGTGGTAACGGCCTGCCTCGGCCAGCAATTGCAACCGCTTGTAGCTGGCGGGATGGTTGGCCACGATGGCACGGACGTGCCGCCGATACACGGCCCGCCGGAGCTCGAGGCCGGTCCGTCCGGGAATGAAGTGCGATACGAGCCGCGCGGCGTCGTACCACTGTCCGTAGGGGCTCCCGCCGACCATCCAGAAGTCGTCGATGTCGCCGTTCTCCACGACGTGGCGGCCATCAGCGGTCGCGACGTCAAGCACGGCTGCGTACAGATCTTTGATGTCCTGGCGCTCCAACCAGTCGCGACGGCCAGGGAAACACCGGTGGAGGTCCGAGGTGATGAGCAGGTCCAGATCGGCCGAGAGCCGTTGGACCCGGTCAGCAGGTGGGAGGGGGTCGATGCCCGCTTCGATGGCCGCCAACTGAGCCGGGAAGGCCCGCACGCGCAACTTGGCCAAGGCGTGATTCTGCGCCGCCCGCCAGACAACCGCGACGATGGCCACCGGCGATACGACCAACGCCGCGATGAATTTGAGGACCCCCCATGCATCGGCTGCGAACTGGGCCGCCGGCGCCACCCATCGTGGATAGTTCCGCACGGTTCCAGCTTGGCAGGCTGACGGTAGGGTGACGGTCGTCCCTTGACTGCGGCCGGTCTTCGGCCGAACAGAACCCCCGGAGGTCGGAAATGTCGAACCCATTGGCTCTTGCTGGTCGCGCTGCGCTCGTGACGGGAGGCGGGAGCGGCATCGGCCTGGGATCGGCCGAGGCGCTCGTCGCCGATGGATGCTCGGTCACGGTCATGGGTCGCGATGGCGACAAGCTCGAAGCGGCCGCAGCGAGGCTTCGTGACAACGCTCCCGACGGCGTGTCGGTCGTGGCGTTTGCGGGCGACGTGACCGACGAAGCGCAAGTCGTCGCGGCAGTCGAAGCGTCCCGCTCTGTCACTGGCAGGCTCGACATCTGTGTGGCGGCAGCGGGCGACGGAACGGTCGGCCCCATGATCGCCACCTCCACCGATGAGTGGAATCGTGTTCTGGCAGTATCTCTGACAGGAGTTTTCTTCACCGTCAAGCACGTCGGCGCAGCCATGGTTGCGAGCGGGGGCGGCTCGATCGTGGCAGTGTCGTCGCTCGCCGGTTCGGTGACACATCGGTGGATGGGCCCGTACTGTGTGGCCAAGGCAGGCGTCGACATGATGGTGAAGGTGACAGCCGACGAACTCGGCGCGGCGAACGTTCGGGTCAATGCGGTGGCTCCGGGCATCATCGAGACCGGCCTCGTATCGATGATCACCACCGACACCGAGGTGGGCCAGAGCTATCTCCGCGAGATGCCGATCAGTCACTTCGGCCAGGTGTCTGACGTGGCCCCCGTGATCCGCTTCCTGGCCGGCCCCGAGTCGGGTCACGTCACCGGTCACATCATTGCTGTCGACGGTGGCCATCACTTGCGGGGGGGCCCGGACTACGGCGAGTTCGCCCGCATGATGTACCCCGACGTGATGGAGAACCTGTGACAGATTCCGGGTCGCCCGAGTCGGGCTTCGCGTTCTCGACCATTGAGTCCCTCCGCTCTCGACACGGCCGGAAGTGGTCGCTTCATGGCGACGAGGTGATCCCGGGGTGGATCGCAGATGCCGATGTCGATGTGTGTCCACCGGTCGACCGAGCGTTGCGGGCGCTACTGGATCGGGGCGACGTGACCTATCCGATCGAGGACGTCACGGCGCCAGTCGCCGAGGCGTTCGCTGCTCGTATGGCTGATCGCTACGGTTGGCACCCGGATCCATCGGGCGTCGTGTTGGTGGCCGACCTCGTCCAAGCCGTGTCGTTGGCGATCGATCACCTGTCGGTTCCCGGCGACGGCGTCATGTTGCAGACCCCTTGCTATCCGCCCTTTCTCGAGGAGATCGCGGCGTTGGAACGGGTGGTCATTCCGAGCCCGTGGCGTCGAACGTCCGACGGGTGGGAGCCCGATCTCGACCAGATCGCCGAGCACGCTGCCAACAGCCCGGGCAGCGTGTTCGTGTTGGTCAACCCGCACAATCCGACCGGGCGGGTGTGGACAGCCGACGAGCTCGAGGCACTGGCGCAGCTGGTTGCCGATTACGAGTTGATCGTCATCAGCGATGAGATCCACGCCGAGCTGACCCACACCGATTCGACGGGTTCTGAGTACCGACACATCCCGTTCGCCATGGTCGATCCCGTGATCGCGGAGCGGACCATCACCCTCACATCAACGTCCAAGAGTTTCAACCTCCCCGGGCTGCGCTGCGCGGTGATGCACCTCGGTTCTGGTGTGGCACTGGAGCCGATTCGACGGGTTCGGGCCACCCAGATCGGGCAGATTTCGAACATGGGTCAACTCGCCACCCTGACCGCCTGGGCCGAGGGTCACCACTGGTTGGAGGACTTCCGGCGGGCGATCGGTGACCGCCGCGACCAGGCGGCGTACCTGATCGGCGAGCTGTTGCCGGAGGTGTCGTGGGTGGCTCCGCAGGCAACGTACCTGGCGTGGCTCGATTGCCGTGGCCTGTCGCTCGATCAGGACCCGGCACAGTTCTTTCTGGAACGAGCGCGAGTGGCGTTGTCGCCCGGCCCCGATTTCGGTCCGGGCGGCGTGGGCCACGTGCGCATCAACTTGGCGACGAGCGCGTCGATCCTCGCTGAGATCATCGAGCGCATGGTGACGGCCATCGACATATCGAGGGGCTGAGCCATATCGAGGGGCTGAGCCATATCGAGGGGCTGAGCCATATCGAGGGGCTGAGCCATATCGAGGGGCTGAGCCATATCGAGGGGCTGAGCCATATCGAGGGGCTGAAGGGCGCTCGCGTCGGTGTGCGACAATCTGGCGTGCCTCTGACCTCTCACCTCGGGCAGTGGACCGACCAATGGGACGACCTCGTTCGAACCATGACACTCCCGTCGCCGTTCCTGATGTCCTGGTGGCTCGATCATGTGGCGGTGGGTTCCCCGCAGTTCGTGTTGGTCGTCGACGGCGATCGTCTCGTCGGTGGCGCGGCCTTCCAGATCCGGGAGTTGGCGGGCGTCGAGCTCGTCGAGCTCCTCGGGCAGGGCCCACTCGAACCCGACCATCTCGATGTGGTGGCGAATCCGGTCGATGCCGTCGGTATACGTCGAGTCACGACGGCGGTCAACGAGTGGTTGAGTCGGCCGGGTTCTCGGGTGATCTCACTCGACGGCATCGCCGAGTACGCCCATCTGCTCGATGCGGTCGCAGGGTTGGGTTCGACGACATCGACCCTGGTGGCGCCGTACGTGCCGCTCAGCGATGACGCCGCAGCGTATCTGGCGGCCCGTCCGGGCAGGGTCCGCAGCACCATTACGCGATCCGACAAGCGGATGACGAAGGCTGGCGTGACATTCCGCGTGCGCAACGAGACCTCCACGCCGGATGAGATCGACGCTGCGCTTGGCGACCTGCACCGGCTTCACGACGGCCGCTGGGGCGAAGCGAGCGGTGTCACCGACGGGTGGCCATCGTTCGAGATGGCGCTCCGCCACGGCACCGCTGCGGGCGATGTGGTCATTCATGAACTGGTCGATACTCACGGCGTGTGCATCGCCACCGAGGTTGAGTTCGTGGTCGCGGCTCGGGCGAGCTTCTACCAGGCGGGCCGCGACACCGATCACGAACATCGCGGCTCCGGATCGGTCCTGAAATGGCGAGTGATCCAGTCGCTCATCGCCAACGGGTGCACCGAGTTCGACCTGTTGCGCGGCGACGAGCCGTACAAGACCGAATGGGCGACCGATCACCGGCGGCTGCTCGGCGTTCGTGGTGCGATCGGCGCCCGCGCCAAGGTGACTCTCGCGGCGCAGGACGCCAAGCGGCGGGCGCTCTTGTGGCGTCATGAGCGAGCCCTTCGGCGGGCTGCCCAAGCCGATGAGAACGCTGGCGACGGCCAGGTCGCTTCCGAGCAGGCCGCGTGAACGACCTCGCCATCAGGGTTCGTGGGCTCCGGAAGTCGTACGCGGACCGCGAGGTCCTGGCCGGTATCGATCTCGAGATCCACTCCGGCGAGATCTTCGCGATTCTCGGTCCCAACGGCGCCGGCAAAACCACAACCATCGAGATTCTCGAGGGGTTCCGCGAACGAGATGGTGGCGATGTCAGTGTCTTGGGAGTCGATCCGGCCGAGGGCGGTGCGGAATGGCGCAGCCGCATCGGCATTGTGTTGCAGACCACTGGCGGGCTCGATGAACTCACGGTCGAAGAATGCGTGACCCATTTCGGTCGGCTCTACCCGAACCCGTTGCCGACCGGCCAGGTCATCTCGCTGGTGGGGCTCGAAGCCCAACGAAAGACGCGCACCACCAAGCTGTCCGGCGGCCAACTCCGTCGACTCGATGTGGCGCTCGGTCTGGTCGGTAATCCCGAGCTCATCTTCTTGGACGAACCGACCACCGGGTTCGACCCGTCCGCCCGGCGCCAAGCGTGGGAGGTCGTCGAAGGGCTGCGGGAACTGGGCCGCACGGTGGTGCTGACAACGCACTATCTGGACGAGGCCGAGCACCTCTCGGATCGGGTGGCAGTGATCGCGGCCGGGTCGGTCATCGAGATCGCCACGCCCGACACGCTCGGTAACCGGCATCGAAGCGGCGCGAGAGTGTCGTTCCGACGCGACGATGCCCTCGCTGGGTTGGCGCTTCCGACGCTCTGGTCCGACGCGGTGCCCAATCAAGTCGGCCATGTCGAGATGGTCACCGATCATCCTGGACAGGCCGTGGCGGAGTTGGTGGCATGGTGTGCTGCGGGTGGGGTCGACGAACCTCCCGAACTCGTCGTTGCTCGCCCGTCGCTCGAGGAGATCTACCTCACGATGATCGGCGAGGTCGGCGCACACGACCTCGGCGCACACGACCTCGGCGC
>Ga0105047_10010659_pt1 | contig 15003 bp, 13 predicted proteins | sample MAT04_FD_78384 | JGI IMG/M metagenome (GOLD analysis project Ga0105047, IMG submission 78384) | Freshwater microbial communities from Lake Fryxell liftoff mats and glacier meltwater in Antarctica - MAT-04 (megahit assembly) | ecosystem: Environmental > Aquatic > Freshwater > Ice > Liftoff... | reverse complement strand
GAAAATATCAAAGTCGAAGTTCAAATCGATCACGATCATGGCGCTCGTTTCGTATCGGAAAACAGCGGCGATTAGCGACTTTTCAAAAAAGTTAACCGGACAGTACTGGTCAGGCGTCAGTGGTCGGTGTTCGGTGGTCGGTGGTCGGTGGTCGGTGGTCGGTAATCAGTAGATTTGAATGTCAGATGTCAGAGATGAAATGTATGGCGGTCGTCGGTCGATTAAAGATTGATGAATGTCGACACTACTTCGTCGCCGACATCGACACTTCACAATCGACAATCGGCATTCGCCACGACGGACTAAGGACCACGGGCTCCGGACTCTGACACCAGACCTTGACAAGCCCCCTACCATCCGTAGATTCGTTCGACTCGAAAGCGAGATAGCAGTTCGCCGCCGACGTGGAGCGGGTTTCGACCTGAAACGCGATCCCAACGCAGCGGCAAGCCGGGGACGTAGCTCAATTGGTTAGAGTACCGGACTGTCGATCCGGAAGTTGCGGGTTCGAATCCCGTCGTCCTCGCTTGTTCGATTTTGCAACGTCTTGCAGGGGATAGATTTAGAACTGCACGCCGACTGGCCAATCGCTTCGTTCTGCCAGGCATCTTCGCGCCTTGACCGCACGCCATACCTGGATGGCCGACTCCAGCACACGGGACTTCTTGGTTTGACGCGAACGTTCTTTCTCGCCCCGCGTCGCTGCCCAGTAAGGCTATAGGTTTAGAGCATTTTCATCCCATTCATAGCGTATATCCGCAGGCGGTGAAGCAGTTTTGGTAGTCTTGTGGCGTGACAGAGGCCAGGGCCGTCTCCACGGCCACCGCCAGCGACTCGACCTCCCGCGCCCCGATCGTTCGCAGTTTCTGCTTCACCTTCGACCACACATTCTCGATTGGGCTGAAGTCAGGTGAGTAAGGCGGCAGGTACAGCAGTCGACACCCCGCCCCCTCGATCGCCTCGCGAATCCCGCTGACCTTGTGGGCCGAGAGGTTGTCCATCACCACTACCATGCCTGACCTGAGGCTCGGTACGAGCACCTCCCTGATGAATACCCCAAACACATCACCATCGGTTGCAGCATGGATGGTCGATGCGCAGAGCACCCCTTCGACGGTGATCGCCGCGAGCATGGTCAGCGTCTTCCAGTGCCCGGCCGGTACCGACGCCCTGAGCCGACGCTCCCGCGGGCAACGACCACGCAGGCGGGTGAAGGTCGTTGTCGCGTAGCTCTCATCGAGCACGGCGATATCACGCAGCGGCACGTCCTTGAGTTGTTCGGTGAAGAAGCCTTCGCGTGCCTCGGTCACATCGGGCCGGGATTGTTCACTGGCGATCAGCGACTTTTTTTTAGCGACAGCTTCATCCGCCGCAGCGTGTTCCAGAGCGCGCCGATGCTGATGACAATCTTCAACTCGTCCAGAATGCGGGCGCGGAGTTGTTCGAGAGTGGCGTCGGGTTGCTCGTCAACGAAACCCGCCAGACGATAGCGTGCTGCCGCATCCAGCTTCAAATGCCCGCCACCGACTTTGGGCCGGGGCACATCCCGGAACTGCTTGACCCGCCGGCACCCCGACTCACTTATGGAAAAGCGAAGTGCAATCTTCCTTGTCTTGATGCCCTTGTCATACGCGTCGAGAACTCGTCTCCGCAGGCTATCTCCGTAATTCATGATGAAAAGAGTATCGAAACAGTCACGGTCGCGCCAGCGCAAGAATCTGCTAGCGCTACGGGTGGGGTGAAGATGCTCTAGTAACGTTTTTCTTGCGCCTCCGCTGCCCCCCGACCGCTGCATCGGGCGGCACGGACACGAGTGCGTTACCAGTAGCTACGATCTCCGCCCCCGCTGCCCCGACTGAAGGGTCTTGAGAAATCTCCCCAATCCATGTTGTTGGTCGCGTTGATATTGAATTCGTACTTCGGTTTCCATGTCACCGATCCGTCAGTACGCAACCGGTGGATGCCCGTGATGTTGGGCGAAATCGCAAAATCAGTGTATGACACGATTCCGAAATAACTGTGGAGCGAAGCCCCGATCCGCCCGTGGTTGTAAACCCAGGCCCCGAGATTTTGCCGGTAAAATGTATCGGTCATCAGGATTCGATTCCCACCCTTCCCCAGCCGTGCGTCGGCGGGTGTTTCATCCGAAGCCAGCCCCGCAGGTAGATTGACCGAGGCCGCCGACCATTTTCTGAGTTGGCCGAAGTAGGAATAGGGCGTGTGGGTGTAACCAAAGCCCACCAGGTCGAAGGCCATGAATCGTTGAAACTCTTCCTTGTCGGCGGTGGGGGCGATCCAAACGCCGCCGAGGATCGGCTTTGAAGGATCCGAAATATCGCATCCGGGCAGATAAGGCTTGGCCAGCTTAGCACCGCCGGTGGGTGCTGTTGCCCCGAACAGGGGGAACGAGAACTCCTTACCCGTTCCCAAATCCCTGCGGATAAACGAAGGATAGCGGCCTCCCCATTGATCGACGGATTCTGGGATATTTCCCTTGTAGTCAATGGAATAAATGAGAACGGCCTGCCCCCAGGATCGAAGATTGGAAGCACACTGAATGAGCTGGGCCTGCCGACGTGCCTTCATAAGGGCTGGAAGCAACATCGCGATCAACAGTGCGATGATGCCGATAACGACCAAAAGTTCGACCAATGTAAATGCGCGACGAGGTGCCATGGCGAACCTCCGCAGGCAATTCGATCGACCATAATCGCCGGGACCGGCTTCTCACCGATCCCGGCGGGAGGAAAAAAGTATTCAATCAGCGACGACGACGCAGCATTCCGATCGCTCCCAAGCCCAGCAGGCTCAGGCTGGCGGGTTCGGGCACGGCATTTCCGGTCAACCGCACATAGTCCAGACCGACCCACGCGAAGCCTCCGCCGCTGTCGTTGTCAACGAGTTGCAGATGGAACGTCTGGCCGGTTAAGCCAAGTGTTGCCAGGTTATAGGTCTTCAGATTCCATGTATCGGAACTGTTGGTCCTAAGAGTGCCGGCAATTGGGGTCATCGTGCTATCGAGTAACCGGGCGTACTTGTTTCCTCCATCAAACCCGGACATGTAGAAGCTTAATTCATCGGTAGTGCCCACGATCGCCGACGAAGTGAGCGTGCCCGTCTTATTTTCGCCATCCACGAAACTCGATCCATATGCGCCGCCTTCCCAACCTCCGGCATTGTTGTCGTTGTTCTGACGGGCGGCGTCGGTGAACGCGTTGCCGGTGGCTGTCCAACCAGTCAGCCCACTTTCAAATGAACCGTTGGTGATCAAGGTGCCCGAGGTATTGGATGAGCGATCGATGTTATCTAAGCCGATCCAACCAAATCCCGTTGCCGCGCTGCCATCGATGGCTTCGATATGGAGGGTGGAGGCGCCGCGTGCGTCCACGTGATACGTCCAACGATTGTCGGCGTCCGGAACGATCGTCGCGATAATCGTTCCCGATGCGCTGTTTTGACGAATGTTGATGTAGTTGATTAGCGAATCCCCGTAAAGCACCGGGGAATTGTTTGCACCGTTGCCTCGAAAGCCGTTGCCTTCGAAGGTGAGCCATTCACCTGCAGCTACACTGATCGCCTTTGAAACCAGCGAGCCCGTTGCGGATTCCCCACCGTTTTGGGACCGGGCCTGAAATGAACTGGGCTGTCCGCTGCCGAGCGCGCCGGTGCGATGCCAGTTTGCGTTAATCGTCTGCCATTTGGTAGTCCCATCAATACCATTGACATTTGGCGGGGTGTTACCTGCATCGGTTTCAAAGTTGTCGTACACCGCCGCCGAAGCCGTTCCCGATAAAACCACGGATATCGTTGCCGCCAGAATGGCTTGTGCTGTTTTCATAGCCAACCTCCTCGAAACGCCTCAGAAATGGAGTCGATCACAAGATCAACCCTCTGAAAATACAACATAGACCATGAATTCCCCCCGACAATGAGTATTTGCGACGATTCAATTGATCGTTTTTGCATCCCGACTGAATTATCGGCTTGGATTGACGATTGACGCACCCTAGATTGACTCTTTCCGCTGGCGGGTGCAATCCCGTTGATCGACGCCGTATCATCCCGCTCGTTCGATGCGTCATGGGGATTTGAGAACCGAGCATGGCCAAGCACTTTCGAGTCGCCCTCCTGATCGACCCGTCCGCGGGCTACACCCGGGGGCTGCTTCAGGGCGTGACGCGGTTTTTGCGGGAGCATCCGCAGTGGCGCGTCACGCACGGGCCGTTTAATCGGGGGGCGGTTGATCCGCAGAGTCTAAAAGATTGGAAAGGAGATGGAATTCTCGGGCGTTTTGAAACCCCGGCGCTTGCCAGCGCCGTTAAACGCAAGGGGTTGCCTGCGGTGGATTTGAGTTCGATGGGTTTGATCGAGGGAATTTCCACGGTCGTTTATGACGACGCAAAGGTTTCGCAACTGGCCGCGGAGCATCTGAAGCAACGGAAATTCCGAAACTACGCATTTTGCGGCGACGATGGACTCCCTTTTTCTCGCCGCAGATCGGAAGCGTTTTTACAGGCTCTGGGATCACTGGGGCGCGATTGCCGCATGTTTTCCAGCGACGCCAAGCGAGGAAAACAGGAGGCCAGCCGGTGGCATCTCGATGCCGCAAGCCTGACGACATGGATCAAATCACTGCCCAAACCGATTGCAATACTTGCCGCGTGGGACGGCTTCGGGCAACAGATTTTAGATACCTGCCGAGAACTGAATATCGCCGTTCCGGAAGAGATTTCGGTGTTGGGTGTGGATGATGACAGGCTGCTGTGCGAGCTGGCGGATCCTCCATTGAGCAGCGTGCGACTGAACGCCGATGGCGCTGGCTATCTTGCGGCGCAGATGCTTGATGACCTGATGTCCGGGCGCGTTACCGCGGCGCGGACGCAGTTGATTGATCCGATCGACGTGGCGACAAGACGCTCGACCGATGTGCAGGCGGTGACCGACCTGGTCGTCGCCGCCGCCGTCCGGTTTATTCGTGAGCATCTGGCCGAGCCGATTCAGGTATCGGACGTTGCGGACGCAGTGCGTCTTTCCAGGCGGGCATTGGAGGATCGGTTCCGCGCGGCGCTTCAGCGAACGCCTCACGATCAGATCGTTCTGACCAAGACAGAACAGGTGAAACGGCTGTTGGCAGAAACCGATCTCCCTCTGGCGCTGATTGCCGAGCGCGTCGGATTCGATCATGTCGAGACGATGATCGCAGTCTTCAAGCGGACGTTTTCAACCACGCCCGGCCGTTACCGTGACGAGGTTCGCCGGCCTGGCGCACCGGAATCCAAAGTTGTTCGCAAGCCGGAGAAGTTGCCATGAAATCCGACCCATTCGCGGGCATGACGCCCATCGACCTGAGCCTGCCCCTCTACAACGACACGCCAATTTGGTCGGCCAAGCCAAGGCGCATCGTCGACAACTGCTTCTCCCCGGAGGCCATGTTGGATTTCTGCAATGCAAGATCCGTCAATTGGAGTTACGCAAAACATCATGGTTTAGGCAACGCGGTTCGGGGATAATACGCACGGGTACAGAGTGCCGTGAACTGATCGTGGCACGAGCGACGTCCCGCCAACTTGCTGGCTCGCTCCCCCTTCACCTGTCAGTGGTATCTTTCGGTGGCGACCGTACGTACTGGTGATCGATAGACCCTTGCATCAATCGATGGCCATTTACTGCTAACAACTGGCAACCAACAACTCCCCATGCCCCCCGACCTCTTCTCTGAATTTAATCTCGTCGACCTGTCGTTTCCCATCTACGATGACGCGCCCATCTGGAGCGCCGAACCGCGGTGCATGGTGCATGACTGGATCGTTCAGGGGCGCACGCACGGCCAGCATGAGCCGCTGAACATGAAGTATTTCTGCATGGCTGGGCATCAGGGCACGCACACCGACGCGCCCTATCACATGAACAGCGCGGGGAAAAAGATCGATCAGATTCCGCTGTCGCGCTATCATGGATGGACGCGCGTGCTCGACTTTCGCGACAAAAAGCTGGGGGACCATTTCACGGCACTGGATCTGGAAAAACATCGCGTTCAGCCGGGCTCGCGCATCCTGATGTGCACAAACTGGGATCGCTATTTCGGAAAAGATAACAAGACGTATTTCAATATGGATCACCCGCATTTTTCCGAAGATGCGATCGACTGGATTCTGAAGAACAAGCTGCAGCTCGTCGGGATGGACACGCCTTCCACCGATCCGTATCTCGTCGATCATCCAAAGATTTTTCGAGAGGTGGAAAATTTCCCGATCCTGCTCGAACTGATGACCAACCTCGACAAGATCGTGGGTAAGGAAGTGTACCTGATGGCCTTGCCGCTTCATGTTCGTGACGGCGACGGGTCGTGGGTGCGGGCGGTGGCTTTTGTCCCGAAATCATAAGGATTTTTTATGGCTGTTGAGCATCAAGTGTGGTTTAAGTTCAATCCGGGCGTCACGCCCGAACGCATCGCTTTTCATATGGCGAACCTCGCGGCATTGAAATCCAAAGTCCCCGGCGTGATCGACCTGAAACTGGGCAAAAATTTCACGGAACGCGCCCCCGCCGGCGTGACGCACGGGCTGGCGGTCACGGTCGCATCGCGCGAGGCGCTCAAGACGTATTTGGAACATCCCGACCACGTCGCCGCTGCCAAACCCATCCGCGCTGATGGTGAAGTGTTTGCGGTGGATTTCGAGTTCTGATGCTGACTTTTGCACCGCACGGCTTTCGTGAAACCTTTGAAATCTCATTCAACATCCCAAAGCGTGGTCCATGCAGTCACGCTCGCCCATCAGGCTTTTATTGAAGCCCAAGCTCATGCGAGCTCCGGGGCCTCGCGGGGTTCAGTGACAGACCTCGCTGCCCTGCTCGACGCCATCTGCGCGGAAATGTCCTCGCAGCGCGAGGCGATTGTCTCCATCGCACACCAGGAAAGCACCCTCCCCATCGAGCCTCGCCTGCAGGGTGAGTTTGATCGTACGATCAACCAACTGAAGCATTTTGCCGAGGCGATCCGCGAGGGCAGTTGGGTGCAAGCGACCATCGATCATGCGTTGCCCGATCGCAAACCCGTACCTCGCCCTGATCTGCGGTCGATGCTTGTTCCCATCGGTCCCGTCGGTGTTTTTGACGCGGGAAACTTTCCCCTCGCCTTCGGTGCTGCCGGTAACGACGTTGCCTCCGCGCTGGCAGCGGGCAACCCGGTCATCGTCAAGAGTCATCCCAATCATCCGCGTACAAACGTGCTTGTCGGAGAGTGCATTGCCCGCGCGCTTCAGTCTGCTGGCGTATCACCACACTGGTACACCGTTCTGCCTGACACATCTCCCGACACATCCGAGCAGCTCGTCATGCACCCGAGCATCGCTGCCATCGGGTTCACAGGATCCCGGCACATCGGTCGAAAGCTGATCGACCTGGCCGCCACCCGCGCCACGCCGATCCCGGTATTCGCTGAGATGGGAAGTCTGAATCCGCTCGTCATCCTCTCCGGCGCGCTGGAAGAATCGTGGCAAGCCATCGCCAGCGATCTGTCAAAGTCAATCCTGCTGGGTCACGGACAATTCTGCACCCGGCCAGGCGTGGTTTTGATTCCCAAAGATCATCCCAACGCGCGACGATTCATCGACACGCTCGCAAGCACGTTGGCTGCGGGCAAGCCCCAGTCGATGTTGTCCGACGCGACGTGTCACAGCTATCAGAAGGCTGCCGACGCTTTGATAGCGCGTAACGACCTGACCATTCACGTTCGACCGACCTTCCCCGGTGCGCGTGGCAGCAGTGCCTTGCTCGCTGAGACAACAGCCGGGGCTTTCCTCCGTGAGGGTGATGAGATACTCCGAGATGAGATCTTCGGCCCGGCCTGTCTGGTCGTCACGTTTGATTCACTCGACGAAGCCATCGATGTCCTTCAGGCAGTCAGTGGAACCCTCACCGTTTCGCTGCACGCGGGGTCAGCTGATATGCCCAACGTCGCTCGACTGCTTCCCGTCGCGCAAGGGCTTGCCGGCAGGGTGGTGTTTGGCGGATATCCGACCGGCGTTGAAGTGACCCATGCGATGGTGCATGGCGGGCCGTACCCAGCCGGTCATCCCGGTGGCGTGACATCCATCGGTTCGGCAGCGATCGCGCGGTTCTCGCGCCCGGTCTGCGTTCAAAATTGCCCGTCTCAGTTGCTCCCACTCGCGTTGCAAGATTCCAATCCCTTGCATATTCTGCGCAAAATTGATGGCCGCTGGAGAACCATCGAGGATAAACCCCAACGCGCATGACACCCTCACCCGATCAACTTCGTCAATACGATACCGAAGGCTTTTTCATCACGTCCTCGCTGTTCGACCCGACTTTCACGTCGCACGTCTCCAGTGAAATGGACACGTTCTGGAACGCAGAGATAGAGCGCACTGGCGGGCCGGGCGTTGATCGCCATCCTGCCGGTCAACCCGGGTTTATGATCTCCCCGTCGCTCCGCAATTCCGTCGTCGGTGATATTTTCAGACGGCAGGAGCTGGTTGATGTGTACGTCAAACTCCTCGGTCCCGACCTCGATCTCAACTATGAGCAAATCGTTTTAAAATATCCTCATCGCGGGCCAGGCGCGCCCGCTTATCAGTTTGCATTTCATCAGGACAACTACTACGCCCTGCGCGGTGGCGATGGTGAAAATTGGGACGAGACGATTCATCTCGACCCGCGAAAATCAGCTCAAGGTTGGATGGCGTTCAGCGAAACTACGCTTGCCAACGGAACGCTTTTCACCCTGCCCGGCGCACATCGGTTCGGACTGCTCGAACACAACCGCGATACGCCTGCGGGATATGACTGCGCGATCGACCCGCGCATCGACGTATCCAAAAAAATACCCGTCCTTCTCCAGCCCGGGCAGCTCCTGGTCTTCAGCGGTCTGCTTCCGCATGGGAGCGGCGCGAATGTGTCTGACACCGCCCGCAAGATCATCCAGTTCAGCATCTCCATCCCCGGCGGTCGCGCGGCTCCCTTTGCCTCGTCGTTTGCGCGAGGCGGGCGTGCGGTCTATTCGCCGGGTCTCCATCGCCCATGAGCAAGTTTCGTCTCGGTATCATCGGACTCGGCATGACGCGCGCCATGTACGGCCCGCCACTCCGACACTTGCCGGGTGTAGAACTGTCGGCTGTTGCAGATGTCTCGACGGACGCCCTGACATTCGCGCGAGAGACCATGAGAGCGACGGCGACATTTGAATCCGTCGATGACATGTTTCGCAACGTGAAGCTCGACGGTGTGATTGTCGCATCCCCGCCTTGGTTGCATCTGAAGCATGTGGAGCAGGCAGCGCGCTCCGGAGTAGCAGTGCTGGTGGAGAAACCCATGGCTCGCTCCCCTGCCGAGGCCGACGCGATGGTGCGCGTCTGCCGGGAGGCGGGCGTACCGTTGTATGTTGCATTTAACCGTCGCTTTCATCCGGCACTCGCGACGGCCACTCAGATGGTGCGCCGAGGCGAACTCGGCGACGTTTTTCATGTCGACTGCATCTGGACAAGCTGGTCTGCTCAAGGGGATGGGGGATGGCGCGATACTCGGCAAACGCTCGGCGGTGTTTTTCAGGATCACGGTGCGCACACGTTCGACCTCGCGATGCAGTGGCTGGGCGACGTTGAAACGGTCAGCGCTCAGGCCCAGTTGATCGGACCTGCGTTGGGTGTCGGACGTGAGGTTGAAGATCACCTGACTGCCTTGGCGAGGCACGCACGCGGAACGAGTCTTCATCTGCATTCGCGTGCGTCGCACCGCCCGGTCTCGGAGATGTATCGCCTCTATGGAACTCGCGCGACGCTGGAGCTTGAATATACCGGCGACTGGGCCTTCGTCGCACCCGACGCTTGGGAGATGCGCCTCCACCAAAATGGGAACCACCGCCCGCAAACGCTTGTCGCCCGCCGACCAGACGGGGACATGAATATTCCTCTGAGCGACGGGTTGTTCGCCTACTACGTCGAATTATCACTTTTCGTAGAAGCCCTTCGCGCGGGAGATCCGGGCATTCTCCCCGAGGGGGACGCCGGCGCACTGGCCGTCCGATGCGTGTCCGCAGCATATCTGGCGGCATTGAAAGAACAGTGCATGAAACCCAGCGAAACCGACGAGTTCGGCGAATCCACCTTCGCCCGCCTGATCGAAAAACTATCGCGAGGCATTGGGTCATCGAACCTCAGCCACCTTGACAAGCGAAGCGTTGAGAAGGCTTCTTGCACAAGTGTGCCATGGATGTAAGCAAACTCGAACTGTCCGTCGCGGCTTTCCATGACGGCCTGCCGGTTCCGAGGGAAATAGGCAAATCCTTCCGTGACCCAGTAACTTCGCATCCACAGGGGCGAGGCCGCGAAGAACAGTAGAAGGCCCAGCATGGAGACGATCGTGAAGAACCGGGTGCGGAAGGCTGGAAATTGACTATAAGCCACGAAACGGAAATCCTCGCATTGCAGCCGATCAGGTCGAGCGTTCCCCATCCGCTGCCTTGGATTCGCTTCGGCACCGCATTCGGGGCAGCGAATGGGCGACGGGCGGAGGTCGTGTCATCGAATGCGGCGAATCGGGCGGACTCTTGCAGGCCAGCGGCACGATGAAGGTGGATTGCGAAATCAGGGGGACGTCGCTCAGATCAATCGCGATCGCGCGGGCTAGACAGAAATCACCACGCAACTTAAATGTGTATCGACCATGCCTATCCCCCATGCTTACGAAGAGAGTGTTTACGCTGGCGTCCTCGGCAAAATCATCGGCGTATACCTCGGTCGGCCCATCGAGGGGATGCTTTACCGCGATATTCTGAAAACGTTGGGGCCGATCAGCTACTACGTTCATGAGCAGCGCAAGCAGGCTTTGGTTGTCAGCGATGACGACATTACCGGTACGTTCACATTTGCTCGCGCCCTGCGCGATTACCCGCGCGAAGGACGCAACCTGACGGCACGGCACATTGGTCAGACGTGGCTCAACTACATCATCGAAAACAAGTCGATCCTCTGGTGGGGAGGTGTCGGCATGAGTACGGAACACACGGCGTTTCATCGTTTAAAAAACGGGATCGACGCCCCGCACAGTGGATCGATCGCGTCCAACGGGAAAGTGGTTGCCGAACAGATCGGAGCTCAGATATTCATTGATGGCTGGGCAATGATTGCGCCAGGCGATCCTGAACTGGCCGTCGCGCTGGCGACGCGCGCGGCGTCAGTATCGCATGACGGCGAAGCGGTCTACGCGGCGCAAGTCATCGCAGCGGCCGAGGCGTTGGCGTTCGTGGAAAAGGATATAGGAAAGCTGCTCGACGGAGCGATTCGCTTCATTCCCAAGGACAGTGTCATCTATCGCCTTATTGATGATCTGCGAAGCTTTCACGCGAAGGAACCCGACTGGAATCGCGCGATGACCGAGCTTGTCGAAAAGAGGTATGGCTACGACAAATTCGGCGGAAATTGTCACGTAGTCCCCAATCACGCACTCATTATTCTTGCCCTTCTCTATGGGGACGACGACTTCCAGAAGTCGCTGATGATCGTCAACACCTGCGGCTGGGATACAGATTGCAACAGCGGAAATGTCGGCTGCCTGCTGGGGATCAAAAATGGATTGCGCGCAATTGACGCTCAGGTTGATTTCCGCGGCCCGGTGGCCGACCGGCTTTTTCTACCGACCGCCGAGGGAGGTTCCTGCATTACAGATGCACTGGCAGAGGCGTACAAACTTGCGGGCGTCGGACGTCGCCTGCAAGGTCAAGCACCCGTGCATCCAAAAAACAACGCACGCTTCCACTTCAGCTTGCCCGGCAGCCTGCAGGGATTTGCCGTTGTAAAAGCGCCGACGTCAAAGGGTCTGGTCAAAATTGCGAACGAGAACGCGAAGCTGGAGATTCGCTTCGACGGTGTGCAAGCCGGCCTTGAAGCATCCATCGCCACGCCGACTTTCATATCTTCTGCTGAAATGAGTCTACCCCACTATTCGCTGCAGGCGTGTCCAACGTTGAGCACAGGCCAACTCATCGAAAGCGATGTGGCCGCCGGCGAGGCAAACAGTTTGCCCGTGCTCGTCCGCGTTTTCATCTCGTACTACGGTCCCGCCGATGAAGTGTTAACGGAATGGGGTCCGGAGCAGCTACTGGCACCGGGGGAGTCGGCAGCTTTCTCCTGGAATGCGCTTGAAACGCATGGCCATCCAATATTTGAAATAGGTTATCAGCTGAGCGGCGGGCCTGGCGTTTCAGGAAACGTTTTTGTAGACAGACTCACTTGGTCCGGCGCGCCCACGGTGACGCTGGCGCGGACCCCCAAGGGTGCGATGACCCGCAGGGCGTGGGTGGAAGGCGTCTCGCACGCCTACGACGGACCCGATGGCCGGACCATTATTTGTCAGGATGACGGGCGCGGTTTGAATATTCAGGGTACGCATGATTGGACTGACTACACGTCTGCCGTCGTCATAAAGCCGCACCTCGCACGGTCCTGCGGGCTCGCGATCCGCGTCCAGGGGATGCGCCGCTATTACGCACTGCTGTTAGCTGTCGACCAACGAGGGACAGGTGTCGCGCGTTTGGTCAAATATCTGGAAAACGAGGAAGTTCTGGCCGAGGTGCCCTTTCACTGGCCATGTGACGCAATCACCGAATATTCACTTTCCATTTCGGGCAAAGCGGGAATGCTCAGCGCCTCAATCGACGGACGACAGCTCTTTCATTTTTTAGATCCCGACCCGCTCCTCACCGGCGCATTAGGACTCATCGTTGAAGAGGGCCGCGTTGATTTTGGGCCAGTACGCGTGATCGCTCTTCGCGATAAATAGCATCTTTGCCGCGCTCGCCAAACCCAGCGGCCATGACACGGGCGGCGCTGCCACATTCGGCCACAACCCTGTCGGCGTTCCCGAAATTAATCCCTGCGCCTGTCGACTGCGAGCACCGCTTTCCACCCCGCCTCTCTAGTTCTGTTTGATGTTTCAATCATTTAGCGTATTGAAAACCGGCGCTCGTATAAAGCCACAAGTATTGGCGTCTGTACCCGTTGCATCGGGAAATATCTTTCTATTTTATCCAGAACTTAACCTTCGTCGGAGATGTCGGCGAGAAATGTTTCGTAGATTTCGCAGCGTGCTCTGGGGTGTTCCTGGGGCGGGATGGGGAAGGGATCAAAAAACCTCAGAAAAATGCTCATACGTAAATGGGAGTCCGCTATGTCACGGTTGCCAACGAATGTTGTTTCACGTCAGGCGATGATTGCGTCCGCAGTGTTTCTCGTGGGGCTGGGCCTTACCAGCACCGCGGAGGCGACGCGGCGGTTTGATCCGCAGTCGCTCACGCGTTCTTCTCCGTCCGTCATTAACGGCGACGCGGATGCGGCCAGCATCTATCGTGAAGTGGGTCCGCTGGATGTCGGTCCGCAGGTGGATGTGGCGGGGAGCGAGTTTGGTGCGGTGTCGTCGGGTGATAATACCCTCGACTTCTCGGCAGGTGAAACCGACATCGCCAACACGCACCGCGTGTTTTTCAGTGTGTCTGCTGGATCGCTAGGCGCTTCGGGCGCGGTGCTGGCCGAGCAGGCGCTCAACCAGGGCGCCGCTGACGTGTTTGTCAGCTCGACAGCGCTGAGCCCGTTGGCTGCGATCGGTGGTACGCCGTCGACAGCGTCAGGCAATTCGCTGTTCCTTAATCAGACAGACTACAACTTCCTGCCCGCCCTCGCCGCCGGGTCGAACAACGTCGCTGTGCAGGATGACAGCGATGGCTTTGAGCTGTCCCAGTTTAAGAATAGCGGCGTGACCCGCGTCCTGCCCGTCTACTTCAACCTCGATGCCAGCAGTCCTTCACTGGCTGATCTCAGTTTGTCCGCAGTTACAAGTTGGATTTTTTATACGCCCAATTCGCAGAGCACCGTGGACAGCGTGTTCGCGCAGCCGGGCACCCTCGGTCTGGTTAACGCCGATGTGATCGACGGCTTGGCGGTGTACGACGGCGGGACGCTCGGCCTGGCTGAGACGGGCGAATACGTCGTGTTCTCCCTGCAAAATGGCTCGCCATCGCTTGGGACCACCCTGAGTGGCGCAGACGTTTTCGTCAGTGCGCTCGACGGCTCGTTCTTCAAGTGGATTGATCACTCACAACTCGGCCTGCTCTCGACCGACGAGATCGACGCGCTCGACGTAGCCATCCCCGAGCCCACGTCGCTCGGTGTAGTTGCATTGGGTGCTTTGGCGCTGGTGCGTCGCCGCCGCGCCTAAGAGTGATCGACCTGAAATGTTTTTGAAATGGATCGACGGGGACGGGTGTGTCCCAGTGATGGAAAAAACCCTATGAAAGCCAGCAGTTTGATCAGCCTACCGGTCGTTGCATTCAGTGGATCTTTGTTGTTTTCCACTTGGGGTTTTGCGCAGGTTTCGTCGTTTTCGGGATATACCGAATCGACTTTTAATACCCCGTCCCCGTCGATCCCATTTAACTCGTACAACCTCGGTTTGAATAGCACCACTGGTGCTACCGGACGCGACTCCGGTATTGAAATTGGCAATCCCAGCGGCGCGTTTCCGCCGGTGGGAAACTGGCGGTTCCGCCCGGGGGGGAACCGCTATGCCAATCTCTATGAGATGAACAGCCTCGATTTTGCGAACATCGCCCCCGTGGCCGCGCCGGGTGGGGTGACGGCTGCTTACAATCAGTCGCAGGCTTTTCGCGTGTCGAACCTGTGGTATGCAAACTCTGAAATCTTTTTTCCCGGCTCAACTTTTTACGATCTGCCCACTGCTGTCACACTGAACTTCACCAATCCGTTTGGTCTGACTGCCCGAACATTCAACTTCAACTTTCGAATCAACTACACCGACAACGCCGGCGGTGGCGCGGGCGTGCCGGACACGCTCACCTTCGCCAATGCCGGGTCTCGTGAGACATTCTCCGCTGCCGGTCGGACCTACGCAGTGGAATTGGTTGGATTCAGCAACAACGGAACCGCCCCTGCCGACAACATCAACAGCACGGTCTTCAGCCTGCCCGAAGGTCAG
>Ga0105047_10010657_pt1 | contig 15005 bp, 12 predicted proteins | sample MAT04_FD_78384 | JGI IMG/M metagenome (GOLD analysis project Ga0105047, IMG submission 78384) | Freshwater microbial communities from Lake Fryxell liftoff mats and glacier meltwater in Antarctica - MAT-04 (megahit assembly) | ecosystem: Environmental > Aquatic > Freshwater > Ice > Liftoff... | reverse complement strand
GCAGAATTACTTACGAACTGCGTGGCCAGATTCCTCCTCTGCGCCAGATGCTGAGCGGACTCGGTGTGGGATTGCTGCTGGCATTGCTCGCAATTTTTCTGATGCTGACTGCCAATTATCAGTCTTTCCGTTTGTCACTGGTCACGGTGTCGGCAGCTCCCGCTGTTCTGACAGGTGCCGGGTTGTTGCTCTGGCTGAGTCATTCGACACTGAACATCCAGTCGTTCATCGGCGTCATTATGGGGTTGGGCGTGGCGATGGCCAATGCCATTCTTTTAGTGACGTTTGCAGAACAGCGGCGGCGTGAAGGAGAATCATCTGCGATGGCGGCGGAAAACGCCGCTGTCGCTCGCTTGCGTCCGATTCTAATGACCAGTTGTGCGATGCTGGCCGGGATGTTGCCGCTGGCTTTGGGACTCGGCGAATCCGGTCAACAGACTGCCCCACTGGGCCGCGCCGTCATGGGCAGCCTTCTGGCGGCAACTTTTGCGACGCTGTTCATTCTGCCGGCCGTGTTTGCCATGATTCAGGGGCGACGTTCGATAGCTTCGCTTTCTCTGCATCCATTGGATCACGAGAATGTGTTAAAGGGAGAAGCGTAATGCGTTTGAATTCTCACGGCGTCGTTGCGACCTGTATCGTGATGTGTCTGTTCTTCTCGGGATGCGACGCCCGGATTCAGCAGGACGGTGCAGGGAAAGAATCATCAGCGGTCGCATTGCCGAAAGTTGCGACGTCGAAACCCGTCCGCAAAACGCTCACGCAAAAGACCATCCAGCCAGGTAAAGTCGAAGCCTTCAGTACGACGCCGATTCATGCCAAGATCGGTGGCTATGTGGATCTGGTGAAGGTTGACATTGGTGATCGAGTCACCGGACCAAAACGCGATGCGGAAGGCAGGATCACCGAACCCGGTCAGACTCTGGCAGTCCTCACGGCCCCGGAAGTGGAAGAAGAACTTCATCAGAAACAAGCGATGGTGGAACAGGTCGCGGCGGAAGTCCTGCAGGCAGAAGCTGCCGTGAAAGTGGCCGAATCCATGCTGGTATCGGCCAAAGCGGGCGTCGAAGAGTACGTCGCCGGACAGCAGCGTGCAACGGCTCAATATGAACGCTGGAAGTCCGAATTCGACCGCATGAAGGTATTGTCTGACGCAAAGACTGTCACTCCGAAACTTATGGAAGAGGCAGAATTGCAGTTCAAGAGTGCCGATGCCAGCCGCAGCGAAACGAATGCCCGAGTCAAGTCCGCCGAAGCAGCGATGGATGAAGCGAGTGTCTCGATTGAGAAAGCTCAAGCTGACGTGCAGGCGGTGAAGTCTCACCTGCGCGTCGCCGAAGCGGATCGGGATCGCGTCTCTGCGTTGCGGGATTATCTGCAGATCACAGCTCCGTTTGATGGCATCATCACCGAACGGCGGATTGATCCGGGACATCTCGTGCAGCCGTCTCGGAGTGCGGCCGATGCTCCTCTGTTTGTGCTCGTGCAGGCAGACACCGTGCGACTGTTTGTAGAAGTTCCGGAAGCCGATGCAGGGCTGGTAGAAAACGGCCGTCCCGCAAAGATTACCATTTCGGCTCAGAGCAACATGTCAATCGATGGCACTGTGGCCCGCACCGGATGGGCACTGCAGTCCGGAACGCGCGCACTGCGTTGTGAGATCGATGTGTCAAATCCTGACGGCCACCTGCGCCCCGGCATGTACGCTCAGGTGGAACTGACCGTAGCCGAACGGCCCGACGTGCTGTCCGTGCCGAAAACGGCCATCGTCACGAAGGATGGTCAATCCTTTTGCGTGACCGTGACGTCCGATGGAATTATCCTGCGAAAACCCGTGCAGACTGGTATTCGTTCCGCGACCGACGTCGAAATCACTTCCGGCCTGGAGGGTACGGAAGACATCCTGACCGCCAACGCAGCTGCATTCTCAGACGGACAAATGGTGGAGAAGGTCACGGCAAAGTAGCCTCGACAAGGAGGTGATCCACGAAGAAGTGACGCACCGCAATCCAAAGTAGCCATCACGCTCCGCCGTGATGAGCATTTGTCAGTCGATATCCATCAACCGAGACAGGGCTCCACGGTCAGCCTCGTTGCATGGGGCTGAGGGACAATCAGCGCGGGGGCTCCATTCATGTGGCCCTGTTCAAGGCTTGTCACGGCGGAGCGTGACGGCTACTTTGCGATTGGCCCGTCACAGAGGCCGAACCCTCGTGAGGACGAAGTTTATGTACGAGAACAACCGCTGCAAACCGGTGCCTGCAAATCTTCGCAGGAGAACAAGAAGTCAACTGTTAATAGTACGGATATCTCGAATGAATCGCAGTGCTGTATCCGTGTCATCCGAGGCATCCGTGGTTAAGATTGAGTCACATGTGTTGTTCAAATGTTCAGACGGGCCTCTTGCGAACGATCCCGACAACTCATAGACTACGAACATCATGAATCTCGCTGAGCGAATCACTGTTGAAGCTGGCAAATGCGGCGGACGTCCCTGCATCCGGGGTACGCGCTTTCGGGTGATGGATTTGCTGGAACTACTTGCCGCCGGAGCCACGCACGAGGAGATTCTTCGCGACTACGAGTTTCTGGAGGCTGAAGACATCCCGGCGGCGCTCCATTATGCGGCACGGCAGAGCGACCATGTCGTCCTGCCGAGCGCATGAGGTTCCTTGTGGACAATCAACTTCCAGCTGCGCTCGCCCGCTGGCTGGCGAAGCAGGGTGCGGATGCCGTGCATGTACTGGATCTTGGCCTGGGCGCTGTGTCGGATACAGAGATTTGGTCGCACGGCATCACCGAGGCGAGAATCGTGGTGTCGAAGGACGAAGACTTCTTCGACCTTGCCAATCGTCTGAGTGACAAGGGCCAGTTGCTTTGGGTGCGAATGGGCAATTGCCGTACAGCAACGTTGCTCGGGCGTTTTGAATCCGCATGGCCGGGTATTCAGGAATCATTTGAGGCGGGACACCGGATTGTGATGCTGCCGTGAGAGTCTCCCAGTAGGGTAGAAGGAAGCCAGAATCTTCAAAGCTGAATCCACCAGCACACTGCGGTGAATTGAGGACTCCTGGATTCTCTGTGTGTCCGGTTGTTCTGGTTTTGAGGGTCATTCCGAGAGGCCGTGTGATGACTGATCATACGGACTAATCCGATCCGATGGTGACAGCAGGGACTTCTCTCGGCTAGCAAACGGCATGGATGTCGTACGCGAAAACCGGCAGAGACTGCAGATACGACTGATCTCGGAGTGCCACGGATGGCCCGGCTGTCTTCAACATACTGTATCGGAGCGGCGCTCTTCGTGTGCCTGGCATTGACCGGTTGCCGCAGCACCAGTCTTGCCAGTACGACGAGGGCTTCCGGGAATCGCGATTCGCTGCGCCAACGTGGCGAATCTGCTGCACCGGCTGCGGATCACAGCTCCCCTGCCCTTGCAAGTATCCCGGACGGGACAGATGCCATCACACTTGTCGCCGCTGAGGGCGACGTTGTCGAAGTACAAACTCCGGTCGTGGTTCAACTGCCTGAGCGATCTGCGCAGACAATCGATCTCTCCACGGCCCTCATGCTCACCGCTGGACGCAGTCCGCAGGTGGCGTTTGCAAATGCCCGGATTGAAGAGTCCCGCGCCCAGCTGGATCGCGCGGAATCGCTCTGGCTGCCGTCGCTGCGAGCCGGTGCGAACTACAACAAGCACGAAGGACGCATTCAGGATGTCGCTGGCACTGTCATCGAAACCAGTCGTGGTTCTGTCTACTCGGGACTCGGAGCTGGTGGGGTCGGTGCAGGTTCACCTGCGGTCCCAGGCCTGCTCGCTCAATTTCATATCACGGACGCCGTGTTTCAGCCTCGCATCGCTCAACAAAGTATCCGTGCCCGAGACGCGAACGCCCGCGCTACGACGAATGACAGCCTGCTGGCCACATCACTTGCCTACGTGCAGTTACTGCGAGCTTCTCAGGACCATGCCGTCGCGAACGAAGCCATGCAGCAGGCGCAGGAACTGGAACGCGTGACGCGTGAATTCGCCGCCGCCGGTCAGGGACTTACGTCCGACCACGACCGCGCTCGTGCAGAATTTGCCATGCGCAGGAACGAACTGCAACGCGCCGATGAAGGAGTCCACGTGGCATCAGCGCGACTGGCTCAGCAGGTCCGCTGGGAGTATGCTCAGTTGCTGCAACCTGCGGAGTCGCATCTGCATCCGATTACCATGGTGGATAACGACACGCCGGCACAGAGTCTGGTTTCGATTGGCCTGTCGCATCGCCCGGAGATCGCTGAATCGCGGCATCTGGTGTGTGAAGCCGTCGAGCGTCTCAATCGCGAACGGTATGCACCGTTGATTCCCAGTGTGCTTCTGGGTATGAGTTATGGTGGGCTCGCCGGAGGATTGGGCAGCAATCTGAACAATAGCGGTGATCGATTGGATGCAGACGCGATGGCGTATTGGGAATTGCGACAGTTAGGATTTGGTGAACAGGCGGCTCGCCGAGAAGCAAGTTCACGGATCGTGCAAACCCGGACAAAGCAGATCGCCCTCATGGATCAGATCGCCCGCGAAATCGTCGAATCACACGCTCAGGCGCAGTCTCGGTGGATGCAGATTCAAACGGCACAGGAAGCTGTCAGCGCGGCGCAGGATTCGTTCGATCGCAACTGGGACCGGATTGAAAATGGCCAGGGATTACCGATCGAAGTCCTGCAATCAATCCAGGCTCTGACAAACGCTCAGCGTGAATACACCCGAGCCGTTGCCGACTACAACGTCGCACAGTTCACGTTGCACCGATCCCTCGGCTGGCCGGTTGACGCATCGGCGAGCATCGGCAATGATTCGAAATCCTGACGAGACATTCTCTTTAAGCCTGGATCACCACCGCACTGGCTTGGCCCGGATTGCCGCCCAAATCGAAAACAGCCTTGCGGTTCACACGATGGTGGCCTGGGACGCCTTCGGACCAGAATTCTGATCCTTCATTGAGCCATGGAATCACTTCATGCCCACAAGAATCTATGTCATCCTGCTTGCCGCATGCCTGGCCCGGAACGCCATAGCGGAAGATGTTCGGTCAATCTTTGGACGCGCGGTGGCCGTTTGGCATTTGGAAGATCTTTCAGACTCTGCGGGCGTCAACAGCTTTCTCAACATCAACGGCAGCGTCACGCATGGAGTCGACATGGAAGGCCAGGACCGTGACGATTCCCTGAATCGTGGAGGCGACGGTGCAGCGGCGGTACTGGATGGAGGCTGGCTGGAAGCCGGTGACGGAGCGAATGGCGAACTTCGGCTGACCGGAGATGCGTTCACCGCTTTGATTCGCTTGAAATGTCCCGCAGAGAGTCTGTGGTCGACACGCGGATTCTTCACGAAAGGTGGAGGACACGAGACGCTGGTGTTCAATTTCTTTTCCTACGACTTCGGTCAGGGACCGGAAGGCATGCGGCTGGGCTGCGAGATTGGGATCGAAGGCAAGTCGGGTCTTGGCGGCCAGGTCACCGCGCTGGTGCCGCAAATCGGCCCGACCGACTGGCATGACGTTGTCGCTCGGTACAACGGCAGCGAACTGGTTTTGATTGTTGATGGAGTTGTAATGGACCGAAAGTCGGTGACTGGTCAGCTGCGCCAGGGCAACACAGAACCTGTCTGCATCGGAGCTGGCGGTGCCGGGGACAATCCTTTTCCAGGAATGATCGATCACGCCGCACTTTGGGATTGCGCGCTGAGCGATGAAGAAATCACACTCATGAGCGGCGGGGCCTCCGGTGCTCAGGCGAAAACAGCCATGTTTGCGCAGTTCGTACCGGCTCCGCCATCGCCACCGACTGCGGAACTGGTAATGCGCTCACGGGAGCTGAAGCAAAAATTTCAGAAAGATCACCATCGACCGCGTTATCACTTTCTGCATTGCGAAGAAGGTGACACGATGCCGGGAGATCCCAACGGAGCAATCTTCTGGAATGGTCGATACCATCTCTTCTACATCTTCCAGCGTCAGCACTCCGCGGAACCTCAGACAGTGCATTGCTGGGGACATGCATCCAGCATTGATCTGGTGCATTGGGAACATCATCCCACAGCGCTGGATGTGGCTTCAACCGACGTAGATCGAGGCATCTTCAGTGGCAATGCGTTCGTGTCGAAGGAAGGCATTCCAACGATTCTGTATCATGGCGTCAGCGCGGGAAACTGCATCGCGACTGCGGAAGACGACCGGCTGATTCGATGGACGAAGTTGCCATCGAACCCAATCGTGGCGATGCCGAAACGGGGCGAACCTGGCTTCGGTGTCTACGATTCCTGGGATCCTCACGGCTGGCTGGAAGACGACACCTGTTATGCGATCTTCGGCGGAAATCCGGGCACCGGGTCTCCTCCTGCGTTGTTCAGGGGACCGGCGATAACGCAGCTGAAATATGTCAGTCGATTTCTGGACAATGATTCCTGGAGTGAACCGGGCGAAGACATCTCCTGTCCCGACTTTTTCCAGATCGGCGATCAGCACATGCTGCTGTGCATCAGCCACATGCGAGGCGCTCGGTACTTTCTGGGTGACTGGAAGAATGATCATTTTGTGGCGAGTTCGCACGCACGAATGAATTGGCCGGGCGGTTGTTTCTTCGCTCCCGAGACGCTGCTGGACGACAAAGGCCGACGAATCCTATGGGCTTGGTGTCTCGATGAACGACCGCATTCCGCGCAAGTCTCCAGCGGCTGGAGCGGAGTGATGAGTCTTCCCCGAGTTCTCTCGCTCACATCCGACGGAACGCTGCAGATCGAACCGGTTGAGGAGCTGCAGCGGCTACGGCTCAACCATCGCTCGCACAAAGACCTCGCAGTCAAACCCGATGATGAATTGGTGCTGAAAGATATCAACGGCGAATGCCTCGAGTTGCTGATCGAAGTGCCAGCCTCGGGAAGTGACGGCTTTGGAATCAAACTCCGTCGCTCAGCAGACGGTGCGGAAGAGACTGCAATTGTTTATGATGCGAAAGCCGGGATGCTGGAGATAGACGTGAAGCGGTCGACCCTTGATCCTTCGATTCGATACCGCAGCTGGAGTCTGTTCAAGCCGCCCGATGCCGAAGACGCGGCGCGCCGCGTCACAGTTCAGGAAGCGCCGCTTGCGCTGCGGGCAAATGAACCTCTCCGGCTGAGGATTTTTCTGGATCATTCGATGTTAGAAGTCTTCGCGAACGGTCGCCAGTGCATGACCCAGCGTCTCTGGCCGACTCGTGAAGATGCCACAGGCGTGTCAATATTCAGTCGCGCTGCAGAAACGACCGCGTCTATTGAAGCCTGGGACATGGCGTCAGCAATTGCCGATTAGAGAAACAGTCACCAATGCGAGCGGCAGATTAGGAACTACCAGGCCGACCAACCGGACGCTAGCGCAAGGCGGATGATTTTATTAGCCGCAGGGCGCTAGCCCCCGGTTTTCGACGGTAACCAGAAATCTGCCGCTCGCCTAAACAGAGCCATCCAAAGTATTTTGACCGGTCGTCAGGTGCAGCCGGGCAAACGCGGGTCGGTGGCGAGGAAAGTCCCGCCGATTCTGGATCGCCTGAACCTGTCTCCGGACCTGTGGCTGCAAACGATCACAGGTTTCGCCAAACGCCATTGCGCCAACAGCGTCACTCCCGCGTCTCGCTTCAACGCCGCGGCAAAGACTCCGCTCAGGCCGATCACGTCGGATCGGTAGCCTGAAACAGAATGTTCATCAGAGATCCTGCTTGGGGACACAGCACTTTGGATCTAGCCTTTGGCCACCTCGGATCTGTATCGACGGCAGGCGCATACTGACGAAAGATGCTTCAAGTCCGAACAAAACTGCCATTTTCGCATCACCGGTGACTTTGAATTGGATCATTTGTAAAGTGAAGAATTATGCGGATGCGAATTGTTGATCTCGCCAGCGAACGTGATCCGATCCTTTACCGACAACTTGTCCTTTGACACATCGATACCAATGAACGTTGAAAACGGGTATTCTGAAATATTCATTTTGTCCCTTCCTAATATTCGAGCTCGCAGAATCTGCGACTCACGCGACGGTTCGGGTTTGAAATGAAACGACTGGCGATCACGCTGACCCACGGTCTTGATGATATTAGGTCTCAATTCCCTGAATAAAAGACCGGACCCTTTGTTTGTCAGCTGAAATGTGACGGCGAAGACATAAGACAGGCGACGCACCGAGCGTCATTATATTCCGATCATTCGACGGGCCGTACGCGAATTCAGTCTTGTCCATGCAGGTGTGGGTAATTCCTCAGCAATTTGCTTGAGATTCGGAGTCGCGTCGTAACCGAAATGAAACTGCACGCCTCCGCGGTCCCAGCGGTCGAGATGCTCCGTCTGGCTGAAGTCCGTATCTCCGCGCAGCAGGATCGATCTCCAGCCGTTGCTCTTGAGCCTTTGTATTCGCCAGCGATATCAGCAGTGGTTGGGTCTGGAATCCGTGTTGCGCCGATCAGGTTGAGGTACGCTTCATCGTTTCGCTTCAGTTCCAGATCTTCCAGACATCGACCGCCACTGAGCGCATTGTAAGCAATGTTGAGCACATGATCGGATTCGAAATACGGGAAGTGAGTCTTCAGCAGTTGCACCCGCTGATCGATCGCACTGACCAGTCCGCTTTGATGCGCCAACGGATGAATGAGGCCAAGTCCGCCATAGCATGTGGCTTGCGTTTGATCGGCAATTTCAAACCGCACGGTTCGCATCGTAAACACGGGTGCCGAGTTATCTCGCACCTTATGTTCGTTCCTTTCATTGATGCGTCGCTTGCTTTCGGCGAGCTTCTTTCGTGTAATCTTCATTCGACGCTGCAGGGCTTTAGTTTGCTGCTTCCGTGTCTTCGAATTGCTCACTCGAAACTCCTTTTTGAACGTCCGCGGTTATGACTTGTGATGATTTAATAACACCGGATTTCAAAAGGAGTTTCGTTTTTTCTCTTCCGATTGTGCTATCAGGAGTCGCTTGATTGGGGGCTAGCTCCTGTTCACAATTCAGTCGGTGTGTTCGTATGGGTACGGCGACAGGGGAGGTCGGCCACGTGAAGCTGATGTCAAATTCGTATGCGCCACCTGCGCAACAATAACCGTTCGGCAGAAGCAATCAGCGAAACTAATCAGGATTTGGACCCGGATCACTCAGGCCCCTTCCCCAAACCACCCGGCGTACGGGTCCGCACCGGACGGTTCCTCGAAGCGGAATGCCGTCGCACCAGAGTTGTCTGAGCGCAAACTGCTCAGTGGAATGCTGGTGACAGACTGGTTCCCTCGGTGTACGATGCCATCCATGTCGCATCGCGAGTCGCGTTGATTGCTCAGTGCCAACGTCACCGGAACCTCTCGAAGCGGAAAAGTTCAAACCACGATCTATACGTCCGGCTAATCGCCGGCCGCATAGATCGCAATTCGTTTGAGGCTACGTCGAACCTTTATACATGCCTTACATCTATCACATACCGATGTTGCCTGCCGCGATACCTGTCATAGCCTTTCTGATAGCCATGAGTGGGCCTGGAGATCGGCATGGGCCGGCGGCCTGTGTTAATGAAACCGGTGCGCAATCCAGGTTCGAGGAGCACGCCATTGAGTTTCACAACCACGACGTCAACCTTGCCGGAAGTCTGCTTTTGCCAGGAAGCGAAGTACCTGTTCCGGCCGTTGTCTTTGTCCATGGCGCGGGCCGACAAACTCGGGAGCCGTACCGTGAGGCGGGTGAATATTTCGCGAGCCAGGGTATTGCCGCATTGATTTACGACAAGCGCGGCACCGGCAAATCCGACGGTGCCTACGAGAGTCGTGAGCCGTACGAGAATCTGGTCAATGACGCCCTATCGGCCGTCGCCTTCCTGAAGCAGCGTCACGAGATCGCAGCATCACAGGTCGGCATCTGGGGGCTCAGTCAAGGCGCGTACATCAGCGCCGCTGCGGGGTCCCGATCGGAAGACATTAAATTCCTCATTGCCGTGGGGTCATCCGTCGCCGACGGCACGATGTTCTACTATCGTGACAATCTGTTTCGGAAGTATGGCCTTTCGGCCACATTGCGCGACGTGGCCGAGAAAGCACAGCTCGGCCAGGATAGTTTGCCTTTCAATTGGCAAGACGATTCCCTTCTCTCTTCATTTGTGCCCCGAACTTATCCCGCGCCAGACAAATACGTGCATCCCGCGTGGAGCCACGTCCGCCAGCCGGTATTGGCGATGTGGGGACAACTGGATCAACACACTCCGGTCGGTGAAGGCGTTGCGGGTTTGAAGAATTCGCTGGCTCATGTGGGCAATGAGAATTGGACGATCATCATTCTGCCGCGGGCAAAACACAGTCTCGGAATCTCCGAAACAGGTGCGATTCAGGAAAAGTGGCGTGGTTACCCGCCGGGCGCTTTGAATACGATGACCGATTGGGCCTGGCGCGCGATCCATCACCCATCCGAGATCGACAAAATGAAACAGGAGGGCGTCGCCCCGGATGCAGGGGTTCTTTCCCGGTTCTCGCGCTACGAAAGTCTGCGATGGTATGGCAACGGAACAGTCCAGGCAGCACTATGCATTCTCTTCCTCAGCATCTTTATTGCCCACACGATCGCAGGTGTCCGGTACGGTTTGACCCGCTTATTCTGCCGTCAGCAAAGTGTGGCTTTGCCAGCATCTGACAAGGTTCTGAGCTTCAAACGCGCGCTCTGCGCCCTTAACCTTCTAATTCTGGTCGCGTTCACGATCACAATGTTGCTGGTGATTGACCAGATGCACCCGAGCTGTCCTTCCGTCCTGCTGTTCGTTCCGCTATTGGGGACAGTTTCCACACTCGCGACCGTCGCCCTGGTGATTGCGCTTGCCAAAACTCGCCGCGACAACGGCTGGACAGCAGCGAGAAGAATCCGATGCTCACTCGATGTGTTTTGTTTGATCCTTTTTGTCCCGTACATGTTCTACTGGAACCTAATCGGCTATCGCTTTTGATGCAAGGAAACAATGCTCAGCATCAAGCGCCGCATAGTACATAAGGCTTTTACTTCGCGAAGAGGAACTAAATGGAGGCAGGAACCGATTCCACTAAAACTGGCATATTTTTCCTGACTCCTTTGTTTTGCCTGGCAGAAAAATGTGGGGCAGAGAATTACAGAACACCAATTGAGGTCTTTCTGGAATTCATGCTTCTGTCATCAATATTTCTGCTGCATGCGTTCCTGCGGGATTAAGCACCCATTCATAAGTTTCTTCGTTTAACCGCGTGGGCATCGCCCCGCGCTTTCGCGAGTAAAACGCGGCCCGATGGGCACGCGGTTAAACGAGTTGTATGGGAACACTTGTGCATGGGTGATTAACAATACCGTTCCTGGGGCGTTGTGGCCCGGTCTCTTTCAAACGCCTGGGTCGGCAGGCACCAGATCGAGTTCTGCGGCAATTGGTTGCAGCGCAGCGATCACGAAGGCGATGTGTTCGTTGAGATCGACACAAAGATCGGCAGCTCCGCGAGTAATATCGTCGCGATTGACGGCGGCGGCGAAGGAGAGCTGTTTCATTTTCTTGCGGACGCTGCCGGGCGTCATGCCGTCGAGGCGGCCGGGACGCATCAGAGCACACGCGACGATGAAGCCGCAGAGTTCGTCGCAGGCGTACAGGGTCTTGTCGAGGCGTGAAACGCGGGGGCAGTCTGTGAGGTAATCGGCGTGCGATTTGATCGCGTAGATCACATCGTCCAGATAGCCTCGCTGTTTCAGAATCTCAGCGCCCTGCAAAGGATGGTCAGGCGGATTGGGCCAGCGTTCGTAGTCGAAGTCGTGCAGGAGACCGACTGTGGCCCACTTGTCCGCGTCTTCTCCGAAATGCACGGCGTAAGCACGCAATGCCGCCTCAACGGCCAGCATGTGCCGAATGAGGCTGACGCTTTGTGTATACTCGTGCAGAAGTTCCAGGTCTTCCTGTCGCGACATTTTTCAGAACTCTCCCACAACTTCACCGCCCTGGATTGTGGCGAGCGATCGATAGACGCCGCCGTCGATATTTTCCGAGATGAAGTGTACAGGTGAGTTTTCGCAGTCATCCAGATTCTCGGGTCCAAAGACGCCAAGGTAATTCACAGTTGGAAGTTCTGCGATGACGGCATTGCTGCCTTCCTGATTGAGTTGGAAGTAGTCTGGTTTTGGATCGGAAGGACATTTGTACGCCTTGATCTGAACTCGCAGAAACGCGGCGTTGGTCGGGTCTGTCAGCGGCAGTGCGGAATTGAAAAGCTGGTAGGTGTTGTGCTGTTCCATTTGTGGCAGAATCATGGCACCCCAGCCAACCCCGCTGGTGCCCTCATGAGCACTGATGCTGCAGGAGTGATGGTCGTGGGGCACTGCTGGAGAATCGTGATCGTGCGCTGGGATCTCGTGATCGACCGGATGCGAAATACTGCGGGAATGTCCAGTGCAGTGATGGTGAGCATGAGCCGGAAGGCATGAGTGTGCCGCTTGTGAGCATTCCATCCCACACACGTCATGATGCAAGTGATGCAGCCATTGACCAAGTAATGACGTCGTCAGAAGTGCCGCACAGGCGGCAATTCTGACAAAGCATTCAATTCCTGATCGCAGAGAAAACACTTTATGGATTCCGAAGAACGTGTGGCACTTTGAGATATCGACAGCAGATCAAAGAGTGTGGAATACAGTTCAAAGTGGATCAAGAGCAGAAAACCCCGATTCACGATCAGGCGTGTACACAGGAGAGTACGCATTCCTGAGCGTCAGGAGTGGCAGATTTTGGAATTATTTTGAATCGATTCAGCATTGTTTCTCTGAATTCCTGCAACATACGGGAAAATTTATCTGCTGGACATTTGCAGCCGAAAGGCCAGTTTGTCACAACTGCGGCCTTGCGGAGGGTTGGTTTTCTGTACCTCAGGATGATTTGGCATTGTGGCTGAGGAAATCTCGCCGATGGAAGATGAAGTTTCAATCTCTGAGGAAATCATCGTCCTGTCGCGGCATTTGCGGTTGGCGCAGTTGCGATCGCCAATGTGCTGTCGCTTGATTCCGAAACTGCGCGACCGGTTAATGGGCAGTCTGGCTGAATATCAAGTCGTCGCAGGGAAACGGGAGATTCAATTCTGCATGGCGCTGGAAGAAGCGCTGAACAATGCCTTCTATCATGGGAATCTGGAACTCAGTTCGAAGCTGAAGGAAGACGGATCGTCCAGATTCATCGAATTGGCTGCCGAGCGCGAAGTGCTCTCACCCTGGTGCGAACGGTCAGTGCAGATCACAGAACTGGTGAGTGCGTTTGGCTTGTGGCTGACAATTCAGGATTCCGGCAACGGCTTTGATGTTCAGGGCGTGCTGGATCGCTGTAATGACCCGGAGATGTTGCTCGCCAGTGGACGCGGATTGATGCTCATGCGTGCATTCGCAGATGAGATGTTTTACAACCGCGCGGGAAATGAAGTGACGCTTGTACTCTACGCGGACGGAGAGGATCGGGAACTGCCGTTGGGGACATCATCGTCCGGAGCGGAACGCCGCCGCGTTGTTGCCTGACGGGCACTGCACTGTTGGAATGTATTTGCAATTGGCGATCGAAAGGACCAGAAAATTGCTGGTGAAGCAGATTGACAAAGAAACTACCGAAAAGCGATCGCTCGCCGACACCGAGGGCGAGGGCTTTCGGCTTTTTCTGCCCGCGGAAGTCCGTTCCGGTCGCGGCTGCGTGTTGCAGATCTGTCCGGTGACCGCACCAGCCGAAATGTTTCGTCTGAGCAACCAGCGTACTGTCATCGGACGCAAACCGACCTGCGATATCCCGCTCGACGACAAAGAGGTTTCCCGAAGCCATGCTGCGATTGAACTGGATGATTCCAGTTACTCTGTCTCAGACCTTGGAAGCCGCAACGGGACTTTTGTCGATGACAGGCTGCTGCGGGACAGACGTCGGCTGAAAGGTGGAGAACTGATTCGGCTGGGTGGTACGATTCTGAAATTCATGGCATCCATGGACGAAGAAGCAACTTACCACGCCGTGGTACATGAACGGATGTCGCGCGATCCGCTGACACATGCCTTCAATCGCAGCTACCTGATGTCAACGCTCGAAAAACTGTTGCCGCGCTGCCAGTTCTCGAAGCAACATCTGGCGGTCATCATGATCGATATCGATCACTTCAAGAAAGTCAACGATTCGTACGGACATCTGGTCGGTGACGAAGTACTGCGAGTTTTCAGTGAGCGAATCCGTCACACGCTGCGCGAGGATCATGCGCTCTGCCGTCTGGGCGGCGAAGAGTTTGTCGTCATCTCTGAAAAATCGGATCTGCAGGATGCGGTGCGGATCGCCGAAAGGATTCGCCTGACTGTGTCGTCGACTCCCTTCAGCACTCAGTCCGGACCTGTGTTTGTCACCTGCAGTCTTGGCGTGATGACACTGGATCAGCCCAGCGTCGCCACCGTCGATAAGCTGTTGTCAAGTGCGGACGAGCGGCTGTATGCTGCAAAAGCTTCCGGGCGGAATTGTGTCCGATCCCCGTTAGATCAATAGAATGCCGTCGCCAGCCGTTTGCGGAAATCTGCCGCCAGCCGGGATTTGGGACCCATCACGGTCAACAGGCCAACCATCACTTCCTTGGCTGGCACGCCCACGCCGCCGCGATCTTTCGTGACGATCGCCAGACACATTTCACAGGCCTCTTCAAACCGGCTGTCTGCTCCGTAGGCTTCCGCGAGTTTCAGTTGCAACTTGAGGTCATCAGGGCTCGCCTCAAGGGCCTTCTTTGCTTCGGCGACTCCGCCAGATTCTTCAACCTGACTCCGCATTTCCAACTGCGCGACCAATGCCTGAGCTTCCGGTTCCAGATAGCCACGTTTATTAAGTTCATCAATGATCTCGCGGGCTTCCTGATCGCGATTCAGTTCCAGCAGGACGCGTGCGTGCGTGATGCGAAACTCGGCGATCTCAGGTTCCAGCTCGCTGGCCTTGCGATAACTGGCTTCCGCAAGTTCCAGCGAACCG
>Ga0105047_10010656_pt1 | contig 15006 bp, 10 predicted proteins | sample MAT04_FD_78384 | JGI IMG/M metagenome (GOLD analysis project Ga0105047, IMG submission 78384) | Freshwater microbial communities from Lake Fryxell liftoff mats and glacier meltwater in Antarctica - MAT-04 (megahit assembly) | ecosystem: Environmental > Aquatic > Freshwater > Ice > Liftoff... | reverse complement strand
GAGCAAGTCGGGAGCCGAACAAGCTGCCGCCCGGGCGACCCTGACACAAATGCAGGGCGAAACAATCAACAAAGCGTTGGCAGCCGAATTGCCTTCTGTTTCGGATGCGATCAAGCCTGCTTTGATCGAGGTTCTGTCTGCTCGACGCGCCGGCAACGAGTTGCCCGCTTTCCTGGCGGCGTCCGTCGATGAAAACGCGCAGGTCCGCAGTGCGGCAATGGCGGCCCTGGGTCAGCTTGGAGATGCCGATCAACTTGCCGCCATGATCCCTGGAATTCTCAAGGCCCAGCAAGGTGGCGAACGCGATGCCGCCGAGAGGAGCGTGGCGCTCGTTTGCTTGCGCATCGATAACGAAGATCAGCGGGGCGCCAAGTTGATCCAAGCCCTCAACGCGGTCGATCTGGACAAACGCGACCAATTGCTATCGTTAGTCGGGCGTGTGGGCGGCAAGAAGCTAATCGATTTCGTTGGCCAGATTGCAACAGGCAGCGATGCAGAACGGCGAAAGCTTGGCATCGACGCGCTCAGCAAATGGCCCGACGCCAGCACAGCCGACAAGTTACTAGAGATCGTCAACAGTACAAACGATTCGGCCGAACGCAGCCAGGCATTTCAGGGCTACGTCAAGATTGCGGCGACTCGCGACCAACGGAACGATCGTCAGCGGCTCGATCGTATGAAGCAGGCAATGCAGGCCGCTAAATCGAACGAGGAGCAATTACTCGTCATCAATCGTTGCCGCACCGCCTACGATGTGGAAACGCTCCGTTTTGTTCTGCCTTATGTCGACGAGGCGTCCTTCGACCAGGCAGCGTGCGAAACGATCGTCGAACTAGCGCATCATCGCGAAATTCGCGATCCCAATAAAGCCGAGTTCGGCAAGGCTCTCGACAAGGTGATCGCCGTCAGCAAGAACCCCGAGGCGATTGAACGGGCCAATCGTTATAAGCGCGGCGAAACTTGGGAGCGCAAAGCCAAGTCAGCGAATTAAATTCGCGAAGTCCTCAGTCGACTCTCGCTGGCGCCGCAAAACGGTTATCGTTCCAACCGGCATCCAGATGGCGTCTTCACAACAAGCGCCTCTGGCAGACGAATGCTTGCGCGGCGCCTGAGCGGTTTACTTCGCTCCTGGCGAACTTGATCGCAATGGCACGAAAGCCATCATGCCTTGGCGGCGAACATCGGCGCGCAGTCAACCCAAACGCCATACCGCTGAACAGACCGCTAACGCGATTCGCGATTTCTTGACAGATGCACTCCCGGTTGCGCCGGCCGCGTTTCGGTGATCTCATCAACCAGCGGCAGAGTCATCAGCGATTCAATGCGTCCCGCTCCAAAAATATCTCAATATGGGGAGCGGAATCTTGGAAGACCTTGAGCAGCGGCCGCGCGAACTGTTTGACATCACCACTCCTCACCTCGTTCAGATTCAGGGTTTCGGTTTGACGAGAGCAATGGCAAAATAAGGCTTGGCCATTACGGCGACCAGAACGGCAGCATGTCGACATTGAGGATTGATGGATATATCTGCAAGCACACAAACGTCACGTCCGCCTATCGAACGCCTCCTGGGACCTCTCCGAAGGTTTATGGAGATCCAGGCCGCGAGCGGTTTCGTACTTCTCATCGCGGCCGGCATTGCTCTTTTCTTGGCGAACTCCCCGTGGTCGGAGCAGTTTAACGCGCTCTGGCATACCCACCTGCGAGTCAGTCTGGGCGATTGGGCCATCGATCAATCGATGCTCCACTGGTTGAATGATGGCCTGATGACCATCTTCTTCTTTGTGGTCGGACTCGAGATTAAGCGCGAGATCGTAGAAGGGGAGCTGCGCGAACCGCGCAAGGCAGCGCTGCCACTCATGGCAGCCATCGGTGGGATGATCGCGCCGGCAGTGATCTATCTCCTGATGATCGGAGGAGAAGAGAGCGGCAAAACCGGTTGGGGTATTCCAATGGCGACTGACATCGCATTCGTTGTCGGTTTTCTCGCCTTGCTCGGAAATCGCGTCCCGCTCGGCCTGAAGATCCTACTGCTAGCCCTGGCCATCGTCGATGACATTGGAGCCATCCTCGTCATCGCAGTTTTCTACAGCACGGGCGTTTCGGGTGCGGCGATTTCGCTAGCCGTTCTAGGATTCGCGCTGACGCTCCTTGCTCGGTGGCTCGGAATTCGGAACGTCGGCATTTATGTATTGATAAGCATCGGCATCTGGCTTGCCATATTTCATTCCGGCATTCATCCCACGGTGGCAGGGGTACTGCTGGGCTTGTTAACTCCTTCCAAGCCGATCCTACCAAGAATTGCCTTTCGCAATGCGCTCGCGGCGGTTCTCGGTCGGATGGGAGAAGATGATGAAGGCACTACGCACGGTCGCCTATCGCCAGCCCGGCAGATCAAAGGGGTGGCGATCGAAAGCGTCTCCCCGCTCGAAAGACTCGAAACGGCACTTCATCCGTGGGTGGCGTTTGTCATCATGCCACTATTCGCCCTGGGGAACGCTGGAGTAAAAATCGACTTGGGGGTCGTCACACACCCCATCGCGTGGTCGGTCGCCGTGGGATTGGTTGTCGGCAAGCCGTTGGGGATCGTGCTTTTTAGCTGGGTAGCTGTGCAAATCGGGCTCGCAAAGCTTCCGACAGGCGTGAATTGGAGAGCGATTGCCGGCGCTGGTTTCCTGGCAGGCATCGGCTTTACGATGTCACTCTTTATTGCCAGCCTGGCGCTTGATGGAGATCTACTGAGCGCCGGAAAAATTGGTACGCTGCTGGGCTCCGCGATCAGCGCATCGATTGGTCTCGGTCTGCTCCGCCTGGTGCTTCCCACCGGCGATCGTGCGCAGACTGACCTCGCCCCAGCCGAAAAGTGACGCGCGATGTTGTCTGTCAACATTCGCCCGTCATCGCGTTCCTGGCGTGCTCTGCGGTACGCCTTGTCCGTTGAATCGTCGAAACAAGTATCTCCATGCGTAGCACGAGAACTTAGATCGCAATCCAGCGCAGGCCGATGGCGCTAGTAGCCGTAGTGCGCCGCGGCGTGCAGTTGGGCTTGTTCGCCGTCGTCCAGTCCAGCGATTCGGCTGGGATCGAACGAGTGGTCGCGCGTCAGGTGCTCGTAGAATGTCATGCCGCTGACGCCAGCTTCAGGCACGTCGACCGTCTTGAGCCAGATGCGCAGTTCGTTGGCGTTCAGGCTCCTCAGCCACTTGCTAGGAGGCCGTCCATGACGCGAGCGGCGCGATGGGTCGGGTCGATGGAGCGAATCTTCGTGATCGTCGGCTTCGCCTTTCAGGTTGCTGAAGCGGACTTCATTAGGGACGAGCGTCTCGTCCAAGTAACCCTGTTTGCCGGTGTACGGTTCGCCGGTTCGCTTGTTGATCGGCGAGGTGATCCCGGTCACCTTCCAACGGCCCGTCGCCCAACTCTCGCGCTCGAACCAGCGCCAGGTGTTGTTCTCGGCCACGCGCCAGTGCGTTGCCGTGGCGCCATCGGGAATCGCAGTCGCAACGCCGGCTGGCAGAGCAGGCTCGGTGCTGCGAATCGTCGCGGTCGCCAGCTTCTCAAGGCTCTCCGCGCGGAGCTTCTCCGCCAGCGTGAAAAAACCCAGACTCAGCCAAAAGGCAAATTGTCTGCGCGTCATGTTTGGCTCCCGATGCCTTGTCGTCGCGACGCTCCATCGCAACGCTCAAAGCGGACGGATCAACAACAGCCTTCCATGGCGCCACACGCAAGCCTGGCCCTGCCGGAATTATCGTAAGTCCGCTCCACTGCAACCATAGGACGCGGCAGAAATCCGCCAAAGATGGACCAGCCATTGCGGCGAAAAAACGAATTTCGGCTTAACAACACCACCCGCAAAACCTGAATACCCGCCAGAATCGGGCGTTTTGCCGCTGATTGGCAAGTAATTGCGCGCCAGAACGGCTCGGAGCATAGCCAGAGAATATCGAGCGATCAGTCGAGATCTACACGCGAAATCGCTTCGCGGCCAATGTGCCGAGCGCAATAAACGCCGCCAGCACCACCAACTGTGAGATGGCAAATGGCGGCTCCGTTTGATGCGGCGCCAATGGTTTGAGGACCGGAATCTTGAGAAATGACTGCACGACTAAAACGAATACATTGAGGTACAGCGACATCACGGCCGTCATTACGTAGATCAAACGCCAAGTACCAACCAACTTGCGGGCGTACAGCGCATAACCGGCGGCGGCCAATAGCAATAGGGAGATGATCCCAATCGCGTGCGACGGCAAGAATTTCTCGAACGGAAACCCAGATCCAGTCAGCCTGGTCAACGCAGTCGTCGCCAGAAACAAGCCGGTAAGCGCGCTCAGGCGTTTGCCGGTCGTCATCGCGTACAGCATCCCAAAACCAGACGCGATCGCCACCAGGCTGATCGCCACGTGCAAGATAGCCGCCGGAACGCCTCCGGATTACAATGCCTTCTCTTTGGCTGTCGCCGTGCATTTGTGCGCGGTGTCCCCCTTTGGCTCGTGATGCGCCGCCCCTTTTGAACGCGGATATGTCCTCGATCGTCAATATCGCCGCCTATAAATTCGCCGCGCTTACGGAGCTTGTTGCGCTGCGGGCGGAGCTCAGTGCGCTTTGCCGATCGCAGCAGCTTCGCGGCACGATTTTGTTAAGCGCGGAAGGTGTCAACGTGTTCGTCGCTGGCAGCCGCGCCGCCGCGGACGCGCTACTGGCTCGGCTTCGCGCGATCCCCGGCGTGGAAGACCTGGAGGCCAAGGAAAGCTTGAGCGCGGAGCAGCCGTTTAACCGGATGCTGGTCAAGATCAAGGCCGAGATCATCGCCTTTGGAGTCGACGGCATCGATCCTCGACAATACACATCGAGACGCGTCACAGCGAGACAGCTTAAGGCGTGGCTCGACGAAGGGCGTCCGGTGACGCTGCTCGACACTCGCAATGATTTTGAAGTCGACGCCGGCACGTTCCGTAACGCCGTGGCAATTGGCGTGGATGATTTTCGCGATTTTCCCTCGGCTGTAATCAAACTGCCGGAAGAGTTGAAGCGACAGCCGATCGTCACGTTTTGCACCGGCGGAATCCGCTGTGAGAAAGCGACGCCCTACTTGGAGCGAGAAGGATTTCAGGAGATCTATCAGCTCGACGGCGGCATTTTGAAATACTTCGAAGAGTGTGGCGGAGCCCATTACGATGGGCATTGCTTTGTCTTCGATAAGCGTGTGGCGCTCGACGCGAACCTGCAAGTCGCCGATCTGGCGCAGTGCTTTGCCTGTCAGGCGATCCTTAGCCCGGCGGAACAAGCGGCGACGGAGTATGTCGAAGGCGTGAGTTGCCCTCGCTGCTATCAGCCGGCGGCCGAAACGCTGCAAGAGTTGCTCAGCCGGCGCGAAGCGGCCATTCGCAAGGCCACCACTCCCCTGCCAGGGAGCATCCCGTACGACAATGTGCGGCCGATCAGCGTCCCTTTGCATTTGGACGGTTTGGAAGTTCTCGACTTCTTCGACGCGATGAAGACGCATCTTTCGCGCGATGACTGGCGCCAGGCGTGCGCCGAGGGACGCGTAGTCTGCCAGGGCAAGGTGGTTTTGCCGGGCCGCGCGCTGCGGTCGGGCGAGCGACTGTTGCACAAGACGCTGGCCACGCGCGAGCCGGTCGTGTCTGCGGAGATTACGGTGCTGCACGAGGATGACGCGATTGTTGTCGTGCATAAGCCAGCGCCGCTGCCGATGCATCCGTGTGGGCGTTTCAACCGCAATTCTTTGTCGTACATTCTGGAGCAGGTCTATCGGCCACTGGCGCTGCGGCCGGCGCACCGACTGGACGCGGATACATCCGGCGTCGTCGTTTTCAGCAAGACGCGCGAAGTGGCGAGCCGCGTGCAATCGCAATTCGAGCAGGGGCAGGTCGAAAAGACGTATCTGGCGTGCGTCCGCGGAACATGCCCTGCCCCGTCGTTTGAATGTCATTTGCCAATCAGCGCGGCCCCTGGCGCTGGCGGAGTCCGCGCGCCGGACCCGCAAGGTCCGCCGGCCAGCACGCGGTTTCGGTTGCTCAGAGATAACGGGGATGGGACTTCGCTCGTCGAAGCGTTTCCGCTGACGGGCCGAACCAATCAAATCCGCGCCCATCTTTGGGCGCTCGGTCTGCCGATCGTGGGCGATCCCGTGTACCTGCCCGATGGGACGCTTGGGCCGGCGCAGTCGCTAGCGCCGTCGGATCCACCGCTTTGCCTTCATGCGCTGGCGATTGTGTTTACGCATCCAATGACGAACAAACGCGTGCGCTACGAAGCGCCAGCCCCGGCGTGGTCTCAACTGGCTGAGTGACCTCGACCTTTTGTTCAACGCAATCTTCCTCTCAAGAGCACAGGAAACCGCTGGCATGTTTTTTCGGTCGATGACACTTGCTATCAAGATTTGCGCGCTCCTCGCGATGTTTGCCGCAATGCCTGCTGGGGTTGTGGCACAAACGGTCGAGGAGGCGCCGGCGAAGCAAGCTCCGGTTGCAGCGCGCCAGGCGATCCCAAGATCCGGCCTGACCATTCTCTGGGGCGGAGGCGAGATCCCGGCCACACTCTGGGAGCGATTTGCCGAGGCCGCGGCGAGTGGCAAGCCGACGGTGGTTGTCAGCGAAAGCCTTGCCAAAGAGTTGGAACCGCGGATTGCGATGATCCGCGAGAAGAATCCAGCGATCTCGATCATCGCAGGGGACGCGAAGGAGCTGGCCTCGGAGTTGGCAAAGCGCGACGCGGTGTGGATCGACACTTCTTCGCTCGGTTCCGACGCCATGCCGCTCGATCAGACGCTAGTCTCAAGCGAGTTTGTGTCAGAGGTGACGCCGCCGGACTCGATCTGCGAACAACTAGTGCAACTGCCCGGCCTGCTTGGCCTGGGCGTGCCGCGTGCTGCGGGAATTATTTTCAAGGGGCGCGAGATGGAGATCGTTGGCGCCGCGAAGGTGGGCGTCTGCCTGCCGGCGTCGGTCTCGGCGCCCACCGCGCGTCCGCTCGATTGCAAACTTCTCAAGCGTGGCGATCGCGCGGATCTGATCGCGCTCAGCCGGGCGGCCATCGACCGATTGGGCGAACGGTTTCCGCCTGAGAAGCCGGAGACGCCCAATGTTCCGCACGGCGCGCTGTTGGCTTGCGGCGGCGGCGTGATGACCGAGGACGTCTGGCGGCGATTCATTGAGCTGGCCGGTGGCGTTGACGCGCCAATTGTCGTCCTGCCGATCGCCATGCCGGATCCCGACGATCCGAACCCGAAAGGTGTCGGCGCCCTGCGGAAGTTCGGTTGCACCGATATCACGGTTCTGAATCAGCACACCAAGGTGACCGTGCAAACGCCGCAGTTCATCGCCGCGCTGAAACGAGCCAAGGGAGTCTGGTTTGCCGGCGGGCGGCAATGGAAATATGTCGACGCGTACGAAGGGACCGTCGCAGAGGCGCTCTTTCGTAGTGTCCTGGAGCGCGGCGGCGTGATCGCCGGTAGTAGCGCCGGCGCGGCGATTCAGGCGCAGTACATGGTCCGCGGAAATCCGCTCGGCAATCAGAACATCATGGCCGAAGGGTACGAGCGCGGTTTGAATTTGCTGCCGGGGGCGGCGATTGATATTCACGTCACGGAGCGGCGCCGGCTTCCAGAAATGGAAGAACTGGTCCGCGCGTTCCCGCAGATCCTTGGTATCGCATTGGACGAAGGCGTGGCCATTGAGATCCAAGGACATACGTTCCGCGTCTTGGGCATTGGAAAGGCGCGGATCGTCGAAGCCGACCGCGCGGAGCCGTTGGTGCTCAAGCCCGGCGAGCGGTTTGATATGCGCGATCGCAAGCCGCTCGAATAACGAAAGTACACCGGCAAACACCCAACAGGCGCCTGCGTCAGGCAACCACTGGCGTTTGCGGTTCTTTATCGCGCCAATGGGCTGCCGTTCGGATCGCCTGGAATTTGATCTTGGGGTTTTCGCGTTCGGCGGATTGAACGTCCCAGGTCGATTGAAAAAGCACCGCCGAGTGCCCTAGTTGATCGATCACTTGCCGCGACGAGTAAGGGAGTTTGAGGTTCCGCAATTCTTCGATCGGCATGTCGACCCAACGGGCCAGCTTGTACGGCAGCCACTCGACTTGCGTGGCTGTGTTGTACTCGCTCTCCATGCGGAACCGCACGACGTCGAACTGCAACTCACCCACCGCGGCCAGAATCGGATCGCGCTGCGCTGCGCGGGTGTCGTTAAAGACCTGGATGGCGCCTTCTTCCAACAGTTGTTGCAGCCCACGGTTGAATTGCTTGCGGCGGCTGGTATCGCCGCAACGCAGCACGCCAAAATATTCGGGCGAGAATTGCGGCAGCGGCTCGAAGTGGAGCGGCGCCCCTTCGCAGATCGTGTCGCCCAGGTGAAAGTCGCCTGGATTGGTTAGGCCGAGGATGTCGCCCGGAAAGGCCTCGTCCATCGTCTCGCGTTCTTTGCCGAAGACGCGGTGGGCACGGCGCATCTTCATCTTCTTGCCGGTGCGGGCGTGCAAGACTTCCATCTCGCGGCGGAAGTGGCCGGCGCAAACTCGGACGAATGCCACGCTGTCTCGGTGGCGCGGATCGAGATTGGCTTGGATCTTAAACACGAAGCCGGCAAAGTCCTTGCGGGCTGAAGGGATCGGCCCTTGGTCGCTCTCGCGATCCCCCGGCGGTGGGCAAAGTTCCAAAAAGCCTTGCAGGAAGTGTTCGACGCCAAAGTTGGTCAGAGCGCTACCAAAGAAGACGGGGGACAATTCAGCCGCCAGAAAACGCTTGCGATCAAGCGCCGTGCCGGCCGTGGAGAGCAGCTCCACCTCTTCGATCGCCTTTTCCGCGACGCCGGGGCGGAGTTGAGCGGCCCCCAATTCGGCCAATGGTATCGACCGGAAAGGAATGCGCCGATCGCCGGCGCGCTCGTTGAAAAGTTGGGCCGTCTGCGTCGCCATGTCGACCACGCCGCAAAAATCCTGGCCGGCGCCAATTGGCCAATTGAACGGCACCGGTTCGATACCCAGCTTGCTTTGGATCTCCGCCAGAATCGCCAGCGGATCTTGGCCGGGCCGGTCGACTTTGTTGACGAAGGTCAGCACCGGGATCTTGCGGAGCGCGCAAACGCGGAATAGTTTCTCGGTCTGGGCTTCGACGCCCTTGGCCAGATCGATCACCATCACGGCGCAATCGGCCGCCATCAGCGTGCGGTAGGTGTCCTCGCTGAAATCATGGTGACCGGGCGTGTCGAGCAGATTGATTTGATAGCCTTCGAACTCAAAGGCCAGCACGGTGGAACTGACCGAGATCCCGCGCTGCTTCTCCAGCTCCATCCAGTCCGACGTGGCGCTGCGCTGCGTCTTTCGCCCACGGACACTTCCGGCGATATCAATGCAACCCCCGAAGAGAAGTAGTTTTTCGGTGAGCGTGGTTTTGCCGGCGTCCGGATGCGAAATAATCGCGAAGGTCCGCCGCCGCGCGACCTCGCGCTGGATCATGGGATCGAGTTCAGTCATACGGATCTCAGAAGCGGCGCGATCGCCGATGGTTGGTTCGTCAAAGGTCCAGAAATCAGCCGCAATTGCGGCGATTTCTCGGTTGTTTTGCCGTGTGGGCGTCACTGTATCGTAGCACCTTGGCCGGATTGTGTCAGGGCGACCGGACGACGCTCGCAACTGTTGCTGTTTGAGTTGTGGCCATTTCGGCGGAATAGGGGGCCACGTATACTAATGGTGCTCCCCCCTGCCCCGCGCCGCTCCTCCGTGCTTGCTCGCCATGCCGACTGTCGGACTCTTCATTCCTTGCTACGTGGACCAGCTCTATCCCCAAGTGGGCATGGCCACGGTCCAACTGTTGGAAGAAAACGGCTATCAAGTTGAGTTCCCCACCGAGCAAACCTGCTGCGGTCAGCCGATGGCTAATACGGGCTGCACTGAGCAAGCCCGACCTTTGGCCGAGCGGTTCTTGCAGATATTTGGCGGCTATGACTACGTGGTGGCGCCATCCGGGAGTTGCGTCGCGATGGTTCGCTGCCATTACGACGAATACCTGGAAGACCGGCCGGGCTTTGCCGAATTGAAGGCCAAGACGTATGAACTGTGCGAGTTTTTGGTCGATGTTGCCAATGTCACCCGGATCGATCGCGCGTTTCCGCATCGGGTGGGCTTGCATCAAAGTTGCCACGGCCTGCGCGAGCTGCGCCTGGGCCGAGCCAGCGAGTTGATGAAACCTGACTATGGCAAGGCCCAGCAACTGCTCACGCTGATGGATGGACTGACGCTGGCCACGCTGGCGCGGGCGGACGAATGTTGCGGCTTTGGCGGCACGTTTGCCGTGGCCGAAGAGGCCGTCTCGTCGATGATGGGGGAAGACCGGATTCACGATCATGAGACCGCCGGCGCCGAGGTCATGACGGCCAACGACATGTCTTGCCTGATGCACCTGCAAGGGCTGATCCGCCGGCAGCGCAAGCCGCTGCGGGTGATGCACGTGGCCGAGATCCTGGCTGGGAGGTCCGTATGAATCACGCGGCACTCGCCGAGGATTTCATCAAGGATAAGCCGCGCGCCAAATGGCATGACGAGACGCTGTGGTTCGTCCGCTCCAAACGCGACAAGGCCGCCAGCGCGCTGCCGGAGTGGGAGACGCTGCGCGAGTGCGCGGCGCAGATCAAAGCCCACACAGTCGCCAATTTGGCGCACTACCTGGAACAGTTCGAGTCGCAAGCGACGAAGCGAGGCGCCGTGGTCCATTGGGCCAAAGACGCGGCGGAACACAATCAGATCGTGCTGTCGCTGTTGCAATCGCGCGGCGCCAGGCGGTTGGTCAAAAGCAAGTCGATGCTGACCGAAGAATGCCACCTGAATCCATTCCTGGAGCGGAACGGCATTGAGGTTGTCGATACCGATCTGGGGGAATGGATTGTGCAATTGGCGGGTGAGCCGCCGAGCCATATTGTGCTGCCGGCGATCCACAAGAAAAAAGAAGATGTCGGCCGTATCTTTCACGAGCACCTGGGCACGGACGAAGGCGCGACCGATCCTAACTATCTGGCCGAAGCGGCGCGCGGAAAACTGCGCGAGAAATTTGTCCAGGCAGACGCCGGCCTGACGGGCGTTAACTTTGCGATCGCTGAGACGGGCGGCATTGTGGTCTGCACGAATGAAGGGAACGCCGATCTGGGCGTTTCGCTGCCGGCGCTGCACATCGCCTCGATGGGGATCGAAAAGCTATTGCCGCGGGCGGAAGACCTGGGCGTTTTCTTGCGACTGCTGGCGCGATCGGCCACGGGGCAGCCGATCACATCGTATACGTCACACTTTCACGGACCGCGTCCGGGGGCCGAGCTGCACATAGTGCTGGTCGATAATGGGCGGAGCGATATTTTGGGGAGCGAAGAGTTCCGTCGCTCGCTGAGTTGCATCCGCTGCGGCGCCTGTATGAACACTTGCCCCGTCTATCGACGGAGCGGTGGGCATAGCTATCAGACGAGTGTGCCGGGCCCGATTGGTTCGATCCTGGCGCCCTCGCGCGATCCCAAAACCTATGCCAGCCTGCCGAGCGCGTGCAGCCTGTGCGGATCTTGCACGGATGTCTGCCCGGTGAAGATTGACATTCACCATCAGTTGCTCACATGGCGGCGCGAGCTGAACGTACTGGGATTGCTGCCGCGGTCGAAGCGGTGGGGGATGCAGGGGATGAGCTATGTCTTTCGCCATCCGCGGCTGTATCAATGGGCCGGCAAGCTGGCGCGGTTGATTGTGCCGCGGTTGCCGCGGTTTTTGCTCTATAACCGGTTCAACGCCTGGGGGCGGCAGCGCGAGTTACCGGAATTTCCGCGGCAGAGTTTTCGAGAACAATACGAAGCACGGCGCCATGAGCAGCAGAAATAGCATTCTTAAATCGATCCGCGCGCAGTTGTTGCCTGCCGCCGAGCGCCCCGACCTGAATCGCGATTGGCTGCGCTATCCGGACCCTTGGGCGCAGTTTCAGACTCAGTTAGCCGGAGTGGGGGGGCAGGCGGTCCGCGTGGCAAATATGGAAGAAGTTACGGCGTCGCTCGCCTTACGCCCTGAGTTTGTTGCGGCCAAGGAAATTGTCTCGACCGTGCCAGGCATTGCCGGCAACATCGATCTGGAAAGCGTGCAAGACCCGCACGCATTGGAAACGACGGAATGGGCGATTCTGCCGGCGCAATTTGCCGTGGCCGAAAATGGCGCGGTGTGGGTGACGGACCAGTGCGTGAAACACCGCGTGATCTACTTCCTGACGCAACACCTGGTGTTGGTGCTACCGGCGGGCGAGATCGTCCACAACATGCATGAAGCCTACGCGCGCGTCACCTTGGGCGAATCCAGCCTGGGGCTGTTTATGTCGGGCCCTTCGAAGACGGCCGACATTGAACAATCGCTGGTGATCGGCGCGCATGGTCCGCGCTCGCTGACGGTGTTTTGCGTTGGCGATTGACGGCGGATTCAAAGTCTCGATGCCTAGATTTCGGACAGCGCTTCCGTGGCGTCGCCGAATTCCTTTCGCTCGATGCCTACCTTATTGAGCATTGAGAGATACAGGCGGCACATCTGGCGGTTTGGCTGATCTCGGTAGTCGAGGACGCGGCCACCCTTGATCTTGCCGCCGCCGCCACCGACCAGGATCACGGGTAGCTGCGAATTATCGTGGCCGCCGTTCATCATGCTGGAGCAGAACATGATCATCGAGTTATCGAGCGCAGTCCGGTCGCCTTCCTGGATCTTATCGAGCTTGCCGGCGATGTAGCCCACCTGCGACGTGAAGAACTGATTCACCTTCAGCCAGTCCGCGGTATCCGAATGGGACAGCAGATGGTGGATCATGTAGTCGACGTTGAGGTTGGGGAAGCGGAGCGACGAGTGATCGTTGTTCAGCTTGAGCGTGCAGACACGCGTGGCGTCTGTCTGGAACGCCAACACCAGGATGTCGCACATCAGACGCATGTGCTCGGCAATATCCTGCGGAATTCCGTCCGCCGGGCGTGGGATGTCCGGCCGATCGAGCGTGGGACGCCAGCCTTGGAGTTCGCCGCGCTTGCCGGCCTGCGCGATCCGCTGTTCCACTTCGCGGACGCTGTCTAAGTATTCGTCCAATTTGCGCTGGTCGAGCGCGCTGATGCCGCGCCGCAGATCGCTGGCGTCGGACAGCACCGCGTCCAGCACGCTCTTGTCCCCCTTTTGCACTTCATCCTTGAACAGCCGATCGAACGCCAAGGCCGGGTAGAGTTCCAGCGGCGTCGGGGTGGTCGGCGAAGTCCACGAAATGTGGGAGCTATAAAGCATGGAGTAATTTTTGTGAACCGACGGGTTCGATTTCTCGCACCCTAATACCAGGCTGGGCGTCTTGGTCGAGCGGCCGTACTCCTGCGCGATCAATTGATCCAGGCTAGTGCCGGAGCGGATCTCGCCGCCCGACGCCAGCGGCGCGCCGGAAAGCAAGTTGCCAGTTTGCGAGCTGTGGATGTTCCCCTTCTGGGCTTCCGCGTTGTACAAGCCCTGGATGAAGAGCATTTTCTGTTTGTGTTCGCGCAGCGGAGCGAGGACTTCGCCCATCTCCATGTCCGCGCCGGCGCCTTTGGCCCACCACTCTTTGCTGTGGAAGCCGTTGCCGGAAAAGAGGACCGCTGTGCGCACCGGCGCGTCGCTACCGGCGGCGGTCGCCGCAGTGGGCGTGGCGCCCCAGACAGACAAGGATTCCAACCATGGCAACGCCATGGTGACGCCGATCCCACGAAGGAACGTGCGGCGGGTTGCGAGTGTCATGGTTTGGTTCCTTCTTGCGAGGTCGCTTGAGTAATTTCGTAGTCAGTAGCGCGGATGGTGCGGAACTGTGTGCTTTGCACAATCGCCTCCACCGCCACGTTGAATTGATATCCGTTTGCTTTGAGCCTGGCCTGCATTTCTTCCAGCAGTGGTTCGTCGGAAAGCTGAATGCCACGACCTAAGGAATAACCTAACAGTTTGCGGCAAAACTGGCGAACAAAGTCGTCCCTGCGGGTGGTCAACAGGTAGTTGCGCAACCCATCCAGGCCGTCGATTTCGCCACCGTTTTGCAACTTGGCCAAAGTGTCAACCACCGGATGATCCGCGCCGCGTGGGCGAGCGCGGCCGATAGCGTCAAAGCCTTCCAGCGCAAATCCAAATGGATCCATGCGCGCGTGACATTTGGCGCAAGCCTGCACGGAACTGTGTTGTTCGATCAATTGCCGCTCTGTCAAACCAGCCGGAGTCGTCTCGGGCAGAACGGGCACGTTCTTCGGTGGCTTGGGGAGTTTTTCGCCCAGCAGTACTTCGCAGACCCAGTTGCCCCGCAAAATGGGGCTGGTCCGCGACGCGCCGGATTGCTTGGAGAGCGTGGTCGCCATGCCCAGCACGCCCCCGCGACCTTGAGCCTTGAGCCCATCAACACGGCGATACTCTTTGCCGTCGACGCCTGGCACGCCGTAATGTTCGGCCAGCGAGGCGTTAAGGAACGAATGGTCCGCGTCCAAGACTTCCAACACGGAGCCGTTGCGTTGCATCAGATCCTTCAGGAAGAGGATCGATTCTTCGTACATCGCGCCGCGCAACAGCGAGAACGTGGGGAACGTCACCTCGCTCTTTTCATCGTGAGAAGCAAAATCGTAGATGTGCAACCACTGGCAGCCGAACTCCGTCGCCAGGCGGCGGACGCGCTCATCTTTCAGCATGCGCGCAATCTGCGCGTTCAGAACCTGCGGGTCCTTCAGTTTGCCTTGCTCGGCAAGCTGCGTCAGCTCTTGATCCGGCGCAGTGGACCAGAGGAAAAAGCTGAGCCGCGTAGCCAGCTCCGCGTCGCTGATGGGGTTGGCTCGCGCCAGCCGGGTAGCGTCCGCGGTCGCCACAAACGGGCCGGTCTTTTCCGAACGGTAGAGGAATGTTGGCGAGACGAGCACTCGGGCGATCATCAAACGGATCGAATCGTCGTGCGGAAGTTCTTCCTCGCGCAATGTGCGATACAGCTCTCGCAGGCCG
>Ga0105047_10010655_pt1 | contig 15006 bp, 10 predicted proteins | sample MAT04_FD_78384 | JGI IMG/M metagenome (GOLD analysis project Ga0105047, IMG submission 78384) | Freshwater microbial communities from Lake Fryxell liftoff mats and glacier meltwater in Antarctica - MAT-04 (megahit assembly) | ecosystem: Environmental > Aquatic > Freshwater > Ice > Liftoff... | reverse complement strand
GGGGCACGATGCGATCGACCATCCCGGCCTTGAGCAAGTACTCACTTCGCTGGAAGCCCTCGGGCAGCTCTTGCCGGATCGTCTGGGCGATCACGCGCGGGCCCGCGAAGCCCACGAGCGCCTTGGGCTCGGCCAGGATGATGTCCCCGAGCATCGCGAAGCTTGCCGTCACGCCGCCGGTGGTCGGGTCCGTCAGCAGGCTGATGAACAGCCCGCCGCCGCGCTGGTAGCGGGCCAGGGCGGCCGAGGTCTTGGCCATCTGCATGAGGCTCAGGCCCGCCTCTTGCATGCGAGCGCCGCCCGAGCCGCTGACAATCAGCAGCGGTAGCCCGCGGGCCTGCGCGCCCTCGATCGCCCGCGTCACAACCTCGCCAACCACCGAGCCCATGGAGCCCATCATGAAGTCCAGGTCCAAAACCGCGACCATCAACTGACGGCCCTTGATAAACCCGACGCCGGCCTTGCACGCGTCCAGCTCGCCGCTCTTGGCCTGCTCAGACTTCAGCCGCTCGGCGTAGGTTTTGAGGTCCTTAAAGCCGAGCGGGTCGTTGGGCCGCAGGCCGGTAAACATCGCCTCGAAGGTGTCCTGGTCCAGCAGCTGCTCGAGGCGTTCGGTGGCCCCGACGCGGAAGTGGTGCTGGCATTCCGGGCAGCAGGAGAGGTTGGCCTCCATCTGCTTGCGGTAGATCAGGGCCGAGCATCCCGGGCACCGCAGCCACAGCCCCTCGCTAACAACAACGCGGCGGGACGGCTTGATCTCGGCCCAAGTGGTGGTCGGCTTCGCAGATTGGCTCATGAACTCGTCCTTGACGTCGCACAGGCCCGCCCGGCTCACGCCGGACCCCAGCCCGCCGGGCCCCCATTGTACCCCCGACCCACCAAGTGGCTTCAGGATGATCGGACGGTGGACAACCTGCGGAGCCTTATCGCCGGCGCCAAAGAACTGAAAAAATGTTCGATACTTTGTGCGCAAAGCCAGCATGTTCGACGCGGATCGATGTGTGATGGCCGACCAAGTTCGCTTCCGCACCGAATCGCATCTTGGCGGTATCGCGGTATTAGAGCACTAATCGGCTAATTTTATCCACTTTTCGACACACCAGAGCGAAGTTGTTTGATCGCCAAGGCTCGCCGGTCATTCGCTACGCCGAAGACGGCCGAGGCGGCGACCAGCACATCGCAACCAGCGGCTCGGCAGTCGGGCGCGGTGGTGGTGCTTATGCCGCCGTCCATCTCGATGCGCTGGTCGGGCCGAAGGCGGGCCCGCAACGTGCGGACCTTGTCCAGCACGCTCGGGATGAATGCCTGCCCGCTGAAGCCCGGGTTGACGGACATGACCAAGGCCAAGTCGGCGTGCTCAATCGCGGGAAAGAGCGCCTCGACCGAGGTCGGAGGGTTGGCGGCGATGCCGACGGTCAGGCCCAGGCCACGGATTCGGCGGCAGAGCTCGACCCCCGCTGGCCCGCCAACAACCTCGGCGTGGAAGGTCAGGTGGCTTGCGCCAGCTTTGGCAAACGGCTCGACAAACCGGGCCGGATCGGTGACCATCAGGTGAACGTCGAGGTGGGCCAGCGGCAGGTGGTGGCGCAGCCAGCGGCACATGTCCGGGCCCATCGTCAGGTTGGGGACAAAGTGCCCGTCCATGATGTCAAGGTGCAGCACGTCGGCCCCGGCTTCCAGCACGCCCTGCGCGTCACGGAGCATGTGGCCAAAGTCGGCCGAGAGTATCGAGGGGGCGATCAGCGGCAGGCGCGGCGGGTGGGCGAAGGTCCAGGTCATCGGGCAAGGGTACAGGGGTGCGGGCGGGCGCGTGGCGGGGTGTTTGGATCGGGGTTGATTCTCGCCCTTGGGCGCGCTTGACTGGAACCATGCGGATCATCGCGGGCGACTATCGGCGTCGGCTGTTGGCGTCACCGTCGGGGATGACCACGCGTCCGATGCCGGACCGGGTCAAGGAGTCGCTCTTTTCGATGCTGGGCACGCGGGTTGTCGGCGCGCAGGTGCTGGACCTGTTCGCGGGCTCGGGGGCGATCGGGCTTGAGGCCGTCAGCCGCGGTGCGGCGGGGTGCCTGCTGGTTGAGATGGACAAGCGTTCGCACGCGACGCTGGAGAGTAACATTCGCCTGCTGATGGCGGAGGGCAAGTGCAAGGCGATCCGCGGCGATGCGCTGGGGCTCTCATTGCTGGCGCGTTGCCCGCGGCCGACGGACCTGATCTTCATGGACCCGCCCTACCCCTTGGTGCAGACGCCCGAAGGTTGGCAGCGGGTGGTGATGCAGGCCGCGGCACTGGTGCAATTGCTGGCGCCGGATGGGTTTTTGATCTTGCGGACGCCTTGGCCGCACATGATCGAGCCGACACAGACGGACATGACCCAGCAGACCGGCGAGCCGGTGCCCCGGAAGTTCAAGCGTCACAGCAAGCCGCGGATACACGATGTGCTGCATGGCGAGGGGCCTGTGGGAAAGGGCAAGCCGGGCAAGGGTGTGACGGCAAGCCGCGTTGACGGGGCAGGTCGTGCTGACCGCGGGGCCGAGGTGCCGCCGGACAGCGACGAGGGCGTGTTTGACGGCGGGCTTGACGACGGCGGGCCGGCGCCTGACGGCGCGCTGGACCTGAGCGAGATGATCGAGTTGACGCCGTCGGAGATCGAGGTGGCGATGCGCTATGCGCGGCGTACGCCCCGGCCAGGCGTCGAGCGCGAGGGCGCGCCCGATCAAGAGCACGATGTGGGGCGCGATCTGGAGCGCGATGAGGCGCGCGACGCGCGCGTGAACGCGGCCGCAGATGGTGAGCACGGGGGTAAGCACGGGTCCAGCGGTGGCGGTGGCGGCGGCGCGAGCCCATTGGGCGGGCAAGCGGGTGGGCACTCTGGCGCGCCCTCTAGCGCGCCCTCAGGCGAGCAAAAGAGTGTGCATCGTGACCACGGCGGCGGCGCGTGGAGTGGGGGCGTGGGCGGCCGCAAGGGCGCGCGGGGTGCAAAGGGTGGGCCCGGTAGTGGTGGTGATGACGACGCGGATGACGTGCCGCCGACGGCCCTTGCGTACCCGGCGGAGTCGGCGATCCCTGGCGCGCGCGGGCCCGAAACGCACCGGTACGGGTCGATGGCCGTGCACTTTTACATGAAGGCCTGAGCGCGTAGGCCGCTGCAGCGCGGCTGATCGCGGTTGATCGCGGCTCACCGCGGTTGCACGTTCTGCGCTGGGCAGGGTGGACCAATGATCAGCACATGGGGGATAGCCACATGGGGCACGAAGTCTTGCTGGAGGGGCTGAACCAATCGCAGCGTGCGGCGGTGCTGCATGAGGACGGGCCGCTGGCGGTGCTGGCGGGGCCGGGCACCGGCAAGACAAAGCTCATCGTGCACCGGATTGCCGATCTGATCGTACGGCGTGGGGCTGAGCCTTCGTCGATTGTCGCGCTGACGTTTACGGTCAAGGCCGCGGCCCAGCTTCGTGAGCGGTTGGCGGGGTTGCTGGCGTCGCTTGAGGAGCGCGGGGTCGCGGTGCCGGTGGCCGCGGCGGACGCGGTGGGCGTGCACACGTATCACGGGTATGGGCGGCGGCTGACGGCGCGGTTTGGCGACTTTTTGGGGTTGCCCTTGCGGCACACGCTGCTTGATGCCGCGCAGCAAAGACGGCTGGTGCGCGAGGTGATCGTTCGAGACCGGCTGTGCACGTCGGTGTTTGGCGAGGGCGCTGCCGGTGCGGCGGACCGTGTGCTGGCGGCGCTGGCGCAGCTTGGTGATCTGGCGATTGCGCCCAGCGAGGCGCTGGCGCGGATCGACGCGTGGCTTGATGGGCCAGCTGTGGGGGCGGTTGGCGCGGCGGGCAAGGCCAGCGTGCTTCTAGCGCGCGAGGTGGTTGAGGCGGCCCAGGCGGTGCAGGCCGAGCAGCGCCGGCGCGGGCTTTTGACGTACAACGACCTGCTAACGCTGCCGATTGAGCTGCTGCGGACGCGTGAGCTGGCGGCGTCGATCGTGCGTCAGGAGCTTCGGCACGCGGTGGTGGATGAGTTTCAAGACGTGAATGCCGCGACGATCGTGCTGCTGAGCCTGCTGATGCCGTCGGCATCGGCTGGCGGCGCAAGTGGCGGGCCTGATCTGTGCGTGGTGGGCGATGACGACCAGGCGATCTACGCCTTTCGCGGTGCCGACGACCGGGCGTTCGAGCGGTTCAGTGAGCTGTGGCCCGGGCACGCGGAGGTGCGGCTGGAGGAGAACTATCGCAGCCACGCGCGGGTGCTGGCGGCGGCCAGCCGTGTGATGGCGCTGGCGAGTAGTCGGTACCGGCCCGACAAGGCGCTGGTGCAGGCGGCTGGCTCGCCGGCGGCGCAGCTTGAGGGCGCGGGGGTTGAGGTGATCGACGGCGTGCGGGGCGCGGACGCCGATGCGCCGGTGGTTGCGGCGTGGCTGCTGGCGGCGAAGGCGGCGAGCCCGCAGCATCCTTGGCGCAGCTATGCGGTGATTGCACGCGGGCACACCGATCTGGCGCGGATCGCCGAGGCGCTGCGGCTGGAGAACATCCCCATCAGCGTGGCGCGTGGCACAAGCCTGGCGGATGAGCCCGGTGCCGAGACGCTGCTGGATTGGTGCCGAACGCTCAATGACCCGCACGACAGCGCTTCGGCGCGCCCGATCTTGCGGGGCGACGGGCTGCTGCTGGACGGCACGGCGGTGCTGGAGCTGGAGGCGCGCTATCGGCGACAGCTCAAACTGTGGCGCGAGCTTGGTGGTGATAGCGACGGGGTGGAGCACGACGAGTACGAAGGGCGCGAGAACGAAGGTGGCGAGGCGGGCGGCGGCGTGCAGGACCCTGGGGCGTACTTGCCGTGGGCATGTGCGCAGCTGGCTGCTGGTGACGCGGGCGTGAGGATGGGTGCCGGCGTGGTGGCGAGCGCTGCGCGAGTGGCGGGGTTGTACCGGTCAATGGCCGCGCGGCGCGCGTCTTTGCGGGCCTCTGAGCTGCTGTATGAGCTGGCGCTGGAGACTGATGTGGTGCACGCGGGGATGCTGCCGCCCAAGCAGCGGGCCAAGCGGCTTGAGGGCGTAGTGCGGCTGCTGCGGTTTGCGCGGTTGCGGCAAGAGCGGCTGAGCCCGCCGGGGGATTTGACCAGCTTCATGGCGTACTTTGATGAGCTGGACCCGAACAAGCGCGGGATCGACGACAGCCCGGGCGACCGCGTTGATGCTGAGGATGCGGGCGGGCTTGAGGCGGGCGGCGAGCCGGTGGACGCGGTCACGCTGATCACGGCGCACAGCGCCAAGGGGCTTGAGTTTGACACGGTGCTGGTCCCGCGGGTTGAGCCCGGGAACGGGTACCCGACGTCTCGCAAGTCTGAATCGATGCGGCTGGGCGCGGGCGTGCTGAGCGTGCTGGTAGGCGCGAGCGGTATTGCTGGCAGCGAGGCGGACGCAGTTGTGCGGGCCCGCGCGGAGGAGCGGCGGCTGTTCTATGTGGCTTGCACGCGGGCGCAGCGCCGGTTGGTGGTCATCGGGGCGATGTCGCAGACGGCGGTCAAGGACGTGGGCAAGCCGGGCAAGCCGACGAGCTTTTTGGCCGAGCTTCTGACGGCGCGGGGCGCGGGGTTTGTGCCGCGGACGCTGGAAGACGTGCTCGAGGCCAGGCCGGGCGAGCGGAGCAAGGTGGTTGAAGAGTTGACGGCGGCGGCTGATGGACGCAAGCGCACAGATGAGCGGCTAAGCGCGGTGCTTCGGGCGCGGGCCCAGGTCGCCCTTGCGCTAGATGCGGCGTGCGCGGTGGCGGCGGACGTGAGCACCGAGGCTGGCACCGACGCGCGCGCGCACCGCGGCGAGCTCGAAGCGCTGCTGGCGGAGGTGCAGGTCAGGGCCCGGCACGCGGCGGCGGCGGAGTGTGTGCAGAAGACCGGCCTAATTCCCGCGTGGGCCGACGAGTGCAGCGGCGCGGCGCTGCGGGCGCTGGTGGTCCCGCTGGCGCGGGCGCGCGCGGCGACGGGCGCCGACGCTGATGGCGATGGCGACGATGCGGAGAGCGGGGAAGAGGGCTTGGTGACGGGGGCGATGCGGGCGCGCTGGCCAGTTGGGCCTGCGATGCGAACGCTGAGCTACACCAAGGTGCACGACTATCTGCGCTGCCCGGCGTGCTGGTTCTGCAAGTATGCGATGGGGCACGACCGCGGCGGCGGCGACCGGCTCAATGTCGGGACGCTGGTGCACGACGTGCTTGCGGCGTTCTTTGTGCGTCTTCGCGACGCGCGCGAGAGTGAGCAGGCCGAACCGGGCCTGGCAGAGCTCCTGGCGATGGGGCGTCGCGCGGTGCTGATGCAGGAAGGTGGGGTTGGAAGCGGCGGTGCTGCGCGCGTGGCTGGTGAGATGTTGGCGCAGGTCAGCGCGCTGCTGACCAGCGCGCTGCAGCAGCACGACCCGAGCGCGGGGCTGACTGGGTACATCGAAAACTCGCGGATGAAGCGGGCGAGTATCGAGGTCGATGGGCGGCAAGTCCCGCTAGAGTGCACGTTTGACCGCGCGGACCACATCGACGGGCCCGAGGGGGTCGGGTTCCGGATCATCGACTACAAGACCGGGCGCGTGACTGACGAGCTGGCGATGCCGGCGCGCGACGACCTGCAGCTGGGCGTTTACAAGCTGGGCCTGATGGCCGACCTGGGGCTTGACGAGGTTGCTGGCGAGGCGCGGTATGTGCTGCTGCGGGCGACGCCGGAGGACCGGGCGCGGTGGGCCAGGCGGCGCGATGAGATTGTTGAGGGCGCTGGCAAGAGGCGGGGCGCGGCGCCGGTGGTGGGCCCGGAGTTTGGGACCATCAGGCTGGCGGATATTGACGTAGCCGCGGTCAGCGAGAAGATCGCAGGGATGGTCCGCGGCGTGCTGGCGGGAAAGTTCGAGCCCGGAAGTGGCTGCACGGACGGCCCGTGCGCGCTGCTAAAAAGCCGTCGTTTGGGGGCCTAACGCCGTCGCGGGAGAGGGGGGCGTGCGGTGGGCCAAGTTCCACGCTCAGCTCTGGCCGATGCGGCTGCTGAGGGTCAGGATCGGGATGAGGATCGCCATCAGCAGCCCGCCGACGAGCCCGGCCATGATCACGATCATCAGCGGCTGCATGAAGGCCAGCACGCGCGTGCTGGAGCGTTCGACCTCGTCGGTCATGTCTTGCGCGAGGCTCGAGAACGCGCTGTCAAGGTCGCCCGAGCGTTCGGCGGCCAGCAGCAGGCGGCGCGTAGCCAGCGGGAGCGCCTCGACCTGCTCGATGAGCTGTCGCAGCAGCCCGCCGGCGATCAGCTTGCTGCGGAGGGTGTCAAGCTGCTTGCGCAATCGCGGGTGGCCGATGACCATGTTGGCGGTGCCGAGCCCGTCGGCCAGCGGCACGCCCGCCTTGCTCATCGCGCTCATCACGGTAAAGAACCGGGCCGATTCGGCGGCGAGCATGACGTCGCGCACCAGCGGCAGGCGGCGCGAGGCGGTTAGCGTCAGGCGCGTGATGGCCTTGCGCATCACTACGCAGGCACCGATGAGCCCGGCGATTGCCAGCGAGACCAGCACGATGTTTGAGCGAAGGAACGAGCCGACGCCAAAGAGCACCTGGCTGTAGATCGGCAGCTTGATGTCCTGCAGCTCTTTCAGGCGCTCGCCGATGCTCGGCAGCACGCCCACCAGCAGCACGAAGCTGACGACCGCCGAGACCACCAGCAGCACCATGGGGTAGATCATCAGCGACTGGGCCTTGCCCGTGACGGTGATGGTCCGGCGCATGCTCACCGCGAGCTGGCGTGACGCGCCCGAGAGATCGCCCGTGCGCTCGGCGGCGCGATAGACCGCGATGGTGACGGCGTCAAACACCCCCGTGCGCTCGCAGGCGTCGGAGAAGCTGGTGCCGCTGGCCACGGCCTCGCGCATCTGGCGGACGACCGGGCGGGCGTTGCCCGAGACGGTTCCGCCCACGACCTCAAGCGCTTCTACCAGCGGGACGCCGCGGCTGAGCAGCGCGTGCAACTGCTCATTGAGAACTGCTTGGTCGGCCAGCTTCAGGCCGGTCTCGGGCGTGAAGGCCTTGGGCAAGGCCACTGAGCGCAGGACCGTGAGGCGCTCTTTGCGCAGCGCGCTGGCGAGCTGGCTTGGGCTCGACGCGGTCCGGACGACCACCGAGCGGCCCCCGCCGGGCTTGGTGGTGATGCACAAGAAGGGGCGCACGGCGGCGCTCGCGGACGGGCTCATCGTGCCAACTGTACCGCCCCGGAGCGGCCCGGCTGCTGATGGAGGTCGTGTCGCGATTCGACCGCGGGGGTCTATGCGTCGAGCAGGCGAGCGAGGGCGACTCGGTCGGCCCCCAGCCCGCGGAGGGCGAGCCAGGCCGCCATCGCGCGCAGGGCTGGCGGCAGGGTCGCCTGTTGCTCGGCGTCGAGGGCCAAGGCAGAGAGCCGCGCGCGAACGGCAGGGTCAGTGAGGGGCGCGTCGCCAGTTTGGCAGGCCAGCAGCAGTGCAAGTGCTGCCCCGGCGGCGCTGGGCCAGGCGTCGGGGCTTGTCAGCGGGAGTCCGCGCGTCAGGCTTGAGCGTTCGGCGGTTGCCGCCAGCTCGCCAGCGCGCCGGATCAGGCCGAGCATGAGCAGCTCGCAGGCGTCGGCATCGCCTTGAACCCGGGCCAGTTCCAGCAGCTTGAGCACCTCGGTGGGGCTCTGGTCGGCCAGTTCGGCGGCGGCCTCGATGCCAAGGCCGCGCAGCGGGCGCGGCGCAGTCGGCCCACTGCCGCGAGATTCGGCGAGGGCCATCGCCAGCACGCGCAGGCGGATCTCGCGCGCGTCTTGCGCGGGGCGGTCATCGGCGACGCGCATGGCCCAGGGGACCAGCGCGGCGTCATTCAGCGCCAGCACGCGCACGACCGCCACGGGCACGCTCAGCCGGACCGCGCCGGGCGCAGGGCTCGCTGCGGGCGTGGGGGCTGGCCCAGCGGGCGGCGTGACTACTTCTTTGGCGGCGGGGTCCTTTGCGCCCGGGCTTTGGGGGCGCTCGCCGAGGGTCTCGTCGCTCGCCAGCGCGCGGACGGCGTCGGCGATGGTCGTGACCGCCAGCGTCCCGGCGTTGTCCATCGCGCCCGCGAGCCGCACGGGCGTTTGCGGCCCCAGGCGGCGCGCGACGTCAAGTGCCGCCAAGGCCAGCTCTGCGCGGTCGTCGGCGCTCGCGGCGTTCCACGCGTCGGCAAATCGCGCGACGGCGCGGCTGTCATTTGGCGCGATGACAATGCCCGCGCCGATGGCCTCGGCCCAGAGCGCTTGCGCCAGCTTGGCCTCGACCGTCAGCCCCGCGCTGCCACTGGCCTGCTGGCGGGCCTTGGCGCTGGCAGCGATCCCGACCAGCGTCGGACCTGCGCTGGCCAGCATCGCGTCGGCGGCGGCGCGAACGATCCGCGTTCCGCTCTCGGTGGGCAGCCCCCCGGGGCTCTCAAGCCGGGCCTTCAGCGTGCGGGCGGCGGTGGTCGCGGGCTCGAGGGGGTCTTGTGATTGCAGCAGCAGGATCGCCGCGAGGGCTGAGACCTCGGGGCGGGGGTCGTCAAGCAGTGGGGCGAGACGCTGGGGGGCGAGGCTGGCAGCGGCGCGGGCAGGATTGTCTTGTGACCGGGCCGCCATGCGGGCGGCGAGCGTGACCAGCACGCTGGCGTCAAGGTCGGGCCAGGCGCAGACCTCTGCGAGCAGCGTGTCGTCGATGAGCCCCTCAGCGAAGCCCTCACGGACCACGGCGCTGCGCCAACTGGGCGTGGGCAACTGGCGGACGCTCAGCAGGTCGATCTGGCGCCGGGGGTCAAGCTCAGCGAGGCCGAGCAGGCCGTGGAGCTGGAGCTGCGGGTCGGGCGCAATTGAAAGGGCGACCAGCAGCGGGCGCAGCGAGGGATCGCGCAGGCGGCGCAGGCCCAGGAGGGTTGCGTCGCGGGTGATGGGGTCGCGCAGCGTGCGGCCCAGGGCCGTGGTCAGCGCGCTGACCAGGTTCGTGTCGATCAGCTCAAGTGCGGAGGGCGAGACGGGTGAGGCGGGCTTTGTGGGCGAGACTGGCGGTGGCACGGGCGGTGGTGGCTGGCCGAGGGCCAAGCCCGCGCACGCGGCCAGAGCGGCGGCCAGAGCGGCGAACAGGGCGGCGGCCAGAGCAGGGATCGGGGTGCCGATCGGGGCGGCGATCGGGGCGGCGGCAGATCGGGCGGTGGTCACGGCGCGGGGCACAGCCTTTATGATATGGGCCAGTGCCGCCGACCATCGGCACGCCCGTGCGTTGGCGCGGGTTATCCTGAAGGCATGCTGTCGCAACTCAGTGGGACGCTCGTGGCGGTTGATGGGCACACCCTCACGCTGCGGCCCGCCGGTGCGCTGGGCGAGGCGCTGACCCTTGAGGTCAAGGTGCCGGGCTATCTGGCGCGAAGGCTGACTACGCGCGTGGGCGAGGCGCTGGTGCTGCGGACCAGCCTGCTGCTGCAAGGTGAGAGTCAGGGCAGCAGCTTTACGCCGGTGCTGCTGGGGTTTGCCGATGCCGACGAGCAGGCGTTCTTTGAGCTGTTCACGACCGTCAAGGGCATCGGGGTGCGCAAGGCGTTGCGGGCGCTGGCCGAGCCGCCGGGGGTGGTGGCGGGGGCGATTGTCCGTGGTGATGCCAAGGGCCTGAGCCAACTGCCTGAGATCGGCAAGCGGCTGGCCGAGACGGTTATCGCCGAGCTCAAGGGCAAGGCGGACCGGTTCGCGAGCGCCGGTGGCCTAGAGCCGTCGATCGTTGGTCAGCGGATGGTTCCTGCGCCGGCGCGAGCCACTGGGCTGAGCGGGGCGGCGGGTGACGCGGTCGAGGCGCTGGTTCGCCTGGGTGAGCAGCGCGCCGAGGCCGAGCGGAAGGTTGTGAAGGCCTTGGAGCGTCACGCGGGCAGCGAGCGGGCGGGCTCGCCTGAAGGGATTGTGGGCCTGGTCTTTGCCGGCGGGTGAAACGTCGGGGCGGGTTGGCTTTGGTGAGGCTCAACGCCGGGCGGGTTTGATCCGATATCCTCGGGCATGCGCTACGCGATGATCATGGCGGGGGGTGCTGGCACGCGCTTGTGGCCGATGAGCCGCAACCACTTGCCAAAGCAATTGCTACCGCTGATCCGTCCCGCGGGCGCTGGGGGCATCAGTGGCGGCATCAGTGGCGGCATCAGTGGCGGCATGAGTGGAAGCACGGGCGGCGATGGCGCTACTGGTAGAAGCGGCGCGGCAATGAGCCTCTTGCAGGTCGCGGCCCAGCGCATGGATGGGCTGGTGCCCCCGGCGCGGCGTTACATCTGCACGGGCGAGGCCTACCGCGAACCAATCCGCGCAGCGCTGCCCGAGTTCAGCGACGATCGGATCCTCGGTGAGCCGGTGGCCCGTGACACGGTCAACGCCGTGGGCTTTACCGCGGCGGTTTTGCAGAAGCTCGACCCCGAGGCGGTCTTCGCGGTCTTTACCGCTGACCATGTGATTGAGCCGCAGGACATCTTCCGCCAGCGCGTTGAGCTGGGCTTTCGGCTGGTCGAGGCCGACCCCTCGCGTCTGGTGACGTTCTCGATCAAGCCGACGTACGCGGCGACGGGCTTTGGGTACATCGAGCGCGGTGTGACGGTGCCCGACAAGAACGCGCCGGGGGCCTTCAAGGTGGCGCGGTACGTCGAGAAGCCCAGCCTGCAGCGGGCGCAGGCCTACGTGGCCAGCGGGATGTTCAGCTGGAACAGCGGGATGTTTGTGTGGAAGGCCGCGACGGTAATGAAGTGCATCGAGCGGTTCAAGCCCGAGGCCTTCGAGGGGCTGACCAAGATCCAGAAGGCGTGGGGCACCAGCGAGCAAGGCCGCGTGCTGGCGGAGGTCTATCCCGCGCTGCCGAAAATCAGCGTTGACTATGCGATCATGGAGCCGGCGAGCACCGACAAGCTTGTCTCGGTGGCGACTGTCGAGATGGACCTGGCGTGGCTTGATGTGGGCAGTTGGCCCAGCTATGGCGAGACGCTGACGCCCGATGAGCGTGGCAACCGGCGCGGCGGGGTCATTACCCCCGAGAACGCGCCGATGATCGGCGGGAGCAACAACCTGGTAGTTTCCAGTGAGCCGGGGCACACCGTCGCCCTTCTGGGCTGTGACAACCTGATCGTTGTTCACACGCCCGACGCCACGCTGGTCATGCCGCGCGAGAAGGCCGAGGAGCTCAAGACCCTGCACGGTCAGCTCCGCCCGAACCTGAAGTAGACGAGGGCCCTGCGTGGAAGCTTGGCACGTCTGCCGCGGGCCGGTGGGTTACCGCCTACGAATCTCTCATGATCGGTGAACAAAGAGTCCGCGTTCGCAAAGCGCTGCCCGCTGACGTACCGCTGATGCTGGCGCTGGTGTGTGAACTGGCGGAGTACGAGCGTGCCGAGCCGGGCGCGGTGACCGCGACAGAGGCGAGCATTGCGGCGGCGATGTTCCCCCCTGCCGGTGCGCCGCACGCTGACGGACTCGTCGATGGTCTGATCGCGGAACTTGACGGCGTGCCTCAGGGCATGGCGATCTGCTTTACCAACTTCTCTTCGTGGCTCGGGCGGCCTGGGCTCTACCTTGAAGACTTGTTTGTGCGCCCAGCGGCCCGGGGCCACGGGCTGGGCAAGCGCCTGCTGATTGAGGTCGCACGCCTGGCAGTTGCTAAAGGGTGCCGACGCCTGGACTGGGTCGTGCTTGACTGGAACACCCCAGCGATCGAATTCTATAAGGGCCTGGGCGCCACCCCGATGAACGAATGGACGGGCTACCGCCTTAGCGGGGTGGCACTGGCCCGCGTTGCGGCGCTGTGATCGCCAGCGGCGCGCGGACGCAGGTGATTGCCCACCCTCAGCGCGCGTAATCTGCACGCGTGCGATACTTGTGCATCGACCTTGGCGACAAACGCACCGGCCTGGCGGTGGGCGATGCCGTCACGGGCTTGGCCTCACCCGCAGGCGTGCTCGAGGTGCCCGTGGGGGCCAACGCGGGTGCCGAGCTTCAGCGTGCGATCGTCAAGGCGATCCATCAGCACGGCCCGGGTGCGCTGGTGCTGGGCCTGCCGCTGAACATGGACGACACCGAGGGCCCGCGCGCCAAGCTTGTGCGGGCCTGGGGCGTGCGGATCGGCACCCTCACGGGTCTGAAGGTGCACTATCAAGACGAGCGGCTGACCAGCGCTGACGCCGACTGGCAGATGGCGCGCAGTGGGCTGACGCGCGGGCAGAAGAAGGCCAAGCGCGATGCGCTCGCTGCCGCGACGATCCTGCGCGACTTTCTGAGCACGATACCACCGCCGTCACCACCGCAACCGCGATCGCCATCGCCAACGTCACCGCCGTCGCCCCTCCCGCCCCCAGCGCCGGGCGCGCCTGTATGACGTGAGGCCGCGGCGAAACCGATCCGCGGCCGCCGTCGAACGCACGTACGGCTCGGGCGATACGCTCGGGCAGCAGCCGACGTTGACCAGCGCTCCCGCAGGATGAACCCCATGACCTCGAAGCTTCGCTCAGCCAACCGTGTTGACCAGCCCGCTCGCCCCGGCGTTGCGGGCGTTCGTGCCGGGCCGTGCCACGCGTCGGTGGCGCGTGCGGCAGCGCGATGGGCGGGCGTGATTGGCAAGGTGAGCTTTGTGAGCCTGATGGGCGCGATGACCTTCGCGTGGCCTGCGCTGGCGCAGACGCCCGGGGTTGTTCCCGGCGCGACTCCCCCATCAGCGGCACCATCACCTGCCCCCAGCAACCCTAGTACGCCAGCACCCCAAGCCCAGCCCCAGTCCCAGTCCAACGGCGCGGTTGATCCGCGCGTTAGCATGGCTCTTGATCGCATCGAGGCTGCCGACCGCGAGTTGACCAGCCTCGGTGCCGCACTCCGCCTTATCCGGCGTTTCCCGGCCATCCAGGGCGGCGGTCAGCAGACGCAGTACGGGACCATTTCGTTTGTCGTGCAGCCTGCGGCAGGCCCGGCGCAAACGGGCGCGGCGCAACCTGCCGCAGCACAGCCGGGGGTCGCGCCGCCGGCCCCGCTGCGAAAGTTTGCAATCAAGTTTGAGACGCGCGACATCCCCGATGCCGCGGGCCAGATGAGGCGCGAGAGCGACCCGCAGGACTTCATCTTCGACGGCACGTGGCTGCTTGAGCGTCGGCACAACGACAAGTTCTTCGCGCGTCGGCGGATGCTGGCCCCCGGGGCCGGGCGCGACCCGCTGAAGATCGGCGAGGGCCCCTTCCCGCTGCCCATCGGGCAACGCAAGGCCGACATGCTCGAGCGGTTCGATGTCACAATCGTGGACGTGATGGACAGCGCGCCGGACAACCCGCGCTTGCGCGAGGTGCTCAAGGGTTGCACGCAGCTGCGACTGCTGCCGCGGGTTGAGACGCTGGGGGCGAAGGACTTCCGCGAGATCCGCCTGTGGTTCCGCGAGCCCGACGCACTGCCGATCTTCGCGCAGACCATCAACCGCGATGACAGCAGCGCCGAGGTGTTTTTGGTCAACGTCAAGCGCAACGAGCCGGTCGCGCCCGGGAGCTTTGACACCACGCCCCCCGCCGACGCCGAGGGCTGGAAGGGCGACGTGATCGACCAGGTGCCCAATAGTCCTTAAAACTATGGTCTGCTGACGGGCTCGGCACCCGTAACGGGTACGGTGGCGTTGGCCGCCAGGTCAAGATTCATCCGCGTCAGACGCACCCGCGCCGGGGCGTGACCGATACAACTGGGCATGTGCGCACGCGATTGCTCTGTTCATTCAGCCGCCGCCCGATTGGGCTCGGCCCCGTTGGCCGCCGTGATGCTGGTGGTGCTGCTGGCCGGGGGTGCTATCGCCCTGAATCAGAGCGCGCGCGAGCCGGCGGCTGACCTGAAGGCCCCGCCGTCGGTGTTGGCACCAACCCTCGTCGAGGGCCGCGTGCTGCTGGCCCAAGGCGTGCGCGACGCACTCGACGCCAGCTTCCTCACGCCGTTAGAGGCCCGGGCCCTCCGCCTCAAGCACGGCGTGCCGCTGCCAGCAGACCTTGCCTCTGGCCCGCC
>Ga0105047_10010654_pt1 | contig 15006 bp, 4 predicted proteins | sample MAT04_FD_78384 | JGI IMG/M metagenome (GOLD analysis project Ga0105047, IMG submission 78384) | Freshwater microbial communities from Lake Fryxell liftoff mats and glacier meltwater in Antarctica - MAT-04 (megahit assembly) | ecosystem: Environmental > Aquatic > Freshwater > Ice > Liftoff... | reverse complement strand
GTAATTGTCACAATCATGCCACACAGATGCCGCACGGACATCGTGAACTGCTTCACGAGACGAGTCGGGGAATCCCTTCCACCCTCAATCCACTAAAACCGAAGTCTACATCTCCACATGAAAAACAAATCCAAAATCTTCATCCTTGCCGCGACGGTCGCCGCAGCGATGTCCGCCTCCCCTGCGCAGGCGCAAAACCTCAGCTTCGACAAGGACGCGGGCGACATCGTCCTCTACGCCCTCAAATTCGGCGGCAGCCAGACCCTTGTGCTGAACATCGGCACGGGTCAGTCGTTCCGCGATGCCGGCTCGAGCCTCTTCAACATCAAGAACATCGGGACGGAACTGGCCGCGATCAGCGGGCAGGCGAACTGGTGGGAAGATGGCAATCTCTACTGGGGCATCGCGGGCGTCCGCAGCTCCTCGACCGGGACCACGGCTCAGCTTTTCGGTGATCCGAGCCGGACGCTTTATCTCTCGAAAGAGCGGACCGCGATCGGGACCGTTGGCTTGGCGTCGTCGGTCAATTTTGCCGATCCCGGCAACACCAACATGACGACTGCGGCAAACAACATCATCGGCCAGAACAACCGCCTCGAAACGATCGGCACGACCGACCGGCTTCTGGAAAGCACTGGAAGCTCGGTGGTGGATAACGCCAACTCGAACCCGTTCCTCGGCTCGAACCCCGGCACGGCCTTTAGCGTGTTCCCCGGTGGTGTAATCGGCAACTTCGGCGTCGGCGCTTTCGGCACCCTCGATGGCGTCAATGCGGAAGGCGCGCTCGATCTGTATCGCATCCTCGCCGCGAACACGGCCTCCGGTCAGGAACCCGGCCCGCTGCGCACCGGCAGCTACGAAGGCAGCTTCGTCATCGATCAGAGTGGCGACGTTTCCTTCATCGCCGTTCCCGAGCCCTCGTCTGCCGTGCTCTTCGGCTCAGCGGCGCTCCTCGGTGGTTTCATCCGCCGTCGCAAATCGGTCGCCTAAATCTACCTCCTCAACCCCTGCAAAACCACAAGACCAACTAATCTCATGAACCTCAAACGCATTCTCTCGGGCTCTATCGCCCTCCTCACGCTCTCCGTCGCCGCTCGCGCCGATGTCGAGATCCTCATCACCGGCGCCACGGCCTTCCGCACGGCAGCCATGAACGCCATCAAGGCTCAGTACGACATCGGCAATTCCGGTGTCGATTACGACTTCGCGCACAACGCGGTTGCGGGCAGTTTCAATGCCGCCGATCGCGTGACCTTTAAGGGCAAGTTCCCCGGCGTGGCCGGCATCACCACCATCCGCTGTTCGTGGAACGGTTCCGTGGAAGGCGTTCGCGCCGTCGCGGTGCCGAACTCGACGAACAATCCGTTCTTCATCACGGACGCCGCCCTGGCTTCGCCCGGTCTCGATGCCGGTGAAGGGCTCGACGAAAACGCCAACGTGGGCGGAAGCACTGTGCAGCAGGCCGCGAAGTTCTCCTTCTCAGACGTGCGCCAGTCCTCGACGCCGATCAGCAGCCCGACACTGGAGCCCGCGGATGCCAAGGTCGGCGTGGTGGTCTTCTCGATGATCGTCAATGAAGGGGCGCCGGCTGGTTTCCTGAACGTCTCGTTCCAGCAGTTCAAGGCGCTCTTTTCGGGCGGCTTCCTGCCTGCATCCGTCTTCACTGGCGATCCGGCGAATACGAATAACGTCTATGCCACGGGTCGGAACGACGGCTCCGGAACTCGCACCACCTATATGGCGGAATCCGGCCTCGGGATCACCACGCTGGTGAGCCAATCCATCGCGCTGACCAACTCGGGAGACAACATCACCTCGATCCAACGCGTTCCCGCCGGCGGCGTGAACGATTCCGACCCCGTCACCTCCGGCATCCAGCCCTACCCGGGCCAGGCGACCGGCAACGCTTCCACCGTCTGGAGCCAGGATCTGGACGGCAACGGCGGCTACGTTTCCGGCAGCTCGCTCCGGACCGCCATGGGTCGCACGTCGAACAATGTGACCGTCCGTGATGCCGACTACAGCATCCTCGATGGCCCGGTGAATATTCACCTGCTCACGTTCCTCTCGAATCCCGATGCGCTGACCGCTCGGACCAATGGTGGCCGCATCCTCGGCTGGAACGGTTCCAAGATGGACTCGCTGACCACGGGCACGACGCTCACCCTCGCCGATCGGCAGAAGGTGACCCACGGCCAGTACAGCGCGTGGAGCTTCCAGCAGCTCTACTACAACGGCTCCCTGAGCACCGATGAAAACGCCGTCTACGGCGCCATCAAGGGCGGCATCGATTCCACGCTCATCGCGGCTGGCTACGTCCCCGGCATTCCTTCGGTGGATATGCAGGTGACTCGTTCGGACGACGGCGCGCCGATCGCTCCGTAATCCACGTTTAGATCCGGATCTGGCTTCGGCCAGATCTTGAAAGCTACGACTGGTGCCGGGTTCGCCCGGCACCAGTCTCTTTGCAGTGAGGTCCGGCCAAGCCGCCCATCTTCAGCCCTTCCAAATTGCCCCTCCGCCCCATGCGAAAACCAATTTTCCTTCTGCTCGCCGCGACTGCGGCTGTGGCTTCGACATTCGCCTTCCGCGATCGTTCGCCAGGTTTCACCGCCGATCTGCCGGCGACTGCACCCTCGATCTCCAGCCGACCTGCGAGCGCTCCCGTGTGGACGGACGCTCACTCGCCCAGCATGCAGAGTGACGTGGCGAACCCCGCGCCGACCAAGCCGCGCACCTATTCTGAGAGCCGAGGGCCGGAGCTGTCCAAATCTACCGGCCCACCCGCCGCCGTCGTGGGCAGCACTTCATCATCCGTCGCCCGTGCCTCGCTGAGCCGCCGCGCGCCTGATCGTCGTCCGGTGCAAGCCCCGCAGACCGGGCCGACAATCGCCACTGCTGCGTCACAAAACTCGCAGTCGCCCGTCGCTTCCGGTTTCAGCCTTGGAAACATCAGCAATCCGGCACCATCTCTGGCTGTAGAACTGGATCGTGGAGTGCAATTGCCCATTGCCCTACTGGAAGACGCGGCCCCGATCACCCCTCTGCAAGCCGCAGTCAAACAACAGATTGCCAAGGACTTTGCTGAGCGGATCAATGAGGCGATCGCCCAAGGCCAAACCGACCCAAAGTCGCTCGACGAATTCTGGGACCGCGCCCAAGGCTGGGCGAACTGGGAATACCAGAAATTCTTTGGCAGCGCAGCCGCGAACCGTGCCGGAATGCAGGCTGGGGTGGAGGCGCTGGCGGTGCCCTGAAAGCGAAAGCCTCGCCTCTTACTTGAGGTCGGCAGCCGAGGGTCGAGGGCGAAACGCGGCGACCTGCTGGCGTGCGGCGGCGAGCTTTTCAGGTGGAATATTGCGGGTGATCTCGCTGAGGATATTTTGGGCCATTGGTTCGCTGGCCCTCTGCGCCAGCATTAACCACATCAGCGCTTCGACGTGTTTGGAAGCATCGGGTCCATCCGGCCCCAGCAATTGCCCGAGCCCACTCTGCGACTTGGCGTCGCCCTGCTCGGCTCCTTTGCGAAACCAAGCCTCTGCTTGACTGAGATTCCGCGGCACGCCGTAGCCGTACAGATAAATCACCCCCAGCATGTTTTGCGCACCGGCATAATCGGCCTCCGCAGCTTTGAGATAGTAGCGGTACGCCTCCTGGTAGTCCTTTGAGCGGCCAAATTTCCCGTAGTAATGAAATTCGCCCTGTTCGTGAAAAGCTTGAGGCAATCCTTGCGCGGCCGCGCGCTCGATCCATTGGAGCCCCTCGGGTTCATTCGCCGTTACACCTCGACCGTAGGCCAGCGCTTTGCCGAGATTGAGCTGGGCTTTGGCTCCGCCTTTCTCCGCTCCCTTCCGAAACCAGCCGACCGCCTCCGCGAGATCCTTTCGGACGATCGTGCCAGTCGCATAAAAATACCCGACGCCGCCGAGAGCATCAGCATGGCCTTGCTCGGCAGCCTGAAGGATCAACTCATAAGCCTTGCGGAGATTCTTCTCCACCCCGATGCCCCTTAAGTGCGCCTGACCGAGGCGGAATTGGGCGTCGGCGTCACCCTTTTCCGCAGCGGCAGTGAGTTCTGCGGGGCTCTTGGCCACGGCCCGGGTGTTGGGTGAACCGGAGAGGAGCGCGATGGCGAGCAGCGGCGTTGTGGCAAAGCGGGAGAGATTCATGAGGATGGGAACGCGTTGTAAAATCTGTGGCGCATCATTCTTCGTTCCCGCCGTAGCCGAGCACCTCCACGGTGATGATCGAAGGGAGTTCTTCCGCCGGAGGTTGCTGCCGCTGCTGCTGGGCGGCTTCGCTGGCCGTGGACGCTTGCGCTCCCTGGGCGGCGTTGGCCGCGCCGAGCGCGCCGAGATTGGGCGCAGCGACAGGGGGCGCGGAGGGCACGCCGCTGGAAGTGCCGCCGACCTGGATATTCGACGCGTTTAACACGGCATTGGCGGCGATATTTAGATTGCCCGTGCTGCGGATGCCCGCGTCTCCAGCATCGACCACGCCGGAGGGCGCGATGAGATCGACATCGCCCGGCGCCACTCCGGCAACGGAGGCTAACACGCCAATACCGCCGCCCGTGGCAAGGCCGCCGAGATCGGTCTTAACGTCCGCGCTTGTGGCATCGATAACGACTCGAGTCGGCGGTGCCGTGACGACCGTCTTGGGGGCGGTCCCCGCCGCGATGTTCCCGCTCGTGGACCACATCGTGATGTTGCCGCCACGCAACGTGAAGATTCGAGCCTGACCAATATCGACGTCCTGATCGGTGAAGATCGAAATCGAGCCGCCGAATTCAGTGACGATGCCGGGTGGAGTCAACGGATTGCCGAAGATATCCGAGGCCATGGTCAGGCCTCCGCCCGAGGCGGCCAGAGTGATGGCGCCCCCGGCAGTTGTGCGGACATCGCGGGCGCGGGTGAAAATTTCGCCGCCCGCAGTGCCGGTGCCAAACACCGTGCTCACGGATGCCAGACCGCTGGCGTAGGATCCGGTCGTGGCAAAGTTTCTTCCCGTGTCCCTCAACTGCTGGAAAAACAGTTCCAAGGCGACGATGGCTTGCTGCTCCTCCGAGAGTTCGTCGAGGCCGGCGCTTGAGCCGATCTTCTTGAGATATACGGAATCGATCTCCGCGCTGCCAGTCGTCGAGTCCTTGAGCAGCGACGAAAAATCGAGCGTGCTCCCGTCGAGTCCGAGCGCGGCCCCGCCATCCTCGCCTGCGACTCCAGCGAGGACGATAATGTCCGCGCCTTCGAAAGCCAGGTTTGGGTTCCGCGCATTGCCGATGCTCGTAATGCCGACTCCGGTGCCGTCGAGGAAGTTGGCATCCGTGCCCAAGTCCACGTTGCGACCGGCGAGGACTTCGAGCACGCCCGCACCGCTGATCTGAATGTCGCCGGGCAGCGAATTGACGCTCACCCCCGTGAGCGTGACGCGCGCGGGGTCGCCGACGATGTTGCCCTGCGCGAGATCGTTGGCGATGGAGCGCAGCGCGGCGTTGGGGTTATTTGGAGTGATGTCGCGCCCGGCCGCTACGATGGAGATGTCTGCCGCATCGGTATTCTGGATATAGAAAGCGATGTCGGTGATGTCATTCCCGGCCAGCACCTGTGCGGCCTTAGGCGAGAAGAGGGTGAAGCCGGTGATGTCGCCGGTGCCGGCATAGATCCGGAGCGGGTTGGGGTCACCGGTGTGCAGCGGAGTGTTCGCATGCAGGGATTTTTGGACCACGATGCTCGCGGCCTGACCGGTGTAGGAACCGGTTTCCTCGTAGAGCGGATCGACGCGGCCGAAGGGATCGAGGCCGCTTTGGCGGAGCACATTGAGTGTGCGCCCGGCAAAATTGGCATAGGCCACGGGGGTCGTGATGCCCGGCGCTGCGGCGGGATCGGCATCGGAGAGATTGATCGTTCCGCTGGTCCAGACAAACACCTGCCGTCCGGCACTGAGCGACTTTCCGGAAGGTTGCAGGCCGATGACTCCGCCCGAAGCGGTCAGTTCGATGTTGCCCCTAGCTGAGGGGAAGAGGGTCATGTCGCCGACGATATTGATATCACCGGCGAAAGCGGTGCTCTGCAGATTCGGCGCGGCGACTTCCAACTGCGTGGAGAAGAAGGCCAAATCCACTTCCGCGAGACGAGTCCACGGCTGGAAGTAGAAGGCTTTGTTGGTCGCCGTGGTAGGCGTGGTGTTGGCGAGCCAGGCGCTGAGGATCGAGCGCGGCGTGGTCTGTCCCGGCAGAGTGGTCGCCAGGCGATGGGTGACGCTGCCCCCAAACGAGGCCACCGTCGCACCCGCATCGGCGGAGAAGGTGTTGAAATACGTCTTGTACCAGAACTTGTTATTCACACCCTGCGGCAGCAGGAAGGTGTTCGTCACCGGTCCGAGCAGGATGTCCCCGCGGGCGCTGACATCGAACTGAGACTTGCCGACAAAGAGCGTCGTCGGGAGCCAGGTGAGCGGATTGTAAACATCGGGCGTGACGCTTTCGATGACCGTGGCCGGAGCCGTCGAGGGGCCGAGATAGACGAGCGAAGGCGATCGGGTGGAATTCGTGGTAATCTCGCCGCCCGCCACAAGCACGCCGGCCCCTCGCTCGACGTAATACACGCCGCCATCGATGTTGCCGCCAGCCTTGACGATGAGGTCACCGCCGCCGAGTTCGAGCATCTTGGAAGCGTCGGGTGCGAGATTCACGCCGCCGATGGCGTCGCGCCCGGGCATGCGGGCATTTGTGGGAATGACCGCGTCGGCATTGATGAGATCGGAGCCCGCGAGCAGCGTGATATTGCCACCGCCGAGCGCGCCGAAGCCTTCGAAGAAGTTGCTGTAGTCGATCCACCACGTAGTCGAAGCCGACGGGTCGCTGATATTGGAGCCGGAGTTTGAACCCGAGACACCCACGCCGCCTTCCGCAAAGAGCCCAGTTGATGGATCCAAATAACCGCGCCGGTAGAGCCAGGTATTTGGCAGTTGCCGGGAGGAATCCGGCACGACAGTCGAACCAGAAAGTGTGAACCGCCCGATGTCGCCCTGCGCCCCGATCGTCAGGCTGCCGCCGGCCATCGCCCACTGCGCGGGGTAGTTCTGCTGCGGCGCTCCGAGAAGATCCTGGTTGGGATGCGTCGCCGTGGGCTTCTGGACGACGGGCAGGACGAAATCGCCGGCGGCATAAATGCTCGTGGCATCCGGGATTCGCACGCCCGCCGTGTAAATTGTGGCGAATTGATTGCGCAACTGCACGTCGCGCCCCGCGGCGATTTCGATGTTTCCCGTGCCTGTGCGGACCACTTCGAAGCGAGTCCGATTGGCGGCGCCGGCGGTGATCTGGATGGTGTTTTCCGTAGTGCCCGGGCCCGCGACGGCGGCGTTCGCGCCGGAGGGCGTGTTGTTGGGGACTGCTGGGTAAAATTCCCCCACAAGCAACGAGCCTTTGCCGGCCGCGAGGCCGTTGGTCGGAAGCACCGCGCGAAAATCTGCCGCGGAAAGATCGGCGCCGGCCGAGAATCGATACGACCACGACTGCGTGTTGAGCGGCAGGCCATTGCTCGTCACCGCGGCGGCAAGGGTGGCGAGCCACATCGTCGAGTTGCCGTTGTTCACATTGGCGGCCACGGCAGTGAAGCCGTCGCTCAAGGTGTTATTGAAGACCAGATCGCCGGTCGTGCGGATGGTCAGGATGCCCGGCGCGAGCTTGGAGCCGTAGCGGAAGTTTGCTAGGTTCCAATCCTCGCTGTTCAAGCCGGAGACTGCGGTGCCGAGGGTGAGATCACCGCCATTGCGGAAGACCTCGGCGCCGGGTGCGATGACCACGACCGAGTTGAGATTCACCGGGTCGGGCGTGCCCGTGACCAGCTTGCTGAGCATCGCGGCATAGCCCGCGTTCATGTAGTTGGTGGCGTCAGTATTGATCTGGTCGCGCAGGGCGTTGTTTAGCAGACCGCTCGCCTGGTTGTAGAGCCGGTAGCCTTCGACGACGACCGACGAGGCGCCGGTGATGTTGCCGAGCAGTTTGTTGACCTGCACGTCGTTGCCGTTGCGTGGCGCACGCAGATGCAGCGTGCCGGTGAACTGTCCGGCGAAAGCGCTCGAACCCGGTGTCGTGAAAGCGCCGGCAACAAATGCGTTTACTCCCAGATCGATAGTGGAACCCGCCTGCACGTCGAGCGTGGCGGTGGGGCTGGCCACGCCATTGATCGCGGCCCCGGCTTCGAGCCGGATCTCACCACCCTTGCCTGCACTGTTGAACTCCGCGGCGTGCGCGGTGAGCAACGAGCCGGCGGCCAGGGTGAGGTTGCGGCCAGTGGCGAGGACGATCCTTCCTCCCGTCGTGCCCGAGGCGTCGATCGTGCCGAGGACGAGGATGTTCCCGGTATCGGCTGAGACGGTGTAGCTGCGGGCCACGTTTGCTTGTCCCCCGGGATTGGTAATGGTCACGTCGCCCGTGCGGACGCGCAGGTTCCTTTGCTCGAAAAATCCCCCTTCATTGAGCGCGGCTGTGAGGTCGGCGAACGACGGCAGCGTCCCTGCATCGAGGACAAAGCTGCCGCTGGCTCGCCCCGTTGCGGCGTTGCCGAGGAAGGTGGCGCCATTGATGTTGAAGGCGCCCTGCGCGGCTCTGATCGAGACAGTGCCGGCATCGCCGCCGCCCGCTGGTGCAGCGACCGAGATGAGGCTGCCGGGCTGCACTTCCACATCACCCTGATCCGAAGTCAGCGTGATCTCGCCGCCGTTCGAATAACGTGTGAGGTCATAGAAATCCTGCGCAACACCAGCGACGTTCAATTGTCCGCCGACGCTCACGTCCTGCCCCGCTCCGGTGGCCCGCAGCGTGAGCTGGCCGCTCGGCAGGAGGATATTGGTATTAGCCACGACGCTCGTTCCGGTGAAGGTATAGCTCGCTCCGAGTCCACCCGTGAGCGTCGCGGCTCCTCCAGTCGGCACGAGGGCCAGAGCGCCACCGGCGGTGATGGCGTGATTCGATCCGCGGGCGCTGGTGATCAGCGGAGTCGTGATCGTCAGATCGCCAGTCGTAATGAAAGCCCCCGTGCCTTCGCCGAGGACTCCCGCCGAGGCATTGAGCGCGACATTCTGATAGCCGCTCGTCGAGAAGGAGTTCGTGCCGAATCGGACGATTCGCGCATCGATTTGCAGCGTGCCTGAGGAGACCGCTGGCGCCGCCAGAGCGGTCACGCTCGAGGGGTTGCTGAAAAGCACGTCACCGACCTGGAAGAGGACCGTGCCCGCGCCCTGATCGTAGCCCCGGAGGCCCCCGCCAAGGAATGACAGGTTGCCTAGCGAAGCACTACCAAAGGTTCCCGCGCCATAAACATCGATGGTGCGGTAGCTGCGCAGCGTGAGTGCCGTGACGCTCTGGGCATCGTTCAAAAGCTGGTCCGCGAGCACGAGGTGTTGCGGCACGACCGCCCCGGCGAGCGCCCCGCCGCCCGGTCGTAAATCGATGCTGATCTGGCCACTGCCGAGGTTGAGCGCGTAGGCTTCGATATCTGCCGTCGGGCTCAGGTTCGTACCGTAGGTCGAGTCGAGGGTGACTCCAGAGCCTGCGAGGCGCGCGCCCGCGCCCATCGTGAGGAGCGGCAGGGTGGAAGCGGTGGTGTTGGTGCGCGTGATGTCCCCATTCACATTGCTGCTGACTCGGGCCAGCGCGCCATCGCCGTTGATCAGCAAGTCTTCTGCATCTTCGAGCAATTCGCCGCGGGAGAGAATCGTGGACCCCGGTGCGATAGTCAGGCCCGCTTTTGAGGCGAGGATGATTTCCGGCGCGGCGAGCACTCCGCTCGGATTATTCACGGTCAGTTGGTTGGTACGAACGGTCACCACAGTCCCATTCGCGGTGCGCCGGCGGGTGCCGCCAATGAAGAGGCTATCCGCGCCCCAGGAGTTCAGGATTGTCGAATCAAGCACCACCGTGGCCCCGACCGGTGCCGTGCCGGTGCCGCCGGTCACATACATGTCTGCCAGACTGCCGATATCGATCATGGCCCCGCGCCCTTTCGTCGAGTGCTCGCTCAAGACCTGCCCATTCAGGACGAGCGCGGTGTTGCCGCTGATCGTGAGGTAACCCGCATCCTGCGGAAGCAATTGCGTGCGCGCGATATCGAAGCGCTGCGCTGCCTCGGTGAAGAAAGCATTGCCGAGGTAGTCGTCGTAGGCGGCGCGTCCGCGCACCACGTCAAAAGGCGCGACTTCAAACTGCGTGCGCAAGGTGGCGGCGTTCTGCGGTTGATTGAACGCGTTGGTCCGATAGCCGGCGACGAAAGTCGCACCCTCGGGCACGGTGTAGTTGCCGTAGGTGCTGTTGGTCGTCGGGGTGACGAGCAACGCGCCCGGCAGCAGGGCGTAGCGGCGCGGCAGCAGCGTGTAACTTCCTGCCTTCAATCCGCGCATACCCTCGACATAGATCTGATCGCCCAGCTTGAGCGTGTTACTCACGTATCCTGGATCGCCGCCGAGTTGCCGCGCATTCGCGCCCGTGTTGAACGGTGCATACGGTGCAAACTCCGAGGAAAAGCCGGGAATGATCGCGTAGGATTCGGCGACCTGCGTCCAGTAAAGGCTGGCCGTGGGCGTCTGGTCGCTGTGGCGCACGCGGGCCGACCATGTTTGCCCACCAAAAGTCACAAGATCGCCTGGCTGGTAATCCGTGCCGGTGCTCCACGCGCTGCCGGCGGTGCCGAGTAGGTCGACGCTGCCTCCGATGCCCGCAGTCCAGCGATAGCCGTAAAGATCGCCGCCTCCGCGCAAGTCGATCGTCGCGCCGCGCTCCATAACCACGGTGTTCCCGGCGATGGAGACGCGTTTCTCCGGTGAACCGTTGATCGTGATATTGACGCCGCGCGGATCGATCCACGACGAACCATCGGCGCTCAAGCCAAACGGAATCAGCATCTCCGTGCCCGCGGTCCCGCTCCACGCCGCCACTGAGGTGAGACTGCCGGAACTGAGCGTCACCTGCTGGGCCAGCGGGGTGCCGATCCCGGCTCCGGCAATCGGATTCACCGGTGCATCCAGAGCCGCGGTGGTGGGGTCGAAATCTGTGCCGTCCCAGCCGAGCGTGATCGACCCCAGCGGCGCGCGCAAGACCCCGCGCTGGGTGATTTGCGAGGCGAAGAAATTGAGGCTGCCGCCCGCGGAAAGGGGCGCCGCTCGCGAACCGTCGCCGATGATCGTCACGGCACCGGGCAGCCCCCCGTGGTTGTAGGCAAAAACGTTGAAGGAGCCGAGAGTCGTCGGATAGATCTGCGCCGCTTGCAGGGTCAGGTCGCCCGCGATTTGCAGGGTGCCGTTGCCGCGAATATCGCCGTTGCTCGCCTTGAAAGTGGCGCGACCGATACTTTGCAGCGAAAGCGTGCCGATATCGATGAGGTCGGCGGTGACCGTCAGGCTGCCCGCTCCGAAGGTAGGCGCAAAGTTATAGGCCAGACCGGGGTTCGCGGGCGATTGCGTGAAGGGGAGGAACGTATCGTTCGGGTTCAACGGCGCGCGAAACGACTGGCCGACCGCGATGTATTTGGCCGTGAGATTGACCGCGGAGTCGGCCTGGATCACGCCACCACCAGCGACGCGTAGATTGCCCTTTGCGGTGATCGAGACCGGTCCTGCAAACTGGACGTTGCCGCCGAACGAGAGCGGGTTGCCGTCGATGAACTTGTAGCCCAGATCCAGCGAGGCAAACTCTCCCTGCACAAAACGATCGACGGCAAAGTAACCCATGCCGGCTAGCGACGCGCCCGCGGCATCGAGGACGGCTACGCCGATGCGCGGGTTCGTATTAGTCGCGGCGAGCGTGGGGCCGCTTTGTTTGACGACGAGATTGATGTCGGCGCTGGTCCGGCCCGCGCCGTCCGGATAGAAGCGCCCGGAGAATATCGAGAGCATGCCACCGACCGCCGTCGGGCCGCCGGCGTGGCCGACCAGCGTAGCGTCGGAGAGTAGCATCTGTGAGCCTTGGAGATCGATCGAGCCACCATTGCTGTCCAGCCGCAGAGGCACCGTGCTCAGCCGCCAGAGTGGAGAGTTGAGCCCGCTGTTCGAGGGCACATTGGGTGCGCCCACATCGCCGAGTGCAGTCGGGTGAACGTCGAAGGTTGCGGAACTGCCCGACACATCGAGCACCGCGCCGGAACTTGCGACGATGTTTCCCGAGACCGAGATGGTGCCGCCGGGGTGGAGCGTGCCGCGCCGCCGCCCGTAGGCATCCGGCACGAAGACCGCGGTGCCGGCCGTGGAGAGCTTTGCTTGGGGGCCGATGACGACTGTGGGCAGCGCTACGGTGGCATTGGCGGATTCGTTGGGCGCCACCACAAAGCGGCTGCCACCAGCAATCGTGATGGTGCCACCGGGCGCCTCAATAGAGCCGAGAATAGTGACTGTCTGCCCTTTGAAATTCACCTTCGCGCCGGGGTCCGTGACGATCCTCGACTCCGTGCCCATCACGATGTCTCCACGCACTTCGAGGAGATCGGGAGTGAAGGAATCGTCCGAACCCGAGGTGGTGAAGCTCAGGCTCACCGGCGAACGCACCCCCGCTCTCTGCAATGTCGGCTGAAGCGTGACCTGCGGCGAACCCGCGAGGTGCGGGATGGCTAGCCAGCTTTCCGCGACAGGTTCGATGACGGTGCCCGCAGCAATGGAAATGGCCGGTGCGTACGTCTCCGGTTCTCCCGGCCCGAACAGCGCGTCGGAGGGTGCGCCAATTCCTTCCAGCGTGTAACTGGTGAACCCGCCACGTCGGAAGAAATCCGGATGCAGGAGGAGCGTATTCGCAAACTGCGCAGAACCGCCGATCTGGATGAGGCTCGCTTGAATGGTCAACGCGCCGCCGGTCTTGCCGGAGTAGCCGGCCAGCCGGGATTGCAGGTTGAGCTTTCCTCCGATCACCGTGGGGAATCCCGGATCTTTGCCCGTGCGGATGGTGATGCTGCCGGCATTGCCATACGCCACCGCACCGCGGCTGCTCACGGCCACGCCGCCCGACACATCGATCAAACTGCCGGTGGCAAGATCAGCGTCGTAGGATTCAATCGTGATGCTCCCGCCGGTGATGGCAAGTGGTTGGGAAAGCCGTGTCGGGCTTCCCAGGCGGTCATCCACGATGAGACCCGCAGTGCTCAAGGTGCCCGCGGAGCCGAGGGTGAAAAGCCCGCGTCCCGGGTTCGCCGTCGGCGCGAGCGCACCGCCCGGATTTACCAGCGGAAACTCGGCGGTGAAGGTCGGCGAGATGTTGCGAGTCTTGAAGGTCAGCGTGCCACCGGGCGCCGTGACCTCGCCCTGGACCGTCACATTCGCGCCGGTGAGCGAGACCGAACCGAGGGCGGGGGCCGCCACCGTGGTGCCCGCCGGGACAGCGATGTTGCCGTCAGTATTCTCAACCGTGAGGTGCCCGAAACCCTTCTTCCCCAAAAGCTCCGGTGACAAGATCACCTGCGCGGTCCGGGTCGCTGGCAGAGCCCGCGGCACATCTCCAGTGAGCAGGAAAGCGGGTGCCGGGCTGAGCTGCGCGGTTCCGAATGTCACCGCCGGTGGTGTCGGAGAAGTGGGGATGTAAGTCAGGGTGCCGGCCGGGCCGAAGGTCTTCTCCGCCGCAAACTTGATCGTCAATCGGCTGTGTTCGGGTGCCGAGGCGCGGCCTTGCGGAGGGTTCACCGTAATGCCCAAAAGTTGCCCATCCATCGCCATGCTCGCAGCCGTCATCTGGAGCACCCCGCCACTCGCTCCCTGCGTGTAGCCCTGCTCGTAACGTTCGCCGGTCATCCACGGAACGGTGAACGTCTCTGAAACTCCCCAGCGAGCAGAACTCCTCGTGTAAGTGCCGGTGTAGACCCCATCGTAAACCTGCCCCGGCTGAGCGTTGTGAATATCGACCAGACGTCCGTATTGCAGCAATCGCGTGGTCTTCACCAAACTACCCGCGTGCTGGAAAAAACCACCCGACACGTCGATCGTCGCTCCGCCTTGCACGACGATGGAACCGCCGGCTTGCAGAGTCACGTTGCCGCCTGCGGCGGTGAGTTGCGCGGCATTGCGCTCGATGAGGCCGGCGAGCCCCGTCACGTCGCCCAGCGGAGTGCCCATCCAGTAGCGCCCGTTGCTGACGCCCGTGCGCCGGATATCGACTGTCAGCTGGGCTCCGCGCAGCAGACCATTGCGCTGGACTGGAGAATCCGCGAATTCGGATCCGCGAAACTCCACGTTTAGGATGCTGTGTGAAAGCGGCACGAAGACATCGGTGCTGCCGGCCACATTGATGAACGAACCAGAGTCGAAATAAATCTGCCCCGTGGAGAAAAGGAAACGCTGGCCCACGGTGCCGAGGTAGTTGGCCAGGCCGACTTCGGAAGTGCCGTCGGGCAGCAGCGTGGTGCGGTTCCCATCGGCGTCCACATAGGGCCAGATGCCCGCCCGCACCGAAACGTCGCCGTTGGGCACGAGGACCATCGCGCCGCGGCGCAGATGGACGGCCTGACCTTCGATGTTGATCTGCGAGCGCTCCGGTAAAGAGGTTCCGGGCACCGCCTTCTTGCTCACATAGTCGGGCAGGATGCGGGTCGAACTCTGCTCACCGAGCGCGACCACGCCGGATCTCTGAAACAGGAACGCCGGCCCGCCAAAGCTGCTCGTCCCGGCGTTGTCGTAGTTCGGATTGCCCACCGCCCCGTAGCTCGCGAGGAGATCGATGCGGCCATTGAGAGTCACCGTGCTCGAACCCTCGATGACGCCCATTTGATTCACGTAGCGGCCAGCCATCGTGGCGCTGCCGGTCGGTATGTCGATCAAGCCACTGTTCGTGCTCGTTCCCGCATAGTCGCCGACATTGCCGATCCAAACATCTAATCCGCGCAGACTGGGATCGGTGCTGGCATGTGCGGCCACGCCGACCTGCAAGCCCGCGGCGAGGATCGTCTGCCCGGCTGGCGTCGAGATCGTGCCTTCGTTGCGCACGTTCGGCCCGACGAGCATGATGCGCCCGCCATTGCCGTCTCCGCCCGCTTC
>Ga0105047_10010653_pt1 | contig 15007 bp, 10 predicted proteins | sample MAT04_FD_78384 | JGI IMG/M metagenome (GOLD analysis project Ga0105047, IMG submission 78384) | Freshwater microbial communities from Lake Fryxell liftoff mats and glacier meltwater in Antarctica - MAT-04 (megahit assembly) | ecosystem: Environmental > Aquatic > Freshwater > Ice > Liftoff... | reverse complement strand
CACCCTTGGACAATAAATTTGCTGATGTGGGTGACGGGGTAGTCTGAGGCTGGGCGAAGGCCGTGGCGAGTGGGGTGGCGGGCGTGAGGCACTCCGATTTCCAATGACGAACAGGATACGACACATGAGCCAGAAGGTGAGTCCACGGCGGCGGGGGTTCTCGCTGGTCGAGCTGTTGGTGGTGATGGCGATTATTGGCCTCTTGGTGGCTCTGCTGTTGCCGGCGGTGCAGTCGTCGCGGGCGGCGGCGCGGCGGGCGATGTGTCTCAATAATCTGCGGCAGGTGGGGCTGGCGCTGCATGCCTATCACGAGCAGCACACGGTGTTTCCTCCAGCTGTGATTGTGGGCGGGCCGCCGGGTGAACCACTGGGCGGCGGGTATGCGACGATCGGCTTGATCGACCGAGTGGCTCTGGGTGTAGCGACTCCGACCGATCCGGATCGTCAGAACGCGAATTGGTTGGTACTGTTGCTGCCGAGTCTGGGTGAGGGGCCGCTGTGGAATGCGTTTGACTCGAATGTGCCGATCTCGGATCCCAAGAACGAAACCGTACGCACGACCTCTGTGCCCACACTGAAGTGCCCGGACGATTCATTTAACGGGAATCCTTACGTGCGGGACCAGCTGGCGGGAGGCTCCACGAACCTCTACGTTCGCGGTAACTACGCCATGAACATTGGTCCGGGGCGGGCTTGTTTTTATGAGTTGCAACCCGACTGCGAGGAGGGGTTTCATGTCGATGATCCTGACTTGATGAATAAAAACACGGCGGTGTGGGGCGGCGGTGCCGGAGGGTTTAATCGCTCGTTCGGGTTTAAGGACATCACCGGCGGCATATCGAATTTTGTGATCGTGGACGAAGTCCGGGCGGGAGTCCATCCCCTCGATCCTCGCGGGTCTTGGGCTCTGGGCTTCATCGGGGCGAGCCTGACTGCTCGTCACGGCTTGATCAGTGGGCAAGAGGATGCTGCGGGGCCCAACAATCAGAACCTGGGGGCTGACGATGTCTACGGCTGTGGTCCGATGATTGCCGCCATCGGGATCGACGAGTTTCAGGCATTACGAATGCCGTGCCGCGCTCAAGCCACGAGCGGTGAACCGCAAGTCAACGCCCAAGCGACTTCCCGCAGCCTGCACCCCGGAGGAGTCCACGTATTGACCGCCGATGGATCAGCGCATTTTGTGTCGGACAGTATTAATCCGGACGTATGGTTCTATCTGCATTCTCGGCAACCGAGCCAATCGTTCGAATCGCCGTTCTGAGATTGATCTTGGTTCTTGAGAAGCCATCCTTCGAAAACCCCAAAGCCAAGTGGCCCGTCTGGCTCACAACTCTGTTGTTGTTGGGCGGGCTCGCACTGGTGAATATCGCCTTTGTCAGTGCCACCCCCATCCTCCGCGACCGCGTGCTCCGGAGTGTTCGCCGTGTCGTGGGTCTGGAACCCCGGCAGGGGTTTATCAGTCGGACATTCTTTGATCAAGACGGGTCGGCGCATTCCTACATGGTCTTCCTTCCGGATCCCATTCATGGTGTTGACCATCGCCCGGTGCTGCTCTACCTCAATGGCCATGGCCAAAACGGGAAGGATGGCATGACTCCCCTCAAGAATGGACTGGCACACGCGATCTGGGAGGACGAACGCAATTTCCCGTTTGTCGTGATCTGGCCCCAATGTGCCGAAGGTGACGCGTGGAATTCAGGGAGTCCATCGACAAAGCGAGCGCTCGCCATCTTGCAAGAGGTGGCTGCGGAGTATCGCACTGATCCCGATCGGGTCTATCTCTCCGGCATTTCATCGGGCGGGACCGGCACTTGGGCGCTGGCTGCGGCGTATCCCAGCCTCTTTGCCGCGATCCTCCCGATCTCGGCTTTGACGAATGAAATGGACGTGAAGCGAGTGGCCCAGGCCCGGATCCCCGTGTGGAGCGACTTCGTCAACGAGGATGGGGCAGAACTCACCCACATGAATCGGAAGATGCACAGGGTATTGCTAGAGGCGGGATTCAGCCCCCACCTGACCGAAGTGAGCACGCAGGGCGATGTGGTCAAGGATGCTCACGATGCGTGGACCTTCGCCTATCGAGATGGAGGGATGTACCGGTGGCTGGCCAATCAAAAGCGAGGAGTGACTGAAGACCGCGAACCGCATTTCAAACTGCTGGATCTGACGAGCACCGTTGAACCCCAAAGGTTGATCGCCGAGCGAGGGGCTCCATTTGGAGCAGAGGTCAGTGTCCTGGCCGGGGTTCAGGAGCCGCTGCGGATGACCGCGCCTGAGTTGACCGGGCCGGGGCTAAAGGAGGTGCATCTGGAGTTTCGGGCGACTGGCAAAGTGCAGCGATTTGGAGTGGGCCTCTTCCATCCAGAGAGTTCCGGGACCAAGACGGATGTCATGATCGACATCGCCGTCCATGACCTGAATTCGAGCGGACTGTACTCCTGGCCGGACCGGAAGTGTCTCGCAGCTGCTGGGACTCTCTCTGAGCAGGCGTACTACTTCGGGGGGTGGAATGATCTCCGCTTGAAGTTCGAACAGGGGCAGATCACGGCTGAACTTAACGGCTGGAAAATGCACGACGCTGTCCCTGTTAACGCTACTCGCACAGGCTCAGTGTTGGGATTTGTCGCACAAGGGGAGTCCGCAGAATCGGTGAATGTCCGGAATCTTCGAGTCCGACGAGACGGATCAAATGCTCCGCTCCATGCGGGACTCGAACCGAAGCATGCTCTGCCTGTGAATCCGGCCATCAGCGAGAAGGTCGAGCACGAGAGTCCCGTGAGTCTTGCCTCGATTGTCGAAGCGTGGAAACGCTGCGAGAGCTCGCATCCCCAGGTGGAGATCGCGTGGTCACTGGACAGCGGGATTCGCTTTGCCTCGTCGTCCTTTCGCTCCACGGAGCGGACCGCAACTGAAGTGGCAACGCCTCACATCAGTCGGCTGACACTGACTCCGGAACAGCTCCACATCTCCACTCCATGGCGACATCCCCGAATCGATTTGAATCGTCAAGCCGGATTGAGGAACGAAGCGAGCCTCCAGGATTTTCAACGCATCCGCTCCGCCAGGTTCGCCGACTCATCTGGGAGACTTCCGGACTCATCGAAACTCGCGATCGCGATTGACCATCAGAGCCGAATAGACACCGTCTCCGCCGCCGATGGTCGAGGATATCGCGGAATCGTATTCGATCGGCCGGATGTCTGGATCGCTCGGGTGGGAGAGTTGGATGACCTCATATGGCGTGGGCCCCTGCTCGCTCTTCGTCCGCTGGCCCAGAGTGGTATTGGGTTTCAAGCGGAGAACGGGCAAGTTCTGCCCGATTCCGTGTGGGTCTCTGGCACCCGTTGTCGAGTGATCGAGGAAACGACACAAGTCGCTGGTTCCACGTATTTGCGTCGCTTCTGGGTGGACCCGTCCGAGGACTTTCAAATTCTCCGCCACACGGTGTCCGTCGATGGACACCAGCGAGAACAGCTCGACATTCAGTATTCCCAAGCTGCGTCCCACGATGGGTTGCCGGTTTCCTGGGATGCAGTGACTTGGCCTCGACGGTCGGGTTCAATCTCCGATTATCAGTTTTCTGGAAATGAATGGTTGTTTCAGGCTGCCACCTGTAGGACAATCGCCGGAGAGGTCAAAGAGTCTGCGACCTCTGCGACTCATGCTCTCCGCTTCCGACCGGAGACAGTGGGGTTTGATCAACGCCGCAAAGAGTGGTTCCAACAGGTGGCCACGGACAAGCGACGAACGCTGAGTGCGGAAGAGGCCAGGACCTTGGTCATGAGTGGCAACACTACAAGCGATGAGTCATCGCGAGTCGACCGGGTGATTGGCGCAGGGCTGCTTCTGCTGCTCGCGGTGTGGGTGGCGATCCGACGTTTCCGAGGGCGAGGTGAACATGCCCGATGAATACTTCTACAAGACACTGGGAATGGATTTCGGGCCAGTCTCGCTCAAGAAGATTCGAGAGCTGCGGAGCCAGGATGTCCTGGGGCCGAGCGACCAATTTCGCGTGCAGGGTGGACCGTGGCGGGTCGTCGCCGAAATGGATCCAGACGCACCCCTCTCTCACGACCCAGCCAAACCTCGGTCCCGCTCCTCGAATCGTCTTCCTCCAGAAGCGACAGGTGGCGCGGCAAAATCATCGCCGATCGCCGATCGCGAGGAGCCTGCACCGTGGGTCTTCTGGGCGAAGACCGGTGCGGTCGGTCCGCTCACCACCGGACAGTTTCTGGCGGCTATTCAAAGCGGCGATGTCGAGCCAAAAACCAAGGTCCGGTTCATGCAGAGTACCGAATGGATCGCAGCTGACGCGATTCCCGGTCTGGAGTTTCCCGCGTCTTCACCCCCGGAATCAATCTCGATCTCGACCCCATCCGCTCCGAGGGAATCGATCCCCAACAGAGAGATGCGGCAACTCTTTGCCGAGTGCGTCACTCGGCAGAAATCGAGCCAGCCCAGTCCCTTACCCGTTCGCTCACAGACACCCGGCGTGTCGTTACCCACGGGTTGGATGGGAAGTGTCTCAGCGGGAATCTCTTTCGTGGTTGGCGTCGTCGCCCTGATCTTTGATTGGTTGCTGTTCATTCTCGGTTTCGCCATGCGATCGCGAATCGTCTGGGCGTCAACGTGTGTCCTGTTGCTCTTTGTCTTTCTCCCCAAATTCACTGCAGCTTGGGTCACACAAGAGCAGGACTACACCACTTTGAGCGGAACGTTTACGGAATGGAAAGAGCTGCGAACTCAAGATGTCGACGAGACGATCTGGGAGGACTTTCAGGAGCGATCCTCGAACCAGCTCTCCGAGTTAATTCCGCGGTTGGAAAAACGAGCACACATCAGCGACAAGTCCTCAATGTCATTAATGTGGGTCGCGAGAGACTATCTTCCCACTCTGCTGGTTGACCCCACCAGCCCCTCGCAAGAAGTTGCGACGAGGATCGAGACACACTTCGCAATTGTCGACGCCGTGAAGAAGAAAGCCTCAGAAACAGGGGAAACCCCACAGTCGCAAGACTTCTGGATGTCCGGGATTGTGGTCTTGGATCTTCTCGTCGTTCTTGGAGCCGCTCTGTTTTTCGGGAGGAAGCAGTGGGCAAAAGTATCGCCTCCGGTGACTGCCGAATGAAGTGTTTTCGACAGGCAGCGAGGGCGATACAGCCATTCGATGATCTCAGAATTTTCTCCATTTTGCCGCAGACCCGAGTCTCCGTCCCGTCATCGCACTTTCTTGAGGAACGTCACCCGCCCCGCGTCGACCCATTCCACAACGAAGATGTTTCCGGTTCGGTCGAAGCAGGCGTCGTGCGGATGGATGAACCTTCCGGGCTGCCAGCGGTGGGGTTCGGTTCGCATTTGGAAGTTGTTCGCGAGGACTTCCGCACGCCAAGCGGGGTCATCGCCGAGGTGGATGATCGGTTCGTTGTCGATGTTGAAAAGTGAGACTCGCGCATGCAGATCGGGGACGAGCAGAGTTCCCCCTCGCGTGTCGATGTTGGCCGGAAAGAGCAGACCGTTCACGAAATCGATGTGCTGCCCGTCGAGTGTGAAACACTGCAACCGTGCGTTCGCCCGATCGGCGACGACGATCGATGGCTCGCGCCCCGGTCGATCGTCGAGCCAGAGTCCATGCGGGGTTGAAAGCTGGCCCGGCCCCTCACCGATTCCGCCGAAGGTTCGCACCCAGTTCGCGTGATGGTCGTACTGGTGAATGTAGTGCGACCCGTATCCATCACTGACATAAAACCCGCCACCCGGATGGAAGCAGACGTTCGTCGGGCGGAACTCATCGAGCTTCTGGTAAACCCCAGCCTCGCGCGGATAACGCAGCTTCCAGATCCATTCGCCGTAGAGGTCGGTCTTGATGAACTGTCGCTGAACGGTATGGCATTGGTACAAATACTCGACCCCCTCCTCAAGACGGATGTCAATCCCATGCCCGCCGCCCGCGTACTCTTGGCCAAATGATCGGACGAACCGCCCCTCGGGATCAAACACGAGCACCGTATCGAGGGGAGCAGCGGCGTCGCCCTGGTGTGTGATATAGATGAGACCCTGGCGATCGATCGTGACGCCGTGCGTGTTCTTCCAGCGGAACCCGTCCGGCAGCTGAGCCCAGTCGTGATGGCATTCGTATTGGGTTTCGCCGGAGCCAATGAGGGCGGGCATGCATGACTCCGCAGGGGAGGGATCGCGACAAATCCAAGGCACGATATCCACGATCGTTGGAATAGTTCAGTGCGATCTGTGAAGCCGTTCAAAGTCTTCCATCGCTTCTGAGACTCGGCGACGAGACGAACTCTTTGTTGGCGCATAAAAAATCCCGGAAACAGCGAGTCCTAGGGGGGCTTTGGACTCAAGCTATTTCCGGGGGCGATGAGAATTCGCAGACACGACTCAGAGCAACACACTTCGTGTGGTAAAAATGCGGGAATCGTCGGCATCCATGCCTTCGATTCACCGTGCCTGTCATCCATGACTGGCAACCACGCGTCGCGTGTTGTTCTTTCGCAGTCAGCGATCGAACGCGGGGAACTTATGCCCGTTCCGGAATTGGGTCAAGACGACTTCTACTAAATTCCGACGCGGATGAACCGACTCTGCAAAAAATGCCGATGCTGGGGATCACCGGCTGAAATCACTGGCATTTCATGCTCCTGATCGCCTGCCGAAAGACAAAAACGGATGGCATCCTCATTCGAGAATGCCATCCGCATCGTGATCGGCTCATAGAATTCCCCTCTTAGGGATTCGCCACCTGCGTTGGTTCCTGCTCAAACGAGGTTTGTGTTGTGTCGGTATACTGCACAGCCGGAGGAGTGAGTGGCATCTCCGGTTCTCTTTCGGGAGCCGAGAACACCACGGACGAGGGGAGTTGATCTCGTCGGTACGCTGCGGCCCCAGAGGTCATGCGATCGACTTCGCCGTTGATAGTACCGGTCTTGAATGGCCCCATTCCGGCGATGAACCAGCTGTTGGTGTCGGAACGGGCGAGGGTCATGCCGCCCTCACCCAAGACTTTCTTGGTCTTGGCATCGACGGCGACAATCCCGATCTTTGCGGTGCCGGTTTGAACCTGTCGGGTCAGGACACGAACCTCGGGAAGGGTGAGCATGCCCGGAAGTGTGACCTCAGGAATCCCCAGGAAGGAGTCGGCGATATCAGTCCCGACGACACCGGTCCGCATTTCGACCAGCACCTCGGCATCCTCGGGCTTTTCGACCAGGATCGCTCCCTGGTGGAGTATTCGATGGCGGACCGAAGAGATCACGTACTGCTTATCGATGCAGTCGACATACTTATCGTCGAGGTACACGGTCCGCCCGCAGAAAGCCCGGAAGTCGACTTTATCAAGCGCCTGATCCACGGCATTCGAAATCAGCAGTTGCTCGGTTGCCGTGCGAGCGGTGTTCGAGGTCTTGGTCGCCGCGCAGCCGAGAAGGCCGAACGTTACGAACCCACAGACGAATAGATGAGCACGGTGCATGGTGCATCCCTCCTTGGAAGCGGCCCAACACAAACGCGACCCACACGAACGGCACGATCCTAGTACACACTCCGCATGGGACAACAATCAATATTCTTCTCATCGAAATCTCGTCGCTGGAGAATCGAGCCGAGTCAGCGCTGTGAACTTGATCGGAGGGCTTCTTCTTCGATGAGATCGGAAGAATCGATACCACGCGAGGAGGCAGCAAGACAGATACAATCGGAACCAAAATCCAACCAACATTCTGCCGGAGAAAAGTCCTTCAAGTGATTCAAAGTTCAATGCTTACGCAAACATCGGCGGCACGATTCAATCCCCAGAGATTGACCGCTTCTCGAGAGGGGCATAGAGTGAATGATCGGGATACGTGGCTCTCCTCGGAAGTCCCCGTTTCCCATAATTCCTGTTGCCGCATGGAGCCCGTATGGCCAGCCCCGAGAACCCGGTCCCCCACAATCCCAAGCACTCGCCGGAGCGGCAGTCCAACTCGGGGTGGTATCTATTGGTGGCTGGGTTGCTGATCGCCGGAAGCTGGTATTGGCTGGCGACCCAGAAGCTCGGCCAAGAAATCAGTTTCGGAGAGTTTCGCGCGGGACTGGAAGCGACGCCTGCTCAATACACCAAGGACAATATTCACGAACTCCAGTTCGGTCATTCGTTCATCACTTTTCAAGATCAGCCAGAACCCGAGCGATCCAGCCAGAGGCTCTGGCCATTTCGACCGACTAAAGCCGAAACTGGTGACGCAAGCCGAAAGCCAATCGTTCGCTCCCATGTGAGTATCGGAGCTCTGCCCGAGCAATCGCTCGACAAGCTGAATGACATCTTGCATCAGGCGGGAATCACCGTCCATGGGCAAAAACCTGTGACCGAGTGGTCCTCGTGGATTACGCTCATCATGATGGCGATGACCCTCGGGGCGTTGATCTTTTTCTTCCGGCGGATGACCGGTCCGGGAGCCGCCATGTCCTTTGGCCGCAGCCGGGGGAAGCTGTTCGATGGGGAAGACACCCGGATTACTTTCGACAAGGTCGCCGGCATCGACGAGGCAGTGGAAGAGCTGCGTGAGGTCGTGGAGTTCCTGCGCACGCCCGCCAAGTACCAAGCGTTGGGCGGACGAATCCCGCGAGGGGTGCTGTTGGTCGGGCCTCCGGGGACGGGGAAGACACTGCTGGCAAAAGCGGTCGCGGGCGAGGCTGGCGTGCCGTTCTTCAGCCTCTCCGGGTCTGATTTTGTCGAAATGTTTGTCGGTGTCGGTGCCTCCCGAGTGCGAGATATGTTTGCACAAGCCGTGGAAAAAGCCCCCAGTATCATCTTCATTGATGAACTCGATGCGCTCGGCAAAGTCCGTGGCAGCGGAATGCCCGGCGGGCATGATGAGCGGGACCAGACCCTCAATGCCTTGCTCGTCGAGATGGACGGTTTCTCCTCAGACCAGAGCGTGATCGTGATCGGGGCGACAAACCGCCCGGAAACTCTTGACCCTGCCCTGATGCGTCCGGGCCGTTTCGACCGTCATGTCCTCGTCGATCGTCCCGACTACAAGGGTCGCGAGGCCATTCTGAAGGTCCACTCGACACGCGTCAAAATGGGGGACGATGTCCAGCTGGCCAAGCTCGCGAAACTAACACCCGGTTTCGTGGGAGCCGATCTGGAAAACCTCGTCAACGAGGGGGCGCTGCTGGCAGCCCGCAAGAACAAATCGGCTGTCACGATGGCCGAACTCGAAGAGGCGATAGAACGCGTCAGCATCGGCTTGGAAAAATCGAGCCGCATCATCCGCGATGACGAGAAGCAACGTCTCGCCTGCCACGAGTCAGGCCACGCACTCGTCGCGTGCAGCCTCCCCAACACCGATCCGGTCCACAAGATCTCGATCATCCCGCGTGGGTTCGGCGTGCTGGGGTACATGCTCCAGCGTCCCGAAGATGACAAGCACATGACCACGCAGTCGGAGTTGGTGAATCAGATTTGCGTCATGCTCGGTGGGATCGCTGCGGAGGAGGCCGCCTTTCAAGAAGTCGGAACGGGAGCCCGAAACGATCTCGAGCGAGCGACCGACACTGCCCGTCGGATGGTGACGGAATACGGCATGAGCCCCAAGATGGGCCGCGTCAATTACAGTGACTCGCGACGGTCTCCGTTTCAATATGGATCGACTCACTCGGTTGAGAATTCGCACTCCGAACAGACGATGCGTGAGATCGATTTAGAGGTCAAACGTATCGTGGATGAGTGCATGGAAACGTCGCGCGAGATCATGCGGATGCGTCGACCAGCCCTCGATCAAATCACCCGGGAACTGATCGAAGTCGAAGTCATGGACTCCGAGCGGCTCCAGAAAATCCTCGATGCCCACCGGACCGGCCCCCAACTCAAGCCCGGTACCTATGTCGAGAAGTCCGCTCGTGAGGGTACGCTGTCAGAGGCCCGCAGTGGAGTGCGTCCAGCAGCGGACGGTTCGGCCTGAATGTTTCCGGACTCGCCGAGTCCGGTGTCTTTGATCTCATGCCGCGCGGCGGAGTGGGATTTCCGGGGCGATTCGCGACGCGGCCAGATCGCGGATTTGCTCGACGATCGTCTCCATGTGCATGCCGCGCGAGCCTTTGACCAGAACCACGGTCCCCGGCTCCAGCCAGCAATCGAGTAGCATTTCGGCGATCTCCGACCCCTCACATTGTGCCAGGCAACCGCCCGCCATGCCCGCTTGTCGAGCGGCCCGCAACACGTCGGGTGCATGCGAACCGAGCGAGATCAGCCCATCGAGACCCGCAGCTGCGGCCTGTCGACCGAGGGCTTCATGATAGGTTCGCGAGTCGGGTCCGAGTTCCAGCATGTCGCCCGTGATGAGGATGCGGCGGCTGGCTGTCGGCCACTCACGCAGCGTGTCACACGCTGCTGCCATCGAGGCGGGGCTGGCGTTATAGGTGTCATCGATCAGGGTCCATTCGCCGACCGGAACCGATCGACAGCGACCGGGCACTGGCAGGAACTCCAGCAATCCCGTGGCGATCTCATCGCTCGACATCCCGAACTGGCGGGCTACGACGATCGTCGCCAGAGCCGAGGTGATGAGGTGTGTCCCCGGACAATGGACGGCGTACTCATGTCCTTCGAGAGTGAACCGCATCTGCCCGTTCTCGGATCGCAGGTGTTCGGCTCGAAGATCGCAATGTTCGCCAGTCCCCACCAGTACGACATTGCAGCGGGCGAGGCAGGCCATGTCCCGCACGTATTCATTGTCGCCGTTTAGGACAGCCAAACCATGTTCCGGTAAGTAGTCGAGTAGTTCACCCTTGGTCCGAGCAATCTCCTCCAAGCTTCCGAATGACTCCAGATGAGCCGGGGACACATGGGTGATGATGCCGATCTCAGGGCGGGCAATCCGAGTTAAGTCGCCGATGTCACCGGGTTTGCGGGCCGCCAACTCGATTGCCGCGAATTGATCCTCGGCACTGATCCCCAACAAGCTCAGCGGGACGCCAATCTCGTTGTTAAAATTGCCCGGGCTTTCGGTGCCAGGAATCCGGCTCGACAGTGTCGAATAGAGCATGTGCCGGGTCGTTGTCTTCCCGACGCTGCCCGTGATCCCAATGATGCGGGTACTCAGCTGGGTGCGATACCAAGCTGCGAAATCGGCGAGGGCTCGGCGAGTGTCGGCCACTGCAATCGTGGGGAGCGCGAGAGAGACGATGGCTCCTTGTTCGGCGACGCACGCCACCGCCCCGCGTTCGGCAGCTTCTGCCAGATGGTCGTGCCCGTCGTGATGCGGACCCTTGAGGGCCCAGAATAGATCGCCCGGCCGAACCCGACGCGAATCGGTTTCCACACGCTCGAACGCGATGTCGAGTAGCATGACGCCGATCGGGCGTCCCTGCACAGCGTTTGAAAGCTCACGAAAAGTGACCGCTTGCATGGCGATCTCCGCAAAGGACAAACCCCAGTCTGGGAGTGGTACCGCCCCTGAGTACAACTCCGGCACTGTGGAGTCGTCAAACCGCGCTAGCAAGGATGAAGATTTAGAGCGGAAAACCGGTCATGACGACGACTCAGCCTGATGGATTTCGGTGACATTTCCGGCGTTGCGGATTTTCATGTGGTGCGGTGCGCCCGGCCAGTTTTTCTCTCGGAGAAGTCGAGCCGTAATTGCCTCGCGGCTGATTTCTACATCGCGAAAAGGGCGCCTTTCTGTCCCAATGATTTGAAATTCCTCATGCCCCTTACCGGCGATCAATACTCCATCGCCGGGACCAGCAGAGCAAATCGCATTCTGAATGGCCGCCTCGCGGTCCAAGATAATCTGCGGGGGCGTCGGATACGGCCAGCCAGATACGATTTCTCGCGCGATCTTCTCCGGTGACTCTGAGCGAGGATTGTCGCTGGTCACGATCACAACATCGGCAGCTGCTGCCGCTCGACCCATCAAGACTCGCTTTCCAGGATCGCGGTCACCGCCCGCCCCAAACACCAAAGTCAATCGGCCGGGGACCAGAGGTCGCACGGCTGCAATCGCACCTCGCAAACCGTCCTCGGTATGGGCGTAGTCGACCCACACCTCGTACGACTGGCCGCAGCTGATTCGCTGCATACGACCGGGAACCAACCGCAGTCGCTCCAGCCCCGGAGCCATTTCATGCAGGCTCAGTCCCAACTGGCGGCAACTGGCAATCGCGGCCAGTGCATTCGAGACGTTGTAACGTCCAATCAAGGGCGTGAAGCAAACGGCCTCCGTGGTTCCGGCGGAGACCCGAAAATGAGTTCCCTCGGCGGCCTCCTCCAGGATCTCGCCGCGTACTTCAGCCTCCAGACCGAGTCCATATGTCACGACCTGTGCTGAACCGGTTAATGGCAACAGCGTCATCACTGCGGGGTCATCGGCATTGAGGACCGCAGCTCCTCCCCGCTTGAGAAGCCTGAAGATGCGTGACTTGGCCAGCCGGTAGTTCTCGAACGTTCCGTGGTAGTCGAAGTGATCCTGGGTCAGATTCGTGACGACGGCCACATCGAGTTGAGTTCCCGAAGAGCGGTCCTGATCGAGGGCATGACTGGATAGCTCAATCGCAGAGTACTTCACCAGGTTCCGGCGCGTGGATGCGAGCAGCATCGCGAGGTCACGACTGCCCGGCGTCGTGAGCGTGGCGGCACAGCGTCCGATCCCGTCGCTGGTTTCGATTGTCCCGATCAGACCGCTCGGACCGCGAGCCGCCTCCAGGATCGACCGCACCATCCAGGTCGTCGTCGTCTTACCATTCGTCCCGGTGACACCGACCACACCGAGATAGCGTGTGGGATCGGCATATAGGCAATGGCACAGCCGAGAGTATGCTTCGCGAACGCTGGGGATGATGCACTGCGGCAGGGCGCACTCCGGAATCGGTTGGTCGAGCAGCAGCGATTTCGCCCCGCGCTGAATCGCGTCCGTGATGTAATCGCGACCATGCCGAGCGGTCCCGGGCAAAGCTGCGAACAATGCCCCCGGAGTGACCTCCGCCGAAGTGCATACCGCATCCCGCACCCGCATATCGGCACAGCCGATAAAGCTGGCGTTCGGGAACAGATGCCTTAAGCTGACGGTGATCAGCGGTCGCATAACGACTCGGGGGGTGTTGGGGATCAGCTCTGTGTGTGACAGAGATTCTGCCCATTGCTGAGATTTGGTCAAGAGGGGTCCTTCTGAGCGATTCGCTTTTGCCGAGAGGTTGGGGCCCCGTCGTTCTACGAGGGCTCCTCTCCCACCATCGGCAAAACTCTCGCAGGCGAGGACGACAGTACACACTGATCTGGGCAGATATTGCCGAACTCCCTATCTTCCCGTCCAAATGTGCGGACTGAAATTCGTGGCCACCCATTGTTCAAGGATCCTTGAGACTTCCGATGTCGGACGATCACTCCCTCCCATTCCCTTTTCGTGTCGTGGTAAGCCCGTCGCCTGGGACCGAGACGAATGAGGTCGAACTCGACGCACAGCTCCCGTCCGAGGACGGCGAGGGGTGGAGTCTGGACGATATCGAAGCCGCGTATCAACAGGCTCTCGAATCTCTCGATACATTGGACGCAACGGTTGCCGATGCGATTGGAGAACCTGAGAGTGGCGTGGTTGATGAGGCTCTCGCACCCGGCTCCGCAGCAGAAGTCGCGGCAGCGGAAGAGCCTGCAGCAGAGGCCTCTAAGTCGTTCTTCTCCAGCACTCCCCTCAATGCACCTGCTCTGTCGGTCACCTCGCGGCAGGTCCTTGAAGCGCTGCTCTTCGTTGGCGGAATGACCCTCCCCTCTCGCAAGCTGGCCGATGTCCTCGCGGGCAGTACCAGCAGCGAAGATGTCCTGCGCTGGATTGACGAACTCAACACGATTTACGACTCGGAATGTCGACCCTACCGCGTGGAATTGAATGCGGGTGGTTACCGGATGCAATTGCGCCATGAGTTTGAGAAAGTGCGACATCGAGTCTTTGGTTTTGGCCCGCGCGAGGTCAAGCTGAGCCAGGAAGTCCTCGAAATCCTGGCGTTCATCGCCTATTCCCAACCGGTTTCCGAGGGTGAACTCGAAGGTCTGGGACGCGAAGGAACGTCGACCGTGTTGCGTCAACTGCTTCGTCGAGAGTTGATCCAGCTGAAGCGAGACGACTCAGCGGAGGTCCGCTACGAGACCGCCCCCCGCTTCCTGGAGGTCTTCGGCCTGCGCTCAATGCACGACCTGCCGCTCCCCGGCGATTTCGCCTTGAAGTAAACCGGTCGCGCCGCCGGACGATCGTTCGTGAACTCACTCGGAGAGTGGTTCCAGTTCAGATGTCGGAAGTGCGACGATGATCTCAATGATCTGATACACCGCTCGTCCGATGGGAGCGCCACCGTTGTAAAACCCGACGCCACCGCGATGGTAGTTGGCCACGGGACGATGCGTATGGCCGAAGCAGACGTGCTGGACTCCGCTCTCGGAACCGTGGCCGATTTCTCGCAGATACTTCAGCAAGCGGTCCGCCACCAAAGCACGCGGATAGACGGCATGCGGGATCAAGCGATGCATCTGGGCTCTGACGACGAGTCCGTACAATCCGTGTGTCCAGCGTTTGCGGGGAGCATGCACGAACTGATCACGCCGCAGGCGGAGAACCTCTGCACTCATGCGAGGATCGGCCGCATCTCCATGCAGGAAGACCGCATTCCCCATCCGAAGATAGAACCGGTCCCAGTAGAAGTTTGTGTATTGGGTCGCGAGTGCTGGCAGTCGCGACACCAGATCGGGGTGGTCGTCATGGTTCCCCAGCACAAAGTGGAACTGACACTCCGGCACAAGTTCGATCAACCGTTTCAGCCAGTCAACGGCTGCAGTCAGACTGGCGTCCAGTGAGCTGTGAGAGGACCACTTGAAGTCGAATATGTCGCCACCGAGGACGCAGACCTTGGATCGACGCGCGGCAGCCACGATCTCCGCCTCCAGCAGAGACGCTCGTGAGCGAAGGGAGAAGAGATGCAGATCTGCGACGAAGCAGACGGGAATCGATGAGGATTTCGGGTG
>Ga0105047_10010652_pt1 | contig 15007 bp, 10 predicted proteins | sample MAT04_FD_78384 | JGI IMG/M metagenome (GOLD analysis project Ga0105047, IMG submission 78384) | Freshwater microbial communities from Lake Fryxell liftoff mats and glacier meltwater in Antarctica - MAT-04 (megahit assembly) | ecosystem: Environmental > Aquatic > Freshwater > Ice > Liftoff... | reverse complement strand
GTAGCGCCTCTAAAGTGAAAGATTCAGCAGAAGCTGTGGAACTTCTACACTCAAAAGGCGTGCTACGGATGGGTGACGGGCCAAAAGGCCGCGTCATCCCAAAGTGTCTGTAAAAGAAAAATGTAACTTAAGTTACAGCTTTGTTGTTCAAATCGGCTCCGGCGATTTGCCTGTGCCTTGAATTTTTTAAAATTCAAGGCACAGAAGCCCGCCAGATTCGGGCTTAGGGTGAAAGCTGTAACTTAAGTTACCGCACTCCAAATTTTTCTTCAAGAAGCGCTTGTGTGGGATTTCGTTCTTGGTCGATTTTAGCGGCCTCTCTCAATAATTCTCAGTACTCAAACTTTTTAGACTTCAGAGCAACCTCTACATTTCCAGCTTTTTTTTACGCATAACGATTAACTGTTGTATGATTCTAAAAAATGAACCATTTCCCAATTGTGGTTTTTTTCACTAAGGGATAGTAGATTTTGAAAATTAATACTGTGGTCTTCCTTTTTTCTCTCAAGAAGAAACTTGAATAATTCTGGATTTCCATGTATAGATGCAATCCTAAGTACATTCTCAGAGGATAGATCTAACAGATTTAACATTTCTTTACGTTTCATGCGACAACAAAGTATCAAAATTTCCGTTTGATTTTTTGAATCTAGATTACCCGCTAAATTGAGCAATTGGCTAAATGAATTAAATAAGTTCCTTCCAACGCAAAATAATAGCGCATCGTTGATATCGGTCAATTTTTGAGTTTTGTATAGCTCAATAATAGTAGCTTTATCCTGCAATGCCAGGGCCTGATAAAATGCTGAATTTTTTTCAGAATAGCAAGCAAAATAGCTTTTGTATTGTGCATTGTTTGTATCTCGTTGTTCTACTGCTTCGAGTATTTTATCTGTAGACACGGCTTCAAGGTCTTTCAGCAGGCTGCTTTTCCATTCTTCATTCAAGTTAAAGGCTTTTGCAACTGCTTCATAGTATGATTCGGGACTAAGCAGATTATTTTCAAAAGTCGTTGTGTGGGGGTAGGATTGAAGCAAAATATTCTGCAGCAAATTTTCAATATCAGCATCAAATACTTCAGGGATCAATTGTGACCAATCTCTCTTTAAACAGAAAAAACAACCATCTTTGACCCCCCACCAATGTGAGGTGGCCTGATTTGAATGCTCTTCAGATTTTTTGACAAAATGAATGAGTTTATCATATTGACCGTCAGCACAATTTAGCTTTTCAATCAAATAAAGAAAATTCCCATCCTGATAGTCGTTAAAAGCTGAAAGAGCGAACTGCTCGAAAGTTAGTGGTGTGGTGACTTCTTTCAATAAATGCTGCGCATTTTGATCTGCTAAACCTGACAGAAGTCTTACGGTTTTAGGAAGTTTGATTTCTGATTCCACAATTAATTTATCAATGTAAAGGCGTTCATATGTTAAATCATTGTTTTCAACTTTTGATGTTGTTTCAACAATGCCAGGAAACGTAAGGGGCACTATTGTTTTTGAATTCTTAAAGATTAAATGAGGATGATTTTCTTCTCTAAATCCATTTTTTAATGGAAAAAAGCCCTCAATTTTACTTTGGACATCTGTCACATTATCTTTAATCATTTTAGAAGATTGCCAAAAGTAGGCGCTAATGCAGTCAGTATAAATAGATTTTTTTTCAGTAAATGTCGGAGTGCTAGGAGAAATTGTTCCGTTATTTATGCTAATAACTGAATTTCGGTTTTTGACCGTTGCAACAATGGATCGAATATTTCCAAGAAGATAACAGCTATGTAAATCCCAAAATGAGATATTCGGGGTTTCATTTAAAATTCTAATTACCTTATTTAAGGTGAGCCCCATAGCTAGTGATTCTTTGTTAAATCCTTTTTCTCCTCCAATAATTCCATGTCCGGTCCATAAAATGTGCTTTTGAGAATCAGAAGATAAAATCTCAACAATTTCTTCAACTTCAATATGCGTGTCATAGGGTTTTCCTACTGACCTGAGAATGGCCTCCAACTTTAGTTCTTCGATAGAAATTTGAGTATAATTTTTTAAATTAAGATGAGACCTAAATTTTTTAGGCAAAATCGTCAATAACTGGGAGCTTTGGCTTTGATAAATTTCTAAATTGTTGATGCTTATATATTTTATGGCAAAATGAGCTTTTTGAAGATAATTCCGACTTTGGTTTTCTTCAGGCGCCTCTTGAATGAACGGGATAGGTAAAAATGAAGCTTCCAAAATATTACAAAATAGTTGAAAAGGCATAATGACAGGAATTTCCTCTGCAAGGTAACCACATGTACGCTCTATACATGAATCATAATTCCCCCTATCTCCATCTATGTCTGTAACTAATAAGAGTTCTAAATTATCAGATATTCCATTTTTCACTTCATCAAAATCTTTAACAAATTCATCCACGAAGATCTGAGAGCAGTTGATGATTGTTTGAGTGTGATTTGATATTTGGTGTTCCGTTAAGAGCTTTTGACAAAATGTAGAAAAAGCTTGGCTAAATTCTCTTAGTTGAATTTTAGTCTCTTCGCTATGCGGTATGTCTTTGACAAATGAGATAAAAACGCTTGTAATTTTTGCTAGTAGCTCTTCCGGGTGAAGATCAATATTTTTTGAAAGTACAAAAAGATTTTCTCCGAAATAGCAGTTTTTACAATCAACTTTCAGTAATGATTCAGTCAAGCCTGTTAAAGAATTAGGCGATATTAAATTAACTAAATTCATAAAACCTCTTGAAAATAAATTAAACTAAATTTGATTATACATAAATAATCATTTTTATTCAATCTTTTTTATTATTAGTATTGTTATCCTTTTTTATTAACTTTTGACTAGTCTCCATGAGCGAATCCGTTAAGCTTAATCATCAGAAGAGAAAGGCCCCTGAAGAAAGTGTACTTATTGAATTTGAAGAAGAGATGTTAGCACGGAGTGCTTCTAAAGTTTTTGAAGAATTTGATTGGAGTTCATCTTGGTACAACACATGAAATTATCTTTGATCAATACACAGGGTGTATTTCCCAAAGAATGCTACAACGTTCTCGTGAGGAAATTTTGGGCATTTTTTTTAAACACGCATCCCCTAACTCGATGGTGAAAGTTTTGATACAAAAAGAGAATGCAGAAATTGATATCAGCAAAAATGCAAATAAGTTGTTTCAGGATTTCTTGCCTGAAGATGAATTTTTGACAAAAAAAATTATTGCGGTAGATTCGCTCTGGCAGACACATATCATCGAAAAGAGGGTATTGAATCCAAGAGGTGCTATAGAGCTACTGAAAGCCTTCGGTCTTATCACACTCATAAAGACAGATCTTTAAGTAAAAAATTTTGCCCTTTTGCAAATGATAGGTAATGATTGGGAACTAAATTCCTAATAAGAATACATCTAATTGGGTCTGCAAGAGTTTTTTTATTTCTTCTTTTTCGCGGAATAACTCGTGTCGTCCCTCTTGAATGTAAAGATGGTGTCCTTGGGGAAGCTTATTTACGAATTTGAAGAAGAAATGCTAGCACGTAGCGCCTCTAAAGTGAAAGATTCAGCAGAAGCTGTGGAACTTCTACACTCAAAAGGCGTGCTACGGATGGGTGACGGGCCAAAAGGCCGCGTAATCCCAAAGTGTAACAATCAGTAATCAGGCAGTAATCAGGTATGTAATAAATTCTTGAACCCGATCAATTGCAATATTAGCTGAAAATTGACATCAAAAATTAACGATCATTTTCATATTCTTCTATTAAAAGAAAAATTTGGAGTGCTTTAACTTAATTTACCGCACTCCAAATTTCTTTACTTAAACTAATACATAATGTAATCTATTGGATACTTCTAGAAAGGTTTAATTATGTACGTAGCAAATGAAGCACAAAATCTGTTTTTAACTTGTAAACAAATAAGTGTAGAATTTTCAGAATTACCTGAAACAGAGCTTAAAATCGCGAAAGTTGCATTAGGTGTTTTTTTAATCTCTTCTTTTTTGGGGGGAGTTACCCTACTTCAATTTACTTGTACTTTTTCGATCATAGGATTAACGTGCTACGCCGCAAACAAAATTTCTGACCTCTTCACCTACTATTGCATATGTATAGACTTGCCCGAAACTATGAGATCAGAAGTCGTAAAATATGCTTCTCAATTATTTCATGATATCATGTCTTTAGAAGACAAAACCAAGATTATAGCTTTTATCAATTTACTAGACCCCTCTGATAGAGCGGACATCATTCACAACTTTCTCAAGCTTAAAGTAAAATATAGGCCAGACGCTATTGTCTCCATTCTGACGGAAATAGCTGCAATTTCTAAAGCAGATAGAGCTTGTGTCACTAAAAATGTTTTGAAGTTGATAGGCCACGAAATGACTATCAAAGAAATTACAAATCTTTTAAAAAATATAGCTGCGATCCCTTTTGACGAAAGAAGCTCTTTAGTAGATTTATTTCCTGGGTTTGCATTAATGAATAAGATTTCCAAGTCAACTAATCCTCTTTTAGAGTTTTATCTAATCCCTGAAAATTTACGGTCGATAGAAATTTTAGAACTTATAGATAATGAAGCGCAATATCTAAAAGTGATTTTAGATTCTTGTGATCAAAAATTATCTAATCCAGAAATGCCTAAAGTGACTTTATATGAAATTGCAAATTTTGTTTGTAATCACTATCAAGCTTTTGGCCTCGATGTAGAAGGGGATCTAGTCAAAAAGGCCGCAGAACTTTACTCCACGCCCGAAAAAGAAATGCCTGGAGCAATAGGCTTATATGGCAAACTTCTTAATCTTGCAAAAATAGCTCCGAATTTCCAACCACAAGCTACCAAAATCGATGAATTAAATGGATATATTGTTTCAGTAAACATGGCACAAATAAGGGCTATATCCAATGAAAGAATTAAGAGGGAAGACCTGCCTGCCGATGCAACGGTAGAGAATTGGAATCAAATTGTAAATGAATTTTTAAACAAGATCCAAAACAATCACAAGATTATAGATTCACTGGCTTCTCATCTTCAACACACTGACTTTAATGTTTCTGAATTTGTGTCTAGCATAAAAATGACCACAGTTAGCGATGGCGAAAATTTTTTAATTAAACTACTTGAATCCACAAGCCCCGTTCCTTCTAATGCTGAGGCAAAATTTAAAAAGATTGTGAGTTATATCTGGAATAGAAATCACTATCCTCGAATAAACAATGACTTTACTGAGCGGGAAGAAGCTTTTATTATAGCGATGACCCTCATTAAGCATTGTTCTCAAGGGAAAACTCAAGGGATCGATGCTTACTATAATACCTTTGATGAAAAAGATAAGTATTCTATGAAACTGGCAACTCCAAAAACAGTGACAGAAAAGCTTGAGGAAGATGATAGGATTGAAAGCATTAATTACGTTAAATCCTGGTTAAGATCTAATTCTGAAGAAAAAAAACAGTCCGTTCCGGATAAATTCCTCAACCTCTTAAATTCATCATGGGGCCAGGGTAAAGCAATACAAAATGCAGAACTGCCTCTTAAAAAAAAGGTGGCACTCCTTAAAAATTTTGCCATAAAAGATACAAGAGAAAGTTCGGAAAAATTAAAAGGCTTGGCTGACAATGAGGAATTTTACGATATTTCTGATGATGATTTTCAATATGCCCTGAATGTGAAAGGAGCTGAAAAAGTATTAAAGCTTTTTGATCAGTATCAAGCAAAAGAATTTGTTTTAGCATTTGTAACCCAAGTCGTTCGAAAGTTTATCGATAACCATTTCACGGGTTCTGGCTTTTTAATGCAGGAATTGACGGGGGAAACCGTGGTTTCACAACCCCCACACCAACTCCCTTATTTGAAGAATTTGATTGGAGTTCATCTTGGCACAACCCATGAAATTATCTTTGATCAATACACAGGATGTATTTCCTACACAATGCTACAACGTTCTCGTGAGGAAATTTTGGACATTTTTTTTAAACATGCATCCCCTAACTCGATGGTGAAAGACTTGATCCAAGAAGTGAATGCTGAAATTGATATCAGCAAAAATGCAAGTAAGTTGTTTCTGGATTTCTTGTCTGAAGATGAATTTTGGACAAAAAAAATGATTGCGGTAGATTCGCTCTGGCAGACAAATATCATCGAAAAGAGAGTATTGAATCCAAGAGGTGCTATAGAGCTGCTGAAAGCCTTTGGTCTTATCACACTCACAAAGACAGATCTTTAAGTAAAAATTTTGCCCTTTTGCAAATGATAGGTAATGATTGGGAACTAAATTCCTAATAAGAATTGATCTAATTGGGTCTGCAAGAGTTTTTTTATTTCTTCTTTTTCGCGGAATAACTCGTGTCGTCCCTCTTGAATGTAAAGATGGTGTCCTTGGGGAAGCTTATTTACGAATTTCATAGTGTACGAGACATCGACAATTTCATCGTTTCCGGCAGTTGCTATCAAAATTGGGATTTTTATCGATTCAATCGCTTTTTCAGACCATAAAATAGACAGAGAGTCAGCTGCAGCTTTTACCCAGCCATAACTCACTCCTCCCGTCAATAACTGCCTGTTCAAAATACATAGCTGCTTCAACTCGGAAAATCCTGCTTCATCAGTCGAATAGGGGTTACCTTCATAGGGCATTGTAAGTATTGGATCCACATGTCCGGCACCTGGAATGTAGTTTTCCAAATTGGTGAACCAAGAAGCGCTCCATAGTAAATAAGGTAACGCACTGGAAAGTGGAGTTTCCAAAGCTAATAAAGGTGAAATCATAAAACCAATCTGAAAAGATTATTTCGAATTGTATCACCGGAAATAATGTTTGCATCATAAATTTCTTGTAATCGCATTAAAAGTGACGACTTACCTGAACCTTTCGGGGGCGTAGCATTGGCTGTAGCTTGTTTGCATCGTGGCATTCCATTTACCCTTTATGAGCGCGATAGCAGCTTCGATGCACGAGCTCAAGGCTACGGACTTACATTGCAACAAGCAAGTAACGCAATTAAAGGGTTTGGTATTTTCTCTTTAAAAGACGGTCTTCGGTCCTCACGTCATATGGTGCATACTACAGACGGTAAAGAAATTATCGAATGGGGAATGAGAACGCATTTAAACAAAAATGAATCTCCAAAGCGTATAAATGTGCATATCCCGCGACAATCCTTGCGCTTAGAGTTGCTTTTGCAATTGGGCGATCATAACGTGCAGTGGGGGCACCGTTTAGTCAGTTTTAAAAAATGTGAAGATAAAAGTATTGAGCTGAGCTTTGAAGTTAACGGAAAAGTGCACAATGCGAAGGCAGATTTGGTGGTGGGTGCCGATGGTATTCGTAGTGTTGTGCGTAGCTTAATTGTTGACGAGAATATTAATCCTTTACGGTACTTGAGATACGTGGTCATCTTAGGTATTTGTTCTTTAGAGGCTCTTAAAGGCCTTGAGAGTCCTTTGCTCGACTCGAACACCGTGTTTCAAACCGTCAATGGTCATGAGCGAATCTACATAATGCCTTATTCAGTTGACTCAATCATGTGGCAATTTAGTTTCCCCATGCAAGAAGATGAGGCTAAGGCTTTAAGTGCAAAAGGAGCTTCGGCACTTAAAGAAGAAGCATGTCGAAGAACAACAGAGTGGCATGACCCAATTCCGCAAATTGTATTGGCGACCGAACTTACTCAAATTTCAGGCTATCCCGTATATGACCGAGAATTGCTCAATTCGGAATCTTTAAAAAAAGCCGGGCCATTTACTTTGATCGGAGATGCAGCCCATCCGATGAGCCCATTTAAAGGACAGGGTGCAAATCAGGCCTTGCTGGATGCACTGGCCCTTGCTCGCAACATTTAAATAGCTTGTACTTTTTCTAAATGGAAAGAAACCGGCCTTAGAGAAAGTGTACTCAATGAATTTGAAGAAGAAATGTTAGCACGGAGTGCTTCTAAAGTGAAGGATTCAGCAGAAGCTGTGGAACTTCTGCACTCAAAAGGCGTACTTCGCGAAGGTGACGGCCCTAAAGGCCGCATCATTACAAAGTGTAATTCGTAGTAAATAATAAAGTTCAGGAAAAAACGCTTTACAAAGCCGATTTTGTCAAGACTTCATATCGGTTTTCTGTTGTTAAAGTTCAGAATTAATCTCATTAATGACCTTAATGACATCTAAGCGCTTCTCTTCAATTAGTCGATACATAGTGGAAAATGGGAAATTATTGATTTCTTCATACGATTTCTTTTCTCCGACCAACGCCGTAAAAAGGAGGACAAAGATGCCGCAGTTAAAAAAATCCCATTGAGACTGGCAAGTGGCTAAAACTGATGGGGAGTCATTTTCATGTTCATTTAGCTTCCAAATAGGTTTTCCGTCGCTCTTATTTATCCATTCCAAAGTTTGGTCTAATCGTTCTCGAACTTTTTCAGCCTGACAATTTGGTTTGATGCTATCGAGATAGAAAATGGTATTGTTTTTGAAATTTAAATGGATCACGGTCCAATGCCTGCCTTTTAACACACCTCCAAGATGTGAGGTTTCCACATTAATGGGAAGCGCCAACACATGTTTTTGATTAGCTGTCAAAATTTCGCGTAGTGATGATTCTTTTTTAGCTTTGTTAACCAGCTCAGGGTTTTCCGATTTTAAGTTATCGATAAGCCGCTCGAAATAATTTTTTTTTTCTCCATCTCTGTAAGGAATATTCCAATTGTCTTTTGTGAATTCGTCATTACCTCCATTTTTTTCTATCATCGAAAAGCTGGAACTTGACATCACCGTACAATTGTTCGAATATGAATTAAACTTTTTTGCGTAAAGGTCCATGTGGTAGGTAGAAAGCTGTTCGGATTTTTGCAATTTTAATTGTGGTAAGAAGCTCTGGAATATGTACTGGATGACCCCCAACAAATAGTCTTTTATGAAATGCAGGACTGTATATTCCTTAAAAGCTTCAGTATTGGTCGTTGATTGATGAATGATTGTAGGAAGCAAATGTCCTGAGTGGTTGGTAGAGCTAGACAAACTAGAGTGTGCTGAATCTATTGACATAAAAATCCATTTAGAAAAGTTAATAATTAATTTAATGCCATATTGTAATCCTATTTTAATTTTTTTTGAAACAAAAAAATTATCGTTTTATTTTTGGTAAGCACCACGTTTCAATTTTTTCATTATCTTTAATCATTTTAGAAGATAGCCAAAAGTAGGCTCTAATGCAGCCCATCCCATGAGCCCATTTAAAGGACAAGGTGCAAATCAGGCCTTGCTGAATGCACTGGCCCTTGCTCGCAACATTTAAATAGCTTGTACTTTTTCTAAATGGAAAGAAACCGGCCTTAAAGAAAGTGTACTCAATGAATTTGAAGAAGAAATGTTAGCACGCAGCGCTTCTAAATTGAAGGATTCAGCAGAAGCTGTGGAACTTCTGCACTCAAAAGGCGTACTTCGCGAAGGTGACGGCCCTAAAGGCCGCGTCATTACGAAGTGTGATCTCTGATCAAGCTTGTTTTGTAAAAGAAAAATTTGGAGTGCTGTAGCTCTGTTTAGAGGTCTACCTTTGATTCTCTTTGCCAGAAACGAATATCTCGACATGCGGATGTAAACGTATTTACATCTTTCAAGTCATTAAATTCAATACAGCCTTTGTCGAGCTCTGAAAAAATACCCACTTTTTCAAAAAGTAATTTCATGCTGTTGGTGTAACCAATGAACTTTAGATGGTTGAAAGCATCGGAAATAAATTGTTTTGCAGCAGCGGATTGAGCAAGAGCTTTTATTCCCTCTGGCGAAGAAAGAATCACGACCGCATCATAAAGCACAGAAGGAGCTCCTTGAAGTTTTTGGTCGGCCGGTAATCGTTTTCCGCTTTTTGTTAACACTCCACCAACTGTTGGAGCAATAATTTCAAAAGTGCATTTTTCATTTTTAAATTGCGTTTGTAACTCCTTTAAGAAAGAATCCTCTACGCCGTCAGTAACTAATATCCCTACCCTTCTGCCTTCAAAAGACTTTAAAGAATTCTTCAGAATACTAAGTGCTGGAGAAGGGGGGAGATCGACAGGCTTCTTCGCGATTTCTGCCGGAACAATATTCTCATCTATTCCTAATCCGGCCTTTACACGATTTTCTAAAACAATATCTATATGAGTCAAATGTGAGACTAAACGTTTACGAATAGCAGCATTTTCAACTTTGCTTAACTCAAAAATTAATGCGTTTGCAATATGCTCCTGTTCATGAGAGGTTTGGCTCTTATAAAACAGACGGGCTTGGCTATAATGGTCTGCAAAACTTAACGATCGTTCACGGGTCTTTAACCCTGAAATTTGTTCAGGGAAACTTTTAAATCCTCTTATAGGACACTCTCTTGGGCCACCTTGAGGTTGCTCCCAAGAGTTAGGCTCATAATTAACCCTTCCTTTTGGGTTGACCATGGTCATGTGGCCATCTTGTTGAAAATTAAGGAAAGGACATTTAGGTGCATTAACAGGAATACGAGTAAAATTAGGACTCCCAAGTCGTTTAATTTGCGTATCTAAATAAGAAAAATTACGTCCCTGAAGTAAAGGGTCATTTGTAAAGTCAATACCTGGAATGATATTGTTTGTGCAAAAGGCAACTTGTTCTGTTTCAGCAAAAAAATTGTCGACACAACGATCTAAGACAAGTCGACCGATAATTTGAATAGGTACTTCTTCTTCAGGAATGAGTTTAGTTGCATCAAGAACGTCAAATATAAAAGATTCTGCAAATTTATCGTCAAACAATTGCACGCCAAGCTCCCACTCAGGGTAATTTCCTGACTGAATAGCATTCCATAAATCTCTTCTATGGAAATCAGGATCAGCTCCATTAATCTTCACAGCTTCATCCCATAAAACGGATTGCATGCCAAGCTTTGGTTTCCAATGGAATTTAACAAAAGATGATTTTCCTTCTTGCGTTACAAAACGGAAAGTGTGGACACCAAACCCTTCCATAAAACGAAATGAACGAGGAATTGCACGGTCTGACATTGTCCACATAATCATATGCATGCTTTCTGGCATTAATGAAATGAAATCCCAAAAATTATCATGAGCTGTTTGTGCCTGTGGAAATTCTCTATCAGGTTCAGCTTTTGCAGCATGAATGAGATCAGGAAATTTCATTGCATCCTGAACAAAAAACACGGGGATGTTATTGCCAACGAGATCCCAATTTCCCTGTTTTGTATAAAACTTAACAGCAAAACCACGTACATCACGCGCTAAGTCGAAAGATCCTTTATTCCCAAGCACCGTAGAGAAACGTACAAACACCGGCGTTTTTTCCCCTGTACGCTGGAAAATATCTGCAGAAGTAATGTCGATAAGGGATTTATAAGTTTCAAAAAAACCATGGGCACCATAGCCTCTTGCATGCACGACCCGTTCCGGAATGCGCTCATGATCGAAATGAAATATTTTTTCACGTAAATGGAAATCCTCAAGGGTTGTGGGACCTCTAATACCTAATTTTAATGAATTTTGATCATCCGAAACAAAAACTCCTTGTTGGGTCGTGAGTATAGGACTTTCATTATTGGCTGTTTGGTGAAGTTCCCCACCTGGTGCTATCGTGTCTTTTAACTTTTTTTTGGGCTTCATCATTACCTATGAAATTTATTTTTTTATAATAAGTATCTCAATCCGCAATGCTATACAAGTAAAAAATTAAAAAAAACCTCATCTTTTAAGCGCTTTAACGGCAGTTATTGCCCCACTTCCAACTTTTGACTCTTCTCACCCAATAGCGTAGTATATGAATGATAGGGTAATGATTGCGAACGAGCGTAATTTCCATTAATTCTTAAGTTCCTAATAAGAATTGATCTAATTGGGTCTGCAAGAGTTTTTTTATTTCTGCTTTTTCGCGAAATAACTCGTGTCGACCCTCCTGAATGTAAATATGGTGTCCTTGAGGAAGCTCATTTACGAATTTCACATTATAGGAGACATCGACAATTTCATCGTTTCCGGCAGTTGCTATCAAAATTGGGATTTTTATCGATTCAATCGCTTTTTCAGACCATAAAAAAGAGAGAGAATCAGCTGCAGCTTTTACCCAACCATAACTCACTCCTCCCATTAATAAATGTCTGTTTGATATACACAGCTGCTTCAACTCAAAAAACCCTGCTTCATCAGTCGAATAGGGGTTACCTTCATAGGGCATTGTAAGTATTGGATCCTTATGTCCTAAACCGGGAACGTAGCTTTCCAAAATGGTGAACCAAGAAGCGCTCCATAGTAAATAAGGTAACACATTGGAAAGTGGAGTCTTCAAAGCTAATAAAGGCGAAATCATAAAACCAACCTGAAAAGGCTGTGTTGCACTTTTAATTTGCAAATACCTTAAAGCTACATGTCCACCAGTAGAATATCCCCCTAATAACAATTTGCCAGGAGCATTAGGTATTACAATGTCTTCGACAAAGGCGTTAAGATCATCCACGTAATGTTCAAAACTATCTATATGCTGCATATACTGAAAAGTTTCTTGATCATGATATTCACTGCTTACTAAGCGAGAAGATCCTCCTTGTCCACTTAAATCATACATCCAGACATCGAAGGATTGCTCCAGTAGTGGGATGATGATTATTTCATAATATTCTAAAAAGGTGCCTCTTCCTTGAACAAAGACAACAGTTCCTTTAGATTCTAGAGGGGTTTTGAAATGAGCATAACGTAAGCGATGCCCTTTTTCAGTAACGTAATGCTCTGCCTGTGCTATTCCTTCATTGTAGACTTCTTTTGCGCTATTTGCTTCTATGGGTCCTGAAAAAGCGTAACAAAAAAAGAAAAGTATATTTAATAAATATTTCATGGTTTCTTCCAAAATATGAGAAAAGCTACTGATTTATAGAGAATAATTATAAATCGGAGCTAATATTAATAATCTTTAATAAGTCTTATGTTATGATCGCAAAGTCCGGTTGGATTTAGATCGGTCTATTTCATGAGACTTTCCCATGCAAGGGAGATAAATTTTAACATGTATTGTAATTGCATAACAATAATAACTTACGTAATAAACTTAGCCAAAACCTCTAATGAAGTTGCATGGTTTTTTTGCTAGAAGCGGATTAGAAATATTTCTGGTTGATCTTTCGTCGTATCAGGCATAAAAGATTTTAGCCCTTGCCTCCAATCAAATCGCAATATTATCTGATAGGTGAAAATGTTAAGAAATAAGAATTTAATCGTTTAAGTCACTTCTTTTTGTTTTCCATACCAGCGGGGGATATTTACAGCTTCCTCCCTCTAGATCTTTGCCGTTTTATCAACATTCTCATTATTGAAAAAGGTCTTAAGATGGCACGTTGCAATGCGTTTCGAGCGAGGATAGATCCAGGAGACCTAGCATTTCTTTAATGTGGGATTACGGCATTAGGCGATTGTTCTAAAAATTTATTTTAAGCGGCCAAGGTCTTTAACTTTTTGGCCAAAATAAAATGCTGATTAGTTTTTTCAAGATTTATCGCTAATTAGATGTTTCTAAGGGCGATGAAATCATTTTCATCTTTCCAATTTACTATTTCAATCGCTGTAAACGTTTCGCCATCGTCATCAGTTGTCAATTGAATTACACGAACATTTTCAAGCTTTAAGATTGTAGAGTCTTTCAGAGAAAAATGTGCTCCCTCTAAAAGATAAAAAATAACGTTTTGAATTTTTAAGTTAGTGGATTTTAAGGTCAAGTTTTCAAGAGCTACGATTTCGATTGGATCATTTTCACTTCCAAGAAGAATAATATCAGGTGATTCCAATTCTATATGCGTTCCTGCCATTAAGCCCCCACCAAGGCCTGTAAAGTGGATGCATTCTTCAACTTGCAATTTAATCGCTGATGCGCAAATTATAAAAGCTCCAATTAAGTAAACCTTATTCGTAACTGAAAGCTCATCCATGTTGCGAGCACGAATACCCGCACGTGCGTAACCCTTCTTCTCTATAAAAGTGGCGTGAAAATGGTCTATTAAGGGATGGTAAGTATGTGTGATCATTTTTTTTCAGCTTTGAATTTTTGCAAAAAAAAAACACTTATAGATTGCTCTATAAGTGCTACTTGGTCAAGTCTCCGGGTGATGGATTCGAACCATCGACCAATAGATTAACAGTCTACTGCTCTACCGCTGAGCTAACCCGGAATGTTGAAAGCGTTATTCTACATGAAAGCAGAATTTAATTGCAAAACTTTTTTATTTTCGTACCAATTTTTTTTATTTCGATTTAAAAAAGAGGCTTCAGAGTTGAATGTAAAGCGTTGATTTACAAGGTGATTTGAGTGACCTGTGCAAAAGAATGCAGAGCCTGATCCGCTCATTAAAACTGTGTCAAAACCCATGGAAATGAGATTGTTTTTTTGGATTTTAAGTGCTGGAAGAAGTCGAAAAGATGCATGTTCAAGATCGTTATAATAATCAGGAGAGTTTGCTAAAAAAGAGTTTAAGGTAGTGCGTGGGTCTTTTCTTGAAAAATCAGATAGGGTTAGGTTTTGAAAGACTAAGGGCGTTGATAGGCCGGCATCAGATTTTACGATTGTAAGGTGAGTTTCAGGTAGGGGAGCAAGCTCTTCGATGATTTCCCCACGCCCTGTGCAGTAGGCTGTGCCTGATGAAAAGAAAAAAGCGACATCAGAGCCTATTGCAGAGCCTAAAGCAATGAGATCTTGAGGGCTAAGTGGTTGGTTGAAAAGTTCGTTTAAAGCAAAAAGCGTTGTTGCTGCATTGCTGCTACCACCACCAAGGCCTGCTTTATTGGGAATTCGTTTTATAAGATCGATTTCGATATGGAATTTTAAATTTGTTTTTGCACGGAAAAGGTTAACAGCTTTTAGGATAAGGTTTGAGTCGTCTTGAGGGATGGATGGATCGTTGCAGGTCAGGTTATCGAGATCACTAAGCTGAAAGGTGAGCGTGTCGTGTAAGCTAATGGTTTGAAAAAGGGAAGCTAGTTCGTGGTAGCCATCTGCACGTTTGTAGAGTAGCTGTAAAAAGAGATTGATCTTTGC
>Ga0105047_10010651_pt1 | contig 15007 bp, 15 predicted proteins | sample MAT04_FD_78384 | JGI IMG/M metagenome (GOLD analysis project Ga0105047, IMG submission 78384) | Freshwater microbial communities from Lake Fryxell liftoff mats and glacier meltwater in Antarctica - MAT-04 (megahit assembly) | ecosystem: Environmental > Aquatic > Freshwater > Ice > Liftoff... | reverse complement strand
GAGGCCGATCCGGCCAACCCGCGCCACGTCGTCACCGTGCGGGGTCTCGGCTACCGACTGCAATCGTGACCGACTCGCCGGTCGAGCCGTCAGGGTCAGCGAGCCCGACTCGCCCGCAGCGGCCGACGTTGCGTAGTCGATGGGTACGACTCACCGAGTGGTGGGACCGCGTTCAGCCTCGGCGACTCAGCCTGCGCGTTCGCATTCTGCTGATGTTTGCGCTCGGCGCGTTGTTCCTCTCCGGGTTCCTCGCGGCAGCCGCGTACAGCTTCGCTCGCAGCAGCGTCGTCAATCAGCGCGACAACGCCGGCATCGAGCAGGCCTATCGCAACGCGCAGGCTGCGCAGAACGACTTGCGCCTCAACGACCCTTCGACGCAGGCCGCTATGGACCGCCTGCAATCGCTTGGCGTGGCAACGTTTGCGATCAACTACCGCGGCAGTTGGTCGGCCAGCTCAGCCAAGTACACGACCGATGCAATCCCACTCAGGTTGCAACAACGCGTGATCACCGAATCGACACCCGCCCGCATGATCACGCTGATCGATGGCCAGCCGGTCCTGGTCGTTGGCATTCCGTTGACTGTGGCCGAAGGCGGCTACTTCGAGTTCGTGTTGCTCGACGATGCATCCAGCACGCTCAATAGCGTGCGGCTCAGCCTGCTGTTCGCCGGCTTCATCACGACACTTGCCGGAGCGCTGCTTGGCACGCTGGTCGCCAACCGCGCGGTACGTCCGCTTGGCGATGCGGCGCAGGCAGCGAAGGCGATCGCAGGGGGACGGCTGGATACGCGCCTGGAACCGTCGGAGGACCCCGACCTGCGCGTGTTGGCAAACGCGTTCAACGACATGGTCGCCGCGTTACAAGCACGAGTCGAGCGCGACGCGCGGTTCGCGAGCGATGTCAGCCACGAGTTGCGGTCGCCGCTCATGACCTTGGCCGCCAGCGTCGAGGTGATGCACTCACGGCGCGAGGAAATGCCCGACCGTGCACAAGCAGCGCTCGATCTCCTCGTCGCCGACGTGACGCGCTTCCAGGGCCTGGTCGAAGACCTGCTCGAGATCTCGCGCTTCGACGCCGGCGCGATCCGATTGAACCTCGACGAGCTAGGCGTTGCCGAGTTTGTCCGGCAGGCCGTCGCGGTCAGCAGCATGCCGAGCACGCGTGTAATCGTCAGCCCGCGCGCCGAGCGCGTCGTGATCCAGGGCGACCGACGTCGGCTCGCCCGCGTGGTCGCAAACCTGATCGACAACGCGCGTCTGCATGGCGGCGGTGAGGCGGCCGTTTCTGTCGGCGAACCCGATGGCGAGGGCGAGCCGCTGGCGCACATCTGGATTGCATTCGAGGATCACGGTCTCGGCGTTCCAATGGAGGAACGAGCGTTGGTGTTCGAGCGCTTTGCTCGGGGCGCAGTTGCCGGTCGGCGCAGTTCGAGCGATGGCGCTGGCCTCGGACTATCACTCGTCGACGAGCACGCTCGCATTCACGGCGGACGCGTGTGGGTCGAGGACCGACTGGACGGCACACCCGGAGCGCGTTTCGTACTCGAACTCGCCGCCGACGAGGTGACCGATTGACCCGCCACCTGCGACCACTGCTAGGAGTTCTGCTGTCCGTATGCCTCGCCGGCTGCGGTATCGCGTCTGATGACGGCCCGCGCGATATCCCGGCTGCCGATCAGGTCGAGCTTGGCCTCGGCGACGACAGCAGCGCCGGCGCCACGAGCGGTACTGCCCGTGTGTACTTCCTGTCTCCCGAAGTCGTCGGCCAAGCGGTGTTGTTGGAATCGGTTGCGCGCGACGTTGCTGAGACACCGACCGCGCTGCTGCAAGCGTTGCTCGCCGGGCCGAACCAGACCGAACAGTCGAATCAGTTCCGAACCGCACTGCCAGCTGGCACCGAGCTACTCAGCGCTCGGCGGCAGGGATTTGTGCTGCGAGTCGATCTCTCCGACGCGGTGTTGCAACTCTCTGGCCAAATATTGATCACCGCGATCGCACAGATCGTCTTCACCGCCTCCGAGATTGAAAGGGTGCGCGGCGTGACGATTGTCGTGGCTGGCGCCGATCAGCAATGGCCAGTCGGCAGCGGCGAGCTGACCAGCACACCACTAACTGTGTACGACTACCCCGGGTTGGTGCTGTCGTCGCAACCGGATTACCCGGCGTTCCCCTCGCCCACTGCGCCCTAATTGTTGCGACGGCAACGGCAACGGCAACGGCAACGTCAACGTCAGCCGAAAAAGACGCTGGCAACCTCGTGATAGAGGTGCATATCGACAGACCGTGTGCGGCCGGCAGTTACCGAAAGCGGGGCGGTCACGATCTCGTTGCACTGCAAGGCGACCATGTGGCCCCACGCTCCAGCATGCACTGCGTCGATGGCGGCGACTCCATAGCGCGTGCTGAGCACTCGATCGAACGCCGTCGGCGTGCCGCCCCGTTGGATGTGACCAAGTAGCACCATCCGGCTCTCAAAGCCCGTACGCTCCTCGATCGCATTGGCAATGGTTTCTGCCACGCCACCCAAGCGCACGTGACCGAACTGATCGAGCACCTTGTCGCGTCTGTGCATCGTGCCCTCAAGCGGTTCCGCTCCTTCGGCAACGACGACTATCGACGCATAGCGCCCGCGCTGGTGGCGGCTGCGCAGTTGCGCGCACACGGCCTCGATGTCGAACGGCTTCTCAGGAATCAGAATCGCAGTCGCCCCGCCTGCAATACCTGCGTGCGTCGCGATCCAGCCGCTATCGCGACCCATTACCTCGACCACCATCACTCGGTCGTGACTCTCGGCGGTGGTGTGCAGCCGATCGATCGCGTCGGTGGCGATTTGCACTGCGGTATTGAATCCGAACGTCACGTCAGTGCCGACGACGTCGTTGTCGATGGTCTTTGGGATGCCGACGATGGGCAGAGCGCGATCGGCGTGCAACTTGCATGCGACGGACAGCGAGCCGTTGCCGCCGATGACGACCATCGCGTCAAGCTTCATCTCGTTAAACGTGTCGACAACTTCCTGCACGCCAGTCGGGTCGTCGTACGGACTCCCCCGCCGCGTGCCGAGCATCGTTCCGCCCTTGGGCAACATGCCGCGCAATGAGGCGACGTCAAGCTCGGTGAAGCGCCGTTCGCGTACGCCATCCCAGGCGTCGTGGAAGCCAAAGATTTGGTCGCCGTAGACCTGTTCGCCCTTGCGCACGACGGCGCGGATTGCGGCGTTGAGCCCGGGACAGTCGCCCCCACCTGTCAGAATGCCGACGCGCATATCGAAATAGTAGGGCTGCCGCGGGCAAGAACGACAGGGGTGACGGGTGGGAATAAAATGGGATTCTTCACGGTCGGTACCGTGGAGACGACTGAGCATCGAGTGGGCCGTCGTCGCAACGATCGTCGCCGTTGTGTCTTTCTCGGCGACCGATAATCGCAAGTTCTCCAGCTATGTGGCCCTCGGACTCGGCGGCGTCGTCTATCTGACAGTCGGCACGATCATGGCCAAGCTTGGCTACCAACGAAAGACCCTGAAACAAATGCGATCCGAGGTCGCGGCCGCCCCACGACGCACCGTCGGCTCGTCGAAGCCAGCGTCATCGACACAACCCGGAACAGCGCGTCCGAAGCCTGCGCCAACAAAGCGGACATCTGGCGGCCCCGGGAATCGACCAGCAAAGCGGCAACGGTGACTGCCGCCAGCCAATGCGTGATCGCGATTGACGCCGGCACGACCGGCGTACGCAGCCGAGCGGTGTTCCCCAAAGCTAATGGTGCTGCCTTCGCAACGATCGCGTCATATCGCGAGTTCACGCAGCACTTTCCGCAACCGGGTTGGGTAGAACACGACGCAGTCGAAATCTGGACGGCCGTCAAGGCGACGCTGGCCGATGTGGTGCAGCAAGTGGGCGCTTCCAATGTCGCCGCGATCGGTATCACCAATCAACGCGAGACCGTGTTGGCATGGAACCGACGCACGGGTCAGCCATACGGCACGGCGATCGTGTGGCAAGACCGGCGCACTGCCGCCCGTTGCGATCAACTCGCGGCTGATAGCTGGTTGCCGGAGGTGCGCGCCACAACGGGGCTCGTGCTCGATCCGTACTTCTCCGGTTCCAAGGTCGAATGGTTACTCGCCAATCGCAGTATCCCGATCGACTCTGAACTCGCGATCGGCACAATCGATACCTGGCTGATCTGGAACCTCACCGGTGGCGCAGTGCACGCGACTGATGCGTCGAACGCGAGTCGCACGATGCTGTTCGACATTCGCTCGCTGCGGTGGAGTGAACCAATGTGCAATCTGTTCGGCGTTCCGCTGGGGGCCTTACCGACGGTGCTGCCGTCAAGCGGCCGCTTCGGCGTCACGTCCGATGCATGTGGTGCGCCCGCGGGCATTCCGATCTCGGGAGTCGCTGGCGATCAACAGGCGGCGCTATTCGGCCAGGCGTGTTTCACGCCAGGCATGGCGAAGAACACCTACGGCACCGGCAGCTTCATTTTGCTCAACGTCGGCGAGCAGTGTCCGCCGGTCACCGAAGGAATGCTCGCGACGGTGGCGTGGACCATCGGCGATGCAACGACGTACGCGCTTGAGGGCGCGATCTTCGTGACCGGTGCCGCCGTGCAGTGGCTACGCGACGGACTCGAGGTGATTGCAAGCGCCGCCGAGGTGGCGCCGTTAGCCGCATCGGTCTCGGATAACGGCGGCGTTTACCTGGTACCGGCCTTCACGGGACTGGGCAGCCCATGGTGGGATCCGTACGCACGCGGCACGATCGTCGGCATCACACGCGGGAGCAGCAAGGCGCACTTGGCGCGCGCCGTCGTGGAGGCGATGGCCTATCAAACGCGCGATGCCATGGATGCCATGTCAGCGGCCGCCGGTGTCGAGATGAAAGACCTACGTGTCGATGGCGGTGCCTCTGTGATGGACGACATGCTGCAGTTTCAAGCCGATCAACTCGGCATCACCGTGTGCCGCCCGAGCGATCAGGAGACGACCGCTCTTGGCGTCGCCTACCTTGCCGGACTGGCCGAAGGCATTTGGCCATCGCTCGCCGCCATCACGGCCGAATGGACAGTCGAGGCCGTGTTCGAACCGGCGAGCGATCGTACGCTGGCCGATCTCGGTCATGCCGGATGGCAACGCGCAGTCGAACGCTCACGCGATTGGGCGCAACACTGAAGATGAGAGTCTGACGTTGAAAGGCCAAGGAGAACCATGTCGGCAGCATTAGAACCGGACTGTATTCACGTCGTCATTGAGATTCCGCGCGGCAGTCGCAATAAATACGAGATCGACCACGACACAGGTCGTGTCTTTCTTGACCGCCGATTGTTCACCGCCACCACTTATCCCGCGGACTATGGCTTCATTCCTGAAACACTCGGCGGCGACGGCGATCCGCTCGACGCCTTGGTGCTGTTAGAAGACCCCGTGTATCCGGGCGTGTGGGTGCAGGCTCGTCCAGTTGGTGTCTTGTACATGCATGACGAAGCTGGCGAGGACGCCAAGATCCTCTGCGTTCCACCCAGCGAACCACGTTGGCAGGCGGTACACGATCTCAGCGATCTCACACCGCAACTCGTGCAAGAGATCCAACACTTCTTCGAGGTGTACAAAGCACTTGAGCCGGGGAAGTCTTCGTCGACCGCTGGCCTGGCCGGCCGCGACGCAGCATGGGAAGCAATCCGAACGGCAAGATCGAACTTCCGCCCGCACTGAGAACGACTTTCAGCGAACGACTCTCAGCGAACGACTCTCAATGGACGTCGGCGAGTAGCGCGGCGCCGATTGCGCCCGCTTGTTCGCCAAGTTGCGCGAACGCGAGCACTGGGTGTGGGCGCAGATCCGGCGCGTAAAGCAACTCACCGAACCAATGCTTGATCGGCGCCAAGAAGATGTCGACGTTTGCGGCAACACCCCCGCCAAGTACGAACATCGCGGGGTCAAGTGTGTTGGTCAGGTTGACCAACCCCAGCGCCACCCAGCGGCTGTACTCGTCGACAATCGCCAGCGCCCCGGAGTCACCTTCACGGGCAGCCTCGGCGACGTGCTCGCCGCGCACCTCGGCCGGATCGCCCGCAGCGAGTTCGATCGCACGCGCAACACCCTTGTCGCCATTCGCGCCGCGCGCCAACCGCGCCAGCCCCGAACCTGACGCGTAGCGCTCCCAGCAACCGCGCCGACCACATGGACACGGCGGGCCATCGGGATCGACGACCATATGGCCGATCTCGCCAGCAAACCCATTCGTGCCCCGCAAGAGCGCGCCGTGGGCAACGATGCCGCCACCGATGCCCGTGCCCAGCGTGACCATCACAAAGTCGTCGATGCCGCGGCTGGCGCCGTGCTTCCACTCAGCCACTGCGGCACACGTTGCGTCGCTATCGACGTGCACGAAGCAATCAAGCCGCCCGCCGAGCAGCTCGCTAACTTTCAGGTCGTGGATGCCGACAAGGTTCGGTGCTGCACGCAGAACGCCGCTGCGGGTCACCAAACCGGGCATACCGACACCAATCGAATCCCACGGCCGCATCGCTTGCGCCAGTTCAATGACGGTGTCGATCAGTAAGTCGGGCGTCTTCGGCGTCGGTAGGCGCTGTTCGTCAACGACGGCTCCGCTCGCGTCAAGCGAAATTGCAAGGCACTTGGTTCCGCCGACGTCGACGCCCAGCCGACGCGACGAACTCATGCCTCCGCTCGTGCCTTGAGCTCGCGAACCGTGTTCAGAATGCGCACCTCAGCGCGGCGCTTCACAAACCCCGGCAGTGGAACAACCAACTCGATCGTCAAGTCGTAACGAACTTCCGTGCCGCCGTTGGCTGCGGGCGAGAAATGGTATGCGCCGTCGATCGTGCGCATGATGTCGCCGCGCACCATGTGCCACGCCAGCACATTCGGGGCTTGCGAGTAGTCGTAGCTCAACGTGTAGTGCGTGCTGCGACCCAGAGCCGACGCCCGGTACTCGACCTGATCCGGACGGCCGTCGCCATCGCGTCCGCGCACGATGACGTCTTTCACATCCTTGGCCCAGTCGGGGTAGCGCTCGAACTCGCTGGCGATCTCCCACACGCGCTCTGGCGCCGCGTCGATAGTGATGGTCTGTGACGCCTTTTCTGCCATGGAGATGTTCTATCCGATCTTTACGGTTGGCCGATCTTTACGGTTGGCCGATCTTGCGATTGGACGGTTTCGCCGCCGGATTGACCCGCGGCCCAAATGAACCGTATCTCGCGGCCCAGGCCCCATTCATGCCAATCCCGAACATGGGGACCAACACGGCGAAGGCCAAGGCGTTCAACTGGCTGTCGTCAAGGCCAACCACGCCAACGGTGGCCGCGCCAAAGGAAGCCAGCACCTGCACAACCAGCGCGGACAACAGTGCGCGTTTGACCGACCGGGGCGCGGTGACGCCGGTGAGGAGATAGAGGTTGGCGACCCCAACCTCCTGTACGCGTGAACGCTCGAGCGCCGCCGCGTATGCCCACAATGAGGTTCCGATGCCGACGGCGAACAGCGCCACGGACACAACGGCGATCAGCACTTGTGCCCAGCGCGCTGTGCGCAGCGGCACAGCAATTGCCAAAGCGACGACGAAGACACCCGTCCCGAACAAGTCGGCGCGTACTAGTCGTGACTTCACCGCGTCAGTCTGTCAGCGCACCGAGGGACACACCCAGACGGTGTGCCAAGACGTCGTAGGAGAACTCGCGCACTGCCCGTTCCCGGCCAGCAACACCCATCGCTCGGGCACGCACCGGGTCGTCGAGTAACTGGGCAATCGCAGCTGCAACCGCTCGCGGATCGTCCGGCTGGCGGACGACAATTCCGGTGTGGCCATCGTGGACCGCCTCGGCAGCCCCGCCTGAATCGCCAGCAATCTGGGGCACACCACACGCTGCCGCCTCCAGAAACACGATGCCGAAGCCTTCCTGCTCGAGCCCTCCCCAACGATTGCGACACAACATCGCGTAGGCGTCGGCGCAGCCGTACAACTGCGGCAGGTCATCGTTGCTCACGCGGCCGAGAAAGACAACGGGCGCACCCAACGAGGACGCCAACGCGCGCAGTCGATTGTCGTCGCGTCCGCTGCCGGCAATCGCGAGCACCAGCTTCGGCCGTGATTGACGCAGTTGCGCCACAGCGCGTATCGCTGTGTCGAAACCCTTGCGCGGCACAAGCCGACTGATGCTGACGACTACCTCGGCCTCGTCGGCAAACCCGAAGTGCAGACGCGCCGCTGAGCGCTCGGTTTCGGTGAGCGGTCGGAAGCGTTCGGTGTCGACACCGGGCGGGACCACGGTTATTGGCAACACACGACCGGCAGCGTGTTCGGCCTCACTTGCCGGATAGCCACCAGCGGCGACCACGTGCCGCGCTCGGCGCAGCACGTACGACAGCGTCTGCTTGCTGAGCGGAAGTCGACCTGGCACCGTGACCTCGGCGCCGTGCAGTACGACGTCGTAGGGCAGTTGCAACGAAGGCCCGACGAGGCCAAGCGGCAGGGCCGGATCGAGCACGACGAGATCTGCGTTGACAGCCCGCGCCATCGCATCGATTCGGCGCACCATCCACGGATGCGGCAACAACACCGGCTCGCGAGTTCGCTCGATGTGGAATGGCTGCGCTGCATCGAACGCGTCGGCGCCTGCGTACGGGCTCGTCAGCACGGCAAACGAGTCGGGTGGCAGTCGTCGCCACCACTCCCACAGCAGCGATTGGATGCCACCGATCTTGGGTGGGAAATCGTTAGTGACGAGGAGGTGCTTCACGAACTCACCGCGTGCAGCCCCAACCGACGAGCGCACCACTCGGCATGCTCGCGCAGGAGCGAATCGGGGTGCCCGACGTATTCATGCACGACATCTTGCACCGCGGCGTCCGCCGGGTCGCCAATGTTGCCGAGCACGACCAGCGCGTTGCGGCGAATCCATCGCGGGTCGCGATCAGCGAGATACCACGGACTCCATTGCGCCAGCAGTTCTTCGTCGGAGGATCTCAGCATCGCAACCACTGACATCCACGCTTTCGCGGCAGCCTGTTCCGGTGCGCGGTTGGTTGGCCCAAAGCGCACCGTTGGCGGACATGCCTCTTGGCAGTCGTCGCAGCCATAGATGCGATCGCCGACTGGCTCGCGCAGTTCAATCGGAATTGATCCCGGCTTTTGCAGTACCCATGCCAGGCAGCGACTGGCATCGATTACGCCAGGCTCGATGATCGCTCCTGTGGGGCAGACATCGATGCAGCGGCGACATGCGCCGCAGCCGTCCGCTACCGGCGTTGCTTGCTGCGGCAATGATGCCGTCGTGACGACGCTGCCGAGCACAAACCAACTGCCAGCACCGGGAAGCAGCAAGTTGGCGTTCTTGCCGAACCAACCGATGCCAGCGAGATACGCGAGTTCGCGGTCGACCAGCGAGTTGTCGTCGACAAACGCGACGGCGCGATATCCGTCGGCGCGCAGTCGATGGGCGACGGCGCGCAACGCCATACGCAACGGGGCATAGTGATCGGCCCAGGCGTAGCGGGCAACCCGCGCCTGAGGGCCCGAAGGGCGCGCCACGTCGGCCAGCAGGTACGGACGGGCGGCGACGAACACCGATTGCGCATCGGTGACGGCACGTTGTGGGTCAGTGGACCGCGACGGGTTGCGAAAGGTGAACTGCATTCCGTCGGTCAGGCCACGTCGTAACCGGTCGTCGATCGCGGTCCGCGCCCGGGTCAGCACAGTTGCAGGGGCGACGCCGGTGTGCGTGACACCGAACGGTGCGGTGAGAGCGGCTAGCTGCGCCAGGTAGGCCGTATCGGCGACCGGTGGCGATGGGTTAGCGGGCCTCACGATGACGCAGCGTAGGCACCAGTCCGGCCGCAGCGAGCAGTTCCACCGCACGAAGTTCCGCTGCGTCGAACGTCATGCGTTCGCGCAAGGCGGGCGCCAGCAGGTGGGTGACGACGCAGTCGGCACACGTAGCGGTACCGCACATGGCGCATGAACCGCAGGAGATGACAAGCGATGACATCGCAACATCATCGCAACAGGGTGTCACAGAGTTGAGTAGTCCGACTTCAGCGGCGGGCTAGCGCGAGAAAGGTGTCGCTGGAGACGACGTTGGCACCAGCGGCGCGCACGTCGTTCAGCACTGCTTGATCGTTCGTTACGACAACGACCGGGCGAGCAATGTCGATGGCGGCAACCTCGGCGCGCAAGACATCGTCAGCGATCACGCCCTCGGGCGAGTACGAAACACGGATCAGTCGTCGCTTGGGAGATGCAGCCCCAACCACCGAAGAGCCATCGAACACCACGTGCACCGCGGTGCCCCATCGGCGAGCGATGTTCTCAGACGCGTCGATGCAGGCAGTTCGTTGACGTTCGAGCGATAACGACTTCCAGCCGAGTTTGGCGACGTTGTAACCATCGACGAGCACCGTCACGCCAGGGACGCGCATCATGTGCTCGCCGACCGCTTCGCTCTTGCCGTGCAGTCCGCCCGGCACCGCGATCGGTCTGCGATGAGCGCGCACGGCTGCGGGTTGCGCCTTGCGTGGTTTGCTCGTTGGCTTCGGTTCGGCAACTGCATGTACCGCAGCCTTGGTGAGCTTTTCGACCGACCGCTCGAGTTGGCGGATGTGAGCACGGGCGGCCGCTAACTCGGACTTCAGTTGACGGGCGTCGGCGGCGAGCGTGGCGCGCGCGGCGTGCTCGACCTCCAATTGATCAGCCAGCGCTGCCGATTCGAGCCGCGAGCGGGCAGCGACACCCTCGGCCGCTTTGCGACGCTTCTGTTCGCGGCGCAATTCGCCGGCCTCGTCGGCATCGGGGACCCCGTTCTGCGCGACGGCCGCCGCGGTCGCCTGCCAACCGTCGGGACGAGTGAGCCACAGCATCCCAATCTCATCGATCAACTCCGGCGTAGCCACCACGCCCAGCCGATGCAAGAACGTCGCGTCGGCTTCCACTGCCGCGCGCAGCGTCGTCAGCGCGGGGGCTGGCAGCTTTTGAAAACGCAGATATGGCCTGAAACCCGCTGGCACCGGCATTGCGGGACGCAACTTGACACCGACCGCGGCAATCGCAACTGCGAATTCGAGTGCCGAACGCAGCGATTCGTCGGAGAGTTCGGCGGCCATCAGTCAAATCTAGCGAGCAACATAGTCGAACGCCTGTTCTTGACACGAACAACCGTTCGTGCTCAACTGGGCCGCTGTGCAGCGTTCCTTCGACGATTTGGGCACGCCGCTCAGCGATGTCACCTTCTGTGTACTCGACATTGAGACCACCGGAACCGACCGCGGTGGCGACCTGATTACCGAGATCGGCGTCGTCAAGGTGCGCCGCGGCGAGTGCCTGGGCACGATGGCCACGTTGGTCAATCCTGGCAAAGCGATCGCTCCTAGCGTGGTGCTGCTGACCGGCATCACCGAGTCGATGGTCGCGAGCGCACCGCGGATCGAAACCGTGCTGCCCGCATTGCAAGAGTTCGTCGGCGACGCCGTCATCGTCGGCCACAACGTTGGCTTCGACATGGGTTTCATCAACGCCGCGCTACTGCGCAGCGATCGGGCATCGTTCCGCAACACCGTGATCGACACACTGCCGCTGGCACGCCGACTGGTGCGCGACGAAGTCCCCGATTGCCGTCTCGGCACGCTGGCGACGCGCTTGCGGCTTGACCACAAACCGACTCACCGGGCGCTCGACGATGCGCTGGCCACCACCGACCTACTGCACTTACTGCTGGAACGTGCTGCCGGTCTCGGCGTACTGGGGCTCGACGACTTGGTGTTGCTGCCCAAGATGGGCGGCCATCCGCAAGCCAGCAAGTTGAAGCTCACCCAGCAACTGCCGCGTTCGCCCGGCGTCTATCGCTTCCTGGGCGCGTACGACGAAGTGTTGTATGTCGGCAAGGCCACCAACTTGCGCCAGCGCGTCCGCAGTTACTTCTCCAGCGACGATCGACGCAAGATTGGGCCGTTGTTACGCGAGACGCAGCGACTGGCGCACACAGCAACTAGCGATCCGATCAGCGCCGAGATCCTCGAGTTGCGCTATCTGCACCGGCTGAACCCGCGGTACAACCGTGTTGGCACCACGTGGAAGAAGTACTGCTACGTGCGCGTCACCACCGACGAGCCGTGGCCGCGTCTCGTTATCACCACCGAGCCCGCTAACTCCGGGCTACACATCGGTCCGCTGAGTTCGCGCGCCGCGGCCACGGCAGTCATCGAGGCCGTGCAGTCGGCTCTTCCCATTCGGCGCTGCGGCGCCAAGCTCGGCCGCAACTTCAAACCAGCGGTTGGCGCGGTGCCATGCACGGGTGCACGACTCGGTGTCGCGCTGTGCCCGTGCAGTGGCACTGCCGACGAAGCCAGTTACTGGCGCGTCGTCGCCCAGGTCGTCGCCGCATGCACGACTTCGCCGCAATTGGTGCTCGATCCGCTGTGGACGAAGATTGCCGAACTCGCCGGTGCTCGCCGATACGAAGAGGCCGCCTCCATGCGCGACCGTGCCGTCGCATTTGCAGCGGCGATCACCCGCCAACGCCTTTTCGATCAGCTCCGTTCGGCCGGCGAGGTCGAGGTGCAGATTCACGACACCGTGCTGCATATTCGCGACGGCCTGTTGCTCAGCGCGCAGCAACAGGACCAATTGGCCACCGGGCTCGAACTCTCGCCACCGGAGGCACCGGCTTTCCCAGCAACACTTCCCCGCCAAGCCGCCGACGAAGTGCTGTGCCTAGCGCGCGCCATCGAGCGCGCCAGCTTTCACGCTCGCCTGCAACGCTGCACCGGCGAATGGACATGGCCGACGACGCCAGTGCGCGAAGTCAGTCGTCTCGACACGTCGGTTAGTCGTCTCGACGCTGCAGCATGAGCGCACCCATGCGGTCGATGCCCAACACCTTGCTGTGGCCCTCGCTGGGTAGCGCAGCGGCGATTGCCTCAGCGTCGGCGACGGCACACATCACTGCGATCGACGGTCCCGAGCCGCTCAACCACGCCCCCCACGCGCCAGCGTCAAGCGCTGCAGTCAATGCGGCGCGCGACGGCAGTGCGGTCGCCAGGCGCAGGTCTTGGTGAATTCGGTCTTCGGTCGCGGCTCGCAGGGCATCGACGTCGCCGGCAGCGATCGCGGCAACCAAGAGGGCGGTGCGGCCAATGTTGTACACCGCGTCGACAAACGGCACCGATTCCGGCAACTTGCGACGCGAGTCGTCGGTCGAAGTTGCGAACGACGGCACCCAAACCACCATCGCCGACTCAAGTGCGATCGGCACCCGCACGGCGTGTCCCGCCGCAGTGGCAACAACACCGCCGTACAGCGATGCGGCGACGTTGTCGGCGTGACCTTCCAACTCCGTTGCCAGCCGCAACAGGTCTGGCAGTGCTCGCTGCAACCCAGTCGCGTCGGTGCCATGTCGTTGCGCATGTGCCGCCACTAACCCACCCACACGCACGGCGCCGCTGAAACCCATACCGCGGCCAACGGGGATCGACGACCGTATCCACAACGGACCTTCACCGCCGTTGCGCCGAAATGCGATCGAGGCAGGGTGATTCTCATCGACGAGCTGCGCGCCGGCCAATACCGGGTCATCCAGGACAGGTTCGACAATGACGTCGGCGTACACGGTCAGCGCCATTCCGAGCGCGTCGAAACCTGGCCCAAGATTCGCCGACGAGGCCGGCACCCGAACAATCATCAGTGGCCGAACTCTTCGGCCGCCGATTGCGAAACCTCAACGAACTTGGCGAGCGTCGACTGTGCGCTGCCCGAGTCGATCGAGTCCGTTGCCGCAACGAGACCAGCATCCAGCGAGGCCGCCGTTCCTGCGACAACCAACGCGGCAGCAGCGTTGAGTAAGACGATGTTGCGGTGCGCGCCGTGCTCGCCCGCCATTACGCGGCGCACTGCCTCGGCGTTGACGTCGGGCGTGCCACCGACCAACTCGTCCAAGATCGCCGGCGCCAAGCCCAGCGCCACCGGGTCGACGAAAAAACTTCGCACGGCGTCGCCGTCGAGCGCGAGCACCGTCGATGAACCCGTGGTGGTGAGTTCGTCGAGACCATTGCCATGCACCACCCAGGCGCGAACGGAACCGTGTAGGCGCAGCGACGCCAGCATGCGTTCCGCAACGGCGGGGTTTGCGACTCCGATCAGGTGTCGTTGCACGCGACCGGGATTGGCCATTGGGCCAAGCAGGTTGAACACCGTCGCGATACCGATCTCGCGTCGGCTCGGCGCGGCGAAGCGAAACGCCGGGTGATACCGCGGCGCAAGGCAGAACCCGATGCCAGCTTGTTCGATACACCGCGCGACGCCTTCTGGGGCGAGCTCGACTGCCACGCCCAGCGCCTCCAGTACGTCGGCCGTGCCACATTGCGAACTCGCGGCGCGCGCACCGTGCTTGCACACCGGAACCCCAGCGCCGGCAGCGACGATTGCCGCCATCGTGCTGACGTTGATGCTGTGACTGCGATCGCCACCCGTTCCGACGACATCGATCGCCGTGGCGCGTATCTCGTCGGACAGCGGAACAATCGTCGCCGCTTCCAGCACGGCGTCGAGCAGCCCCGAGATCTCCTCCGGCGACTCCCCCTTAGCGCGCAGCGCGACCACGAAGCCGATCAGCTGCGCGGCCGTTGCATCGCCGCTAAGGATCGTCGCCATCGCCGCTCGTGCATGCGCGGCGGGAAGGTCGCGCTTCTCGACCAGTTCGGTCAACAGCGCGGGCCAACCGCCAAACTCGTCGATACGACTCATGGCGTGCAGGCTAGAACGTCGTCGCCGCCTCAGACCTGCTCAGGTGGTCCGTTGAGGCCGCCGCGTTCGATTGCCCGTCTTGGGGCCGGAGTTACGCGATGCGTCGACGCTGACGAATCAGCCGTCGGCGTTCGCGATCAGCAGCGCCACCCCAAACACCAGACTTCTCACGCACCTGCAGCGCGTACTCGAGGCACGCGACCCGCACTCCACAATCAGCGCAAACATGTTTTGCCTCCAACGCTT
>Ga0105047_10010650_pt1 | contig 15008 bp, 10 predicted proteins | sample MAT04_FD_78384 | JGI IMG/M metagenome (GOLD analysis project Ga0105047, IMG submission 78384) | Freshwater microbial communities from Lake Fryxell liftoff mats and glacier meltwater in Antarctica - MAT-04 (megahit assembly) | ecosystem: Environmental > Aquatic > Freshwater > Ice > Liftoff... | reverse complement strand
ATTATGTTTTTCTCCCTCCCTTCCCTGCGGGGAAGGGAGGGCCGGGGAGGGATGGGTTTGTGTCGCTAATCACGAAATTGGCCTTATGTTACCGCCTATGGGGTGTCAGCCCAAACCCCATAAACAAAGTGGGTTCAAGTTGCGCCCTGGGGCGTCTTGAACCCACTTTGTTTCAAAATTCGATCCGATCGATCGCTGCGTCCCTGGGGATGATTCACCCTCAGGGACGCAGCGTATCACGTTTACTTCGGGAAGTACGGGAAGTAGTAGGTTCCCGCGGTGGGCAGGATGGGGGTCTTGGCATCCGCCGTGACCACGTCCACGTTCAGATTGTTGACCAGCGTGGCAATATCGTAGAGCTGCTGGAATGGGATATTGGGGCTATTGCCTTGATCAAGCGCCATATCGTCGACCTTCACCATGAATTCCATCGTGGCGGCTGCGAAGTTGTTATTCACTGCCAGGTCGGTGCCGATCGCGGGGGCAGTGCCCTGCGGCGGGCCGTCTTTGACGTAGTAGTAGGTCGAGCCGGCCGTGCCATTGCTGTTTTCCATACCCACCGTCATGTTGTGCGCGGTGAGGCTGGAAAGTTTTCCGTAAGCAAAGGCGATGTTGTTGGTGCCGTCTTCAAACCACACCTGAACCGTGTAGGTGTCAGCAGGATTGTCATAATTCGCGGCATTCTGCCATTCGTACACGGTGTGGGTGGCGTCGCCCCAGATCAGCCAGATGCCTGTTTCCGTATCGCCCACGCCATTTCCTTTCAGGATCAGGTCCATCCATAGTGGGGCGATCACATTGTTAGGCGTGCCGGGGTTCGGCAGTAGTTGGTTGCTGGCGGTTGTACTGGTCACGCCGCCTGCCATCAGGTAGCCGTTGCTGCTGATGCCGATGCGGGTATAGTGCGTGCCCATATACCAGAAATCCACTCCGTTGATATTGAACGATGTATCGTCGCACGGGGAGGTGCAACTGTTGCTCAAGATCAAGTCGGTGGCCGGGTTCGGCGTATGCGGCACGTATTGGGTAGTGCCGACGACCGGGGTCACGCTCGCCTGGAGGCCGGACAACGTGACCGAGCCATTCAGCGTGTCGGTGGGCTGGTCATAGGTCAGACCGTTAGTGGCCGTACCGGGCACATAGCTGGCGTTTGACGGGATTGGGTTCTTGACGTAGAATGTGCCGTCCGCCGTATACGGGTTGCCTATCGTCAGTTTGTAGATCTGGTAGCTATTCGCGAAGGTATAGGCAAAGCGCGGAGTGACGGTCAGGGCCACATTATTGGTGGTCGTCCCTTCCTTCACGGCTACCGGCATGTACGCACTGGTGTAAGCGCTGGCGACTGAGGTTGCCCAGGTGATGGAGGCAAACTGGTAGACACCGGTGGGCATCAGGGTGGTGTTTACGGTGACGGTGAACGGGGCCGAATGGCCGGGCTGCAGTTCGATGCTGGCCGGACTGACCACCAGCGACATGGTCGCCGGTTTAACCACGGTGGCTACCCAGGTCTGGGCGGTGGTGCCCACATTCGTGATGGTGTTCGTCCACGAGCAGGTCGCCACGCAGTTGCCATTGGCGAAGGAGGGTTTGTCGAACGCCACACCGGCGGCGGCGGCGCGTGCCAGGTCCACCCGTCCGGCGCCCATGTTGAAGGGATCCGCGGCGGTAACCGCATCGGGCTTCTTGAGGGCCTGGATGGAAGTGGAAGTCAGCACGGTCTTAACCATGTTGGGGGTCCAACTGGGGTGCTGCTGAATCACCAGGGCCGCGGCGCCGGTGATGTGTGGGGCCGCCATGCTGGTGCCTTGCAGGAAGGCATAGGTCGGGTCGCTGCCGCCCGAGAGCGCGCTCGAGAAGGCAGAGAGGATGTTGACGCCCGGAGCCGTGATGTCGGGCTTCAGGAAGCTGGCGTTGCCATTGGGGCCAACTGAGCTGAAGCCGGCTACAATGTCAGCCCAGGCCGGATTGATCATGCGGCTGATGGCGGCGTTTAATTGGATGGTGGCGGTGGTGGGGTTGGCAACCACCCAGGCCTTAACCAGCAGGCCGTCATCCAGAGAAATCATCAGCGACGGGACAGTGGTTGCTTCCAGCGCGCCCATCGAGCTTGGCGGCCCGCCGGCATTGTTGAAGACCACCACTGCCAGAGCCCCGGCAGTTACGGCATTGTTGACTTTTGCCGAGAAGTTGCATGTGCCGCGCTGGATGAGGGCGACGGATCCCGTGAAGGTGCCCGCGGGGAAAGCCACACAGCCGTTGTTATTGGCTGCTAAATATTTCAACGGGGCAGAAATGTCGGCTGCCAGTTTGGGACCGGTGCCCTGCAGGCCCGCCAGGTTGGTCAGACCCGCTCCGACCGGGGTCGGGCCGGTGATTTCCACTTTGTTGGCAAAAATGCGATTCGTGGTGCTGGCCGCCACAGTCAGCGCGCTTTCCACACAACCGGGGCAGCCAATGGTGTTGGCGTTCGGGCCATCGTTGCCCGCTGAGAACACCACCAGGGTGCCGGCAGCCGTGATGGCATCAATCACCGGTTTTTCCGCGGTTGAGGCCGGATCGCCGCCGGCGCCGCCGCCCCAGGAGTTATTGATCACGTCCGCGCCATCGGTCAGCGCGGCATTCAAAGCCGCGATCAGCGAAGCGTCGCTGCCCGAAGCGTTGCTGTGATCCGGTAATTCAAACAGCCCCTTGTAGATCATCAGGTAAGCCGCGGGGGCAACACCGGAGATGGTGGTGTCAACCGGGACTGCAGAGGTTAGCCCGCCGATCACGGTCACTTCGTTACCGGCCGAGGTGCCGGCGGTATGCGAGCCGTGACCGTTGATATCCAGCGGTTTGATCGTTTCTTCCACGGCGGCCACAAAGGTGGGATCGGGGAAGGAGCGCGCCGCGATCACTTTATTGTTGCATTGGAAATCGGGGTCCGCTGGGTTGGAAGCGCAGAAACCTTTGGGGTAGCCGGCGGGCATGGTGAAATCGGTGCCGGCAAACATGGGGTTGGCGATACGCAAACCCGTATCTACCACGGCGACCTTAATACCTTTGCCGGCATCACTCTTACCGCCCAGAACGCCCCACATCGCGGCGGCGTTGATCAACGGCAGGCTGGCATCCATCGTTACGCTGTGCATCTGGTCAGGGAAGACCTTCAACACGCCTGGCATGCTGGCGAGGGCGTTGACCTTATTGGGATCCAGACTCAGGGAAAGGCCATTGAAGGCAACCTGGTAGGAGTAGTAAACCGTGGCTCCAGGCGCAAGAGCCTTAAGCTGGGCGATGAAGTTCTGCTGAGTGGCCACCAGTTGATTGATATAAGCCACACTTGCCGGGCTGCTGGCATCCAGCTTGCGGCGAGTGCCGGTATCGGTCGCTACCGTGCTGAAACCGCCGTTGAACAGTGCCAGTGGGGCATCGGTCAATTGAACGATGACGCGCACTTTGCCATCGGCGGTGCGAATCGCATCCTTCAGGCCATCTCCGGTCAGAACAGAATCAATGGTTAATTTGCTTTTCACTGAAACGGCGGGCGTGGGTGCTGCTGCCGCGGGGGCCGCGACCAGCAGGCTAAGGACGACAAGTATCCCAAATAGATTCAGAAATTTCGACTTCATTGTTATATCCTTTGAACTTGTGTGATTATCAATGGGTCCGAAAAGTAAACAGTAAAGGACAACACCAGAATTGTGTGTATCCACACACCAGAATGGTTTTGACGAGCAGCGAGTGAGGAATGGTGGGGAAGTTGAATGGCCACCACAAACTCCTCGATCTACTCTGACACCTCCTTTTGTCTCCACCCAGGATTATGCTCAATGTCATGTGGGCTTTCAAAAAAAACGGGTCTCAAAGACCGTTTGGAGGGGCATACATCCGAACAATAGTTCAACACTTTGCGCCCCTGTTGACCGAACGCATACCGATTTATAAAATAAGTATAGTGGATAAAAAAATGATTGTCAATAATTCTGGACTTCTTATATGAAAATTCTTAACCAACAATGCAGGCCTGCGCGCAGGTGTTTTTGAGCGTTTTGGGGTTGGTTGAGGCTGTGCGCGCAGTTCGTTTATAATGAGGCCAGGTACCGGGAGGCGATGATCTGCGCGGTAATGTGCTCTGGTACAGCTTATACTTTGCTGTCGCCGGTAGTTTTGATGTGACCCACTATGCTGGCTCAGGAGTTAAACACAATGAAATCCACGCTTCAGGTCGTCTGTCATAAGGGCGCCAACAAACAGGCCCCCGAAAATACCTTTGCCGCTGCCCGCCTATGTTTGGAGTGGGGAGTGGATTATGTGGAGATCGATGTACACACCTCGGCAGACGGTGTCTTTTATATTTTTCACGGCCCCTACCTGCAGCGCACGACCAACGGCAGCGGTTGGATTGGCGCGCTCACAGCCGCGGAAATTGACCGGCTGGATGCCGGGAGCTGGTTCAGCCCAGCTTTCGCGGGGGAACGCGTGCCCCGCCTGGAAGAATATCTGCGTTGGATCAAGGGACGGGCCAAACTCTTTCTGGATGTCAAAAACGCCGATCCCGAGGCACTGGCGCAGTTGGTGGCGCAGTGCGGTTTTGCAGATGAGAGCTTTTTCTGGTCTTCCGACCCGGATTGGATGCGCCGCCTGCACGAAACCGCCCCGCACCTGGCACTCAAAGTGAATGTGCGCGACGCCGCCGGGGCCGCCCTGGCAAAACAGGAATTGGGCGCGCGCCTGGTGGAGGTGGGTCCGGAGCAGCTCTCCGCGGAATTGCTGGCGGCCTGCCATGCGCTGGGGTTGCAGGTGATGGTGCTCTATTCGGGTAATGACCCGGTGGTTTTTGAGCGCATTCTGGCCAGCGGCGCCGATCTGATTAATACCGATTATGGCGATGAATTTTTGGCGGCCGCGAGCCGGTTTGGCGCGCTCACCTCCTGAAATCGATCTGTGAAACTGGGGGCTGTCAAATTGGGGATTGACAAAATACGGTCCTTTTGATATTATGATATCGATATCACATGATATCGATATCATAGGAAGGACAAATATGCCCACAATTCAAGATGTTGCCAGACGCGCAGGGGTAGCCCCCATGACCGTTTCACGCGTGATCAACCAATCGGGGTATGCCAGCCTTGCCGTTCGGGAAAAAGTGATGGCCGCGGTGGTCGAGCTGGGATACATGCCCAATACCCTGGCGCGCAGTTTGCGCATCCGGCGCACCAATACCCTGGCTCTGATTCTCACCGATATCACCAATCCCTATTTCACCACCATCGCGCGCGGCGTTGAAGATGCCGCCAGTGCGGCCGGCTACACCGTGATCTTTGGCAACACGGATGAGTCGGAAGAAAAGGAGTGCCGCTACCTGGATATGATCCAGCAGAAGCGCGTCGATGGCATTCTGCTGGTTCCGGCGGGCGGCTCGCCGCAGTCGGTCGAAGGCATCCGCCGGGTCGGCACGCCATTGGTGGTGATCGACCGCCGCATTCCGGGCGAAGTGGTGGATGTGGTGCGCTGCGATTCAGAAGATGGCGCCTACCGGTTGGCGCGCCTGCTGCTAGACCTGGGACATCGCCAGATTGCGCTGCTGACCGGCGTGTCTACGGTTTCAACCGCCGAAGACCGCGCCAGCGGTTTCAGGCGCGCGCTGCGCGAGGCGGGCGTGGCCGAGCCGGTGGTGATTTACGGCAATTTTACCCAGGATTCGGGCTTTGCCAATACGCGCCGGGTGCTGGCGCTGCAACCGCGTCCCACCGCGCTGATTGCTGCCAACAACTTCATCGCCATTGGCGCGCTCAAAGCCGTGCGCGCCGCCGGGCTGGAAGTGCCGGAGGAGATGGCCATGGCCGGGTTTGACGACCTGCCGGCGGCTCTGGTGGTTGAGCCGTTTCTCACCGTGGCGGCGCAGCCGGCGTATGAAATGGGCCGCCAGGCCGCGCAACTGCTGATCAGCCGGCTTTCCGGCGCCAATAAGGCCCCGCCGCAAGAAATTCTGCTCCCGGTAGAACTGGTCGTGCGCCAGTCCAGTGGTTCAGCCATGGGCTAAGGCGGCTGCGCCCCCTATTCATGACTGAGTGTGCCTGACCCGTAACTCAGCCCCCAAATTATTAAAGGAAAGTGATTTTGAACACACCCAATCCCAAAACGATTGAACGCGGCATCCACCAGGATGACCTGATTGTGATCGCCGGCGCCGGCGGTTTCATCGCCGGGGCATTGACCCGTTATTTTCACGATCTGGGCTACACACGCATTCGCGCGATTGATAAGAAACCGCTCTCCGAGTGGTACCAGCGCGTGCCGGGCGTGGAAAACCTGTGCCTGGACCTGAGCGAACAGCAAAATGCCGTGCGCGCGGTGGAGGGCGCGGTCGAGGTGTATAACCTCGCGGCCGATATGGGCGGTATGGGCTTTATCGAGACGCACCGCGTGGAATGTCTGCGCAGCATTCTGATCAACACGCACATGATCGAAGCCGCCTACCGCGCGGGCGCCAAACGCTTTTTCTATTCTTCTTCCGCCTGCGCCTACAACACCCTGCTCCAGCAGGACCCGGACGTGCGCGCCCTCAAGGAGTCGGATGCATATCCGGCCATGGCCGAGCGCGGTTACGGCTGGGAGAAGCTGATGAGCGAAATGTTCTGCCAGGAATATACGGCCGAGCGCGGGCTTGAGACGCATATCGCCCGTTTCCATAACGTTTACGGCCCCAACGGCACCTGGTTTGGTGGCCGCGAAAAGGCCCCCGCTGCCATCTGCCGCAAGGTGATCGAAGCGCTCGACACTGGCAAGCATGCCATCGAGATTTGGGGTGATGGCCACCAAACCCGCAGCTTTATGTATATCGATGACTGCACCCTGGGGATCGACCAGATCATGCACTCTGACGACCTGATTGCCACCCCCATCAACCTGGGCTCCAGCGAACTGGTTTCGATCAATCACCTGGTGTCCCTGGCGGAAGAGATTGGCAACATTAAGCTCAACCGCAGCTATAAGCTCGATGCCCCCAAGGGCGTCGCCGGGCGCAACAGCGACAATACCTTTATTCAGAGCGTACTCGGTTGGGAGCCCAACCTGCCGCTGCGCACCGGTCTCGAACGGACGTATGCCTGGATTAAAGGTCAACATGAACTGAAAAAATCCGGCAAGCAGGTCGTGCATGACTGATCCCGCTGCGGGACTTAACCTGAACGATGTGATAGGTGCCATCCCCTATCGGCTGGCTTTGGCCGGTGGGTGGATCGACCAGCCGTTTATGTCGCGGCTGAACCCGCAGCCCAGCGGTTCCATGGTGGTGGTTGGCCTGGAGCCGGATTGTTATTTTATGGAACGCTGCGGTATGGCCACAGGGACGCGCAAGGTGGCCCGCGGCCTGTGGAGAAATACCCTGCCCCACGGCGACCCGGCTGCCCTGGTGCGCGCGCTGTATCAGGCCGAGAATCAGGGCAACCCCGAACCTTCAGGCTCGCAGGATATGATCGGGCTGATCTACCCCGGCATCAACCGCCTGGATTACGCGTTTGAGTGTGAAGGCGGTTATTTTCCAGCGCATATCGAATCGACGTGTGCTGCCGCGCCGGCGCGTTGGCTGGAGAGCGTGTTGCATTTGATTCCGGTCAATCAGCGCCCGCCCGGCTATAACCCGTTGGGCATCAAACACCTGGACCCGGCCTGGGTGCGCCGCCTGGGCCAGACGGGGCGCGACTGCTACGCCGCGATTCTGGCTAAAGATCTGCGCGCGCTGGCTGCCTCTTTTAACGAATGCATGCTGTGCTGGGAAACCCTGCTGCCGCAGACGGTGGCCCACCCCACCATTCAGATCGATCTGGTGGGATTGCTCAAGGTATATCAGTCGTATTATGCGGGCGCCATGTACTCCGGCTGCGGCGGCGGATATTTGTGTGTGCTTTCCGAAGTGCCGGTGCCGGGGGCGTTTCAGATCCACGTTCGCTTGTAGGAGCCGGACACCGGGCAGGTTGCCGCAATCATCGGGCCGCGCCAGTGTGGTGTAAAAGCCGCTCGCACTCTGTGGACCACCCAAAATGATTTTTCTTCTCTGTGGCTCTGTGCCTCTGTGGTAAATATCAAAATAGGTATGTAATGGATGAGATCCTAGTTTACGGCAGTTTCGATGATGTGCGCGCGCTGAAGATGCGTTTTTTAGAAGAGGCGGCCCGCCTGGGGCCGCTGACGGTGTGGCTCTGGTCAGATGAAACCATCCAGGCAGTCACCGGGAAACCACCGCGCTTTCCGGTGGCCGAACGCCAGTATTTCCTTGAGGCGGTGCGATATGTGCAGCGGGTGATTGTGGCGAAGGGGCAAACTAACCCGCATGCCCTGCCCGCTGAAGCCGCCCGTTTCGGGCCGCGCGCGACCTGGGCTGTGCTGGAAACCGAGTTAACCCCGGACCATCCGGCGTGGTGCGCAGCGCACGGCGTGCCCTGCCAGGTGATCGCGACGGGTGGGCTCCCTGAGTTCCCCCCCGCCCCCGCCATGGATCTGCAGGGCACCCCCGCGCGAAAAAAGGTGCTGGTGACCGGTTGTTACGATTGGCTGCATTCGGGGCATGTGCGCTTTTTTGAAGAAGCATCCGCTTACGGCGACCTGTATGTGGTGGTGGGCAACGATGCCAATGTGCGCAACCTGAAGGGTGAAGGGCACCCGCTTTTCCCGCAAGATTTGCGGCGTTACATGGCAGGCGCCATCCGCTTTGTGCACCAGGCGCTGATCACCTCCGGTTGGGGCTGGATGGACGCCGAACCCGAAGTGGTCCGGCTGCGCCCGGATATCTATCTGGTCAATGAAGACGGTGACCGGCCAGAAAAGCAGGCTTTTTGCAGCCGGCACGGGTTAGAATATGTGGTGCTCAAACGCCTGCCCCGCCCCGGTTTGCAGGCCCGCTCCAGCACCGACCTGCGCGGTTTTTAAACTATTGGATCTACCCCCCCGCAGCGAGATTGATTTTGTAAAGGTATTATGAGGCCGGCATGCCGGCCTCATAATACCCGGTTCCTAAAAAGTTCCTGCTGAGGTATCTGATCTGAAAATAGATTTTCATGTTTAGTGGTGAAAATTCATTTTCATGGAGACTTCTCAATAATTCGCGGGAGACCTATCCCCCCGGCCCCCTCCCTGCACCCCTTCGGGTGGCCGAAGCGGCGGAAGGGGGAGCAGACAGAGGTTTGCAGACGCGAAGCGTTGCCCCGTTGCGGGGCAAAATCTCCGCTTATTTCTTTCTCCCCTCCCCATTTTGGGGAGGGGCCGGGGGTGGGGTAGAATTTCCCACGACTTATTGAGATGATACCTGCAGAGCTTGCCTCATGCTGGTGAGGTGCGAACGCCCGGAAGATTAATGAGGAAATTTCGAGATTTTACCATTTATTAAAAATCCGTTATTGCTGAGTTTACATTAGGGAGATACACTTGCTTAAGCGTCAGATTTGGAAGTAAGTATATAAAAGAGTTGAAAAGCAAGAAAAGATGACCTTAATCAAGTTGACTCAATTGGAAAGTTCACTATAATTTATATGCACACGTTTGTAATGCCTTTTTGCAATAACATTTACTGGTATCACTTTCCCTCAGCGCCAGCAGCAAGCCTCCAGGTTGGAAAGCTTGTTCATCCAGAACGGTGAGGTATTGCCGTCTCTTAACAGATCAGACCGAGGACCCCGCCAGATGGCACAGCAAACTTCTTCGATCATTCCCTTTTATACCCGGTTGGGATTGACCGGTCGGCAGTGGCGTGGGCTGCGTAAGTTTCTAACCGCGCTGGCCTATTTGGCTCCGTCATTATTTTTCTTTCTCACGTTTGTGTTTGTGCCTTTGCTCAATTCCATCAAGCTCAGCCTGTATCTCACCGATCCTATTGGGCGACCGACAGCTTTTGTCTGGTTTTTGCAGTATGAGCGACTTTTCAGCCAGGAATCATTTCTGAACAGCCTGGCCCGCTCGGTCCAGTTTGTGCTTTACACGGTACCGGTCACCTTGCTGGTTTCGTTGGTGCTGGCCACATTGGGAAACCTGAGGCTTAAGAAAATTGCGATCTTTCGGGTGATCTTTTCGATCACAATTGCGGTTTCAGGCGCCACTGCCTCCTTAATGTTTTTATACCTGTACCACCCCAACCTGGGTACCTTGAACTACTTCCTCAGCCTGTTAGGCTTACCCACCGTGAAATGGTTGATCAGCGACCAGACGGCCCTGATGTCCGTGTCACTGGTCTCCGTCTGGTTGCAGATTGGATTAAACACGGTCATTCTCCTGGCGGCGATGCAGGGCGTGCCCGAAGAACTGTACGAAAGCGCGATGATCGACGGAGCGACTGCCTGGAATAAGTTTTTCTATATCACACTGCCGTTTCTCGGGTCCACCTTTTTCTTCTTGTTGGTGGTAGATATGCTGGCGTCTTTCCAGACGTTTACACCCGTCTCCGTCATGACCAAAGGCGGGCCGATCGACTCGACCAACCTGCTGGTGTATTCCATTTATCGCGAATTCTATATCAATGGAAAATACGGTTTCGCCGCCGCCCAGTCGATTATGCTTTTCCTGGTGATGATGATCCTGACGATCTTCCAGTTCCTCTTTGTCGAAAAAAAGGTGTCTTACGAATGAACACTGGCAGATCCTCTACCAGGCTCACACTCAATGTTTTGTGGTATATCCCGCTGATTCTGGCGGCCATCGTCATCGTTTACCCGATTTATTCCATGCTCAATATCAGCATGTTGGGTGACACCGAGGTCGCGTCTTACCCGCCCAAGCTTGTTCCAACCAGTTTTATCCTGGAAAACTTTACCCGTGCCCTGGTATTGGCGCCTTTAGGACGATACCTGTTTAACAGCATTCTCCAATCCACCATGGTCATGCTGGGCCAGTTGGTTACGGCTAGCCTGGCAGCCTATGCCTTTGCTTTTATCGAATTTCGTTTCCGCAATCTCCTGTTTCTGGTGTTCTTGTCAACGCTGATGATCCCCTGGGAAGCTACCATCATTCCCAACTACCTCAATGTCCGGCAGTGGGGGTTGACGGATACCTACTGGGGGCTGGCGCTGCCGTTCATGGCGACGGGCTTTGGCACATTTTTATTACGCCAGTTCTATTTGAAAATCCCCACTGAACTGCGCGATGCCGCTGAAATCGATGGCTGCGGTAGTTTGCGCTTCTTATGGGCGGTCGTGCTGCCGCTGGCCCGCCCGGCGTTGGGCACGCTGGCGGTCTACAGCTTCCTGCAGACGTATAATCAATACCTGTGGCCGTTGTTGATTACCAATGATCAGACCATGCGCACAGTGCAGATCGGTCTGACCCTGCTGCAAAGTGAAGAGCTGCTCAAAACGAACGTGGTTGCGGCCGGGGTGATGATTATCCTGGTCCCCACCTTTATCCTGTTTGTTTTCAGTAACAAGCAGTTAATCCGTGGCTTAACCGCCGGCGCCGTTAAAGGATAATTGCTGGCGTAAATGGTACCTTCCTTTCAATTTGTTCAGGAGGAAAGAATGAAGAAGACCGTATTGTATTTGCTGAGTGTCCTGATGGTTCTGAGCATGCTGCTCAGCGCTTGCGCTCCCGCAGCGACCGTCGCCCCCACCACCGCGCCCGTTACTGCCCCTACCGCTGCTGTGGCCACCAAGGCCCCTGAAGCGACAAAACCCGCCGTAGCCGCGACGGCTGTCCCCGCACCCACGGCCACCATTGCTCCGGCGGCAGAAGGCGCGACCAAGATCAGCTTCTGGCACAGTATGGGCGCCCCAGCCGGCCCGGCGATCATTAAAATGGCCAACGATTTTAACGTCGCGCAGAAAGCCTGCCATGTGACCCCCATCTTCCAGGGCTCCTACGATGACTCACTGAATAAGCTCAAAGCCGGCTTGCAGAGTAAGGATATCCCCGCCGTTGTGCAGCTCTTTGACATCGGTACCCGCCAGTTGATCGACCTCAAGGTCATGACTCCGGTCCAGAACTACATCGACAAGGAAAAGTACGACCTTTCGGATCTCGAAGCGAATGTGCTGAGTTACTACTCGGTCGACAAGAAGCTGTATTCGATGCCTTTCAATACCTCGAATCCGATTCTGTACTTCAATGTGGATATGTTCAAAGCCGCCGGGCTCGATCCTGCCAAGCCGCCCCGTACCTTTGACGAAGTTGTCGCCGCCGCGCGCAAACTGACCAAGAAAGACGCTGCTGGCAAGGTCACCGTTTCTGGTGTTAATTTCGCCATTTACGGCTGGTTCTTCGAGCAGTTCATGGCGGTTTCGGGCGCCAACTATGCAGATAACGGAAATGGCCGCGAGAAGTTCGCCACCAAGGCCATCTTCAACAGCCCCGAAGGCCTCGCCATCATGAACTGGTGGAAAGCCATGTACGATGAGGGCATTTTGGGCAATACCGGCCGCGCCACCGCCGATTCCCGCAATGCCTTCCTGGCTGGCCAGACCGCTATGATCCTCGAGTCGACAGCGCAGGTGCGTGGTTTGCTAGACGGCTCGAAGGGCAAGTTCGAATTGGGCACCGGTTACCTGCCGCGTCCCAATGAAGACGCCTTCAAGAAATCCGGTACCATCATCGGCGGCGCTTCGCTTTGGATCCTGAACAGCCGCCCGCAGCCCGAGCAAGACTGCGCCTGGGAGTTCATCAAGTTCCAATCCTCCCCCGCCGAACAGGCTTTCTGGCACACGTCGACCGGTTATTATCCCATCCGCAAAGCTGCTTACAAGGAGCAGGTGGATATTGACTGGGTCGCCAAGTACCCGCAGTTCACCACCGCGGTGAACCAACTCCATGAAGCTCCGCTCAACACCTTCACCCAGGGCGGTCTGATCGGTGTATTCCCCCAGGCTCGCGCCACGGTGGAAAGCATGATCGAAGAGGTTCTGGCAGCGAAGAGCAAGCCGCAAGATGCATTGGATAAAGCCGCCAAGTCGGTGACCGATGCGATCGCGGAATACAACCTGACCATGGGTCTGAAGTAACCCTCATTCGTCTCGCTCACGTTTGATATCAGGTGGGTTTTGCATGGGTAACCGTGCAAAACCCACACTTTCTTGTGGAGGCTGGAATGCGGTTGTTTCACTGGAATATACCCGGCTTTTGGGGCATGAAATGGATCCTACTCGCAGCGGCCCTGCTGGGTTTGCCAGTGGGCTGCGCGGGAGGGCCTGCGCCACAGACCGTAGCCCAAACCGCCACTGCTCCGGCAGCCCTTGGGTGCCCTGACCAGGGCTGCGCTTCAAAGACAGAGGTGAATACGATGTTTCAACCCAAACGTACCTTAAATATTGCCCACCGCGGCGCGCGTTCGCTGGCACCGGAAAATACCCTGGCTGCCGCCCGCAAGGGCCTGGAGATCGGCGCGGACCTGTGGGAGCTGGATGTGGCGATGACCGTGGACGGCGAGCTGGTGGTGCTGCACGACGACACCCCGGCGCGCACGTCGAATGTAGCTGCCGTTTTCCCCGCCCGCCGCTCGGCGACAGTGTACGAGTTTACCCTGGCCGAACTGCGCAGCCTCGATTTTGGCTCGTGGTTTGTGGAGAAAGATCCCTTCAAGCAGATTGCCGCGGGGGCGGTATCGCAGGCTGAACAGCAGCAATATAAGGGTGAACTCATCCCCACCCTGCGCGAAGCGCTGGTTTTCACGCGCGACCACAATTGGCGCGTCAATGTAGAAATTAAAGATGCCAGCAAAACCACCGCGGATGCGACGATTGTGGAAAAAACCGTTGCGCTGATCACCGAACTGGGCATGATAGACCGGGTGCTCATTTCCTCTTTCAATCATCAATACATTCAAAAGGTCAAAGCCATCCAGCCGGCTTTACTCACCGCGGCACTGGTAGAGAAAGCCGACTCAGACCCGGCGGCGCTGCTGCGGCGTACCGGCGCCCAGGCCTACAACCCGGCGGTGAGCGCCATCGTCCCGGCTGCCATTCGCCCCTTGCGCGAACAGGGCTTTGACGTGTATATTTGGACGGTCAACGATGAAGCCACGCTGAAAACCCTGGTCCAGGCGGGGGTTAGCGGCATCTTCACCGATTTTCCCCAGTTATTAAAGACGATTTTGGAAAAATCCCAGTAGGCACAGGACCATTAATGGATCCGAATGTTCAACCCCAGGTCAATGCGGCTGTTAAACAAATTCGCCAGGTGGCTGCTGCCGGCCCATTTACCCCCACATGGGATGCTCTGAAAGCTTACCAGATTCCGGAATGGTACCAGGATGAAAAGTTCGGCATTTTTATCCATTGGGGCCTCTATTGCGTCCCGGCTTTTCAAAACGAGTGGTACCCGCGCAATATGTACCGCCCCACCGAGCCGGCCTATGCCTATCACCGCGCCGTGTATGGCCCGCAAGACCGCTTTGGCTACAAGGATTTCATCCCCCTGTTCACCGCCGAACAGTTTGACGCCGCGGCCTGGGTGGACCTGTTCCAACGAGCCGGGGCGCGCTTTGTCGTGCCGGTAGCCGAGCATCACGACGGGTTCCCGCTGTACGATTGCAGCTATACGCGCTGGTCGTCGGCCAAAATGGGCCCCAAGCGCGATTTTGTGGCCGAACTGGCCGCCGCGACGCGCCAGGCAGGGCTGGTGTTTGGCCTTTCCAGCCACCGCGCCGAGCACTGGTGGTTTATGAACGGCGGAAAGACCTTCCCTTCCGACGTACAGGACCCGGCCTACGCCGATTTTTACGGCCCGGCCGAACCCCTCTCCGGCGGCCATCACAACCACGATTCACAGCCGCGCCCCAGCGAAGCGTATCTCAACGACTGGCTGGCGCGCACCTGCGAGCTGGTGGATAAATATCAGCCGCAGTTGGTGTGGTTTGATTGGTGGATCGAGCAGCAGTGTTTTGCGCCCTACCTGCAAACCTTCGCGGCTTACTATTACAACCGCGCCGCGCAGTGGCAGCGGGAGGTAGCGCCCCGCACCCCGATTTTGGGGGTAGCGCCCCGCACCCCGATTTTGGGGGTAGCGATTAATCACAAATTCAACTCCTTTGTAGAAGGCAGTGCCGTGCT